>SL_3KL_010_SEDDRAFT_10004983_pt1 | contig 11951 bp, 9 predicted proteins | sample SodLakKL_010_SED_2_FD_10381 | JGI IMG/M metagenome (IMG submission 10381)
GCCTTCTTGTAAAACAATCCCATAAGGAATACTGCGAGAATGCCCGGACTAACCACCCCTGTGTATTCCTGGATGTATTGAAACATCTGCGGCATTGCCTCCAGAGCGGGAGCTACAAATACTGCAACAGCAAGTGCTATCATAACGGCAATGCGTCCAACGAATACCAGGTCGCTGCCATCGGTACGTTTCGAAAAATAGGGTTTGTAGATGTCCATTGTAAAGATCGTGGATGTGGAGTTAAGCATGGAAGCCAGCGACGACACAATGGCTGCCGTAAGTGCTGCAACCACCAGTCCCTTGATCCCCGTGGGTATGAAGGTTCTGATCAGCCACGGATAAGAAATGTCGTAAACAATCGAACCATCGGGCCTTGTAAAATCGGAACGGATGTTTTCGATAATTGCGGTGCCTTCGGGTTGGGTAAACAATACGAAAGCGATGATTCCCGGAACAACCACAAAAACAGGGAGCAACAGCTTGAGGAAAGCAGCAAAAGCGAGTCCTTTTTGTGCCTCTTTCAACGACTTGGCTGCCAGTGCACGTTGAATGATATACTGGTTGAAGCCCCAGTAATACAAGTTGGCCACCCACATCCCGCCAATCAGCACACCGATTCCTGGAAGGTTCATGAACTGCGGGTTGTCGCGACTGAGTATCATGCTGAATTTGTCGCCGGCACTGTTGTACAGATGGCTGGCTCCGGCCATCACGCCACCGTCAGGCGTTAGGTGGTGCAGGGCGATCATGGTGGTAATAAGGCCGCCCACAACAAGCAGTACTACCTGGATCACATCTGTCCAGGCAACGGCCGACAGTCCGCCCCAGATCGAATATGCCGCGGCAAACAAAGCAAGGCCTATTATGAAGCTCATCCGCATGGAGCCGTCGCCATTGCCAAGGATGGTGTCGAGGGCCGTTGCTCCCAGGAACAGCACCGATGTAAGGTTTACAAAAATGAAAAGGGATATCCAGAAAATGGCCAGGATGGTTTTCAGGTTGGTATTGAAGCGTCTTTCAATGAACTGTGGAATGGTAAACAATCCCTCCTTGATGAATATGGGAAGGAAAAATTTAGCCACTACGATCAGGGTGAGTGCGGCCATCCATTCGTAGGAAGCAATGGCCAATCCGATTGCAAATCCTGAACCCGACATACCAATAAACTGTTCTGCAGAAATGTTGGCAGCAATCAGTGATGCACCGATTGCCCAGAAGGGCAGGCTCTTCCCGGCCAGGAAGTAATCTTCGGCGCTTTTCTTTTCCCCCTTTTTGGTTCGCGAAACCCAAAGCCCCACCGATAAAATCAGCACGCCATAGGCAGCAAAAATGATATAATCCAGTGTATCAAATGTTGCCATTGTTTAGATTTTGATATGGATAATAAGTTGAGTGGTTTAAAACAAGCATTGCAAATATAAGGCAGAAATATAGAAGAAAAATCAACATTAAGCTAATATTTAGTTGACATGTATTGCTGATTTTTGTATTATGAATTCTTCAATTACAATATTATTGGTTGATGATGATCCCGATATATTGACATTTATCGGGTACAATCTGAAAAAAGAGGGCTTCAGGGTTCTTTTTGCCAATAATGGTCTCGACGCCATTGATCAGGCAATCATACACCATCCTGATCTGATTCTGTTGGATGTGATGATGCCGGAACTTTACGGTATTGAAACTTGTTACCGACTAAGAAATATCCCTGGGAGGGATGCAATATCACTGGTTAAAAGAGGAGCTGCCAAGGCTCAGGAGCGACATGCGCTGGGTTCTTGTAAACTACCATAAACCGGCTTTCCCGGCAGTGAAAGACCCTGAAGATTATCGTTTTGCACGTGTCCATGAATACTGGGTCCCCCTGTTTGATCAATACCGCCCGGACCTGGTAATAGAGTCTGACGGCCATTGCCTCAAAAGAACGCTTTCGATCTTAAATGGCCAACAAGTGTCATGTCAACACTACTTTAGCCGGCCCAAGTCTTGATCTTTTTCCTCAGTTACGAGGTGTTCGGAATTCCATACGGTGGCTGGAGCTCAAACGATGCCCTTCATTGCCGCGTCAGGGAAATTCCTGACATGGAGATGCTGTACATTTACCATCAACCTGTTTTTGAAGACCAGCAGGCGCATCATGATTACGAGATCAGGGCGCGCATCATCCCAAAGAGCGGACAACCGGTTATTCATGATTCGCTAAAAGTTTAATACCGTGCAGATGATCAGGATTTTACCTATGAATTAATGACATACGACGAAAACCATTGGTACACGGCTTACATCCCTCAACAGGATGCCGGACCGGATGCTCCTAAAAAAGCAGCTGAGCTTGCGAATCATTATCTGCCCGATGCCCTGTTGGCAGTCACAAAGGATGAAGAAGACATCAAAGCCATTCCGGTTCTTTCCGGTCGGTATTCCGACAAGAGCTTGACACATGTTTGCAGCTTCGGCAGTTGTAAATTGCCTGTAGAAACTGTTGAGGAGGCGTTAAAACAACTTAATAGGAAATAAAAATGCAATCTTTTTTATATTTGTAGAATCATTTGTACAGTTTCAATACAAAACGCATTTTTATATTCATCATAATTTCCTTTGATCTGTGGCAACCCATAAACTCTTGAGAAACATTGTTATTGTTTTAGCAATTTTCACCTTGTCTCCCTTACATGCAAACGGGGTTTTTTCCCAAAGCAATGAGAATGAGAAAAAGATGCACCACTCCAGCCTGCCATTCACTGAGGAGATGGCCTCATACTTGTATCATTTTGCCTTTGATTGCATTGACAAGGAGTACCCCAATAAGCCGGGTCATGTGATGGGCGATGACAGCTACCTGCTGCCGCCCCGTGAGATGCACCCGGCTTTCTATGGCTGCTTTGACTGGCATTCAGCAGTTCACGGACATTGGACGCTGACCAATATTTTAATGCAATTCCCCGGATTTGAGCACGAAGATGCCATCATCACAAAGCTTCAACACAACATCACGGAAGAAAACATCCGGGCAGAAATTCGTTTTTTCGAAGATGAGCACAATACCACATTTCAGCGCACTTATGGCTGGGCATGGTTTCTCAAGCTCGCGGAAACACTGCGCGAATGGAGTCACCCTGCAGCAGCTGAAATGCACAAAAACATCCTGCCGCTGGAGCAACTTCTGGCTGATCGTTTCATTGAATTTCTTGAAGTACTCAATTATCCCATTCGCGTCGGTGAGCATACAAACACAGCCTTTGGAATGTCGTTTGCCTATGACTATGCCGTGAAATATCATCCTGAACTGGCTTTGGCTATTGAGAGCAAAGCACGCGAATTCTATTTACAGGATCGCGGCTGTCCGCTTACCTGGGAACCCGGGGGCTTCGATTTTCTTTCACCCTGCCTGCAGGAAGCATCCCTGATGCTCAAGGTGCTCCCACAGGAAGAATTTGAACCCTGGCTGGAAGAATTTCTGCCGGGCCTCATGGATTATCCCGAAAAATTCCTGATTCCGGCTGTAGTTCCTGATGCCTCCGATGGCAAGCTGGCGCACCTCGACGGATTAAATTTCAGCAGGGCCTGGTGCCTGTTTGAAATGGGCCAGGCTCTGCAAAATAAACAATTGATTGACCTCGGTACACATCATTTTCAATACAGCTACAATAAAATGGACGCCGACGAATATGCCGGATCACACTGGCTGGCGTCGTTTGCAGTGTATGCGTTGATAAAATATGGGATGTAAATGTGGAATATGAAACGCCTATGTGTGCTGATTTGCCGCGAACAAGCTTCTGGCTTTAAGCTTTTCCTGCCTGCAGTTTAAGGTCTGCCAATGCAATAGCGGTTATCGCTTCGATCACAACCGGCACCCTGAGTGCAATGCAGGCATCATGGCGGCCTTTTACTTCCAGGGTTTCCATTTCGCCGCTCTTTACGTTGAGTGTTTTTTGTTTTTTTGAGATGCTGGAGGTGGGTTTTACAGCCACTCTGAACAGCAGTTCGTTGCCATTGGTAAGTCCGCCGCTGATGCCCCCGGCGTTGTTTGAGGCGGTTTTGCCGCTTTCGTCAACGATTACATCATTATGTTCGCTGCCTTTCATTGCAGCGGCAGCAAACCCGGAGCCAAACTCAATGCCTTTGATGGCAGGGACGGCAAAAGCCAAATGGCTGATAACAGATTCTACAGAGTCAAAGAAAGGTTCTCCCCATCCGACAGGAATGTTGCTGGCAAGACATTCTACCAGGCCGCCGATGCTGTTTCCTTCATTCAGTGCTTCCCCGACAGCTTTCCCGATGTCTTTTCTGCCTCCGGCTTCAAGGAGTTTGGCAGCAACAGAAACATCGCCCAGAATTTTTTTTGCCACCACCCCGGCAGCCACCAGTGCCAATGTGAGCCTTCCGCTGAAGTGCCCGCCACCGCGGGGATCATTAAAGCCCTTATACCTTCGGGCAGCTACAAAATCAGCGTGACCCGGACGTGGCCTGTCGCGCAGGTGGTCGTAATCACCGGAGCGCACGTTTCTGTTGGCAAACAATACCGTTAACGGTGCTCCGGTGGTGTACCCATTGTAACAACCGCTGATGATCTCAGGACTGTCATCCTCTTTGCGGGACGTGGTGCCGCGGGCACCGGACTTGCGACGGTCGAGGTCTGCAAAAAAATCATCAATTTCCAACGGTATGCCAGGAGGGCATCCGTCTAAACAAATGCCCACGTACGGGCCATGCGATTCACCAAAAATGTGGGTTCTGAATATTCGTCCGAAGCTGTTCATAACTGTTTATTTGTTTTGATGATGTCAAGGTCGGTAAAAAAGCCGGGATAAGACTTGGTTACTGCGTCTGCATCCTCAATATGAACCGGCCCGCTCGCTGATAATGCTGCCGTTGCCGCAGCCATCGCGATCCGATGGTCGTTGTGTGCATCAACTGTGGCACCTTTTGTCGTTCCTCCTTCGATGAACATTGTGTTTTGGCCGGCTCTTATATTGACGCCCATTTTTTTGAAAATATTTATCAGGCTGACCAGCCTGTCGCTCTCCTTTGTCCTTAATCTTTCTGTACCACTGATTCGGCTTTCTCCTTTGCAATTGGCTGCAAGAACCACGAGCGGGGGAAAGAGATCCGGACAATCTGTGGCATCAAAATTAAAGGAATGAAGCTGGGTTTTTTCTGTTAAAACAACATCTTCTTTGATATGTACTTTTGCACCTGCCAGGATTAGTGCATCAAGAATTCTGCGATCCGCCTGTTTAGAGTCTGCTTTAAGGTTGTGAACGGATACGGCACCGTTAACGGCACCGGCAACAAGAATAAATGCTGACCCGCTCCAGTCGCCTTCAACAGTATAGTTGGTGGCTTTGTAGGATTGCTCGTTTTTGATCACCAAAGCATCATAGCCCTCCCGTTCAACTGTCACACCAAAATGTTCCATTATTTCGATGGTCAGGTCAATATAGGGCTTGCTTTTAGGTTTTGAAACGCGTATTTCAATATCCGAATTTGCTAAAACCGAGGCGATAAGAATACCAGATAGTATTTGCGACGTTTCGGAAGCGTCAATGTGGAGTGTTTTTCCACGAATTGGACCGCGAATAATAATGGGCAACTTGCCGCTGTTGGTTTCATAGGTCACACCCATAGACTCCAGCGCTTTTTGTATTGGGGACAATGGACGGTGAAGCAATGTGCCGCTACCTGTTATTGATATTGTTGTGTCAAATAAGGATACTATACCGGCAAACATTCGAAGACAAAGTCCTGATTCGCCACAGTTCAGGGTTTGATGAGCCGGCCGGAATCCGCCACGGACAAATAAAGAATTTCCCGAAAAACTCAGGTCTGCACCAAGGCTTCTGCAAACCAGGATCAGAGACAAAACATCATCACTTGTTCCTGGTTTAACGATCTCAGACATGCCGTTAGCTATGGATGCAATCGCAATCGCGCGCTGTGCAGCACTTTTAGAAGGTGGTGCAATGATGCTTCCTTTAACAGCCGAAGGCCAGATGCTTTTCTTCATCGATGATTGCTGCAATAGATTTTTTATTCAGCCCCAAACCTGATATGATCAGGTCATAATCCCCTGATCCAAAATCTTTCATGCTTGTTTTATTAAATACGAAGATACGCAGATTTTCCGCTGAAGCTTTTGTTTTCAAACCCTTTTCAAGTTTTACAGTTGTAGTGCTTTTTTGTGACAGGTCATTTTTTCCGCTGATATAAAAAGAGGCGGCCTCAAGGCCTTGATGAATCAGCCACCGTTCGCCCGGAATGATTTTTATCCCGCGGGAACGGGTGTGTTCCGACATCAGGGAAGGTTTGTAAACGGCATCAAGCAAACAGCCATAAGCCATGTATCCGGCGTACGGGGGAATCGCCTCCGGCAATATAGTGGAAACGACGGCATCAAACCAGGGCGTTTTCCCCCCCTGTTTCCAGGGGATCAATTCCGCGTTATACTTTGTCGCCAGTTTTTTTCCGCTATCGGTCGTGCGATTGGAAATAAACAGATTCGCCTGTGCCTTGCTCAGTCCATATGCTGCTGCTTTTGCCGCTCCGCCTGCCCCGAGAACCAGAATATTGGCACCTTTCAGCTTCAGACCGGCTTCTTCCAAAGCCCCTGTAACGCCCTTTTGGTCCGTGTTGTGTCCGATTATTCTGTTTTCTTCCCGGCGAATGCAGTTAACCGCTCCAATTGATTTTGCTTCTTCAGAAACTTCATCCAGGAGCGGTAAAAGTTTTTCCTTAAGCGGTGCTGTAATGCTTGCTCCGGAAATGTTTAATGCTTTAACAATCTGAATTATGTTTTCAGGTGAAGCCGGCCGGATTCTGATGTATTGATCTGAAGCATCCAGTAAAGGACGAAACATTTGCGGACTTTTGCTGTGTAGAATGGGTTGTCCGAAAACAGCGTATAAGGCCATTATTGTTGGTGTTAATATGATTTATTATTGAATACCGCTGGTCAGTTCGGTGACCGGGATCGGAATCACCTCTGCCTGCCCGATGCCTTTCATAAAGACAAAATGAATGGTATCGCCTTCCTTTTTTTTGTCTTTTATTATTGATTCATAGATTGTTTTTTCCTGAGATGGAGTCTTCGTTGGCAACTCCAATGACTTGAGAAGCTTTATGATCTCCACCCGTTCGTTCTTTTTTAATAATCCTTTTTGTTCCGACAGGTTTGCAGCAAAAACCAGTCCGACACTTACTGCTTGCCCGTGAGGGATTTTTAGAACTTTTTCCACGGCGTGTCCCCAGGTGTGACCGAGGTTTAACTTGCGGCGCTCTCCTGTCTCCTGTTCATCAAGGTTTACAATGTTTGCTTTGACCTGAACGGAGTGTTTGATCAACTTTTTAACAAGATCCCGGTCTCTCTTCAAAATGCTTTCAGCATGTTGCATCATTTCAAAAAACATATCCCTGTCAGCAATCAGGCAATGCTTAACCGCTTCGGCGAGACCGTTCCGGAACTCAATATCTGGCAGGGTGTTGAGCGTTCGTGGGTCGATTAACACAAACGCCGGCTGCCTGAATGTGCCGATCATGTTTTTGTACCCATCCAGGTTTACCCCCGTTTTGCCTCCGATTGCAGCATCAATCTGTGCCAGCAGACTGGTGGGAACATATCCGAAGTTTATACCACGCATATAAATGGAGGCTACGAATCCGGTCATGTCGCACACAACACCGCCACCGAATCCGAGAATAAACGAGGAGCGGTCTGCTCCTTGTGTTGTAAGCCAGCGACATATTTCGATTGCAGCATCAATGGTTTTGCTTGACTCTCCGGCTTGCATCACAAAAACCGGTGCATTTGGAAAGAATTTGCTCCAGTGGACTTTGACATGGTCGTCAGTAATAACAAAGACAGGGGTTTTTGGAATAAGGTACGGTAAACGATTCAGTGAGTCGTCAAGGATAATTTTACTTGCGCCGGTTTTGCCGAAAACTTTGATTTCTTCCATAAGGTATTTTTAAAGAAGTTTAAGTTCCGGAATCAAGATCAGACTGAAGTCAACACATTACTCCATGATAAGACATCTGATCGTTTCATCAAAAGTAACAAACTTTAACGAGGTTATGATTGCCATCATGTAAAGGATTTTCAAAAAAACACGTTGATCAAAAAATTAGTTATTCATAAAGAAATGTATCTTTATAAAAATTTTAAGGATATCTTTACTATTAATTAGCGAGATTAGATAATCCAGGGCAAACTTTTGATGATTGATTCCATATGAGCACTAAAGTAAAGCTTTATCTGGTTGTGTTGACTTTGTTTATGACCTCAATTTTGGCAATTGTCACTTTTCTTTTGCTGAGTCGAAATCAGGAAAAATTATTTCGTGAGAATAGCCGGGCCCAGATATATGAGGCAACGAAAGCGATAAATGAAATTCATGAAATTCATATTTATTGGGTGGCTTATGACTATGGTTTGTGGGATGGGATGGTTGATCTTTCCCAACGTCCTAACCCCTCATGGGCAAAGGAAAACCTTGGGGAGGTTCTGTATTGGTTTGATCTGGATGCCCTTTGGGTCATGGATCTTAATGGGACCATTACTTACAGTGAAGCAAACAGTTGTGCGGCAAATTTACCCGATACTACTTTTTCAGAAACATTGCTTTCTAAACTCTATCAAGAAAGATATATAGACTTTTACACGTTGGCCGGTGATGAGTTGATTCTGATCCAGGGAGCTACAATTCACAGAACCGGAGATGAGGACCGGGAAACGGATCCGGCAGGATATCTTTTTATGGCAAAATGCTGGGACGAGGAAATTACCGGATTACTGGATAAGCTGACGTGGAGTGAAGTGGATCTGGTGCCGGCAACAAATGGTTGTCCGACCCAGGCAGAAGCCATGAAACAGAATTTAATTATCCCGTACATGCACTGGAATGGTGAGATCATTGCAAGTTTGAAGTTTTCCAAACGTGTGGATTTTTCTGAACTGATGAGAACCAATGCACTACGGATAGTTCTTGTTATGGCATGGTTTGCATTATTCAGCCTGATGGTTTTGGCGATACTTTTACACCATTGGGTTGGTAAACCTTTAGATTTAATTGCTGATGTGATTAGTAAGAATAACATCCAAAAACTAAAAACCCTCAAAAGATCGAGCAGCGATTTTAAAAAGATTGGTCTCCTTATAGAAGATTTCTTGCAACAGAAAGAGGAATTAAAAACCGCAAAGCAAAAAGCAGAAGAGACTGACAAGCTGAAGTCCGCCTTTCTTGCTAACGTGAGTCATGAGATACGAACTCCAATGAGTGGCGTTACAGGTTTTGCAGAATTGCTTCAGAAGGAAGACCTTACCTACGAGCAACGCATGCATTATACAGATGTTATTATCAGTAGCGGCCAGCATTTGCTTCAGCTGATTGATGATGTTCTTGATCTTTCAGTAATTGAATCCGGACAGGTACAACTTGTGAATAAAGCATTTGACCTGGAACAACTGATGCATGAGATACATCTGTTTTTTCTTGAAAATGATAATGTACATGAGAAACAGCTTGGCTTTACTCTTCATTATGAGCTCCAGGAACATGAAATCAGACTTGTGGGCGACAGAAAGCGCCTAAAGCAGGTTTTGTTTAACTTGTTGTCTAATGCCCTGAAATTTACAGTAGAAGGAGAAGTTGTTTTTGGCTGCAGGAAAGAACAGGAAGATGAGGTGCTTTTCTTTGTCAAGGATACCGGCCCGGGAATTCCGGAAAATCATCATGCTTTCATATTCGATCGTTTTACCCAGATTCACAGCACTTATTATCAAGATAGCAAACGGCAGGGAACCGGTCTGGGCCTTGCCATCTGCAAGGGTCTGGTTTCTGCGATGGGAGGCCGTATCTGGGTTGAATCCCGGGAAGGAACAGGCAGCACATTCTTTTTCACATTGCCTGAAAAACCTTAAATATAGCCATCTGTGCTGGCTTATTCGCTGATCATATTATTCACATCGTCAAATATCCCGGCCATTTCCTGAACCGGAATCAGCTATTTTTAAAAAAAGGATGTATATTTGATGCTCCAGCCCATTTGCAAAGGCATCAAACTATCGTTATTTGTATCCCAAACAGTCTGTTCTATGTTTAAAAAACTTGTTGTTTACATTATTCTTTCGTTTTTTTGTTTTATATGGATTGCTGCAGAACGCAGGCCAATGACCCTTGAAGATGTGATGAACTTTCACCATATTTCATTGCATCAGATTCAGTTAAATCACGATGGAAGCTGGATGGCATACACGGCTGCTCCCGATCATGGTGACGGTTATGGTGAAGCGGTTTCTTCCGACGGCCAAACCCGCTATATGGTTGAGAGAGGTCACGCTCCCCGGTTTTCTGCCGATGGCAGGTGGCTTTTGTTTGTTCGTCGTCCGCCTCAAAAGGAGCTGAATGCAGCAACTCCGAATAACCGTCCGAATGATGAAAGCTACTTNCTGAATCTTGACAGTGGTGAAGAAAAAGAATATGCAGATGTGCGGCTTGCACGATTTAGTGAAAGCGGATCTTTNCTTTTTGTTCACCATGCTTTTACCGAAGACACATTGCTTAATGAGGATCAAAATAAAGCCCTGAAAGAAGCAGGTTCCGAACTGTATATTCTGAACATAGAAAACCAGCAGGAAAGGACATTGCAATTTGTAGACTCATGGTCTGTTGACAGCCTGGCAACAAGTTTGGTTTTTGTCAGAAAAGACACCCTAAAAAACAACAACGGACTGTTCTGTTTGGCGCTTGATGAATTAAATAGTCAGCCTTTAGCCCTTGACACTGTTGGTCAAAGAAAATTCGGAAACTTCACCTGGCATCAGGAACTTTCTAAGCTTGTCTATATGCGTGCCGAAGATATTGAAGAAGATACTTTAGAAACAGCTAAAGTCAAATACTGGAATACGCGATTGGATGAGCCCGAAACTTTTTTAACGCAGGAAGATGCTCCGGAAGGTTACTTTCTCCCCTTCGACAACAGGCTTGAATGGACCGGAGATGGCTCTCGCCTCTATTTTGGTTTCAGACCGGAGCGCTTCGCTGCGAACCCGAAACCAGATCAGGTGTTTGATTCTGTAATTGATTCTCTTCGGCAAAAAACTGCTGTTGATATATGGCACGTGAATGATCCGCTAATCAAGACCCACGAAAAAGAAAGCTGGAGCCGTATCAGCAGACAGAACCTTATTTCTGTATTTCATCTTGAAGACAGGAATATGGTGCGCCTGGCGTGTGAAACGTATCATAATGTGCAAACAGCCCCAACCGGAGATTATGTGTTGGTCAGTAGCTCACGGCCATACGAAAAGCGTATTACCTGGGAAGGATGGTTTCGGGATGTGTATGTGATGAATTTATTCACGGGAGAAAAACAACCGGTTGTTGAAGAAATGCAGGGCAATGTATCCCTGTCGCCCAACGGCCTGTATGTATTATATTTCCTGAATGCCAACTGGCATTCAATGAACACCTTAACGGGTGAACACATAAATTTAACTGAGGCGCTGGATGTTCCTTTTTACAGCGAAACACACGACAGGCCATCCACTCTGCCTTCATACGGCATGGCTGGTTGGATGGAAGACGGCCATACGGCGCTGGTCTATGATCGTTACGATGTTTGGCGGGCAGACCTTCTGGCCGGGACCATGAACAATGTTACTGCAGGATGGGGTCGTGAGAATCAACGTGTGTTGCGGATTCGCAAACTTGATGAAGATCCGCTGTTCGGACGTCGTGAAACGGTTTTTCTGGAAGGATTTTGTGATCATTTAAAAGAGCGGGCCATCTATACTGCACGCCTGAACCGGGAAGGTGTGAGCTTACTGAAGGATGCAGAACAAAACCTGCGCCTGCGCCTGCTTTCAAAAGATGGCAATGCCATACTCTTTACGCTGGAGTCTAATGATCTGTTTCCTGATATCTGGATAACGGATNCGCGTTTCAGAA
>SL_3KL_010_SEDDRAFT_10004984_pt1 | contig 11951 bp, 8 predicted proteins | sample SodLakKL_010_SED_2_FD_10381 | JGI IMG/M metagenome (IMG submission 10381)
AAAAGCCAAAAGCCAAAAGCCAAAAGCCAAAAGCCAAAAGCCAAAAGCCAAAAGCCAATAGCCAACAGCCAAAACCCAATAACTTTCCTTATGAACAACGTACTCGTCACCGGCAGCGCCGGGTTTATCGGTTTTCACCTGGTGAAGAAGCTCCTGGAAGCGGGGCACCGGGTGGTGGGCATCGACAACCTGAACGACTACTACGATGTCGGCCTCAAGTACGACCGGCTGCTTGAAACAGGCATACAGCTTACCGGCAACGACCCTGCCGCCATCCGGCAATCCACCCTTTACCCCGGATACCGCTTCCTGCGCCTCGACCTGGAAGACCGCGACGGGCTGATGGAACTTGTTCAACAGGAACAATTCGACTACGTGGTGAACATGGCCGCCCAGGCCGGGGTCAGGTACTCATTGACCAACCCCCGGGCCTATGTCGACGCCAACATCACCGGCTTTCTGAACATCCTCGAAGCCTGCCGGGCCCACCCCGTGAAGCACCTGGTGTACGCCTCCTCCAGCTCGGTATACGGCAAAAACACCGCCATGCCCTTTTCGGTGAACCACAACGTAGACCACCCGGTGTCGTTGTACGCCGCCAGCAAGAAAAGCAACGAACTCATGGCCCACACCTACAGCCACCTCTTCGGAATACCCGCCACCGGTTTGCGCTTTTTTACCGTTTACGGCCCCTGGGGACGGCCCGACATGGCCCTCTTTATTTTTACCCGGGCCATCCTCGAAGGCAAGCCCATACAGGTGTTCAACAAGGGGAACATGATGCGCGACTTCACCTATGTCGACGACATTGTCGAAGGAGTGATGCGGGTGATGGAGCGGCCCGCACAGGCCAATCCGCGCTGGGATGCCGGTGCGCCCGACCCGGGCAGCAGCAACGTGCCCCACAGGCTCTACAACATCGGCCGGGGACAGCCCGTGCGGCTGATGGACTTTATCTCAGCCCTGGAACACAGCCTCGGCAAAACCGCCGAAAAAGAGTTGATGCCCATGCAGCCCGGCGACGTACCCGCCACCTGGGCCGACACCGAAGCCCTGATGGACGACACCGGGTACAAACCCACCACCCCCATCGAAGAGGGCATTGGACACTTCGTCAACTGGTACCGGAGTTATTACCCCTGAACCCCCGTACCGCCGGCATTTACCCGGAACCGGTCACTGCCCCATATTTAGGCATGCCCCTGCTTTAACCATACGAATATCATTTTTTTATCGTTTTTTTGACCGATGCGTTTCGCATTGAGTATATTTGTTGCTCGGTTTTGGAAGGGAGAAGATAGAAGGTAGAAGATAGAAGACGGAATAGTGATGAGTAGTGAGTGATGAGTGATGAGTTGAAAAGTTGAAAAGTTTAATAGTTGAAAAGTTTAAAAACTGAATATTAAACACTTAAACCATTAAACTTTTAAACCTGTTGGGATTTCCCCTGGTTTTAACTGACACACTGCCTGCGGGCAGTAGAATAATTGACATTTAAGACCGATTAAAAACCGATGCCCTGCGCAGCAGGGCAACCCCCGCATCTGGGGGCCTGCGTGAAAATCAAGGCCGGTTCGCTGGCGAGGGCCTTTAGTAAGCAGGCCACGAGGGAGGCAGTAAAGGCCTGATGAATNGGCACGATGATGGTGCCGACCGGCTTGGCCTGCGTGAGCGAAGCGGCCGTAGATTTTAGCAGGGCCCACAGCGAGCGGCGATTTTTCTTTTTGGTACTTTTTCTTTTGATCGCCAAAAGAAAAAGTACAACCAAAGGAAAAGGAAGAAACAGGAAAACGTAAGGAAAAAGGAAGACGAAGGAACGACATTTCGACTTTTCAGACTTTTTGACTTTTCAGACTTTTTGACTTTTCAGACTTTTTGACTTTTCAGACCTTTTGAAATTTTATACATTTTATACATTTTACTTTTCATACCTTTCAACATTTTTAAAACAAACCATTAAAAGATGAAAAAACTGATCCTTTTACTTCTTGCATCGTGCCTCCCATTGATGCTGGTCGCCAGCCCGGCTGATGAAGCGGCCATTAAGAAAGTGATCCAGGGCGCCTATATCGACGGGCTGCAAAACCTGGGCGACATTCAAACCATTCGCGACGGCTTTCATCCCGATTTCGAAATGCTGATATTGAACAACGGCCAGCTTCAGAGACTCGATATCGGCACCTGGATCGGACGGGTGGAGCAGCGCAAGCAACATCCCGGCGCCACCATCCCCGGTATTACCGGAAAGTTTCTGGATGTGGACATTGCCGGCACCGTTGCCCTGGTAAAGCTCGAATTGTACCACGAAGGCAATAAATTGTTTACCGACTACCTCTCACTGTACAAATTTGGCGACGACTGGAAAATTGTCAGCAAGGTGTTTTACCGGCACGGGGGGTAGAAGGCCCTCATTGCCCTAATCATGCCGGCCAGCCAAAGGGGGGTCAGATCCCCATAAACTGATAAAAATACAGCAACCATCCAAGGGCCAGGGCCCAAAGGGCATATGCCGAATAATAGATCCGGGTAATCAGCCTGCCGCTTTGATGCCACCAGGTTCGGGTCACCACAACGGTCAGTACCAGGGCCAGGGCGGCCACAAACCACGAGACCATGCCAAGCAGGCGAAGCAGGGTGTCGAAGGATTCGAAAAAGGACTTGGGCATAAGGTGCACCGGGTGGGGTTCTGAATACCTCATGAACAGAACCAGAAACAGCACCAGCCCCAGCCCATGGGCAATGATCAGGCGGTTGGCGGTTTTCGGGCGACGGCCTCTGACAACACCCCTGCGCAGTTTGTACCGGATAAAACGGATTAGAAAGGCCAGCAGGCTGCCCAGGGCCAGCAAAAGGGCCGGAAGCAGGATCAGGGCGGCCACGCCCGGCCTTTCGTACCAGGCGATGCTTATGAAACTGGCCGGACCGTCGGTTACCAGCATGAGCTTGCCCTTTGGCGATTCGGCCGCCACCAGGTAGTTCATGGGGCCATAAGGATACCGGTGGTCCGGCCGGGTGTTTTTATAAATACCCGGGGCCAGGGACTCAAACACAAAGGATTGATCGTAAACGCGTACATCCAGCAAACTATTGTTTCTTGTTCCCAGCTGCATGCTGCCGAAGAACAGGTTCAGTACTTTTTTCGGGCCCCTGACAACGGGCAGGCTGTGCATATAGGCCCCCGCCACTTCCGAAATGCCCGGTTCGCGCAGTGCCGGGGGCAAGGGGGCCTCATCGGCAAGTTCGGAGGGAAAGAATGCCCGGACAAAGCCGTGGATGATCCCTGAGTGTCCGGTGTAGTCCCCGCCGCTGTGAGCAATGAAGATGCCTGCATCCTGATCGGGGAGGAGGTAGAACCCTGCATCGAACAGTGTGGTGCTGCCGCCGTGGCCGACGATGTGCTGCCCGTTGATGGGCGATTCAATAAGGCCATGGGCGATGCCGCCTGCAAGGGGATGGTAGCTGAAAGAAGTAGACAGCATTTTCTCCATGGTTTGGGCTTGCAAGAGGCGGCCATTGCCCCCCCGGTCGAGCATGGCGATCATCAGTTGCGCCATATCGAAGGCACTGCTGCTGAGGCCCCCGGCAGGAGCCGGCATATGCTCGAAACGCCCCTTTCGGAATTCCCCTTCCAGCCACCTGTAGCCCTTTGCCAGCGATGCTTTGTGGGCGCCTTCGGGGGGTTGCCTGAAGCTCGAATACTGCATGTGCAGCGGCTGGAAGATATGCTGCTCCACATAGCTTTCGAAACTGAGCCCGCTCACCCTTTCCACAATATAACCCGCCAGGACCGTACCGTAGTTGGAATAGGCAATGACCTTTCCCGGGGGATGGATCAGGGGTGGCTTGTTCTTTCGAAGGTAAACTTCAAGTGGGGGCTGCATGCTGAACAAGAACAGGTCTTCGAAGGTGTTGGCAAATCCGGCTGTGTGGTTCATCAGGTCGATGATGGTGATTGTCCCCGTTTCCTTACCCCGGTAGCTGGCCCTGAACTCCATGTCCTCATCCAGGTAACGGTTTACCGGATCATCCAGGCTGATGAGCCCTTGTTCATGAAGCTGCATAACCGACAGCCAGGTTAAGATCTTGGAGACCGACCCTGCCCTGAACATGGTGGTGGCTGGATCGACACGGATTGAGTCTTCCATACCGGCATAGCCGTACCCCCTCAGCATCGCAATTTCTCCATCCCGAACCAGGGCAATGACCGCATTGGGGATGTGTTCATCCCGGGTAAACGCGTCCATCTGTTCGTGCAAAAAGTCTGTCCAGTCCTGCCGGGAAGCCTCTGCAGATGATTGGGCAAAGAGCTGCAGGGATGAAAAAAGGAATGCCATGGCAAGAAGCCCGGCTACAGCTTTCTTTGGGATCATGTGTTCAGGATTTGATTGGTTTTGGGAAAGTGAACGGTTAAGAGGTCAAATAAAATTAGAAGATCGATTTTGGCTGTTGGCTGTTGGCTGTTAGCTGTTAGCTATTGGCTTTTTCAACTCTTCAACTCTTCAACTTTTCAACTTTTTCGTTCCATCGTTCATTCGTTCATTCGTTCTGTCGTCCTCTGTCTTCTGTCTTCTGTCTCCTTTATCTGGGTTGAAATCCAAAATTAGACAATTAAAACAGTTCCGGTTGGAGATTGTTGTATTTTTACAGCATAAGTCCGGAAAAAGAACGCCTGGAAGAACTGAATTTCAAAGACAGGCCGAAACAGCAAATTGCTGTTTGCAGCCCGGATAAAGGTTTTTTAAACGCATTCGTGGATGCAAGAAAAGACAACGAAATGCACCCTGAATATGATCGCATAAAATGATGAGACCAGCCCTGTTTGTTTTGATCCTGTGTTTGCTCTACCCCGCAGGGGCTATTGCTCAGGGTATAGAAGGAAGGGTTCACAACCCTGAGGGTGAATCGGTGCCCTTTGCCACCGTATATGTTCCCGAACTGCATCACGGCACCATTGCCAACGCAGAGGGGGAGTTTCAGCTTTCGCTTCCTCCCGGAGCTCACCGGGTGCATATTCAATACCTCGGTTATAAAACACAAATACTCGAGGTGTTTGTCGAAGACGAATACGAACGGTTGGACATCTTGATGGAGGTGCAGGAATACCGCTTGCCCCCGGTAACGGTGACCGCTTCGGGCGAAGACCCGGCGTATTATTTCATGCGGCGTGCCATTGGAATGAGCCAGTACTACCTGAACCAGGTTTCGGCCTATTCGTGCCGGGTCTACCTGAAAGGCTCGGGTGTTGTCAAAAACATGCCCGGACTGATGCGGCGGCAGCTGGAACGGGAAGGGATTGAAGAGGGCCGGTATTTTGTTACCGAAACCATTTCGGATGTCCATTTCGAATTGCCCGACAAAACGAGTACCGAGGTGATCTCCCTGCGCAGTTCGGGCAACGACAACCAGTCGAGCCCGATGGCTTTTGTAACCATCAGTTTTTACCGCGACATCAATGGGATCATCTCCCCGCTGAGCAGGAACGCCATGCAGGTATACCGCTTTGAGCTGTCGGGGAGCTTCCGCGAAGAAGATGAACTGATCCACCGTATCCGGGTGATCCCCAAACGGCCCGGGCCTGACCTGTACAGCGGAACCATCTATATCAGGGAAGGGAGTTGGAACCTGCACTCGGTCGATCTGCGGGTAGCACAGAACCTGTTCAGTATCGACATCCGGCAGCAGTACAACCGGGTAGCCGATCAGGTNTGGATGCCCGTCAGTCAGCATTTCGATGTCGATTTCTCCCTGATGGGCTTTGACGTGGCCTATCAGTACATGGTTTCGGTAAGGGATTACCAGATCACCATGAACCCGGACCTGGATCATGCCTTTTATCTTAGGGGTATGGGAGATGAAGACCATTCGGGCTTCGAACTGCCGGCAACCCCGGCCGACCCTGCGATCGCCATGCCTCAGGAACAGGGGCTTACACAGCGGCAACGGGAAATAGAGAAGCTGAGGCAGGCCGAAAATCCCGACAACCGCGATATGCGCAGGATGAACCGTTTGATACGAAGGGAAGCCCGCAACGCCCGAAGGGGGGAGTCGCTGGAATTGTTCCCTTACGAAACGGTTCTGCACGACAGCGCCCGGGTGCGCAGCCCCGAATACTGGGACCGCAACCGTCCGGTACCGCTGAGCAGCGAAGAACTGGAAAGTTTCGGGGAGCTTGCTCCTGATACCAAGGGCACATTTTCCGGTGAGGGCAGCAATACCCTGCTCCGTCAACTGCTGCTGGGCGGGCGGCACCGGATCTCCGAGACCACTATGCTGACCCATAACGGATTGGCAGGCCCTTCTTCCTTTTATTACAACACGGTCGACGGGATCCCCTATAAAAAATCCCTCGGCTTGCAGCACCGTCCGGAACACGGCCGCTACCTGGACCTTTCGGGAAATGTCTCCTATGCTTTTGCCCGTGAGCGCCTTCTGGCCGATATGAGCCTCAGGTATGGCTATCAACCCTTGCGGCGCGCCTATATTCACGTTTCGGGCGGAAGGGCCACGGCCGATTTCGATCACCGCCACGGCATCCCCGAACTGTTCAATGCCGTTACCACCCTCTATTTCAAACAAAACCTGCTGAAACTCTATGAAAAGGATTATGTGGGCATCGCCCACCGGACAGATCCATTCAATGGCCTGGTTGTGCACACAGGCCTGAAGTTGGCCGCCCGCAGGCAATTGACCAATCACAGTCACAGCTTTATTACCAACCCCTTCGGCGAACACTTTACACCTAATATTCCTCCTCACGCCGGGCAACTGCCCAAAGCCAGGCTTTATGACCATCGTGCCCTGACCGCAGATATCGGGTTGAGCTACACACACCGGCATTACTACCGGATGCAGAACCAGCGGAAAGTGATGGCGTATTCGCGCTATCCCACCCTGTCGCTTTTTTACCGCAGGGGCATCGACGGGCTGCTTGGCAGCGACACCCGGTTCACATTCCTGGAGGCCTCCATCCGGCAGGGCTTTCAGTGGCAATTGATCGGGCAATTCGACTATCATCTGGCTGCCGGCCGGTTTTTCGAAACAGACGGGGTGTTCTTTGCCGATTTCAGGCATTTCCACACCAACCCGGTATGGGTAAAGGCAACCAACAGGGTCGATATGTTCCGCACCCTCGGTCATTATGCCCGCAGCACCACCAACGACTTTGCCGTTGCCCATTTACGGTACAACCACCACCGCTTCCTGGTCAAACGATTGCCTTTTCTGGCAGGCAATCTGATGCGCGAAACCCTGTTCGTGAACACCCTCTTTGTCCGAGACCACAAACCCTACTGGGAGCTTGGCTATGGGCTGGAACAGCTGTTTTTGCTGTTCAGCTTCGAGGTGGTGACCGGGTTTTCGGGCAGCCGCCACCAATACACCGGGTTCAGGCTGGGCATACCCTTGCCCGAACAGCTGGGCATAGGGTTTTAGCGGCATGGGAGGTAGAAGACCCTCATTGCCCTAATCATACCGGCCGAGGCTTGTCCGGAGCTCTTCACGGATCTCGCCGGCCAGCCAAAGGGGTTCCAACACCCTGACCTGGCTTCCCAGCATCAGGATCTTCTGCCTGAATTCGAAGTTGGGGCTGATCCTTAGTTTCACCTTCAGCCCGTCGGGGCTGTGGTCGGTGATCTGCTGGGAGGGATGCATTGGGAGCGATTGTACGTACTTTCCCTGCAGCCTGGTAAATTCGAGCACCACGTCCTGTACCGGATGGGCCGTGTAGGTAAGGCCGATGGTATGGCGAAAGAGTTCGTGGGGCTTCAGGCCTGGGTCTGCTGCAAAGGTCTGGTCGCTCACTTCGAGCTGCCTGATCCGGTCGATGCCGAATATACGGAAGTCTTCGGCAACGGCCGAAATGCCGACAAGGTACCAGCGGTTCTGGTATTCCTTGAGGAGGTAGGGCTCAACATGCCTTTTTTGCAACCCGTCGGAGGCATACTTTTCGTAAAGGAAAGAGACCCTGCGGCGGTTCTTGATGGCAAACAAAAGGGGTTTGAGGTGCTTGAGCCCCCGGAGTTCCCCGTGTGATTCGAACATCAGGTAGTTGAGGTTCTCCCTGCTGTCTTTCAGGCAGTCGGTGAGCAGTTCGGCGGTGTTCACGATCTCCAAAAAGCGCAGGAAAGAGGGGATGTTGATGCTGTTGTCCAGGTCGATATGGTAGCCGTTTTGGTGGCGGTTGTATGCGACCTCTATGCCGAATTCGAAGCGGATCTGCTCGATGTCGCGCTGTATGGTCCGGTCCGACACCTCGAAGCCATGGTCGAACAGGTAGTCCTTGATCTGCCTGAACGAAGGGAAGCCAGGCTGCCCGGCCTTTTCGATGATGAGGGCGTAGCGGCGGATGCTGCCGTGTTTCGACATGGTTTTTGGTATTTATCCTGTAAACATACGAAAAATCGGCGTGCATTTTTTGTCTGTGAACGAATAAAAAGTAGCGCTGTTTTGGTTCTGCGACATATTTTGGCGCAGACGTGCCTTATCTTGTTGATCCGAATACGGGCAAACATCCATAAATGATCGGGGCAATGAACGTCAGAACATCCTTTTCAAAAGACATCCTGCTGGGCATGGCGGTGGGCGATGCCCTTGGGGTGCCTGCCGAATTCCGCTCCCGCGAAGAGATGGACCGCCGCCCCATCACCGGTATGGATGGCTATGGCACCCACGATCAGCCTGCGGGAAGCTGGTCGGACGATTCCTCCCTCGCATTTTGCCTGGCTGAATCGCTCTGCCGGGGGTACGATCTGCAGGATATGGCCCGCCGCTTTGTCCGCTGGCACGATGAAGGCTACTGGACCCCAGGGGGAAGCGCCTTCGATGTAGGGGATACCACCCGTTCGGCCATCGGCCGCCTCAGGGAAGGCATCGATCCCGACAGGGCAGGGGGGAGGGGCGAACACGACAACGGAAACGGCTCCCTGATGCGGATACTTCCCCTTCTGGCCCACATCCGGATGTTGCCGGCAAAAGAGGCCGTACCCATCATCAGCGAGGTATCCGGGATCACCCACGCCCATCCGCGTGCGGTGCTGGCTTGTGTGATCCTGCTGTCTTATGCCGGCTGCCTCCTCGACGACGACCCCATTACCGCCCTGGAGCGGCTCCAGCCGCTGATGAGGAACACCTACCGCTTATTTCCCAAGCTGGCCGCTGAAAAACAGCATTTCGGACGCATTGTCTTCGATGCCAAAATCCAGCGGGAGGCCTATGTAAACCCGGCTGCCTATATCAGCATCATCCCCCGCAGCAGCATCCGGTCGTCGGGCTATGTGGCCGACACCCTGGAGGCTTCCATCTGGTGCCTTCTGCAGGGCGGCAGTTATCGCGAGGCTGTGTTGATGGCCGTGAACCTGGGCCAGGATACCGATACCACCGGCTGCGTTACCGGCGGACTGGCCGCACTGGTTCACGGACACGGGAACATTCCTTCGGACTGGATTGATGCCCTGGCCAGGAAAAAGGACATCCTCGACCTGGCAAACAGACTGGACCATTACCATCTGAACCACTGCTTCACCCATGCCTGTCCGGTATGCCGCACCCGGCTGCCCCGTTGGGAAGATTTTCCGAACTATGTATGCCCCGCTTGCCTGAAGAGGGCCACCGATGCCCGGGGGCGGCCAATCGAATTCCCTGCGCCGGGTGCGCTGGGCGGTTCCCGTCCCTTTTATGCCGGTACCTGGCAGGCGTATACCGGCCGCGAATGCTTCATCGGCAAATACAGATGCCGGATCAGGGAACGGCCCGGAGGCGGGGTGGTCGTGGAAGCGGAACAACGGACCGGGGGCCCGCCTAAAAGAACTTCCTGAGTGCTTTCCCGGTCTGTTTCCCGGCAGCCCGCCGCCCGGCCCTTTTCACGATCTTTTTGCCGCTGCCGCTCGAAAGCGCCTTCCAGTCGCCCAGCAAGCGCGCCAGCCAGTAAAGGAAGCCTCTGGTTTTGTTGATGCTCATGGTGGGTATATTTTTCCTGTTAAAGATAAAAAGATCCCCGGTAATGGGAAAAATATCGTAGGTGGTCAAATGATTTAGCCATCGGTATCTTTTATATCCTGCGCCGTGAGCTTTTTGATCAGCCCCCCGAAGATCAACCCGTGAAAAGGGTAGAGTAAATACCAGTACATCCTGCCCGCCACCCCCAGCGGCCTGAAGGTAGCCGTTTGGATCAGGGTGTCGCCGTCCATGTTGAATTCCAGCCAAGCTTCGCCGGGCAGTTTCATCTCGGCGAACAGCAGCAGCCGGCCCTCATGACGGTTGGCATACAACACCCTCCAGAAATCCAGGGTGTCGCCGGCATGGATGGTGCCTATATTGGTGCGGCCCCGGCGCAAACCGACGCCCCCGGCCACCTTGTCAAGAAATCCCCGGATCTCCCACAGCCAGTTGCCGTAATACCATCCGCTCTCACCACCGATGCGCCATATTTTTTCGATGCAGCGTTTGCGATCGGGGCAAGGCCTCATCCTCTGGTCGGTAAAACATCCGTATTCGGGTACCCGGATAAAATCGGAGAGTTTGAAGCCGAAGCCGCTGCTGATGTTGGCATCTTTCCAGCTCGATTCGACCTCCTGCGACTCGATCCGCCTGAAGGCACTCCGGATGGCCTCAAGATAGCCGGAGGGGGAAAGCCCCAGGATCTTGCTCAGGCGGTTGTCGCGGCATACAACCTCTACGTTCATGCTGTCGACCAGGTTCCTGGCCAGCCTGTACGAGGTGGATGTTACAAAATATAGCCAGTACGAAGACAGCCTGGGGGTCATCACCGGAACGGTATAAATGCGACGCTTCAGCTGCCTGACCCCGGCAAAGCCCATCATCATGTCTTTGTAGGTCAAAATGTCCGTGCCCCCGATGTCGAAATCCTGGTCGTATGTCTGGCGATTGAGCAGGGATGCCGACAGAAAGTCCAGCACGTCCGAAATGCCGATGGGCTGACACCTTGTTTTGATCCACCTGGGGGCGATCATCACGGGGAGTTTTTCGACCAGGTCGCGGATGATCTCGAAGGAGGCACTGCCCGAGCCGATGATGATGCCCGCCCGCAAAGCGGTAAAGTGGTAATCGCCCTTGCTCAATACCTCCTCCACATTTTTTCGGGATGCCAGATGTGGCGACAGCCTGGTCTCGTTCACAATGCCGCCCAGATAGATCACATGCTTCACCCGGGTCCTGCCCATGGCTTCCCTGAAGTTTTTGGCCGATCGTTCTTCGGGCCCGGCGTAATTGCCGGTCGATGTCATGGAATGGACCAGGTAATAGGCCCCGTCGATGTCGTTGGGGATCTTTTCGAGTGAGGCTTTATCGAGCAGGTCTACTTCAACCACCGAAATATGCTCTTTAAGCGATTCGGGAGGGTAGAACCTGTCTTTGTCGCGCACGCAGCACACCAAGGTATGCCCATCGCCGACCAGCCGCGGAAGCAGCCGTTTGCCGATATACCCGGTGGCCCCTGTCAACAGAATCTTCATGCCGGCATTGCTGTTAGGTTTTCTTACACCCCGCGATCGGGGTGTTCCTGTAAAAATACGAATTAAACCGTTTGTAACCCGAACGAAAAAGGCAGCAGCCGGACCACTATGTTCCGGACCGTTTTTCCAGGATAAAACGGATCACCTGGTTTTAAAACTAAAAAATTAGTTATATATTTGATCTGCCTGTCCGGACAAAATAGTCTTTGTTCCCTAACTGAAAAAACCCCTTGAAAAATGCACTGTTTGATTTATCCGACATCCATTGCCCGGCATATCCTGAGGCCCCTGACCCTATGCTTGCTGACCGTTATCGTGGCGTTTGCCGGGGAGGCCCCCGCACAGGGCCTTATGGAAGGCGAGCCTTCTGCATACCAGGAAAGGCTGCAGGAGTTGCTGGGCGCGGAAAACCAGCCTGCCGTGATCCACTTCATCGATTCGCTGAGGGAGCAGGGGCATACCGGCAGGGAGCTTTCGTGGCAG
>SL_3KL_010_SEDDRAFT_10004985_pt1 | contig 11950 bp, 10 predicted proteins | sample SodLakKL_010_SED_2_FD_10381 | JGI IMG/M metagenome (IMG submission 10381)
ACCGGCATGAAAATGTCGCTTCGGGCCAGCCTGGTCGAATCATTAACCAGGATGCAGACTGTTTCACCCACCCTGACAATCCTTTTAAGAGGCGGCGCAGCCACCGGGCTGCGGAGGGCTTCTAAAACTTTTTCAGGCGGGTTATCCAGGGCTTCAGGAGAGGTGGTTTCAAGCACCTCAAAAGGCACACCCGGGGGGAATCTAACCTTAATTTTTCCTTTGCCATATGCGACTTCAATATTTCTATTCACATATCAACGCTCCCGCCATATAAAGAGTATTGGCCTCGGTCAAAAAAGGCCTGCCTCCCTTATCTTTCAACATTTCCACCACTACCCTGACCAGGGGCGGCGGAATAAAAGCCAGGTTTCCTACCTCACCAAAATGCAGCGATCCGGCCTCGGAAATCATGTTAATTCCGGTTTTGAATTTTTATTGATGAAGTTGTGACTTTACTGTCTCCACTCATCTTAGCATATTTTATTTACCGGCTCGACTAAACCCGGACAAAAGTTTAGCGTATAATAAGCGGGAGCAGGTAATAATTTGACGAATTTAAGAATCTATACTACAACTATTATTACAATGTTGATCAGGTTGCTAAATATTAAACACCGTAATTTGCAGTTGGTCCGATAATATCCAATCGAAGGAGGTTTTAAAGTGGACGTTCATGACTATTCAGTAAAAGTCGGCGGAGAAGCCGGACAGGGCATAAACACCATCGCTTCAATATTGTCGCGCTCATTCGCCGACCAGGGGCTGCATTTATTTGCTTACCAGGACTATTACTCCCGGGTCCGGGGCGGGCATAATTTTTACCAGGTCCGCACCGCCACTTTCCCGGTCTATACTTTCAGCGACCGCCTGGAGGTGCTGATGGCCCTGGATAAAGCCTCAATTGACTTACATGCCGGAGAACTGAACCCGGGTGGGGTTATGATTTACGATCAAGACATCGAGGCAGACCACCCGGGTCAAAACGCTCTTGCTCTGCCTATGGCCGGACTGGGTAAAGAACACGGCGGCAAAGCCGTCATGGGCAACTCCGTAGCCGCTGGAGCAGCCTGGCAGGTTATGGGGGGAAACCAGGAAATCCTGGAAAATACCCTGGGCCGGTTGTTTCAAAAAAAAGGCAGTGACATTGCAGAAGCCAATATCAGGGCAGCCCGGGCCGGGGCTGATTACGCAAAAAACAACTTTTCCGGGCACTGCCAGTGCCAGCTGCATCAAGGAAACCGAAATAAAAGCTTAGTTTTGACCGGCAATGAAGCGCTGGCCTTAGGTTCGCTTGCAGCCGGGTGCCGTTTTATCAGCTCGTACCCTATGACCCCGGCCAGCGGGGTTATGCAGTATATGGCCAGGCAGACCCACCGCCTGCCGCTTGCCTTCGAACAGGCTGAAGACGAAATCGCCGCCATCAACATGTCAATAGGGGCGGCAAATGCCGGGGCCAGGGCCATGGTCGCCACTTCGGGAAGCGGGTTTTCCTTAATGGTGGAAGGGCTGTCACTGGCCGGGATGAACGAAACCCCCCTGGTGATTGTGCTCGGCCAGCGCCCCGGGCCGGCCACGGGGATGGCAACGCGGACCGAACAGGGCGATCTGCTGTTCAGCCTTCATGCCGGAAACGGCGAATTCCCCAGGGCTATCTTCGCGCCAAGGACGGCAGAAGAAGCTTTTTGGACGGCAACCCACGCTTTTAATGTAGCTGAAAAATACCAGGTTCCGGTTTTTATTTTAACTGACCAGCACCTGGCCGACTCTTATTACACGATAGATCCATTCGATTTAAATCAGGTTACTATCGACCGGGGCCACCTCCTGGACAACGAAGAATTGGAACGGATGGAAACTTATCACCGCTACGAAATCACCGCTTCAGGGATATCGCCGCGGGCCTTTCCAGGCCAGGGCGGCAAATGCGTAATGGTTCCCGGTAATGAACACATGGAAAACGGTTATTCAACTGAAGATCCATCCGTACGGACCAGGATGCAGGATAAGAGAATGCGAAAGCACAGGGGGCTGGCAGAGGAAGTAAAAGCGCCTGGGAGCCACGGAAGCAAAGATCCTCACACCGCGCTTTTAACCTGGGGTTCTTCATATGGAGCCTGCCGGGAAGCAGTGGATGAAGCAAACCGGCAGGGTGAAAAATGGCAGGTCTTTTCTTTACCGCAGCTGTGGCCCTTCCCGGGCGCACAGATCTCGGAGTTTATTGGAAAAGCAGAGCGGGTAGTTTCGGTGGAAATGAATGCAACCGGCCAGCTGGGCCGCCTGCTCCGGCTTGAAACCGGCCGGCAGCCAGACCTGGCCGTATTAAAATATGACGGGCGACCGATGAATGCCGGTTACGTCCTGTCTCAGGTTGAAAAAGGAGGGGTTTTTCCATGGTAGTCGATATCAAAGAATATGATCTGGATAGAGAAATAACCTGGTGTCCGGGCTGCGGCAACTTTGCCATCCTGGATGTGCTAAAAAACAGCCTGGCCGGGATGGGCCTTTCGCCCCACCAGGTGCTGGTAGTAGCAGGTATCGGGCAGGCCGGAAAAATGGGCCAGCATTTCAGGACCAATACCCTGCATGTCTTGCATGGCCGCCTGCTTCCGGTTGCCACCGGGGCCAGTCTGGTCCACAACGGCTTGAAAATACTGGCCATCGGCGGAGACGGAGATGGTTACGCTGAAGGCGGCAACCACCTGATCCATGCCGCCAGGCGCAACATCGATGTAACCTACATGGTGCACAACAACATGATTTACGGACTGACCAAGGGTCAGGCTTCTCCAACCAGCGAGCATTCGATCAAAACTCCGACTACTCCGCAGGGCAATCCGCTGGAGGGACTAAACCCGATCAGCATGCTCCTGGGCTTAAAAGCCGGTTTTGTTGCCCGGTCCTTTGCCGGCGATAAAGAACAGCTGGGCGCGATCCTGAAAAAAGCGCTTCAAAAACCGGGGTTTGCCTTTATCGATATCCTTCAGCAGTGCCCCAGTTTTAACAAGGTCAATACTTTCCGGTGGTTTAAGGAAAGAGTTTATGATATCAACGAAGAAGGGCATGACCCTTCAGACCTGGAACAGGCTTTCAGGCTGGCCCAGCAATGGGGCGAAAAAATCCCCACCGGGATCTTTTTTGAGGACCCGGAACCGAAACCCGGTTTCAGGGAAGCAGTATTAGGGGATAAAGACCGCTCAATTACCGGACCCGAACTAAACCCGCTGGCCATAAAAGAAATCATGGAGGAGCACCTCTAAAAACTGAAGCCGGGTTATATGCTCCCTGCGAGGAATTTTTGTTTTCCAGGATGTTTTGAGAGAAAGTTTCCGGGCTATCAAAAAATAAGGCAGTTCAAGATCAACTTTCAATCAGGTCCCTGGAGAGCCTGATTCTTTTTTCCATGCCTTCCACATTGAGAATAATCCTGGCATCGACTATTGAGAGGCTCTCTTCATGAACAATGACCGGATTAAGATCCATTTCATGGATCTCCGGGTAGGCTTCAATGACATCCGATACTTTCTCAATCAGTTTTGCTATCGCAGCCTTGTCGCAGGGGGGACGTCCGCGCACACCGTCTAAGATCGCCGATGCCTTGATCTCATCGATCATCGAAGCGGCCCATTTTTCCGAAACCGGAAGGACCCGGAAAGAGACATCCTTCACCACTTCAACCATGATCCCTCCCAGGCCAAACATAACGATGGGGCCGAACTGATCGTCATTCTTCGTTCCGATGATCACCTCCACTCCCCCGGCGGACATGGGCGATACGATGCAGCCCCTGATATCGGCATCAGGCTTGTACTTGTAGGCGTTACTGATTATTTTGTTAAAGGCTTTCCGAACTTCCCGCTCGCTTTTCAGCTTCAGCATAACCCCTCCGGCATCGGATTTATGCAGGATGTCGGGAGATACTATTTTCATGGCCACATTGTATCCGATTTCGGCAGCGTATTTTACGGCCTCATCTTCATCAACCGCCAGGCGGTCCCGGGATACGGAGACCCCCTGCAGTCTTAACAACTCCTTGGCTTCATGCTCCAGCAAAGCGGACCTGCCTTCGGCCAGGGCGTCGTCGATAATTTTTCGTCCTTCCGGGACGGCTTTCGTACCCCATGTGAAGTGAAAATTACTTTTTTTGGGGCCTTCCTGCCGGTAGGAACCATAGAAAGAAAGGGCCTCTATGCATTTACAGGCGATTTCCAGGGAATCATATACCGGGATTTTATAATAGCGCAAAAGGTCCAGCGAATGAGGTTTGGCGTAATTGTAAAGGCTGTGCAGGACAATCGGTTTACGGATTTTCCGGACCAGTTTTCCCATCCGGTGGGCGGCATCCTCTTCTTTGAAAGCCAGCTTTTTGGCAAAACGGATGCCGTAACCGCCGAAAAGGCCCACGACCAGGAGCCCCTGGATATTCCTGTCATTAAGCAGGATTTCCGCACAGTCGGCAAAAATAGCCGGGTTCTGGTCGGTCCCTCCCGCCACATCGATGGGATTGGCCAGAGAGGCGTTGGGCGGCAGAATAGCCTTTAGTTTCTCCCTGGTCTCCTTTTCAAGTTCCGGGATTTTTATGCCCAGTTCGGTCAGGTAGTCCGCCGCAATGGTGGCATGCCCGCCTCCGTCGGCAAGAATGGCGATCGAAGCTTCATCAATCAGGGGCAGGGAGGCCAGGGATTCGGCGATAGGAAACATTTCGTCGGAATGATTTACGGTAATGATACCCGCCCGTTTAAAGGCGGTGTTGGCCACTTCCGAAATGCCGGCCAGAGCGCCGGTGTGAGAACCGGCAGACTTGCTGCCCTTGGCGGACCTTCCACTTTTATAAAGCACGATCGGCTTAACCTGGGTGGTTTTTCTGGCCTGCTGCAGAAATTTACGCCCCTCCCTGAGCCCTTCAACGTAGATCAAGATGGCGCTCGTGTCGGGGTCTTCAGTAAAGTAGGCCAGGTATTCATGGAACTTGATGTCGGCTTCATTTCCCACGCCCACATAGTAGTTGAAACCCATCTGGCTTTTAAGGCCGGCTTCCGTGATCAGGGTCAGGGCGATGTTGCCGCTCTGGGTGAGCAGGGCGATGGAGCCCGGCGGAACATTTTGCAGCCCCACCAGGTTGAGTCCTTTGGCTACACTGATCATCCCGGAGGTATTTGGTCCGATGATTCGCACCCCTTTTGCGCTTTCAACAATCTCTTGTTCAAGGGTTTTTCCTTCTTCACCCAGTTCGCCAAACCCCCCGGCAATTACCACCGCCCCCGCAGCTCCTTTTTCAGCGCACTGCTCAAGGATATTGGGCAGGGTCCGGGCCGGAGTGGTAATCAGGGCCAGGTCGATTTGTTCGGGGATATCCAAAACCGAGGGGTAACACTTCAGGCCCAGAATAGATTTTTCTTTTGGATTAACCGGATAAATTCGGCCGTCGTATTTGGTGTCCAGCAGGGTTTTAATAGCCTGATAGCCTCTTTTTGCTTCATCTTTTGAAGCTCCGATAATCGCTACCGAATCGGCTTTAAAAATTCTTTCGAGGGTATTAGCATTTTGAGAAGTCTCCATCAAATACCATCCTTTTTTTTAATTACTATAAAAAAATATACCGGTTCATAGTATTTATTTTTCGCTTACTGGTCTTCATCCTTCAGGATAATCCTGGCATCAACTATAGTCAGGCCTTCATCATGTACCATGACCGGATTAAGGTCAATTTCGTGAATTAAAGGATAGGCCTGGGCTACTTCCGAAACTTTTTGGATTAAATTTACAATTGCTTGTTTGTCTGATGGAGGCCGCCCGCGGAAACCATCAAAGATCACTGACGATTTAATTTCATCAACCATATGTTTCGCCCAGTATTCAGATACCGGCACCACCTGGAATGAAACATCTTTCATCACTGAAACCATGATTCCACCCAGGCCGAACATGACCGTGGGGCCAAACTGATCGTCAGTTTTCATGCCTATTACAGTCTCGATGCCCTTGCCTGCCATTTGCGATACCAGGCATCCCCTGATGTCTGCCCCGGGTTGACATTGATTGCAGCTGCCAATTATTGTATTGAACGCTTCCCGAACTTCGTGCTCATTTTTCAATCCCAGGATCACTCCTCCGGCATCGGACTTGTGCGAAATGTCAGGTGATACTATTTTCATGGCCACATTATGGCCTATTTTTTTAGCACAATTCACCGCCTCTTCTTCACTGGCTGCCAGGTAGTCCCTGGTCATAGGCACGCCCTGGATTCTAAAAAGTTCCTTGGCTTCGTGTTCCAACAGGACTTTTCTGCCTTCGGCCAGGGCGTTATCGATAATTTCCTGTCCTTCCCGGGCTGCCCCTGAACCCCAACTGAGCTGGAAATTGCCTTCCTTATCATATTCCCGTCGATAGGAACCATATACAGATAAGGCCTCCACGCATTTACAGGCAATCTCAAGTGAATCATAAACCGGGATGTCATAGTAGCGCAAAAGTTCCAGCGAATGGGGTTTGGCATAATCATAGAGGCTGTGAAGCACGATCGGTTTGCGGCTATTTTCCACCAGTTTTCCCATCCGATGGGCGGCATCCTCTTCCATGAAAGAAAGTTTTTTGGCAAAGCGGATGCCGTAGCCGCCAAAAAGGCCGACAATTAAAAGACCGTGGATGTTCCTGTCATCTAAAAGTATTTCAGCGCAGTCGGCAAAAATAGCCGGGTTCCGATCGGTTCCTCCCGCCACATCGATAGGATTGGCCAGGGATGCGTTGGGGGGAAGAATGGCGCTCAGCTTGTCCCTGGTATCCTTTTCAAGCTCCGATAGTTTTATTCCCAGTTCGGTCAGGTAGTCCGCCGCGATGGTGGCATGTCCGCCTCCATCGGCCAAAATGGCAATGGAATTATCCTTTAACATGGGCAGTATGGCAAGTGACTCGGCCACAGGAAACATCTCACCGGGATGTTCCACTTCAATGATCCCGGCCCTTTTGAAAGCCGATTGTGACACCTCAGAGATGCCTGCCAGCGCCCCGGTATGGGAGCCGGCAGATTTACTGCCCTTGGCGGACCGTCCGCTTTTGTAGAGCACGATCGGTTTAACCTGCGTGGTTTTGCTGGCCTGCTGCAGGAACTGGCGTCCATCCCTCAGCCCTTCAACATACATCAGGATAATTTTGGTATGGGGATCATCGGTAAAGTATTCCAGGTATTCGTGAAACTTAATATCTGCTTCATTACCGACGCCAACATAATAGTTAAAACCCGTCTGACTCTTGAGGTTCGCTTCCGTGATCAAGTTAAGGGCGATATTGCCGCTCTGGGTCATTATAGCAATATTTCCCTCCGGGATATTTTTTAAACCGACTAAATTTAGGCCCTTATCAATATTGATCATTCCCGGGGTATTGGGACCGATGATCCTGATCCCATTTTCCCTGGCCAGAGTCACGATCTCTTCTTCAAGCTTTTTCCCTTCCTCGCCCAGTTCTCCAAACCCGCCCGCCAGCACTACAGCTCCTGCCGCCCCTTTTTGACCCAATTCGTAAAGGATGGATTTTATTGACTGGGCAGGGGTTGTTATGAGGGCCAAATCAAGATTACCCGGAATATCAAGGATAGAGCTGTAACATTTCAAACCGAGAATAGATTTTTCCTCCGGGTTTACCGGATAGATACGTCCTTCAAATTTCCCCTCCTGCAGGGTCACAAGCGCCTGGTAGCCCTGCTGGGTCTCATCTTTTGTCGCACCGATGACCGCTACTGATTCGGCATTAAATATTCGCTCAAGATCCATATTATCTCCCCCTGTAAACTGGATTTCTTTTCTCGGCGAAGGCGTTAACGCCTTCCTGCCAGTCCTCTGTGTCCATGCAAGATAGTATGGCATCAGTCTCCAGCTGCAGCACCGATTCAATATCAAGCTGGGACGATCTCTGCAGGTGTTTTTTTGCCATTGCCATGGGGATGGGAGCCTTGGAGGCGATACCGGCAGCTAATTCCATGATCCTATCCATAAATTCCGCCATGGGGTAAGAGTAGAGGGCGATGCCAAGTTCAACAGCCGTCGCCCCGTCCAGGACCCTGCCGGTGTAAATTAATTCTTTGGCCTTCATGAGGCCTACGATCCGGGGGAGATGCCTGGTCACGCCGCCCCCGACAAAAGTGCCCAGCCCGATTTCGGGAAAGGCAATGCTGGCTTCATCCGACATGATTAAGAAATCGCAGGAAAAGGCCAACTCGGCCCCCGCACCCCGGGCGGGGCCGTTTACGGCGGCAATTACGGGTTTGGGGTACTGGTATAACCTTCTGGTTGCTTCATGGGCCTGCTCGATGTATTTTCTTTTCTGGGCGTGGGTGCGTGCACCTTCGGAATGCTTTTTTAAATCTGCTCCTGCACAGAAGGCCTGCTTCTCTAGTCCGTCCTTAACTCTGACCGAACCGGTCAAAATCACTACCCGCACACCATTGTCTTCCCTGTGTTTTTGAAGAAGATCCGCTATCTCGGAATACATTTCCTCATTTACGGCATTCATTCTTTCGGGCCTGTTAAGCTTCAGGGTAAGGACACCGTCGTTAATTTCATACTTAATGGTTGTGTAATCCATACTGTCCTCCTTTAAATTGGAAGATATCAAAATGAGATTATTGTTGTCTTTATTGCGAAAAATCTTTATCTGTACACGGTTCAATAATACCATAAAAACAAGGGTGTGTTTAGTCATTCACGGCCTCTTCTAATCCAGCAAGATTAAGCTTAACAGCCATGTTAGAGCAATCCTGAAAGTTATACTCTCCCGGCAGAGGCAAGTTCTATGATCATTATTTCTAAGAATGGTTTGCCCCGGCTCCAAATTAGCTGCCTTTCACTTCGAACAGGTGGCCCTCGAAATCCTTAATGAAAGTAACCAGCGCATCGCCTTTTAGAACCTGCATAACTTTTACGTCCGCCCTGCGGCAGTTTTGAAGAAATTTTTCCAGATCATCAACTTCGATACAAACATGATCAATGCGCCTGGGATTGCCTGGCTGGTTGCTGTCGAAAAAGATCTCGAAACGGACCGCCGGGCCGGTATAGTTGATCACTCTTAATTCAGACGAAATATTAAATAAAGCGTGGGAGACTTCAGCCGGCACAATTTTCGGATCCTGTTTTTCCAGGCCCAGCAGGCCGGCGTAAAACTGATCCGCCCTTTCTTCTGAACTGCAGGTTAAAGCGATATGAAGCACATTCATAATCGAACGCCCTTTCTATGATCTATTGGTTCGGCCGGATAATAACCTTGAGCGAATCGCGACCCTCCATGACCAGTTCAAAACCTTTTTCGATTTCATGCAAGGGCAGGATGTGGGTAATCAGATCATCGACACCGATTCGGCCTGCTGCGATCAAATCCAGGGATTCGGCCAGTTCCGGAGGGCCGCAGTAATAGGAAGTGAGAATCCTGATTTCCCTGGTCCAGAATTCGTTGATGGGAACCTCAATGCGCTTTTCCGGACCGGGCACGGCAAAAAAGACAACGGCGCCCCCCTTATCAACACAACGCCAGGCCTGCTCCACGGCAGCAGGGGCCGAGGTGCAGAGGATCACCACATCGGCTTTACGGCCGGTTTGATTAACCAGCTGCTCTGCTACATCTTCCCGGGCATCAATAATAAAATCTGCGCCGGCCTCGCGGGCATGTTCCAAACGCCTGGCCTTAAGATCCGTGGCCGCAACTTCAGCCTGGAGCAACCGGCCCAGTTTCACGAAAAGCAACCCGGACATGCCGCAGCCTAAGACCAGGATTGACTGACCCTCCTTTACGGCAGCAAACCTCATGGCCCTGATTACGCAGGCCAGCGGCTCTATAAAGGTGCTCTGATCATAGCTGACATGATCAGGCAACAGGAAAGTGCCCTTTTCAATTAAGGTTTCCGGCACCAAAATATATTGGGCAAAACCTCCGGGCAGCCTCTCTTTAACCTCTTGGCACTGGGGATAATGGCCTTTAGTGCAGTAGTAGCACTGCAGGCAGGGGACCTTGGGGGCGATAAAGACCCGGTCACCCGGTTTATACTTTTTTACCAGGGAACCGCTTTTTACCACTTCTGCGCCAAGCTCATGGCCCTGCACCAGCGGCGCCCTCGGAAGCCGGTACCATTCAACAATATCACTCCCGCAGATACCGCACGCCATGACTCTGACCAGCATTTCTTTTGGGCCGGGTTCAGGTATGGGCACTTCTTCTATCCGGATATCTTTATTGTGATGCCAGATCGATATTTTCATAGATCTCTCCGCAGCTTTTCACAGGCTCTCAGCCTTCGTTTTTCAGGGTGTTGTACATTTCAAAGGCTTTTTCCGGGCTTTCGTTTTTATGGACCACGGCATTGACGGCTTGAATCATGGCCACCGGGGCTTCGGACTGGAAGATATTGCGGCCCATATCAACGCCGGCCGCTCCCTCCTGGATCGCTTTGTAGGCCATGGTCAGGGCATCCAGTTCCGGGATTTTTTTGCCACCGGCCATCACGATCGGGACCGGGCAGGAAGCGGCAACGGTTTCGAACCCGTCTTCGACATAATAGCTCTTTATGTAATGGGCTCCCAGCTCGGCGCAAATCCGGGTCGCCAGCCTGAAGTAACGGGCATCCCTTTTCATATCTTTGCCCACGGCAGTTACTGCCAGGGTGGGAATGCCGTAGCGGGTGCCCATGTCCACCATTTTGGTCATATTTATAATCGATTGCCGTTCGTATTCGCCCCCGACAAAGACCTGCACCGCCATGGCGCAGGCATTGAGCCGGATCGTATCTTCAATGTCCACCGCGATATCTTCGTTGGAAAGCTCTTTAAGGATACTGCTGCCGCCGGAAACTCTAAGCACAATTGATTGAGTAATGGAGGGGGGGATGATGGTTCTTAGAATTCCCCGCGTCAGCATTAAGGTGTCCGCATATGGAATCAGGGGCAGGATATTAAGGTCGACCCGCTCCAGACCGCTGGTTGGTCCCTGGAAATAACCGTGATCGATAGCAAGCATTACCGTTCGCCCCGATTCAGAGTTAAAAATTCGGCCCATCCTGTTCTTCATGCCCCAATCCAGGGAGCCGCAGCCTTTTAAATAAAACCCTTCTGTCTTCTGGGGAATTTCCGGATAGCACTCTTTAGCTTCTTTTTGCTTGTCATGCTCAGGCATTTCTTGATTCTCCTTTCTGCATCTTTGGGGTATTGAGATGAATTAATTCAGGTTTTCAAGACCTGCTACCTTCATGATCGGAGCATAGAAAAAAATATATTACTGCTTGACGCAATTATAGCAATTTTCTTTTGCGGCGGTCAATCGCACCGCCCTGGGATCTATTTCAATCTGTTCTTAATGCTAAAAATTTTTTCATTATATCATTTTAAACATCTTTAAACTGTGGTTTCGGTATGCTATAATTAGTTCCCAGGCATTTTGGCCGGCAGAATGTTGATGAGGTATAAACAATTATAAAGGAGAGAGAATAATGAGAATTTTTGTCAAGCACGGTCTGCACATGGTTGTGATCCTGGTTATCTGCTTGTCGTTAATTGCTCTAAGTTCCCAACTTGTTTATGCCAATGGAGACGCAGATAAAGCTGCTGCCATCCAGGCAGCGAAAGATGCGGTTGATGCGCTGCCCGAGTTCCCGGAAATCTCAAATGAACACAGGCCTGCAGTTGAAGAAGCCCGCAGATTGGCGGATATCGCCATGACAGAATACGGGGCCACCCGTTTTGAATTATGCCTGCGGATTGTTCTTTTGGAAATGATCGAGGAGAAGCTGGAGAAATTTGTCCCGGATGATGATGTTATGCCCCTGCCGCCAACGGGAGGCACCTCCGCTCTGCCGCTGCTCGGGATCATGATTACCGGGGCAGGGTTGTTTTTAGCCAGAACCGGCAAAAAAAATTAACAGCAAACCTGCAGCTACTTTTTTGTTTTACAAAAAAGATACCGGTTTCAGAAATTA
>SL_3KL_010_SEDDRAFT_10004986_pt1 | contig 11948 bp, 10 predicted proteins | sample SodLakKL_010_SED_2_FD_10381 | JGI IMG/M metagenome (IMG submission 10381)
CACATTGCCCAGGGATTCATGTCCCACAAAGCCCTTTTTTTCAAGGATCCTGATCACTGTCGATACTGTATTCCTGGCCGGCTTGGGGTTGCCGAACCGTTCGCGTATATCCTTAACCAGTCCGCTACCCAGCTCCCAAAGGATTTGCATTATCTGTTCTTCTGCTTTTGTTAGTTGCATAATTTCGCTATAATAATTCATAAACAATTTGCACGAGGTGTCGTGTGTCAAGCCCGGTGACAAATTACCGTCAATGCCTGCTGACAAACATATGACTATTTATATAGTCACGCAAATATTTTGAAAAAAAAATGACTAAAAAAGTAGTCAAAATTAGCAAAGTGCAGAAGATTAGATGCTTATTGCTTGAAAAATTGCTGTAGTTGAGTATTAAGATTAACCTGCCGGCATGACAGGTCAGCAATATACTTATCAAATTTGTAAGTCAGTGAATTTAAAATGATTGTTTTAACCTGTCTTGTATTTGTACTTCATATTTCATAATTTGCCATGCGGGTATGATACGATAAATAATACTTGTTTACCATGGCTGAAAATATTTATGATAAACTGAGCGATCCGCTGGCGCTAACCATTTTTATAATTACGTTGTTAATACCGGTTGCCGTAGGGCTCCTGGCTATGCTGCGAACGCGCAGCCAGTCAGACTTTTTCATTGGCGGCAGGGCTATGAACGCTTTCGTTGTCGGACTTTCGGCCGTATCTTCCGGCAGGTCGTCATGGCTGGTGCTCGGGGTGAGCGGAATGGCCTATGTTTCGGGTGTCGGCGCAATATGGGCCATAGTGGGGTATACCATGGTAGAGGCATGGCAGTTCATATACCTCGGCAGGAGGCTTCGGAACGAAACCCAGAGGTATGATTCAATAACTATTCTTGATTATTTTGAATCGAGGTTCAATGATAAAGCCGGGTTGCTTCGCATTACAGGAGTGGCAATTATTGCAGTTTTTATTACCGCCTATGTTGCCGCACAGTTTAATGCCGGGGCCAAGTCGCTCTCCACGGCAATGGATATGTCGCTGATATTGGCCCTTGCAATTTCCGGTCTTCTGGTGATGGTCTACATGGTGCTTGGCGGCTATGTGGCCGTGGCTTACAACGATGTGGTCAGGGCGTTGATCATGCTTGTCGGGCTGGTGGTCCTGCCTGTTACCGGGCTGGTTAACATTGGGGGGATAGGGGTGCTGACTGAAATGATCCGGCAGCTCAATCCTGCCCATCTTGACCTCTTCTCGCTGGGGACCGGTGTGATCATTGGTTTTATAGGAATCGGGCTGGGGTCGCCCGGCCAGCCGCATATGGTTATCAGGTACATGTCAATCAAGGACCCCGTTAAGCTTAAATATTCGGCCATATTCGGCACCTGCTGGAATATTATTCTTGGCATCGGTGCGGTCAGCATCGGGCTTGTCGGCAGGATACTTGTGCCGGAGACCAGCAGTCTGCCTGATGAGGACCCCGAGATGATATACCTGGTGCTCTCCTCGGATTACTTCGGGCCTGTGCTTTACGGATTGCTGGTGGGAGGGGTGTTCGCTGCAATACTCTCAACAGCCGATTCTCAGCTTCTTGTGGTCGCCTCGACGTTTGTAAGGGATTTGTATGAAAAAGTGATAGCAAAAAACCAGGTGATCAGTGAAAAGCGCAAGCTTTACCTGAGCAGGGCAGTGGTTATCCTTTCGGGGATACTGGCGCTCGTGCTTGCTTACATGGCCGAGAATCTTGTGTTCTGGCTGGTGCTGTTTGCGTGGGGGGGACTGGGTGCTGCATTCGGACCCGCACTGATCATGTCGCTCTTCTGGAAAGGGGTTACCAAAGAGGGAATTGCCGCCGGCATGATCGGAGGTGCGCTGATATGTATAGGCTGGTACCTTTGGTTCAAGGAGCAGACCGGGATCTATGAGCTGATCCCCGCCTTTTCCGGCGCTTTGGCGTTAATTGTTGCTGTGAGCCTGGTCACCCGGCAAAAATGATAATAGTTGAATAAAAGTTAATTATCTGTAAAGCCTGACTCCNATAGTCAATGGGGCATTGTTTTCCCTTACCCGAATTTGCCGCCTCCATTCCNGNGGTGCATATCCGTGCGATGAGAAGATGAGCTGTGAACCTTCAGCTACATCAATTTCAAAGTAACCTTCCCGATCCGTTACAGTCGCCGCAAAATTATCCGACGTAGCCACCTTAGCATCCTCCAGTGGCCCCTGCTCGCCGAAGACCAGGCCCATTATCCGGATTGAATTTTCAGGGAGCACTTGTATTGAAGCTGTCTCCTCTCCCTTCACGGTGATCTGCTCGTGTGCCTGTTCAGTGCAGAACCAGAATACAATGGCAAGCAGCGGCAGAACCGGAAGCAGCAATGGCTTCCTTTTCAGGTTAAAGTCAGATGATACCATAATTTTTAAGTTTTATCAGTTTATAAAACTGCATGGTAATGATTATTGAATAAAGATAAGACTAATAAGTTAGTTAGTCAAGTTTTTAGCCAAAAAACGACTATTGAGTTAGTTTGAATTATTATTTTAACAGCAACCTTATCATATCAACCTGCCCGATCCTGTTTATGTGAGGTGCCGGGCAATACTTTGCACAGCGGGGATGGAAAAAGATTAAGGGTTGATCTTATGGTAAGGGCCTATAGTAATCCTAAGTGGAGATTAACCTGTGGTAACGGCCCATTGAAATCCTCAGTGGAGGTTGTCCTTTGGTTACGGTCTATTGCAATCCTATATAGACAGCCGCTGCCGCCGCAGCTATTTTTTCTCCAGTCATCCTCAGGAATCTGGACACACCATTACCGGTCATCAGGTCCATCTGGCTTTCTATCTGGCTGTTAAGATCGCGGAAAGAAGCCAGGCTCCGTTCCAGTCCCCCCTCCCTGTTCCGGGCAAGCCATAACCTCTGGTGCTCCTCAATTACAGTTGTACACAACTCATGCATCTGTTCCAGTGTCTCAATATTTTCAGCGGCGGATCTCTCTCTTTTATAAATGATATACTCTTTTGTCCGCGCTCCCAGATGGATCATCCTTACGGCATTTAAGTATTCGTCAATTATAAGAGACGCGTCAGGCCTTTTCATGTTGGTTTCGGTAAGCATATTCCCAAGCGTGGCTGTATAATCAATAACGGACCTGTAATCGTATGGGCCCGGATTATCAAACATCTCTTTCAGAGGTTTGGTCAATTCATCATTATACCCTACCAGGTCAAACAAACCTTCCTGGAGTTTCTTAAAGATGGCATCAATCATAACCTTATCCCTGATCCCAAACATGTATGCCATATTTGTAGTGGTCATATTAACCATCAAAAACTCTTCAAACTGATTATATCTTCCCATGTCCAGCACAAGGTCGCCCATAATACCCTCGCTGTCGCGGAATACCATCCTGTTAAGGAAGGTGGCCAGTGGAAGGTCATCCCTGCTTTCATAGTTCCAGCTTAGTGCTGCACCGTAAACAAATGGTGCGTAGCTTACAGGCCAGTATTGCCAGTGGCCCATATCTCCCCAGTCGGTTAGCAACATGCCCTTTGCATTATATTTGATCCCGTTACCAACTGCATTGGCAATATTGCCTTTCATGTTTTCAGTACGCCCCGTGATAGTTGTCCACGAGCTTGTTCCGGGACACACCATGTAATTTAATCCTGCTTCATCATATTGCCGGCAGTTGGTTTCATAGGGATGCATATGTTCATAACCCCATTCCAGCAGTACAACATCATCAGGTATTTGTGGCATTATTTCCGGATGCTTTGAAACTATGTCGCCCCACATCATCATCTTCCTGCCCTTTGAAGAGATATAGTTATTCAGCTCAGTTACAAAGTCAATATATAGCTGTCCTACTCCAACTTCTCCGGCAAGCTCCCGGTTTTTGCATTTTCCCAGCTCAAATGGTTCGTCGAGGTTGGCATTAAAATAGCCGGAGCTGAAATTAGGGAGAATATCATCGGTCATCTGTTTTACCAGTTCCATGCTTCGTGGATCTGATACGTCGAGCGTGGATTTAAATTCAATCAGCCCCATGAGTTTGTATCCGTCAGGGCATTCAGCCAGATCGCCAAACTGTTCGGTTGCAAGCCACGCATTCATATGTCCGAGAGAATTCTGGTTGGGGACAAGGTCAATGAACCTGTCAGCGCAATACTGGTCAAGCTGCCTGATCTCTTCCCCGGTAACGGGAGTCTCCGTAGCTTCCCATAATTCTCTGAATGAAGGATATGCAAATGAAAAACCTTCTACATATAGCTGAAGGTGGTTATATTTCATCATGGTTAGGAAATCTACGATCCCGTAGAGGGTCTCCATGGAGGGCACCTTGTCGCGGCTAATATCAAGCATTGCGCCACGGACTTCCAGATCGGGCCAGTCCGTTATATTCATCCCGGGAAGCTGTCCGTCTGTCTGCGCTATTATCTGACTAATTGTGACAAGTGCATGGAAAAGACCTTCATCATCAGGATAATCAATATGTATGCCTTCCTGGGAGATGTTGATATTGTAACCCTGCCGGGGAATGTTGTTATCAGAAGTGAACCTGACCGATACCGGCCCGGTTGTTGTTACCTGCAGGTTTAGCTGCTGTTCAATAACTCGGCCTATCATTTCTCTTTTTTCCGGCACAGAACTGAATCTGACAGATGAAGGCAGGGTATATGTTTCCCTGGTAAGTTCGATGCTCCTGGGTACAGGGACCAGCACAAAATTGGGGTCAGCCGGCTCTGAAGCCGAGCTGCTTCCGAATTCAAATTCCACTTGTTCTGATAGTGGAGGTGGACTCTGATACTTCAGGTGATAATAAACAATTAGTCCCGAAATAATAAGAAATAATAAAATCATTATTCCAAGACCAATATACTTGAATATCTTTACAGTACTTTTCATTTAGCCTTATTTTTAATTTGCCTTGTATTTTTACACCGGGGCAGTATACTCCCGGCTTTCAACACCAAATCCAACCGGGTGTTGTGTTTTACCCATTCAAGGAAGCGCTGCATTTCCTTATCCAGACCGGAAGCCTCAGGTGCCTGAAAATGCACCTTTTCTTTTTCCATTGCACCGGAAAAAACCTGCATTGGTCCGCTTGAATTGTCCCGCCATCTTCCGGCCAGAACTCTGTATAATCCGCTAAATCCGTAGAGAAAAAGTGAATTATTCCACCCCGGCAGCCTGTCTTTTGTTAAAGACTTATCAAAATTTTCATAGATATATGCCATTATTCTACTTTTACTGGCTCTTTTTTTATTAAGTCGCCAAATTCATCGGGTCTGAATATTTCTCTGGTGTCGTAGGTCTTTATAAATATGTCAATCCGATTTTTCGACCAAGTCCCTCTTCAAATATCTTGAACAGGGTGGAAACCTGGATATCAATTTTCCCATTCTCAACCCGGGAAATGTAACTCTTTTTAGTCCCTGTCTTACGAGCCAATTCCTCCTGAGTTATATGAGCTTCTTTCCTGGCATCTTTAATCATCTCTCCAACAACAAATGCTTTTGCCTTATTCTCAAATTCATCTCTCTTTGGAGTTCCAGGTTTACCATATTTGATATCGAGTAACTCGTCAAACGCTTTGGCATCTTTAATTGTCTTCATGACGTGTCTCTGTTTTTATTAGTAAAATACTCATCTTTAAGTTTAATAGTTTTTGTAATCTCTTTTCGGGGTGTCTTCTGACTCTTCTTCTGGAACCCATTAAAAGAATCACAATCCTGCCGGTATCAAAACAACAAAAGACCCGATAAATATTACTTCCAGCTTTTATCCTGATCTCGTAAAGTCCGTCTGTACCCTCAAGATGTTTAAAATTTTTTCAGGTATACTGTCTACAGTCCTGATAACTTTGAAAACATATTCGATCTTCTCCTGAGTAGACGAATCAAGTGAGATATAGAAATCTAGGAAGTAATTTTTATAAAATCTTATCTCTCTGATCATAACGCAAAGGTAACATATTTGTTAACCATATGCAATGTATTCTAACACATTTCGCAAAGTTAATTCGGAGTCACACCTATGCGCCACAAATCAATAAAGATCACCATACGGACCGGCCGTTTATATGTGATCCCCATCAACAGTCAATAATGCCTTCCGGCAACCACGTTCCGGGCACACTCCGTGCAGCCTGTTGCGGCGCTTCAAACCCAATATTCAGTATTGCAGCGTTTTCCTGAGAATCAGGTTCTTGACACCTGTGAAGAGCTGGGAATCGGTTTTGTGCCATGGGGTCCGGTTGCCCGGGGTTTTCTTACAGACAAGTTTAATGAATGGAGCCGGTTTTTTGATGGCAGACATGCTCAGGTTCCGGAATTCAGGCCCGAAGCCCTGGAATCAAATATGGCTCTTCTGGATCTGGTAAGGGACTGGGGAATGAAAAAGAATGCATCGCCTGCCCAGATATCACTTGCGTGGCTTCTGGCGGAAAGGCCTTTCATTGTACCTATACCGGGCACCACCAAGCTTCATCACCTTGTTGAAGATCTCGGGGCGCTTGACATCAGATTTAGCCCTGATGAGCTGAGCGATTTCCGGAACGCTTCCGAGCAGATAGAGATAGTGGAAGTCCGATCATTTGAGTCGGCTCATGAAGACTTGTAATCATAACAGCACTTTCTGAAACAGGTAAAATTAACCTGGAAGTGGGTCGCGAAATTCCGGAAAAGGCTTATTAATCAGCAACCCTGACGCACATCATCCGGCCCTGGTCCCTTATCAGCAGCTTGCCGTCATCCAGTGCTATTGGTGCCCAGTTTTTCACGGGGAACCTGCCACCCATCCGTTCATCACCCATTGCTGTTCCAGGCACTTCTGCAGATGCAATTGCCATGAACTCCGACGGGTCGGGCTCTACCAGGTACAGCGAGCTGATGCCGTCGGCAGCCAGTATCAGTCCGTCAGCATAGATCATGCTGCCCCTGTCAAAATCAGGTGAGCGTCTTGTTTTCCACACGACTTCACCAGTAAGCTTGTCATAGGCAACCACACCGGCCATAGGGGCAAATGAATACAGGATGATGAACTAAGGTATGGGATCGGTAAGATTTATTCATATTTGAGGGTTTGGGCCGGGTTAATGAGCGCAGTTTTTATTGTTTGCCAGGCGGTTACTGAAAGCGCTATTGCCAGGGTGATAAGAAAGGCAGAGAGGTAAATTACCGGATCGGTGGATTCTGTCTGGTAGGCAAAATTCCGGAGCCACCTCTGCATCAGGAACCAGGCAACCGGCCAGGCTGCCAGATTTGATACAATGACCCATATTGCGAACTGCTTTACAAAGAGGAGGGAAATCCCCCGGGCCGTTGAACCGAAAACCTTTCGTACGGCAATTTCCCTTGTGCGGTTTGCTGTAATGAAGGAAGCCAGGGCGAACAGCCCGAGAGATGAGATCACTACAACCAGCATAGTGAAGAAATTGATAACTCCGCCCATTTTCATTTCATCCTCATAGTATTGCGAGAATGCTCCCTCAAGCGGAATCCAGGTAAAAACTTCATCCCTGAAAAGCTCGTTCCAGGCATCCCTTATATTCCCGATGGCTTTTGCAATATTATCCTGATCAAGGGCTATGGTAAGAAAATCCGGTTCGTAACTGAGCTGAAACAGTACCAGTGGTTCAACCGGCTCGTGAAGCGATTTATAATGATAATCACTTACAACTCCTATCACATTATACACTTCGGGAGGGGCCTCGGCACTTCTGCCCCATGCCACTGTTTTGCCAATAGGATCATCCCACCCAAATGTTTTTGCTGCTGTTTCGTTAACCATGGCTGCACGTATGTCGCCCGGGTACTCACGTGAGAAGGCACGACCCTTGACAATATTAATTCCCATCACCCCGATGTAATCATGATCTACAACATGACGTGCAATGACAACGCTCTCATCCAGTCCCCCGATCCTGTGCGGACTGCTGCTGAAAGGAATTCCGGGGTATTTGTCCGATGCAGCCACACCCTTTACACCCTGAAGTCCGGCCATATGTTCCTTGAGCAGCAGGTGCCTGTTCCTTATTTGAGCCGAATTAAGAGGTATCACTATTCTGCCTGACGCCTCAAAGCCCAGATCCTTCTGCCCTATATAGTTTATCTGCCGGTTCATGATCATGGAGCAGACAAGCAGCGCCGAAGCAACAACAATCTGGAAGATTACAAGCGTTTGGCGCATAAATGATTTGCCGGAAATGGAGAAATTGCCGTTTCTGATGATCCGGGCCGGAGAAATTGCCGAAAGGTAAAGGGAGGGGTAAAACCCAGACATCAGACCCACTACAACAAACAATAACGGAAGAGTGAGCAGTATCAGTGAATTCTGCCGGGATAAAATCACCATATCCGTATTGAATATCCTGTTCACCACCGGCAGGCAGATCTCTGCAAGCAATATTGCAAGGATGAAGGCCCAGAAGGTTACCATAAAGGACTCTCCCAGGAACTGAAAAACAAGGTTTTTTCTGCCTGCGCCTGCAACCTTTCGCAGGCCTACCTCCCTTGCCCTTGCGGCGGCACGGGCGGTGGAGTGGATTACGTAGTTTAAACAGCCCACAACCAGGATTAATACAGAAACACCTCCCAGGATGTATAGTCCCGGCCTGTTTACGTTTGGTTTGAAGCCCCCTTCAGGAGCTTCTTCAAGATGTACACGGTCAATGCGTCTTGTAAAGGGGGTGATGCTGATGCCATATTTTTCAAGCAGATCAGTATCCATGTTCATATCCAGGATATCACCTGCCTTTCTTGTAAATTCAGTCACACCTGCCTCCTGGGCAAGTTTGACATACAATGACGAGTTGAAATTGTTCCAGCTTTCCAGGTTCTGGCGCGCAGGACCGGAGTAAAGAGATTGGAGGGAAAGTATTACCGAATATGTAATGTGTGAATTTTTGGGAGGCTCTTCAGCTATTCCGGTGATTGTATAACTGGTATTGTCGACTTTGATTGTCTCGCCGATGGGATTTGAACGGCCGAATAGTCTCACCGCTATATTGCCGGTAATGACCGTGGTAAAAGGTTTGTTGAGAACCTGGCTGGGATCGCCCCCGATCAGGTCAAACCCGAAAAATCTGAAAAAGTTGTCGTCGGCATATATTGCGTTGGTGGTTAAAAAGTTATTCCTTCCGGAAACAACAAGATGGTTGCGTCCCCATGCCGCAATTCTCGCGTATTCGACTACTTCCGGCAACTGTTGACCCAGAGCCGGTCCGAGGCTTGCCGGTAGGCTGTATTGCGGATCATTACCCCAGAAGAACTTGCCTTCAAGCCCAACCCTGTAGATACGTTCATAATCGTCGTGAAACCTGTCGTAGGTAATTTCGTGCCATACAAGCATAAAGAGAAGTATGCTGCATGCAACACCCGTTCCCACGCTGAAAATATTGATCAGGGAGAAGATTTTGTGGCGCAGCAGTTGCCTGATTGAAACCTTAAAATAATTGGCTGCCGGCATATCCCTTGTCCGGTTGCCAGGGCATGGGTTACCTGTGATATGTTATGTCAAGAAACATGCCACAGGCAGTAAGTTATTAAAAAACAAAAAGATGATTGTTTTCAACAGGGATTACACCATATTGAGGATGTTCATTTACGGACACCGGGTGTCCATAAATGGGCAGTTATCACCCGTAACGGCTAGTTCCGGATGATAGCATATATTAATGCCTTGCAGGATAATTCAATTTTGTAAGTGGCGGTAGATCTCAACAAGTTTGGCGGCCTGGGTGTTGATGTTCAGTTTTTCTTCGACTCCCTTTCTGGCGCTGGCACTCAATTCCTGTAACATCTTTTTGTCGTCGAGCACCTTGCCGAGTGCTTCGGCCAGCTTCTGAGGTGTATTTTCGCTGCTGGTCACTCCACCGCCGGTCGTTTCGATAATTTCGGGGAAGGCACCGGCAGGAGGCTGAACCACCGGAATACCGCTTGCCATGGCCTCAGCAAGGTAAATGCCGAAGGCCTCACCGTTACGCACCGGTACAGACAGAACAGATACGCGCTCGAAGAAGATATGCCTGTGTTCATCTTCAAAGTTTTCAAGAAATATAACGTCATTACCCACACCGGCTTCGATGATCTTCTTTTTCTGCTTTTTGATGAACTGGTGGTCATCGCCGGTTGACCCGCCGCTCACATAGAGCCTAACATCATGGTTCTTAATGTTGTTTTTCAGCAGGATAAATGCATCTACCAGTATGTCAAGTCCGTTACACTCATTCATGCGCGAAAGGAATCCTATGGCCCTCTCTTTTTCTGCCGAATTGATGAAGGTGTAGTCGCCGGGATCGACTCCAAGGTGAAGTGTATGTAACTTTCTGTCGTCAATGTTCATCTTCTCTTTCATCAGCCGGGTAAAGTAGTGGCTGACCGATATAAAGGCGGCAACATCTCCGGCTTTTTCACTCATCAGCTTCCATACTGCTTCACGGCTAACCTCCGACATTACATCGACCCATACATCCTCATCCTGGAGTGAGCATACAACCGGCACCCCGAGGCGGCTTTTAAGCCTGCCTGCCAGTCCCAGTAACAACGCATTTGAGAGGTGAATTACGTCCGGCCTGTAATGCTCTTCCAGCCACCGGATCATCTGCTCGAGCTCCTCCGCCTGATCACCGTGTTCTCCCATCAGCATCGATATGGTCATCTCCTCAAGCCCCTTTGCCCGTGTCGACCCTGCCATCTTAGCTGCCTGCCTTAGTACAGGTCTGGTATTAAGCATGTTGTCAAACCACTTCGGGACTTTTTTAAAGAAGGGGTATGACTGTTTAAGGTAGAGGCTGACCGCCCCGTAGAAGACGGGTACATCTTCATTGTTAGTATCATGGCTGAAGAGGGGCAGGTACATTGGTATCTTAAGGACATCATGCCTTAGCTTTTTTATTGAGCTGTAGTATTTGCTGTCGCGCAGGCAGTTGCCGCAGTAAAAACTTCCACCCGATCCCGGGATAATATGCACTATATTCATAACGTTTATTCTTCTTTTCGCGTTCAATTTTTCCTGTCTGCCGCCTGGGTTAATCTGTTTATAACGTTTGGTTTGCAGGTTATTAAACCGGGGCTCAGTTGCCGAAGCACCAAACCGTGCCGTCGTTTGTGCCAATTACGATACGGTTTCCTGATATTGCGGGACTGCCGGAGATAGCGCTTCCTGTCTCGAAGGTCCACAGCCTCATGCCGGTATTGATATCGAGCAGCATAACATCTCCCCTCATATTTGCCACAAGCACCTGCCTGCCGTCAGTCACCGCCGATGATTCGATTCTGCTGCCGGTGTTTGTCCTCCATTGAACCGCCCCCGTCTTTTTATCGAGGCTGTAAACAAATCTGTCCCTGTTCCCGATTATGATCCTGTTGCCATGTATGGCAGGCGACGCCACGAAGGGCAGGCTTCGTTCCTCATCCGTCCATCTCCAGAGGATATCTCCACTGAGATAGTTCACGGCGCTGAAGACCCCGTCGTAATCGCCAATGTAGGCTGTTCCGTCCTCAAGTGCCGGGGAGCCTGCCACGTAGCTGGCTATCTCGATCTCGGGCAACCCGTCGCCCCTGCGCAGGTCCACCCGGTGAAGGTAACCGTCGCAGCCGCCGAACACTGCCAGGTCATTCTCAATTGCAACGGCGGAGTGCAGGTAGTTGTAAAGCTCATATTTCCAAAGGCCCTCACCGGATACCGCATCAATGGCGTGCAGGTAGTAGTCGTAGCTGCCTGCCAGCAGGATATCCCTGGTGCCGTCTGACCAGATATTGGGGGCCGCTGAGACCTGGTTGTCACATTCGTACTCCCATATCATGTTCCCGTTATCCAGGTCAAGGCAGAACAATTTTCCGCCGAGGTTACCTATATATACCCTGTTGTTGTGGATCAGCGCGGGCGCCTCGATGGTATTGCCGGTGTCGAACAGCCACATCAGCTCTCCTTCTGTACTGAG
>SL_3KL_010_SEDDRAFT_10004987_pt1 | contig 11943 bp, 9 predicted proteins | sample SodLakKL_010_SED_2_FD_10381 | JGI IMG/M metagenome (IMG submission 10381)
CCCCCCCAATCCGATCGAAACCCCGCCGCCAACATCTGTGGCAACGACTGACAGGCCAATGTGTACGCTCCCGATTTTCCGCCCCCCTACATAATAATCGTCAACCCCCTTATTATGGATGAGGAAATAAATGCCGATGCCGATCACCCCCATCATGTATAAGGTGAATACCAGAATGTCGAGAAAGTGCATTTGATTGTAAAGTGGGTTTTTATGCGGCAAAGTTAGGAAATATTTCGTCAAGAACAAAATGAGTCATGTAAGGCTTTGTGCGCAAGTCTTTTATGAGTGTATAAATATGTTTAAATTTGCACACCGTACATTTAAACCATCGAATGATCTCCGGGGTGCATTTTTAAAGGCCGGTGTGCAGTCCGGGGGATTTATCACTAAACTACAATAACGGATGTATCCGTGGGGCAACAGACGTCGTTTTCATTCTTTGTCAGACAGCTTTCGCCAACAATATGGCACAAGATTGCAAAAACTGACCGTCCATGCCGGTTTCACATGTCCGAACCGGGATGGCACCGTATCTGCCGGGGGGTGCACCTTTTGCAATAATGAGGGGTTTAGCCCATCTTATTGCGATCCTTCAAAACCCATTCATGTTCAAATTGAGGAAGGATTGACTTTTGTCAGAAACCGTTATCCGCGTGCAAACCGTTTTGTGGCCTATTTTCAGACTTATTCAAACACATATGCCCCCCTGCCCAGGCTAAAAGAGATCTACGGTGAGGCGCTGCGGCACCCGGCCATATCAGGATTGGTCATTGGTACCAGGCCCGATTGCGTGGATGAAGAAAAACTTGATTACCTGGCATGGCTGGCCAGAAAATATTTCATTAAAATTGAATATGGCCTGGAGTCGTGTTATGATGACAGCCTCAAACGGGTGAACCGGGGGCATACATTCCGCCGGTCAGAGGAGGCCATTGCCATGACAGCTAAAAAAAAGCTGTTCACAGGCATTCATCTGATCATTGGACTACCGGGTGAAACCCGGAGCCAAATGCTTGCACAGGTTGATACAATTAACCGTTTGCCAATTCAGGCCATCAAGCTTCATCAGTTGCAGATTGTGAAAGATACCCCCATGGCCATTGAATACGAACAGAACCCGGATGCCTTTGCCCTGTTTGACCTGGAAGAATATGTTGATTTTGTGGTGGCCTTTTTAGAGCGACTAAGGCCCGATATTGCTATCGACCGCTTTTCGGGCGAAATTCCTCCGCGGTTGATAACCGGCAAGCGGTGGGGAATGATCCGTTCCGATGCAGTGATCAGGATGGTGGAAGATAAAATGAATGCGCTGGATACCTATCAGGGCCGGCTAAAGTAGTCTTGACACGACACTGGTTTTTTCCCGGGTAGATGTTTTCTCAGGCAGATTTTCTCCCTTGTTTTCGGAGTTCAATGAATTTACTTATTTTTGGGTTCATTTTTTAAGCAAATTACATTCCTGTATGAATAACAATAACAACAATAATTTGGTTTCCAATATTTTAGGGTCAATTGAACGGGTGGGCAACAAGCTGCCACACCCGGCGGCTTTGTTTGCCCTTTTTGCGTTTGCCATCATATTTTTAAGTGGCCTGGCCACGTTGTTTAACGTTACGGCCATACATCCGGGCACCGGTGAGCGGGTGGAAGCTTTTAACCTGCTTAGCAGGGAAGGTTTGCATATGATCATGACCAGGATGGTGGTGAACTTTACCTCCTTTGCCCCCCTAGGAACAGTATTGGTTGCCTTGTTGGGCATTGGTGTTGCCGAATCCAGTGGCCTGATGTCTACCAGCCTGCGCCTGCTTGTTATCTCTGCACCGAAAAAGTTACTGACTTTCGCCATTGTATTTGCCGGCATTTTGTCCAATACTGCCAGCGAAGTGGGTTATGTTGTCCTTGTACCCCTTGGCGGGATGATATTCCTTGCCGTGGGCCGTAACCCCATTGCCGGGATAGCTGCTGCATTTGCCGGGGTATCAGGCGGCTATTCAGCCAATCTATTGTTAGGTACCATTGACCCGCTGCTGGCCGGTCTTTCGGAAGAGGCGGCGCGTATTATAGACCCCCTGTATAATGTTAATCCTACGGCCAATTATTATTTTATGTTTGTATCCACCTTTTTTATTGCCTACATCGGAACGTGGGTTACCGAGAAAGTGGTGGTGCCGCGACTAGGGGAATACAAGGGGGAGGCAAAACCCGAAACCATCAAGCAACTGACCGCTGATGAAAAACGTGGCATTAGGGCGACTTTCTGGGCCCTGGTTGTTTTGGCACTGACACTGCTTTGGAGCGCATTACCCATTGATGGTGGCATCTGGTCATCCATTCCCGGATCCGGTTTTATGCGTGACCCGGAAACCGGAGACCTGTTGCGGTCACCATTCATGAGTGGTATTGTGGCCATCATATTTGTCGTGGCGGCCATTCTGGGGATCGTTTACGGAATTGCGGCCAAAACCCTCAAAAGCAACTATGATGTGATCAATGGCATGGGCAAGTCGATGTCAACCCTGGGTACATATATTGTGCTGGTCTTTTTTGCCGCACAATTTGTGGCATACTTTAACTGGACCAACCTGGGGCTGATTTTTGCCATTCAGGGTGCCAATTTTATCGGTTCACTGGAATTGGGCCGCATCCCGATTATGATAGCCCTGGTACTGATCTCTGCATTTATAAACCTGGTGGTGGGCAGTGCCAGTGCCAAATGGGCCCTGATGGCCCCGGTATTTGTCCCCATGTTTATGTTGCTGGGGTATTCGCCCGAGTTTACACAATTGGCCTACCGTGTTGGTGACAGTGTAACCAACATCATTGCACCCATGATGTCGTATTTTGCCATGATCGTGGCCTTTATGGAGCGGTATGACAAGAAGGCAGGGATCGGTACCATCATCGCAACCATGCTGCCTTATACCATTGTCTTTTTACTGGCATGGCTGGTGATGCTTGTTTTCTGGATACTCCTGGGAATCCCGATCGGTCCCGGTGCGCCCTTGTTTTATGAACTGCCAGGCTTGTAATGTGCACGCCAAACACAAGCGGATTATGTCTTTTTGTCCCAAAAGATTTATTATTTTTACATCGGGCTTAAGCACACAAAGATGAAAGACATCAGGGCATGTGAGGCCATTCTGGTTCCCGTCGATTTCACGGATGTATCGGATTATGCCCTGGATCATGCCATGGCATTGGCCACCATGTTTAATTTCCGTGTTTACCTCCTTCATGTGATCAGCAAAAGGCAAAAGGGTTCGGAAAAAGAGAAGCAGGCCGAAGAAAGCCTTGGCCGGATAGCTTCCAGGCTGAAGAACGAACATGGGTTAAGGGTCACCCAAAGGGTTATGGACGGCAATGTATTTGATACCATTAATGGTGTTGCCGATCACCTGGGTGCTTCTTTTATTGTAATGGGGGTTCACGGAAAAAAGGGCATTCAGCATCTTACCGGCAGCTATCCCTATAAAGTGGCATGTCGTACCCATGTGCCTGTGCTTGTGGTCAAAGACAAGCACAGGCATGTTGGATTCAGAAACATTGTGGTTCCCGTAGACTTTTCAAAACGCAGTGCCCAAAAGATCACGCAGGCCATACGCTTCTCGAAGGTTTTTGGAGCCACAGTCAGGGTGTTTGGTTTTTTGTCATCAGAAAACAAGGCGAAGATCATCAATAAAGAAGCCCTGCTGAAAAGTGTAAACGACATTTTTAAGGAAAACAATGTCCCGGTGACCACTCATCTTATGGTCAACCCGGATTATAACTGGCCGGAGGCCTTGCTTGTTTTCGGAGAACAGGTCGATGCGGATCTTTTTATGATCGTTGCTGAGCGGGGCGGCCGGATCCAGGATATTTTTTCTCCCAATAAGACCGAACGTATCCTGGACAAGACAGACGTTCCTGTGCTGACCGTTATGCCTTGCGCCGAAGACCTGGCGGCTGAGGCCGCATCTGCGAATAAAGGCCTGATCACCCCCTTTGTAGACCCCTTGGGATTGATCGTTAAGGAATGACAGGTTTGGTTAGCGTTCATAATACACAGGATTAATGATTGACTTCGATAATACGGAGATCGCATTCCGGCACAGGGATGCAAAAAACCTCAAAAAAGCGTATTGGTTGTTCAGGTTGGTGGCGAGCCCCTGGTTGGTAAAAATGGGTTCATTTCTTTTACACATTGCTTTATGGTTGCGTATCCCTGTTGAATGGGCCCTCAGGCCGACCGTATTCAGCCATTTTTGTGGAGGGGAGACCATGCATGCCTGTAATGAAACTATACAGCAATTGGGGCAATTTAATGTTCTGACCATTTTGGATTATTCTGCCGAAGGCAAAGAATCCGAAGCCGACTTTGAATATACCAGGGGGCAGATCATGAACACCATAGACAAGGCCTCCGCGGAACCATTTATTCCTTTCGCGGTATTTAAGCCCACGGGCCTGTCCCGTTTTGCTTTATTGGAAAAAGTACAAACGGGCCAACGTCTCTCCGGATCGGAACAAGCTGAGTATGAAAGGGTCAAAGCGCGTTTCAATGAGATATGTGCCTATGGGGCAAGTAAAGGAGTTCCGGTAATGATCGATTCCGAAGAAAGCTGGATACAGGAGGTGGTAGATGTTTTGGTGGAAAGCCTCATGTTCCGGTACAACTCTAAAAAACCCATTGTCTACAATACGTTGCAGATGTATCGCCACGACCGCTTGCACTATTTACATGATTTCATCGGCCGGGCACGCCAAAAGCGTATTTTTCCAGCCTTTAAACTGGTGCGTGGGGCATATATGGAAAAAGAAAGGGAGCGGGCACAAAAAATGGGGTATGCTTCCCCGATTTATCCGGATAAAGCATCCACAGACCAGGCTTTTGATGAGGCCACGGCCTTGTGTTTGGAGCATGCCGGACATGTTGCCGTATGTATTGGTACCCATAACGAGCTCAGTTGTACCAGAGCAGCAGAAATTATGCGCAGTTATTCCCTGCCCAAACATCACCCGCATGTTTCGTTTGCCCAGTTGCTGGGCATGAGCGATCATATATCTTATAACCTTGCGGCCGCCGGTTACCGTGTATCCAAATATGTTCCGTACGGTCCTTTAAAAACAGTGGTTCCCTATCTGATCCGCCGGGCCGAGGAAAACACTTCGGTAGCCGGGCAAACTTCCCGAGAACTTTTCCTTATCAAAAAAGAGATCCGGCGCCGCAGGGGCTGAAAAAAGTCAGGCACTGCAGGGGCTGATTCTTATTTGCGTGGCTGTGACCATCCGAACAAACAGCAAACAATCATGATTTTCCGGCAAGGGATCGCTGCCTGACTGCCTCAAAGCACAATATGGCCACGGAGGCTGAAACATTCAGCGAATCTATAGACCCTGCCATGGGTATGCGGATACTCTGAAAAGTCTTGGTTTTCCATACGTCCGACAGTCCTTTGTCTTCGGCCCCGAAGACAAGAACGGTGGGACCTTCCATGTTTGCCTCGAAATATGACATGTTTGTTTGTAATGATGCCAGAAAAACCTCGGGTTTCTCAGCACCCCGGATTTTATGATCATTGAGCCAGCAAATCACTTCCCCGCTGCTGCAAATCGCGACAGGGACCGTAAAAACACATCCAAGGCTTGCCCTGATGGCATTTGGGTTGTACAGATCGGTTTTACAATCGGCCAGAATGATGGCCGTTACCCCTGCTGCATCCGCTGTACGAATTATGGCCCCCAGGTTCCCTGGTTTTTCCAAACCTTCCAGGACCAGCATGAGGGGATTTTCCGGCATTGTCAGTTCCTGAAGGCCATGCATGTGTTGTTTGCCTATCATCATCACACCTTCGGCATCTTTCCGGTAAGCGAGTTTGTTATACACAACACGGCTTACCCGGGTAATTGGATGTGTTTCTGACTGATCGGTTCCGACCGGATAGTCCGGGTCGTTTTCAAATAAGTCTTCGCAAAGCAAAACATGCAATGGTTCATAGTTTCGGGTCAGGGCCAGGGATACTTCGCGACGCCCTTCGGCAACAAACAGGCCGTTTTGTTTTCGAACGGCAGATTTTTTCTGAAGTTGAAGGACCTGTTTTACCAGGGGGTTTTGGATGCTTGTTATATGGATCATCTTCGCTTATAATGTAAGAAGGATTGGTTGTTGTTTAAAGGATTGACTGGGTTTTGGTGTTTTGCCGGAATATTTTGCGATGAAAAACAAACATGGAAGATGCGATCAGATAGCAGCTTACCGCGATGGCCATAACGGTCATAAATCCGGATTCTACGGCAATCAGCATGGCCAGCGATGTGCTGATTACGGAAAAAGAGCCGTTAATGCCCCAGGCCCAAGGTGTCTGGCTGATATCATATTCCGATATATATCGAATACCCAGGGGAAACATCATTCCTTTAAAATAAGACGGAATGCCTATCAGCAGCAAGCTTATGATGATCTTTACCGGCAAGCTGCCGGCAATGGTCCCTTGAAGCACGGGGGTCAGCAAAAACGTATAAGCCAACAGCATGATAGCAATGATTATGCCGATCAGGGCCGGCAAACGCGGAATGGCCGGAAGTTTGCCTGAGGTTAAGCTACCCAGTCCACTGGCTACGAGCATGGTGCTTATTACGGCAGAAATGGCATATGCAGGATGTCCGAAATACAGGACGAAGCGTTGTATGAGGATGATTTCCACAAACATATAACCTATGCCCAGTGCACCGAAATACATAAGCGTACCTCCTTTGCTTTTCTGGCTTTTTCGAAGTCTGAGCAAGGGAAGGATTATAAAAACCAAAGCCAATATGGTACTTTGTGCCAGGGTAACCAATACAATCAGATACCCAAGTTCCAGAAAAGGCACTTGCCCACTGCCAAATATTTCAACCATTCGAGGGATATTCTTTAATTTCAGAAACTGTGAGAAATACGGTTTGTTATCCCTGGCCGGGTGTATCATAAAACCGTACTCTTCCATAAAACCTTCTTCACCGGCCATAATGTTGTCCACATAAGAAAAAAAGTCTTCATCTTCTGCTGCATTGAACCGTTGTCTTTCTTCGTCCTGGATGTCAGGTAAAAGCAGGGGGTCAAAATATAGCCTGGCTGAAAATGCGCGGATGTTTTTGATCTCTCCCCGGGTAAGGGGGGATTTTTTCAGTACATATGTGATCGTGCCCCACGACCTGACGGCAGCTATGTGCTGCCCGGGTTTGGAAACTCCTTTTTCTGACAGGGTTTGCACCAGGGTGGACAATAGTTTAAGGGAGGTCCTTGCAGGGTAATCGATCCAGGTGGATACAGCAATAAGCCCATCATCGGACAGGTGCTCCCACATCAGGCTGAATGATTCCAGTGTCATGGTATAATTCTCCTGCAGTGCATTGATGCCGGCATTTCCGCCAAAAGCATCCTGCTGAGGCAACAAGATCAGGTCATATTGTTTTCCGGAAACGGATGCCAGGAAATTTCTAGCCTCCTTCGTGTGAATGTGTAACCTGTCATGCAGGAACAGTCCGCCTGACTCTTCTGAAAATACCGTCTTCATCATTTTTACCACCCCTGCATTCGGAATGATGGCGTCCACATGAGAAGGCTGATGAGAAAAAGCATGCGCCAATGGGGCGCCTTCCCCTGCATTGATCATTAAAACCTTGCTGCCTTTTTTTATCGCCCAGGGCAAAGCCTGGGTGGTATAGTCCAGAATATGGTTTTGTTGTCCGCATGAATATCGTGGGATGACCCCATAAAAATCACCGTTCACAAAAATATTTTTTTTAACCGGAACATCACCCGTAAAAGACAGGCTGAGTGCCGGGGCAAATCGCAAAGCAGGCGATGAAACCACTTCCACAAGCCCGTGGATGTCAGGCTTTCGGTGGATTATTTCTGCTTCGGGCAAATTCATGGCCTGAGCCAGCCCTTTGTATTGGGAAATGGGAACCTGACCAGGTTCCCGGATAATGAAAATGGCCGTAAATATGGCTAATATTCCGGCAACTAAATGCAGGCTGAAATATTTTCTGTTGATGCAAAGGAGTCCGGCGGCAACCGACAAAAGCCCTGCCAGGGGTGGTACCGACTGGGGGTAAACTTTTCCTAAAACGAACAACACAAGCAGTCCGCCAATGCCTGAACCCAGCAGGTTGGAAAAATAATAAGTGCCTATTTCACGGGTGTGTTTGATAAACAGGATGCCGATGGCCAGGGCCCCGGCAAAAAATGGCACAAAAAATATCAGATAATTGGCTGCGAGCACAGGAAATTGAGAACTTTCAACAAACAAAAGATATACATCAAACTGAAAAACCCCGGCCCTGGTAATCGGGAAGGCGATCATCATGCATAGTCCGCTGACAGTCATTAACAGGGGAACAAGCCAATGGGATATTGCCAGCAGCCTTTCCCTGGCCAGGGCCAGCAGGGTTCCACTTGCCCCAAAGCCAAGCATGGCTATCGAAATGATCATGTAGGCAAAATGATGCCATTGCACTATAGAGATCAATTGCATCAGTGCAAGCTGAAAAGCTATGATCGCTGCTGAATGTAAAGCCAGGCTGATGATCAACCTCTTGCCTGCACGCTCAGGGGGAAAACTCATGGTTAATCGGCTCTTTCAAAAGGGACAAAACGGACCGGCATCAAGCTGCGTGTGGTAATTCCCCCGTCTTCCTTTTTCTCAACAAGCATAAGGTGTTGCATCTGAAAGGGCGACCCGACGGGGATAATCATTCGTCCGCCGGGTTTAAGTTGCTCAACCAGTGGCGGAGGGATGTATTCTGCAGCAGCGGTTACCACAATGGCATCAAAAGGGGCCTGTTCCTCCCAGCCATAGTAGCCGTCTGCAATCTTTACGTGCACATTGTCGTATTGGGCCTCCAGTTTCCGACGTGCCTGTTTGCCCAATGCACCGATGATCTCAATGGTGTAAACCTGGTCTGCAATTTCGGCAAGTATTGCAGCCTGATAACCTGAACCGGTACCTATTTCAAGAATTTTGTGATCGGGTCGCGGTCGGATGATCTCAGTCATGTAAGCAACGATGTATGGCTGCGATATGGTTTGTCCGTATCCGATCGGAAGGGGCCTGTCCTGATAGGCAAAGCGTATTTGGGCAGCTGGGACGTACAAATGCCGGGGAACAGCACGCATGGCTTCAAGGGTGGCTTGATCACGAATGCCCCTGGCACGTATCTGGCTTCGCACCATGGCATTACGCTCTCTTTCAAAAGAATTGGCCAGCACTTCGGGACAGATGAAGAGCAGCAAAAGCAGCAGGGAGAATATTGTTTTTCGGTTCATTTGCTCAGGCTTCACTTATGAGCAAATATAATGCTTTGGCGAATCAATAACAAATGTGTGCCGGGCTCACATACGCAGCAAAAATTCCATAGTATCAATCCCATCGGCGTAATTCCAGGGAGCGGGATGTTGCGTTTCCCCAAATGCAACCATATCAACAGCACCCAGGTTATGGTCATGTTTACTGGCCAAGCATTGTAAACGATCCTGGTATTTGTTAATTATTTGTGCTGCCTCGGTAAAATCTTTATAAAACCAGTAATGCAACACCGGCACCGGAGAGGCAAGTTCGGGGTTTTCCCGAAGAAGAATATGTCCGGCATCTGTAAATGGAGTGACATTTGCCTTCAAAAAGGCTTTGTGATAAAGGAGATTATGCAGGTATTTCTTGTTTTCTAAAACATACCGGTAAAGTTCCCAGGCTTTAAGAAGACGGTTCAGGTCAAAGTCTCCCGGTAACAGCAGGAGTGAAATGTTTCGGCAACCTTTTCCGTAATAGGAAAAAATGTCCATACCCAGTAGTTCAAGGTCCTGTGTTGATTCATTGCCACTCAGCAGGGCTGCTGAGTTCCTGTTTTTCCTGATAATATGCGGGGTGTTTGCGAAATAATATTCAAAATAACGGGCACTGTTGTTGCTGCCTGTGGCAATGACGGCATCTGCTTTTTTACTATGCCGGGCCGACATTTCAATACGATCCACAAGGCTGGCATCCAACGCAGTCAGGACATCTGCAACGGCCACCGGCAACTGGTCATCCTGCGTGGAAAGCTTCCCCGAAAAACAGTGTCCGGACATCAGTACACAAAGCATGTCGTGAAAACCTACCAGGGGTATGTTGCCGGCCATGATTACAATTACTTTCCGGGGGGTACTGATCTCCTTGCCCAGCCCTGGGTATCGGCCAACCCATTTGTTCAAAACGGATGTACGGAGCATATCGGAAAGGGCCTCAAATGTCCTGGCGATTTCACCAGTGGTGAACCAGGGATTATGGTTGGCGGTGCGGAGAGCTGCCTGGTAAAGATGCCGGGGCAAGTCCGGGAGTTGGTGTGTAGCCTGGTCATTTAGCCTTAGTGCATTGGCTGTTTGTCGCATATGATCGCCCAGCGAAGCAAAAGTATGGATCCTATTATTAATTGTTTCCTGCATTTATCCCTTACGCTATGTTCAACGCTGAACCCCAAGGTACGGAAAATTTTTACGGCTTTTCTTTTCCCAATGGTTTTATTTTCCCATATTTGCAGTGTAAGCACCCCAACATGCCGTTTGGGCCCTAAAGTGTTTTTCCCAGCTATATCGGAACCATATTATTCACCCAAAAATAAATAGATATGAAGAAACATAATTTTAGCGCCGGACCTTCGATTCTGGCAAAGGAAGTTATCGAAAACACCGCAAAAGCGGTTCTTGACTTGAACGGCATTGGTATGTCTGTAATGGAAATTTCTCATCGCGGCAAGGATTTTCAGGCCGTGATGGACGAAACCGTTGCCCTTTTCAGGGAATTGCTGGATATTCCGGCAAACTATCATGTGCTCTTTCTGGGGGGCGGTGCCAGCATGCAGTTTTGCATGGTTCCCTTTAACCTGTTGAACAAAAAAGCTGCTTACCTCGAAACCGGAACCTGGGCCAAGAAAGCGATCAAGGAAGCCAAAGGGTTTGGTGAGGTGGATGTGGTGGCTTCTTCGGCCGACAAAAATTTTAATTACATTCCAAAAGCATTTGAGATTCCTGAGGATGCTGACTACTTCCACATCACTACAAACAATACCATCTTTGGTACTGAAATCTTCGAAGATTATGACAGCCCGGTACCCCTGGTGGCGGATATGAGTTCAGACATTTTCAGCCGTCCCGTTGATATATCTAAATACGCCATCATTTATGGCGGTGCCCAAAAGAACCTTGGACCTGCCGGTGCCACTTTTGTGATTATCCGCGATGATATCCTGGGCAAGGTGGACAGGTATATTCCCACAATGCTCGATTACAATACCCACATCGACAAGGGTTCGATGTTTAATACCCCCCCGTGTTTGCCCATATATACCTGTATGGAAACCCTTCGCTGGCTAAAAAAACTTGGTGGGGTTAAAGTGATGCAGAAAATGAACCGGGAAAAAGCCGCACTGCTTTACCAGGAGATTGACCGCAACCCATTGTTTGTGGGAACTGCTGAAAAAGACAGCCGTTCTATTATGAATATCTGTTTTGTCATGCAGGATGAGTACCAGGCCCTGGAAAAAGATTTCCTCGAGTTTGCCCTTGCTAAAGGGATGGTGGGCATCAAGGGCCATCGTTCGGTGGGCGGTTTCCGCGCATCGACCTATAATGCCATGCCGAAGGAAAGTGTCCAGGCCCTGATAGATGTGATGCAGGCCTTTGAAAAGCAGCATGTGAAATAATGCCTTCATTTTATGACAAACATCCTTTCCCCACCTGTTGAAGGCAGCTGGGGGAAGGCTTTTTATAAATCCATAAACATAAATAATCATGAAAAAAGTATTGGTTGCAACCGAAAAGCCTTTTGCCCCTGCAGCAGTTCAAGGCATCAGGGAAGTGCTTGACAAGGCAGGTTACGAATTGGTTTTACTGGAAAAATATACCTCACCTGAAGAATGGAAGCAGGCAGCCGCTGATGTGGATGCCAT
>SL_3KL_010_SEDDRAFT_10004988_pt1 | contig 11942 bp, 6 predicted proteins | sample SodLakKL_010_SED_2_FD_10381 | JGI IMG/M metagenome (IMG submission 10381)
TCATACGGCGGACGCCATCGGCCTGCTCGCCCTTTTTGAACATGGCCCCACCGCGCAGCTGTCCGCCAGACATGGCCCGGAACAACCGGAACGGTGCCGGCGGGACCAGGAACGCCGACAGCACCCCCTGGTTCACCCGTTTCCAGTAATCGATGAAATCGCGGTAAGCGGCCGCATCCCCCGGCGAGACCTTCGCTATGGACTCCATGGTCTGCTCCACTGACCGGTGGAAATGGATTACGCCACCGCCCGGTACCGGGTACGACATGAACGGGTCCATTTCGATGTACTCAAGTCCGTATTTCTCCAGTTCCAGATCGGCGATTACCGGTGTCTGGTGGATCATGAAGTGCGCCGAGGACCCCACATCGATGCGATATCCGTCGGGCGCCTCCGGGGAATGGAACATCGGTTCGGTGCAGACCGCCCCGCCCAACGTCTCTCGCCGTTCGATCACGCATACTTTCTGTCCGGCCCTGGCCAGGTAACACGCCGCTGTCAGTCCGTTGTGCCCCGATCCGATCACTATCACGTCATGCATGGTTCTGTTCTCCTCTTGTGTGCCCGATGATACTGCAACTTTTTCAGGATGATTCCGTACAGCAACGATGTTGCTGTGTATCCAATTTCACGGTTTCATGATAAACACAATTTATGAGTTTTGTTTGATTCAAAAATCGTAATTTAACCCCCTTCATTATCCATTTATTTCATTGATCATGGGCTTTATTAAATCCTTCCTGGCATCGCTCCTGGCGATATTCGTGTCTCTGTTCCTGCTTTTCATCTTTGTCCTGATCCTGGTGGTCTCCTCCTCGCGCGAGAGTGAGCCGTTTGTCCGGGACGGTACCATTCTTGAAGTGAGGATGGGCAACACCCTGATGGAGCTTCCGCCAAGCGATCCGTTAACCATGCTTTTCATGGATCCCTCTCGGGAGCCCGTGACCCTCCGCGGACTGCGCGCAAACCTTGAAAAAGCGGCGGCCGATGACCGGATCGAAGGCGTCTGGTTCAAGATGAACAACATTTCGGCCCCGTGGACCAACCTCATCTCCCTTCGCGACGAAATGATCGCCTTCCGGGAGGAATCAGGCAAGTTCATCTATGTCTCCACCGACGACATCGGCTTCAACGAGCAGAGTTACTTCCTCGCAACAGCCGCCGACTCCATCTTCTCCCCTCCCGAAACCTTCTTTGAATTCGACGGGTTCTTCATCCAGGCCGCCTTCTTCATGGACCTTCTGGACAAAATCGGGGTGGAAGCCGAGGTCTTCAGGGCCGGTGAATACAAAAGTGCCGTGGAGCCGTTCTTCCGCCGGGATCTCTCCGATGAGAACGAAGAGCAGCTTCAGGCAATCATCGATAACGTCGCCGACACGTTCCTGGCTGCCGTCAGCGAACGCACCGGGATGTCGCGCGAAGAGCTGGACAATCTCCTGAACGAAAGTCCCATACTGACTTCCAGGGGCGCATACGAGGCCGGCCTGGTCGACCTGCTGACCTATCCGGATGACGTCGAACAACGCATCGAAAACCGCGTCATCGAAAACGGCAACAAGGAACTGCGCACCATCACCTACCAGCGATACAACCGCGTCAAGAAATCCACTGCCGGCGTCAAGGAGACAAGCACCAAAGACAAGATCGCCCTGATCTACGCCTCAGGAAACATCATGCCCGAATTTGAATCGGAATCCATTTTCCCTGGCAGTGATGACAACATCACCTACCGCAACTTCAGCAAGAGTCTGGAAGACGCCCTGGAAGATGACAACGTGAAAGCCATCGTACTCCGGATCACCAGTCCCGGAGGCGCCGGGTCCACCTCCGACCTGATCTGGAACAAGATCCGCGAGGCCTCCCATGAAAAGCCGATCATCGCCTCCATGGGCTCCGTTGCCGCAAGCGGCGGATACTACATTGCCATGGCTGCCGATACCATTGTCGCCTCCTCACAGACCATTACCGGCTCCATCGGCGTCTTCGGACTGGTCATGAACATGCAGGAGCTGTTCAACGACAAACTCGGCATCCACTTCGATGCGGTCACCTCCCACGACCACTCGCTCTGGATCTCACCCGACAAGCCGATGAGTGAAGCCGCACGCCGCCATTACCAGGAATTCGTAGACAATTTCTACGAGGTATTCCTTGAAAGGGTGGCCCTCAGCCGTGACATGACCGTCGACGAGGTAGCCGAAGTTGCCGGCGGACGGGTGTGGACCGGCATCCAGGCACATGAGGTGGGACTGGTGGATGTCGTTGGTGAACTTCCTGCAGCAATGGCCATCGCTGCCGAAAAAGCGGGCATTGAAGAGTACCAGATCGAGATCTATCCGAAACCCAAGTCCATCTTCGACCTGTTCTCCGGCTCCGCCCAGGCCCAGGTCCGGAAAATCTTCCAGCCCCAGCTGAAAGAACTTGAATATCTCGATCCAATGATCCAAATTCTTACCCATGATTCACGTGCGGTCATCGCCCGCATTCCCTTTGATCACAAGATCTACTGATTATTCACCATAAACCCAATCCTTTTCCATGGAGATAGGCAATTTCCGGCTGGAACAGCTGAGCGAAGGTATTTTTGAAGTATCATCGGCAGGTTCCATCCGGAAAGTGATGGATCATCACGAAAAGGAGACCCAAAAAGAGACCCTGACGCGTGTGGGGCTCGATCCCGTGCTCATCGACACGGGATCGACACGCGTGTTGCTGGATGCCGGACTCGGTATCGGGCTGGACCGCAGCGAACCGGATCCGGATACCTCCAACATCGTCACCAACCTGGATATTTTCGGGTACCGGCCGGAGGATATCGACGTGGTGATCCTGAGCCACCTGCATTACGACCATGCGGCGGGGCTCAGTTTTACTGCCGGGACAGGTGACGTCACCGCAACGCTCCCGAATGCACGTATCTATGTGCAAAAACGGGAGTGGGATTCGGCTATTCAAAGTCTGGCAACGCCCCCGGACGCCCACGGAATGGGATACGAACCCGACGACCTCTACCGGCTGATGGCTGATGGACGATTCGTGCTTCTGGACGATGAGCTGAAGGAGATCGTCCCGGGGATCACCGTAATCCGTACAGGCGGACATACGCCCGGTCACCAGGTCACACGCATACGGCAAAACAACCGCACCGCCTACTTTTGCGGCGACCTTATCCCCAACGAAGTTTACCTGAACCGGTTCGCGGTCGGAAAAATTGACACCGACCAGGTAAAAGCCAGGAAAGCACGGATGCTGCTTATGCAGCAGGCATGGCGCGACAAGGCAACACTATTGTTCTACCACTCCGTCTACCGCAAGGCCGGGATGATCGTCCGGGATAAAAACCGTGGATTCGTGCTGAAGAAAGGGTAGGCAAAGGAAGTCTGATCCGGCTGCTGATGGGACCGGACTACTGGTTCATGGACAGCAGGAAATCCTTGTTGTCCTTCGTCCCCTTCATCTTGTCAAGCAGAAATTCCATCGCCTCCTGCGTGGTCATGGTCGTCAGGTAACGGCGCAGCAGCACCACCTTCTCCCTTTCGGCCTCCTCGACCAGCAAGTCCTCACGTCGCGTACCACTGCGGAATATGTCGATCGACGGAAAGACCCGGCGCTCGGACAGTCTGCGGTCCAGCACCAGCTCCATGTTGCCCGTTCCCTTGAACTCCTCGAAGATGACATCGTCCATGCGTGAGCCGGTATCCACCAGAGCGGTGGCCACGATGGTCAGGCTGCCTCCGTCTTCGATGTTGCGCGCCGAGCTGAAAAGTTTTCTCGGCTTTTTGAGCGCTTCGGCATCCACACCGCCGGACATGGTGCGGCCCGTATTGGAACAGATGTTGTAGGCACGGGCCAGGCGCGTGATCGAGTCCATGAGCACCAGCACATCGTGGCCGCTTTCGACCATCCGCTTGGCCTTCTCGAAGACGATTTCCGCCAGGTTGATGTGGTTTTCAGGTTTCTGGTCGAACGTGGAGGCCAGCACCTCGGCATCTACCACATTGCGCTCCATCTCCGTCACCTCTTCCGGACGCTCATCCACCAGCAGAATGATGATCTTCGTCTTAGGATAATTGGTCGATACGGCGTTGGCGATATTGCGAAGGATGGTCGTTTTTCCCGTCTTCGGCTGGGCAACGATCACTCCCCGCTGCCCTTTTCCGATCGGTGAGAACAGGTCGATCAGACGCGTCGTATACTCTGACGACTTGTATTCCAGCACGTACCGGCTGTCCGGATAGACCGGGAGCAGATCGTCAAAATCCTTTCGGGAATCCATGTCCCGCGGGATGCGGCCGTTGACCCCATCCACCCGAAGCAGTGCAAAATAGCGCTCGCCTATCTTGGGCGGACGGATCACGCCGATGACGCTGTCGCCCTGCTTCAGTGCGAAGCGTTTGATCTGCGACGGGGAGACGTAGATATCGTCCGGGCTGGCCGTGTAGTGATAATTGGCGGAGCGAAGGAAGCCGTATCCGTCCGGCAGGATCTCAAGGGTCCCCTCGTTGATCAGGTAGCCGCCGAGCTGTTCTTCGATTTCCTTCAGGCGTCCCTCGAGGGTCTCGGCATTGGACTCGGGAAGTCCATCGTGTACGTTCTGCTTTTTATTATCGTGCGGGGACGGAACCGGATCGCTTTCCCTCTCAGGCTCGGGCGACGTTCTTGCACCCCGGGTCCGACCGCCCGTCTTGCCCCGGACATTGCCGGGACCATCTTTTCTCTTACCGGCTTTGGCTGCTGACGGACTTGCAGGACCCGCCGGCTCATCCGCATCTGACGCCTCCGGCGGAATGCCCTCCTTCCTGTGATCAGAAGCCGCAGGTCGGCCGGGCTTCCTGTTTTCCATCCCCGTGATTGAGGGCTTTTTCTTGTCAGTTGCCCCAGCTTCGCTCCTGTCATCCCTGGCCGGAACGTGCCTGAGCGCCCTTTCGGTTTTTTCGTAGACTGCCGGTAGGTCGCGGTCGCCTGATGGCTTGCTTCTGCGGACACTCCCCTCATCGGGGCTTTCGGAAACAGGTTTTTTCCCTTGCTGGTCCGAAACGGTTGATTTCTTGTATTTACTCAGATCTTTTTTGCGGTACAGGCTTTCCCTGACACCTGCCGGCTCTTCATCCACATGCCCGAAGAGATCCGGCCCTTTGGAAGGACGGGATGTCTCCTCTTCCGGTTTCGGCTCCTGATCGAAATCCGCAAGCGACTCTGCCTGCTCGCTGGCGATTTCCCGCAACCTGTCTACCAGGGTCTGCTTGCGGATCCCGGTTACCCGTTTGAGGCCCGTCTGCTTGGCAATGTCCTGTAATTCTTTGAGTGTTTTATCTTCGAGGTTATCCAAATCTTTCAAAACTGATACAACTTAATGGATGTTGTTTTTTTCACGTCACAATCCGCCATGTACAGCAGCTTGCATACGCTACATTGAGGCCAGGCAAATATCCGTAATTTTCGGATGCTATTACCCGATGCTGTTGATAGAGGTGTAAATCACAATGATCGGAGAAAGGGGACAGCTAGTCGGCCTTGATGATGCGAGAAATCCATCTTTTGACCACACCGTAAAAGTAAAAACTTCCAGTGAAAATTACTACTTCTTTGGTTAATCCGGCAAAGATTTCCGTTATCCGGTCTTCGTTGGGGGGCAGGCTCTGTATGTTGGCTAAATAAGGCGTAATCTGTGCGTTATCTGCCGCCCTCTCCGTCTCCATTCTATAATAGTAGTTTTTTGCAAAAACCGAAAACGGTTCGAGCATTTTTTTTTGTGCCTTGTCTTTCATCAGACTCATGACCATAACGGGCGGATGGTCCCATTCTTGCCTTCGGATCGTATTCAACAGCTCTCTTACCGCCTCCGGATTGTGCGCCCCGTCGAAATACCACTGCAGTTCCGGGTGCAGCCGCTCGAACCGGGCCCGCAGCAGCCCGCTCCTCCCCGCACCGGCAAAGGCATTGATGAAACCGGTGTCGGATACCGGAAAACGGTTTTCAAGCTGTCTGACTGTAAGCCGCGCGGCCGCCACGTTCCAGCGATGAACGGGCGCTGTCAGGTCGGAAGGGATCACGAGCTTTTTACCGGCCTCGGTCAGGTGGTATTCCGATCCCGGGTTCCCATTCCGGCGCCGAAAACGATGGTGCGGGGCTAGCGAACGGACATCCATCACTTCGGATCCCGACTCCCGGGCCATATCCAGCAGGACCCTACGGGCGGAAACCGGCATCCTGCCGAGTACGAGCGGCCGTCCGGGCTTGATGATCCCCCCCTTCTCCCGCGCAATCACGGGCAGCGTGCTGCCAAGGAAATTCTGATGATCATGGGCAACGGAGGTGATCACCGAGACTTCGGGGAGGACGATGTTGGTGGCGTCCAGCCGTCCGCCAAGTCCGGTTTCCAGGATGGCGATGTCCACCTTCTGGTCGGCAAACCACCAGTACGCTGCCGCGGTCGTGATCTCAAAATAGCTCAGGTCAACCTTTTGCAACTCCTCGCCATAGGTCCTGAAAAAACGGAACAACGCTTCTTCGGGGATGGGCCGGCGGTTGATACGGATGCGCTCGCTGACATGCTCAAGATGGGGTGAGGTGTACAGGCCGCAAGTATACCCCGCCTGTTCATACACCAAAGCCAGCATCGCACTTACGCTCCCCTTTCCATTGGTTCCGGCAATGTGGACGCAGGGTACGCCATCCTGCGGATCGCCCATGCTCTTGCAGAACGCGCGGATCCGGTCCAGCCCAAGCCGGGCGGCCACGGCACCGTGGACCTGGAACGAAGGGAGCGAATCCAGGTAGCGATGCACATCGGAAGGTGAGTGAAAGTATGATTTCGGCATTATTCCAGTGATAGCGTGCCCTCGGTTATGGAAGTATTCAGCACTTTTGAAGTGATAGCGTGCCCTCGAATATCGTATATTGCAGCGAAAGAAACAGGCTATTGCCGTCCAAAATTCCAGAATTATTTGCCAAAGACCAACCGCACATCCACCATGTACACCTCCCTGGTCCGCCCCCTGCTGTTTCAGCTGGATCCCGAAAATGCACATAACGTTGCCACCCGGCTCGGAACGGCCTTCTGCCGGCTGCCCGCCGCAGGCCAACGCCTGGTACACAGGCACGACGGAAGATGGCCGCAGCTGGAACAGGGCTTTTTGGGCCTTCGGTTCCGTAACCCCGTGGGCATGGCCGCCGGGTTCGACAAGAATGCCGGCTATGCCGGACTGCTTCGGTTCATGGGATTCGGGTATGCAGAGTATGGAAGCATCACCGCCCTGCCATCCCGGGGAAACCCGAAACCCCGGCTTTTCCGGCTGAAAAAGGACCGGGCCCTGATCAACCGGATGGGTCTGAACAACGATGGGGCGCAATCGGTCTGCAGACGCATTCAGGAATTGAAGACGGCCGACCCGGACCTTTTTGACGGATTTCCCTGCGGCATCAATATCGCAAAAACGCACGATCCCGGCATCACGGGCGATGACGCCATCCGCGATTACGTCTCAAGCTATGCTGCTGCCCGGTCGGCGGCAGATTACATCACCCTGAACATCTCGTGTCCGAATACCCGTGAGGGCAAGACATTTGAGGATGAGGACGCACTGAGTGAGCTGCTTGATGCCATCTTCGAAATCCGATCCAAAGAGGATCCGCCTCTGCTGGTCAAATTCTCACCTGACACCGATACACGGACGTCAGACGGACTCCTTGCCGTTTGCGAGGATCGCGCCGTGCAAGGCTATGTCCTCACCAATACCAGTGCGAAACGGGAGGGCCTCCGCACAGCAAGGGATGAACTGGACCGTATCGGTACGGGCGGACTCAGCGGGGCGCCGCTCTTTTCCGGCACGTTGAACCGGGTATCCCAGCTGCGCAGCCAGTTGCCGGCCGGGCGCGTATTGATTGCCTGCGGCGGGCTGGATTCCCCTGAAAAAGCGTTGCAGCTCATATCGGCGGGTGCCGATCTGCTGCAACTGTACACGGGACTGGTATACCAGGGACCGGCATGTATTGCCCGGATCAACGATGAACTGGTCCGAAAGATGTACGATCTTGGAATACCTTCACTCTCGAACTGGCCGCGCAACGCCCCGTGAGCCGGGCAACAACTCCGGTCCTAGTCTTCGTAATCGAAGGCAATCGTATATTCACACTCGGCCTGCACCGGCACCCCGGTGAATTCAGGCACGGAAAGCATCATGGATTGCTCCACGGCTTCCAGCAGCCCCGTCATGATCCCAATCCCATCATCCTCTTCGGTGGTGTGCACCTCAGAGACTGAACCATCCTTGCCGATGAGCACACGGATGACGACCTCGCCGCTTATCTGGTGTTCATTGATTACATCCCGGAACCCGCTGTCCGTGATGAATCCATCCACGCCGCCCTGAATGACCGGGGTCTCATCCAGTTCATTGCATGGGTAGATGCGATCGGTATCCACCAGCAAGGCACGCACCCTGTCTACATCGATCTCCTCTGCCAGGGCATTCACCACCCGGCTTCTCGGAAAATCGGAATATTCGTTCCTGAGCGTGATGAGCACCACCCGGGCACTGTCCCATAACGCACCTTCGTACGGGAACAGATCGGAATAGTCGGGATCGGGCAGCGGTTTTTCAACGATCTCCTGAAGGTGGGTCCTCATCGTTTTCGTTTCCGGTTCACTATCCGGCTCCGCATCGGCTGTTTCCGGTTCCGTGACTGCTTCCGTTTCCGGCTCCGCATCAGCTGTTTCCGGCTCCGCATCAGTTTCCGTTTCCGGTTCCGTGACAGCATCCGTTTCCGGCTGCCGTGCCGGCTCCGCATCGGCATCCGGTTCCAGGTCTCGTGCGGCATCAGATTGGTCGGCCTGCTCTTCATCGTGCTCCAACTCAGGAACAGCATCCGTTTCCGGCTCCGCATCAGCAGTTTCCGGCTCCGCATCAACATCCGGTAACTGCACCGGCTCATCCGGCTCTGCAGCATCCCGATAATCCTCTTGCCCGGACTCCGGCTCTGAATCTTCCTGAGGCAGGACGGCATCCAATCTTTTTTCATCCAGCCTGACCGTCACGGCCATATAGGCAGAATCGGCCAACAGGGCACGCACAGAATCCCGGAAAACCTCATACTCGTTCCGCTCCTGCTCCCAGATATACCGGACGGTTGCCAGGTCATTGATTCTGTAGGCATACTGGGGATCCTCCCGGGCGGCCTCAATGTAATCCAGCACAGCCCGGTAGAGCGCCTGCGGGGCATGTTCGGACTCAGGATATGTTCCGGCGAACCTGCGCAACTCCCCGGCCCGGTTTTCGGCCTGGCTCATGGCAACAATTTCATTAAATGCCATGGAGATGCTGTCTTCCCGGGTCATCACGTAATCCTCGCGCACAAAGTCCAGGTTGTACCTGCCCGCCATCCGTTCAGCATAGATCGTTTGCGGATAAAAATCCACCAGCTGCATGGCGTACTGAATGGCCTGAGTGGTATCTCCGGCAGAATGATACAGTTCCGATAGGGAGTAAATCGCTTGCGGGGCAAGCTCCGAGTCCGGAAAACGGCTCATAACGCGCCGGTAATAGCGGGCAGCGCTGTCTGGCATGGCCAGCGAAGTGAAAAAGACATTTCCGATCTCATACTCATGGGAAGCGATCATCCTGCGGGTCTCTGCCTGCTCTTCCGGTGAAAAGGGGATCCCTGAGAGATCGATTTCAACCATCTGCTGCTGAGGTGCTATGGCCTGTTCGATGGCCTGGTCCACATCGTCGATCTGCTCGCCTTCCTCCTCGAACTGACGGACAATGTTGACCCTCACCGCCTCCATCCGACGCCAGTCATCCACCAGGGGCCTCGCACCCCAAAAGGCCTGGAATGCCTGCCGGTTTTGCATCATCAGCTGCTGGTTCTTGTGGTTGAGGAACCCGTTATCGGTGTCTTCATCGGCCTGGGTCCCCATCTCCTCCATGTCGGCGACGGTCACCATCTGCTGACGCCGCTGCTCCCTTTCCTGCTGCTCGATTTCTGCCAGCTTCTGTTCCCGCACTTCCGCAATGACCGAATCGAACTCCGCCTCGGACAACTGTCCCAGCCATAGCAGGCTGTCCAGCCGGTAAACCTCGCCCTGCAGGCGCGAATATTCACCATAGGAACGGGACATCAGATCGGCATCAAATGTTTCAGGAAGCCGCTCCGGATTGTTGCCCTGGCGTGATGACGAGTCGAAATAGGCAGCAGTGAGGTTGAAATCCAGGTAAAAGTCCCGATAGATTTCAGCCATCCCATAAAAGATCAATGCCTGGGTTTCCCTGGCAGGTGGATTGTTGCGTCGGCGAAGCACCTGCTCATACCTTTGTTTGGCGGCCGTGTACCGCTCCATGTCGTGCATGGTACGGGCAATCTCATATTCGATGGCAGCGATGTAATTGAAGTGCCGGTCATCACGGCTCATCGAAGAAAAATGCTCATAAGCCCATTCCAGATCTCCGCGCTTACGCGCTACGATGCCCATCTTCAGCTCCGCATAATAGATCAGGTCGTAATTCGGGTTGGATTGGTGGGTTGCCCTGTCGTAGGCTGCAAACGCCTCGTCATAGTACCCAAGCGATTCAAGAAGCTGTCCGTAAAGGAAGTAGGCACGCATCTCCAGCCGCCTGCTGCGAATGTTCGGCAGCGCCTCTGCGATGTACTCAACCGCTTCCTCGTACTCCCCGCGCGCCACCAGGAGCTGTGCAATGATCAGGCGGACATCGGCTTCTACACGCCGGTCCCATTCAAATTCGGTGGAAAAGAGCCGTGACTGGATATAGTTGACGCCCTCCACATAGTTCTCAAGTTCCAGGGCCGACCGTCCGCGCCAGAAAATGGCCTCCTGCCGCAGCATCGGATCCGAGGTGGTGGCCAGGAGCTCAACAAATTTCTGATCGGCGGAAAAGTAACGCTGCTGATAGAAATAGGATTTCCCGATCATCATAATGGAGTTGTCCACCCAGCGGGAGCGCGGATGGAACCGGATCACATCGCCGCTTTTCTCTGCAGCATGCTCAAAATCGCTGAGTCCGGCCCGGCGGGGCGTAGGGTGCACCCGTATGGGCCGCTCCGGATTGATCGTGATTTCCTGCTGGTTCTGCAGTTCCACACCCCTCTCGTAGCTTGTTTTCGCATTGTAGTAGGTGTTGAAATAGGCATTGAAATCACGCCAGGAATTCTTGACCCCCGTGCAGCCCTGGACCAGCAATGGCAAAACGATTAAAAATATGATAAACCGGATACTGCGTGACATAGTTGACTGGGCTACCCGCTGCTGTCGATAAGAATTTTACTCAATGGTGCTGACCTTGATCATGTTGGTGCTGCCGCGTTTCGAGATCGGCATGCCGGCCGCAACGACGATACGGTCACCTTTCTTGACCAGTCCTGAATCCTTCAGATAGTCTTCAATGCGCTTGACGCTGGTGTCGGTGTCAAACAGGGTATCCAGCTGAATGGATGTCACACCCCAAACCAGGTTTAGCTGCCGCCGGACTTCCGAACTTTCAGTAAATGCTATAACGGGAACCCTCGGTCTAAATTTTGCAATTCTTCGGGCGGTTGTACCCGAATGTGTGATGACGGCGATGATCTTTGCCTCCACCGCATCCCCCACGCTGACGCAGGAATAGCTGAGCGATTCCACTACCTGTTTTTCACGCCACTCCGGCTGCACGAACTCCAGGGTTTTGTAGATACTATCTGTTTTTGCCTCGATGTTCCTGCATATCTTATCGATGTTCCTGACCGCCTCGAGCGGGAATTTCCCGGCAGCCGTCTCACCTGACAGCATCACGGCATCGGTGCCGTCGAGTACCGCATTGGCCACATCGGAGCTTTCGGCCCGGGTCGGACGCGGATTGGTCATCATGGACTCGAGCATTTGCGTGGCCGTGATCACCGGCTTACCTGCCATCTTGCAGCGGTCAATGATATCTTTCTGGATGAGGGGG
>SL_3KL_010_SEDDRAFT_10004989_pt1 | contig 11942 bp, 12 predicted proteins | sample SodLakKL_010_SED_2_FD_10381 | JGI IMG/M metagenome (IMG submission 10381)
CCGGTGAGCATGCAGTGACGGGGCATGGCGGCTCCTGGGCCCGAGGGGGACCGCGCTTCCCGGTCGCCCGAGCTGGGACAGTAAGTTGAGAATGATTCCGAGATAGTTTATCGTCTCGCGCCATGACGAAGCCCACGGTCTCACTGCTCGCCTCTGTGCACCCCCTGTGGCGCGAGGAGGTCATCACCCGTCTGCGCGCCGTCCGACCCGAGCTGGTGGTGGTACGCCACGAGCTCGCCACCATCGACGTGGACGGCTGCGTGCACCGGACCGTGGCTCGCCCGATCACCGAGGACGTGGCCCTACCCGTCGGCGAGCGGTGCTGCCTGTCCTGCCTGCTGCGGGATGACACCCTCGCGCTCCTGTCGGAGCTGGCGGAAGAACCCGGGCCCCTCGACGTGCTCGTGGTCCTGCCGGTCGCCGTCGAGCCGGTGACCGTCGCCGTCACGCTGGGCGCGTTCGAGGACATCACACTGGACACCATCGTCGTCGCCATCGACGCCCAGCGGATCGAGGACGACCTCGTCGACGGCGCACCGCTCGATGAACCCGGCGTCCCTCACGACGACCCACGCAGCCACGCGGAGGTGCTGATCCGCCAGCTCCGGCACGCGGATCTGGTCATCCACACGCCGGTCGACGAGCGGGGCAGCGCCCTGCTCGAGGCACTCTCGCCCCGGGCCGACCTCGTGCCGGCGACCACCTCGGCGCAGCGGTGGCTAGCTCGGCGGCGTCATCGACATGACGAGCTGCTCGACGAGCTGCAATCCGCGGCCCCGCGCGCCTGTCGGAGCGTCGACCGCGCCGGGGTGCGCACCGGACGCTGGTCACGACGGCGCCCCCTGCACCCGGGCAGGCTGCTCGACACCCTCGAGGACGGCTCCCTGCTCGGGGTGGTCCGCGCGCACGGCTGCGTGTGGGTCGCCACGCGGCCGCGGACGGTGCTGGAGCTCGAGGTGGGCTTCGACGGCTGCGAACTCGCCGCGGTCGATGCGTGGTTGACCGCGACCCCGGAGGTCGATCCCGCCCGGATCCCACCGGGACGCCGCAGCGTGGCCGAGGCCCGGTGGCACCCCTACTACGGCGACCGCGTCCAGGAACTCGTCGTCGTCACCGCGGATCGCGACCTCGAGGAGGTCGTGCGCATCCTCGACGACTGCCTGCTCACCGACCGGGAGCTGGCCGAAGGCGAGCAGGGCTGGCTCAGCTGGCCCGACCCGTTCGCCACCTGGCTCGGCGCGGAGGCCGCGTTCCTCGGCAGCACCGCTGCCGGTCCCCACATCGATGAGGAGGCGTCGTGAAGGACGGCATCCATCCCGAGTACCGCCCCGTGGTCTTCCGTGACCGCGCCGCCGGCTACGCGTTCCTGACCCGCTCGACGGCCACGAGTACGACGACGGTCACCTGGGAGGACGGCGCCGAGTACCCGGTGGTCGACGTGGAGATCTCCTCGGCCAGCCATCCGTTCTACACGGGCAAGCAGATCATCGTGGACACCGCCGGGCGCGTGGATCGGTTCAACCGCCGGCACGGGCGGTCGTCGGCTCCCTGAGGTCCCACACGCTCGCGGCCGTCCGAGGCAGAGCAGTCGACCTCCTCCACGTGCTCGTTGCCCCCGGGAGCGTCAGGCCGATCGCCGGGTAGGTCCGGGCAGGCCTTCGCTGTCCCGGACCGAGCGCCACTCCGCGGGTTCGGGAACCATCTCCATCACCTTCGCACCGAAGCAGGCTGCCCGGACAACACGCCTCGCAGTGGCCCGGTTCCACCACTGACCAGCACCAGCCACGGGCCGACTTCCGACACCTCCCACGGCGATCACCGCAGCTGCCATCATCACCACCACCACGCGGACCTTCACGGCAACGAACGCGACCGCAGCGAACCCTGCCATCCACCGCCCCGCGGGGGTGACCCCTCCCCGGCAGCTGCTCATGCCGAGCTCACCCCCAGGGTCGGGGAGCTGACCAGCCGTGGCAGGACCTGTGGTTTCCAGGCGAACAGCGCCTCGGCAGCTACGGTGATACCCATGGACGATGAGACGGCGTTGCGGCGGCTTCGTGACCGTCTGGCTGACATGGAGCAGCTGCGGTTGCTGGTGCTGCACGGCTCACGAGCGAGTGGCACGCAGCACGAGAACTCCGACTGGGATCTCGGCTACCTCGCGACGGCACCGCTCGATCCCGGCGACCTCCACCTGCGGGTGACGGACTCCCTGGGTACGGAGGCGGTCGACCTCGTCGACCTCGGCCGGGCATCCGCGCTGCTGCGGTTCCGGGTCGCACGTGACGGCAAGCCGGTCGTCGCACGACCACCGACTGCGTGGACGGAGTTCGTGCTGGCTGCGACGCACTTCTGGTGTGACGCGGGCCCCGTCATCGAGCGGGCTCATGACGAGCTCCTCGCCGAGCTCGCACCGTGAGCGACGCAGGCGATCGCTCAGTGCTGGCGGAACGCGTCGCCACCGTCACCCGCCACCTCGACCGTGTCGAGGATCGGCTCCCCGCGTCTGCGAGGCAGCTGGGCCCCATGGACGACGCGACCGACGCGGTCATCCTGCACCTGTGGCAGGCGATCCAGATCACGATCGATGTCGCCGTCTCGCACTGCGTCAAGCTCGGGCTGGGCTCCCCGACCACCTACGGGGATGCCTTCCGGCGGCTGGGCGAGGCGAGCGTCATAGACCCAGAGCTCGCGGAGCGACTCGGCCGGGCTGCGGGCTTCCGCAACCTCATCGTCCACGCGTACGCCGACCTGGACCTCGAGCGTGTCCACCTGATCGCGAAGGAGGGCCCGCGCGACCTGATGGCGTTCCTCGAGGCGCTAATCCGGCGGTGACGCGGGCGCCGTGTGCGCCCGCGGTCATCGCCGCCGCTCGGTACCGATGACCCCAGACATCGGGCCGTTGGCCCTCGGTTCGGCTCTGGCGTGCCAGCGTAAGGTTCCAACGTCCGCTGGAGCATGCTCCCCGGGTTCCTCGGACGCCTTCGACGTCCGACACACCCGGCGGTACCGCAGGAGGGAGCTGCTGCCATGAGGGATGCGTCCAGCCCGCACGCCGGACCGTCGGCGGCCGCGACCCGAGTACCACGACAGGGCTACATCGTCCTGCTCGCCGGACTGCTGTCGAACTTCAGCGTCGGCATCCTCTACACGTGGAGCAACATCCGCGACGCCCTCGAGGGCTACGAGGAGTGGGCCGTCTCGCAGTTGACGATCCCCTTCTCGATCGGCGGGTTGACCTTCGCGCTGCTGCTGATCGTGGCCGGCTCGCTGCAGGACCGCTTCGGCCCTCGGCCCGTCATGGTCGCCGGCATCCTGCTGGTCGGTGGTGGGACGATCCTCAGCGGCCTGGTGACACGTACCCCCGGGCTGTTCTTCATCACCTTCGGTGTGGTCGTCGGCGCCGGTCTCGCCTTCGTCTACGCCTGCCCACGACCCGCGGCGATGAAGTGGTTCGACCCCTCGCGCAAGGGCACGATCAACGGCCTGGTCGTCACCGGGTTCGGCCTCGGTGCACTGTGGCTCGGACCCACCCAGTTGCTGCTGCTCAACACCTTCGGTTTCTCCCTGGAACGCACCCTGGTCACCCTCGGCCTGCTGATCCTGGCCATCGGGCTGCCCTGCGCCGCGGTGATGGTGGATCCACCCGCGGGCTACGTCCCGCCGGTGCCGGCGCGTGACACGAGCAAGCCCCAGCGCGAGACACACCGCCACGCACCGAGCGTGGCGCTGCGCACCGCGGTGCGCACCCGGCAGGCGTGGATGCTGCTGGGCATCTACGCCCTGTTCTGCTCCGCCGGTGCGATGGTCATCGGCAGCGTGGGCAGCATCCTCAGCACCCAGACCCGCGGGGGGCTCGACGGTGCGATGGGGCCGGCCCTGCTGATCCTCCTCCCCCTGGCCGTCCCCATCCTCGCGATCACCAACGCCATGGGCCGCAGCGGCGGCGGGATCGGCTCCGACTACCTCGGCCGCAAGCGGACCTTCGTAGTCATGCACGTGATCCTGCTCGCCAATATGTTCCTGCTCCAGTTCTGGACGACCCCGTCGCTGATCCTGATGGGGGCGCTCATCGCCGGTGCGTGCTACGGCGCTGCACTGGCCGTCACCCCCTCGATCGTGGCGGACTACTTCGGGCTGAAGGCCTACGGCGCCAACTACGGCTTCGTGTTCTTCGGGTGGGGGATCTCCCTGCTCCTGGGCCCCCAGATCGGTTCCAGCGTGCTGGCGGCCACCGGGAGCTACATCGGCGCGTACTACGCCGCGATCGGCCTGCTGTCGGTGTCCCTGCTGCTGGTGTTCCTGCTGCGCCAGCCCCGCTTCACCGCCGAGCAGGTCCTCGACGGCCCCGTCCCGGCCCCCGTCGCCGCTGTGACCGAGCTCCGCATGGAGGAGGTCGCGGCGTAGCCCGCCGCGTTTCCCCCTCCGCGCGGCACGCCTAGCATCCCGGCGCACCGACGAGGGCGAGGAGCGCAGATGCGTGCAGCGGTGGTGGAGCAACTCGACGGCCCAGCGTCGATCCGGGTCAAGGACCACCCGGAGCCGACCGGCGAGGGTGTCAGTATCGCGGTCACCGCGGCCGGGGTGACCTTCCCCGACGCGCTGCTGACCCGCGGGCGGTACCAGCTCCGGCCCGAGCCGCCCTTCGTGCCCGGCGCGGAGGTCAGCGGCGTGGTGCTCGACGCTCCCGGCGGCTCTGGCTTCGCGGCAGGGCAACGGGTCGCGGCGTTCCCGGGCCTGGGAGGCTTCGCGGAGACGGTGCTGGTCCCGCCCCACCTGGTCTTCGCACTGCCCGACGAGGTCGACACCGAGGTGGCGGCGGGCCTGCCCATGAACCTGCTCACGGTCCACTTCGCACTGTTGGACCGTGGTCGGTTGTCGGGCGGTGAGCGCGTGCTGGTGCACGGCGCGGCGGGTGGGATCGGCGTCGCGGCGATCCAACTGGCCGTCGCCCGCGACGCGGAGGTCATCGCGGTCACCTCGACGCCCGAGAAGGCCGAGGTCGCACGTGCCGCGGGTGCGCAGCACGTCGTCGAGGCCGAGGGTTTCCGCGACGCCGTCCAGGAGCTGACCCGTGGGGAGGGCGTCGACATCGTCCTCGACCCGGTCGGCGGCGACCGGGTCACCGACTCGCTGCGCTGCCTGCGCCGCCGTGGCCGGCTGCTCGTCGTGGGGTTCACCGCCGGCGCCATCCCCGAGGTGAAGGTGAACCGACTGCTGCTCAACAACCTCGACGTCGTCGGCGTCGGCTGGGGCGCCCACTGGCTGGCCGAACCCGGCTACCCGGCGAGGCAGTGGGCCGAGCTGCTGCCCGACCTGCGTGCGGGCCGGCTCCTGCCCCCCATCGGCGCGCGGTTCCCGCTGGAGGACGCGGCCGAGGCGGTCGCCTCCCTGGAGGAACGCCGCGCCCTCGGCAAGGTGCTGCTGGTGCTCTGATCAGCGGCGGCCATCATGCCGAGCTCGGCGGCAGCCACGGCCGTGCCCCGCTCGTTGCTGCGGGGTCCAGGCTCGTGCGGTCGCGCGGTGTTCCGGGCAGCTCGAGGCAGGGTCACGAGCCGTCGATCGCCACGTCGTGGACGCACCACTGACCCTCGCCACGACGCAGTTCGACCGTGATCCGGGCCGGGAACCCGTCTTCCAGGGTCAGCGATCCGCCCACCTCGGCGAAGCTGCGGCCGTCGATCTCCACGCTGCTGAGGTACTGGCCTTGCGAGCGTGGGACCTCGGGGGGCGGGCGATCACCGGCACGGCAGGCGAAGGGGGCCAGCGCCGCACCGGCCCGCGCCGCATCGAGGTAGCCGTTGGCGACGTCGACGGGCGCGGTGACGCTGTCCAGCACCCGTGGCGCGACGACCGCGAGCAGACCGGCACATCCGCCGAGCAGCAGCACGAGCAGCACACCGACGATCAGCACCACACGGCGCGTGGTGCGCCGGCTCCCCCGGTCGACCGCAGGGGGCGGCACGGGTGGGCCACCCGGCGGTGGGGGTGGTACCGGCGGGCCCGGCGTCGCTGCGGTCATGACAGGTAGCTGGCGACCCGGGTCGCGAGCGCGGCCTCGTCCTCCACCGGCAGCGTGACCTCCTCGAGGTCGTCGACCACCGCGTCGGCGCCGTGCGCCCGGAGCTCGGCGGCCATCCCCTCCCGGTCGATGCCGATGACCAGGGCGAAGCCGCCACGTTTGCCGGCCTGGACCCCTGCCTGGGCGTCCTCGACGACCACGGTGCGCTCCGGTGTGGCATCGATCCTGCGGGTGGCCTCCAGCAACGACGCCGGGTCGGGCTTGCCGGGTAGGCCAAGCTCAGCTGCGACCACCCCATCGACCCGTGCCTCGAACAGCTCCAGGAGCCCGGCGGTCTCCAGCACGGGACGGCAGTTGCGGCTGGCGGAGAACACCGCGGTGCGGATGCCGTTGGCGTGGAGCCGACAGATCAGCTCGACGGTCGAGGGGAAGACGACCACACCGTCCTGCTCGAGGGTGGCGAGGAAAGCGTCGTTCTTGCGCTCACCCAGCGCGGCGATCGTGTCCTCGTCCACCTCGATGCCTCGGCTGACCAGGAAGTCCCGGACCCCGTCGAGCCTCGGTTTGCCATCGACGTGCCGCAGGTAGTCCTGGTCGGTGAACGGGCTGTGGTCCTCGTCGGGATGGTCGTCCCGTTCGTTGAGGTAGCCGTCGAACAGCCGCTTCCAGGCGGCACGGTGGACCGAGGCGGTGTCGGTGATGACGCCGTCGAGGTCGAAGATGACCGCATCGAAGCGGTCGGGGTCGAGGGTGAACGTCATCGGCGCTCCGCCTGTTGTCGTTGTGGGCCTCAGCCTGTTCCGGTCACGCACCGCATGCAACCGCAAGGTGGTGGTCGCGTGGACAGGGTGCAGGGGATCGGGCGACGTGCAGTTCCGCCCGGTGTGTGCGACGCCAGCCTGCAGAACCGCCGGGAGACCCTGAGGAGGCTCCCCCCTGGCGAGAAGCAGCAGATACCTGCTGGAACTCGCGTGCTGAGCGGCCCTCGCGCCTCCCCACCGCCGACGGGGCACGACTTCCAGCGGCATGCGGCTGCTTCTCGCACGGATCGTGCGGGTGCCGACCGCGGACCAGCGGACGGAGCGATGACTCGTGCGCACCGTGGGGTCGCGGCACGGTGGTCGCATGCACCGATCCCGACCGGCACGGACCCGCGCTGTAAGGTCGAGTCAGGTGAGGATCCGGGCACGGTCGCGGGGTCGCGCGACCGGCACAGCCGGGCAGGGAGGTCACCATGGCTCGTGCGTTCACCGCCCCGAGACCCGCGTCCTACGCGCCGCTGCCGCCGCCGATCAACCGGCGCCGCTTCGACGGTCCGCTACCGCCGGGACCGGGGGTGGGGGTACCAGGGGTCAGCCTGGCACGGTTCCTGGCCGACACGCCCGGCTTCCTGTTGCGGCTCCAGCGCCGCTACGGCGACGCGGTGTCCTTCAGCCTCAACGGCCAGCTGTTCCTGGGGCTGTTCGCACCGGAGATGGTGGAGGCGGTCCTGGTGCGCTCCTCGCGCTCCTTCGTCAAGGGCGTCGGCTTCGAGCGCATGCGCAAGGTCCTCGGCGAGGGACTGCTGACCAACGAGGAGCCGATCCACCTGCGGCACCGCCGGATGATGCAGGCGCCCTTCCACCGGGAGCGGCTCGACGGCTACGCCGCGACCATGGCCGCCTCGACCGCCACCGAGCTGGCGAGCTGGGAGGACGGCGCCACCGTGCCCGTCGGACCGCGGATGATGGCCCTGACGCTGGACATCGTGGCGCGCACCCTGTTCGGCACCGACGCCCGCGAGCACGCCGACCGCATCGCCCACTCGATGGAGATCGCCATCGACCGTATCGAGCGAACGATGCTGCCCGGACTCGACCGGCTCGACCGGGTACCGCTGCCGTGGTTCCGGGCGTTCCCCCGGGCCGCCGACGACCTCGCCGAGGTCGCGGAGCAGCTGATCGCCGGACGCCGGGCCACAGCCCGCAACGGTCACTCCGGCCACGGGGACCCGGCGGTCGACGCGCAGGGGGCGTCCTTCGACCCGCGCCGGGACGACCTGCTGGCCCTGCTGCTGGCGATGCGCGACGACGACGGGGGCGGCCTGGATGACGACGAGGTCCGCGACGAGGTCCTCACCCTGATCCTCAGCGGCCACGAGACCACGGCCAACGTGCTCACCTGGGCCCAGGCCTACCTCGCCACCGCCCCCGAGGTCCGCCAGGCCCTGGAGGCGGAAGCCGACGCCCAGGTCTGGCTCACCGAGGGTCGTGCGCCGAGCGTCGAAGAGGTCATGAGCGCGGAGGTCGCCGGGTTGGTGCTCGCGGAGTCGCTGCGGCTCGCCCCGCCGGTGTGGGTCGCCCCCCGGCGCGCGCTCGAGGACATCGAGGTGGCCGGTGTCGCCGTCCCGGCCGGGGCCCACGTGCTGGTCAGCCAGTACGTCACCCACCGCGACCCGCGCTGGTTCCCCGCGCCGGAGCGCTTCGACCCGTGGCGCTGGCGCGAGCGCCCGGAGCGCGAGCTGCCGCGGGGGGCCTACACCCCCTTCGGGGGCGGCAACCGCCGCTGCCTCGGCGAGCACTTCGCCCTGGTCGAGGCCCGCATCATCCTGCTGGCGATCGCCCGGCAGCTGCGACTGGAGCCCTCCGACCCACGCCACCCCGTTCCCCGCGCGCAGCCGCGGGCGACCTACCGGCCCCGGGGCAGGGTCCCGATGCGGGTGACGCGGCGCACGGACTGACCTGCTCCGTCATCGAGGGGCTGCCCGTTCACCCAGACGGGCTGACCCGGCCGGACTAGCGTGCTGACGAGCCGACGAACCACGGTCATGCCGGGGGTGATCATGTCGTTCCAGTCCATGTACCGGGAGCGCAAGCGCGAGGCGGCGGACGCGGTCCGCCTGGTGCAGGACGGCGACACGATCGTCGTTCCCATCGCGGCCGGCGAGCCACCGGCGCTGCTGCACGCCCTGTCTCAGCAGCGCCGGGAGTTCCGCGACGTGACGGTGTTCCAGATGCTGCCGCTGCACCAGCCCGACTACTTCGACCCGGCCACCACCGAACACGTGCGCCACAGCTCACCGTTCCTCGGCGCTCCCAACCGTCGTGGGGTCCACGAAGGCTGGATCGACGTCGTCCCGGCCCACTTCTCCGAGGTGCCGCGGCTGATCCGTCGCGGCCTGGTGCCTTCCGACGTCGTGTTCGCCCACGCCTCCCCCATGAACGAGGACGGGATGCTGGCGGTGGGACTGTCCCCCGACTACACGATGGCGGCGATCGAGAAGGCCAGGACGGTGCTGCTGGAGGTCAACCCCCGGGTCCCCTTCGCCCACGGCCCCTGCCGGGTGCACATCTCCAAGGTCACCGCCGTGGTGGAGAACGACGAACCGCTGATCGAGATCCCGCCGACCGCGATCGGCGAGGCGGAACGGGCGATCGCCGGCTACGTGGGCGAGCTCGTCCCCGACGGCGCCACCCTGCAGATCGGGATCGGGGCGATCCCCGATGCGGTCGTGCAGCAGCTGGCGACCAAGCGGGACCTCGGGATCCACACCGAGATGTTCGGCGACGGCATCCTGTCGCTCCTCGAGGCGGGGGTCGCCACCAACCGCCGCAAGAACCGCCACCCCGGGGTGACGATCGCCACCTTCGCGCTGGGTTCCCACCGGCTGTACGACTACCTCGACGACAACCCGACGGTGCAGATGCACCCGGTCGACGTCACCAACGATCCCGTGCTGGCCGGGCAGAACGACCGGCTCCACTCGATCAACGGGTCGCTCCAGGTCGACCTGATCGGTCAGTGCGGCTCGGAGAGCCTGGCGCACCGCCCCTACTCCGGGACCGGCGGCCAGTTCGACTTCGTCCGGGCCGCGAACCGGTCCGAGGACGGCCGCTCGTTCATCGTGCTGCCGTCGACCGCCAAGGGCGGCACGATCTCCCGCATCGCGCCGACCCTGGCACCGGGAACCCACGTGACCACGAGCAAGAACGACGTCGACCACGTCGTCACCGAGTACGGCGTGGCTCGGCTACGCGGCCGCACGGCACGGCAGCGGGCCGAGGCGCTGATCGCGATCGCCCACCCCGACTTCCGCGCCGAGCTCACCGAGGCCGCCGAGCAGCTCCGGCTGGTGTGACCTCCGGTGCGTGACCCCCGGCTACTGCGTGACCACTCCTGGACCCGGCGGCTCATCCTCAGCTGCCGCCGGCCGCCGCCCGCTCGGCCGTCAAGCGGCGCATCCGTTCCGACGCCCGGGCGTAGAAGCGCAGCTGCGTCGGTCGGCCGAAGACCGCGAAGCCGGCCCGCACCACCGGGTTCTCGATCTTCCCGCGCTGGGAGTAGGCGGCCATCCGGAAGGAGACCCGGCCCGATGCCTCCTCCTTGACCACCTCGTAATCCATCTGCCCCCGCTCGAGGTGGCCCTCGAGCGTCCGGTAGTGCCAGGCGAAGCGGTGGACCGCCGCGCCGCCCTCCGCGTCGGGTCCGTCGACGACCCCGCCGACGCGCACCCCCATCGGGAAGCGCAGGCCCGCGAACCGGCCCACGAGCAACATGTCGCGGCCGTCGAGGGGCGCCGCGGCGTCGTAGACGGCCCGCACCAGCGAGGGGTCCGCGACCTCGTAGGTCCACAGCAGCGCGCGGGCGACGGCGAAAGGCCCACCCTCCACCGGCGGACCGGGCGCCTCAGACGGCAGGTCGACCCGGCGCCGGTCCGCCCGCCAGGACGGGTCCGCGTCGGCCTGCTCCCAGGCCATGGGGGTGAAGTTGACCTCGAGCCTTGCCAACCGCTCGAAGTGCACACGGGTCGAACCCGGCACGGGCGCCGTGCTGACGATACGCCTGGCGTCGCTCACGACGTGGGGTCGTAGCGGTGGGTCGTGCAGGCCGGGTTGCTCATCCGGACCCCACCGCTCACCGCGGCCACCCGGCGACAGAACTGGGACCACATGTGCTGCTGGAGTTCGCGACCGATCGGCAGCCGTTCGTAGAGCAGGTGGAACAGCGGGTCACCGCTGCGCGCCCACGACTCGATCCGGAACTCGAGGAACCCGCGGGGATCGGTGCTGGTCCGGAACTCGATCTCGCCAGCCTCCATGTGCCCCCGCAGGGTCGCGAGCCGGAAGGAGGTCGGCGTGCGTTCCACCACCCGCACCGGACCGTTCCACGGTCCCGGCAACCGCACGATCAGCTCGTCACCGACCTCGAGGTTGCGCGCCGGGTGGCCATCCAGGGTCTCGAAACGCGCCATCTCAGTGGGCGTGACCCGGTTGGGCTCCTCGAGGATGTAGTTGATGAGCTCCTCGCCGGTCAGCACCTCGTCGGTGACCACGATCCAGTAGCTGCGGTGGAACAGCGGCCCGAGGCCCTCGCGAGCCCGCTGCACCGTCGCGGGATCACCGGGGAGCTCGCGGTCCAGGTCGGGAGGTTCGCCCTCATCAGAACGGCGATCCCGGCGGTAGAGGGGGATGCGTTGCATGCTGTAGCGCACCGCGGTGGTGGCCATGTCGGAGCCCCAGTGGGCGAGACGCCCTACGGTGCCGGCACCGACGGTCGACCGGTGCGTGGTGCTCGCCATCGTGTGCCTCACCGGGTCGGGAACGAGGGAGGGTCGGAGAGCATGGACCGTACTACCGCAGCGACCATCGCCCACGACGTCGGCCTGGCCGCCTGGTTCGGCGGCGCCTGGATGGGGGCGGTCGGGCTGAACGGCGCCACCATCGAGGTGGACGACCACACCCAGCGCACCCGGGTGGCCAACGCCGGCTGGTTCCGGTGGGCACCGATCGCCGGCGCGTGCCTGGTCGCGCACCTCATCGGCGCACACCTGCTCGGACGGCTCCTGCCGGTTCCCGGGCGCGCCGCTGCCGCACCGGACCCTCGGCCCGGCCACTCGTTGCGGGTGTTGCGCACGGTCCTGACGGCTGCTGCCGTGCTGTCG
>SL_3KL_010_SEDDRAFT_10004990_pt1 | contig 11942 bp, 7 predicted proteins | sample SodLakKL_010_SED_2_FD_10381 | JGI IMG/M metagenome (IMG submission 10381)
CCATTTTTCAATGGCTTTTTTTGAGGACCACCATTGGCTCCGCTGCTCCACACGGATCCTCGCCGGCGATCCACGTTCCACGGGCGGCATGTTCCCAGCATCCGTATCGTTCAACTCCCATTTGTGTGAACCTTGAGCGCTGCCGATATTCATGCATGGAGGCGGATTCTTCCTGGTTTTCCCTCCAGGTCGAACACCTTGTCCTTGAATGAGACACGGCAATGAACCCCGGCTTTACCCTCAGGCAGGTGAAGGGTATAAAAGCAGAAGACCAACCATTCATTTCAGGTTATGGATCATGATGGAGCAAGCAGGGAAACTTCTCAAATCCGTTTTCGGTTACGAGTCCTTCATCTTTTTGCAGGAACAGGTCATCGGCCATGTGCTGTCCCGCCGGGACACACTGGCCGTGATGCCCACAGGGGCGGGCAAATCACTGTGCTACCAGATCCCCGCTCTCATTTTCCAGGGCATCACCGTGGTCGTCTCGCCCCTCATCTCCCTCATGAAAGACCAGGTGGATCAACTCACCCAGCTGGGTGTCCCCGCGGTGCAGCTGAACAGCACCCTTTCCGTGCATGAACACCGGGCCGCACTCGATGGCCTCCAAGCCGGGAAGGCACGGCTCCTCTATGCGGCCCCTGAAACCCTGCTCAAGCCCCAGATGCTCAGCTTCCTCCAATCACTTCCAATGGATTGCCTGGCCATTGACGAGGCCCATTGCATTTCTGAATGGGGTCACGATTTCCGCCCGGAATATCGACAGCTGGGTGAGGTGCGCCGCCGCATGCCCGGGGCCGTCTGCATCGCCCTCACGGCCACTGCGACCCCGAGGGTGCGCCAGGATATTCGAACATCCCTGGAGCTGGACGAATCCGCCGAATTCGTTTCCAGCTTCGACCGGAAAAACCTTTTTCTCCAGGTCGTTCCCAAGAAAAACCCCATGGAGCAAACCAGGGCATTCATCCAACGGTTTCCCCATGAACAGGGAATCGTCTACTGCCTCACCCGGGCGCAGGTGGAAAACCTCCATGCCGTTCTGGAAGCAGAGGGGTTTTCCGTCTGTCCTTACCATGCGGGCTTGCCCGAAAAGGACCGTCAACGGAACCAGGAACGTTTTGCCCGGGACCGGGTGCAGGTCATGGTGGCCACGGTGGCATTCGGCATGGGCATCGACAAGTCCAACATACGGTTCGTCCTGCACCACGATCTGCCAAAGAATATGGAGAGCTACTACCAGGAAATCGGGCGGGCGGGGCGGGATGGCTTGAGAGCCGAATGCCTTCTGCTCTTTGCTCCGGGAGATGCCCACAAGGTGAGGCGCCTCATTCAGCAGAAGGAAGGCCAGGAGAGACGCGCGGCCAATGTTCAGCTGCATGCCATGATGCAGTTTGCCCAGTCGGAAGTGTGCCGGCGCATTCCCCTGTTGAATTATTTCGGCGAAACTGCTGAACGGCTCCGGTGCCGCATGTGCGACATCTGTTCCGCGGAGGAACAGCCCCTGCGGGACCTCACCGTGCCCGCCCAGAAGTTCCTGTCCTGTGTCAAACGAACGGGGGAGCGATTCGGCGCGCACCACGTCATCAACGTTCTGCGCGGCTCCTCGGCGGCAAAGGTCATCCAGTTGGGCCACGACCGCCTGTCCACCCACGGCATCGGCAGGGAACTGACCAGGAGCCAATGGCAGCAGGTGGCCCGCCAGCTGGTCCACAAGGGTTTGCTGAACCTGGATCCCGACTTCGGGGGGCTGACCCTCACGGAAGGGGCCTGGGATGTTCTGCGGGGGAAAGAGACCTTTTGGGGAAGGGTCGATGAAGAGGTGAAAGGGGAGGCAGACGGCGAAGCATCCCGGGAATCGCCGGGAGACCATGACCGGGGCCTCTTGGAGCGTCTTCGCTCCAGGCGGAAAGAGCTGGCCGATGAAGCCGATGTTCCTGCCTTTGTTATCTTTTCGGACCGGACTTTGGTGGAAATGGCCCTTCATTTTCCCCAAACGGAAGAAGAACTGGGGGCCATCCACGGAATCGGACGGGCCAAGCTTGAAAAATACGGACCCCATTTCCTCCCTCTCATCATCCAATACTGCCGTGAACATTCCATCGAGAAGACAGCCTCGCGCCACAGGGCCTCCTCGCCAGGTGGTTCCGGGGCATCGCCGGGAAAAAGATCCTTCGCCGTCGCAGAAGCTTTCAACAGCGGGCGCTCCATGGAAGAACTGGCTCGAGACTTCGGCATCCAGAAGCGAACCATCCTGGATCACCTCCACCGGTTTCTTCAGGAAGGTCACTGCCTGAAAAAGGACGCCCTTCTCGCTGAGGTGGACCTCCCCGCGGAAAAGAGGGAGGAGATCCTGGGGCAGTTTGAAAAGCTCGGCGCCCATTTCCTCAAGCCCGTTTTCCAAGCCCTTGACGGAGCCTTCTCCTGGGATGACTTGAANGTTCTCAGGCTCTATCACCTCATTCTGCAGAGAGAAAAAGCCGAAGGCATGGGAGATGGTGCGGAAAGGGTTTCATTCCCCTCCACCCGCACCATCGTTTGCCTGGCCAATTCCCGAAAGCATTCAGGCTTATGCATCGCCGGGCGGGAATGGGATCAAAATGCTGCGGGACCATGGGTTCGTCCCGTGAGCTCAGACCCCATCGGTGCCCTTTCCCCCCAGGAAATCACCCTGACGGATGGACAAACGCCTCGGCTTCTCGATGTCATCACCGTTCCGTTCTTGGGACCCGCTCCCCACGGCTACCAGAAGGAAAACCTGCTCATTTCCCGTGCATCCTGGACCGGCAATGGGAAATTCCCATTGTCCCGCCTTGCGGATCTGTGTGACAATGTGAAAACCTTGTGGATCAATGGATACCACAGCCATGGCGGGTTGAACGACCGCATGCCCACGGAGGAAGTCGTCCAGGGGGATTTTCCCTCCCTGCTCCTGGTGCCTGTGAAAAACCTGGCCATGAGCGTGAAAAAAAACGCCAAGGGATTCAAACAGATTCGGGCCCTCTTCTCGCATGGCGGAACGGATTACTCCTTTCCGGTCACGGATATCCAGGTGGAGCGGACGTACCTGGAAAAGGAATACGGAGTCTATCCCGTGGAGGGGGCCGCCGCTTTTTTGACCCTCAGCATCAGTGAACCTTTTGAAGGGTTCTGTTATAAACTGGCGGCGGCTGTCATCGTGCAATCTTGAGCATGAGCGAAGAAGACTCCATGACTCACGTCCTCTACACCATCGGTCACTCCAATCACTCCATGGACCGGTTTTTGGAACTCCTGGCAAGGCATGCCATCGAGGCCGTGGGGGATGTGCGCTCCAGCCCCTACAGCAGATTCAATCCCCAGTTCAACCGCGAGAACCTGCAAAAGGCCCTCAAGGAAAACCACATTGCCTATGTGTACCTGGGGCAGGAACTCGGCCCACGCAGTGAGGATCCCGCCTGTTACCGGGATGGCAAAGTCCAGTATGGGCAGCTGGCCCGGACGGAACTGTTCCTCAAAGGCCTCCATCGGCTGCGCCACGGCATGCAGTCCTTCCGCATCGCCCTCATGTGTGCCGAAAAAGATCCCGTCACCTGCCACCGCATGATTCTCATCTGCAGGGCGCTGCGGTCCGAGCCCGTCCAGATCCGCCACATCCTGGAAGACGGGAGCCTTGAAAGCCAGTGGGACGCGGAACGCCGCCTCCTGCTGGCCCTGCGCATGCCCCAGCTGAGGTTGTTTGAAAGCCCCGAAGGATTGATCCAGCGCGCCTATGACAACCAGGCAGAGCGCATCGCCTACGTCCGCGACGCTGAGAGTTCCACAGGGGAAAGCCGTGAGGACCAACCATGGAAAGATTGAAAGTTTACACCATCGGCTTCACCAAAAAGCCGGCGGAAAAGTTCTTCGGACTGCTCAGGGCGAGCGGTGCCCGGCGCGTGGTCGACGTCCGCCTGAACAACATGTCCCAACTGGCGGGGTTTGCCCGCAGAGACGACCTGCGTTTTTTCCTCAAAACCCTCTGCCGCATGGATTACGTCCACCTGCCCGAGCTGGCTCCGACCAAGGAAATCCTCGATGGGTACCGGAAAGGAGGTGGCGGCTGGCCCGCCTACCAAAGGGACTTCCTGAAGCTCCTGGCTGAGCGGCATATCGAAGAAGAGATCCCGCAAGACCTGATCCACGAGGGCTGCCTTCTGTGCAGTGAAGACACCCCCGATCACTGTCACCGGCGGCTGGTGGCCGAATATCTGAGAGATCGATGGGGGGAGATGGAGATCATCCACCTGGTGTGATGAGAACGCATGAGGGTTTCTTTTCCAGCCGGCATGGACGGTCAGGAAGTTTTGACGTAAAACGCTCCTTCAGCCATCGGAGCTTTTCGTCCTCCACCAGCCTTTCCCCAGTTCTTTCAGCACCCCATCCCGGTGATCGCCCTGCGGGACATGACGAAACTGGCTTGGGGAGCCACCGGCCTGGGTGTGGAGCAAAACGGTGACTTGTTGCACTTCGACTGCCGCCGCGAGGGCATCGGCAAAGTCATCGCGCACAAACGCCTCTGGCGTTCAGGGGCTGACTCCCCCAACCTGAGCCCGAAACCGCAGCGGCTGTTGAAATCATAGCCGTGGTGCCCTCACCGGAGATCTTTTTTATTTCGTCGATTGGAACCTGAGTGGTCCGCTGGCAATATGAATGCAAGAGCGCAACTAAAATCGGAATGCGAGTTGTACCCCCTTATGATAAGCTTAAATTGTCCACCTTCTTCCTGAGAGAGAAGGTGGCGCATGGTCAGGTCGAGAAACACCCTGCACGCTGGCGGGAAATGTTGTTTCGATGTCGACCCTCTGCCACGTACCCCGGCTCTCTGCTCAAGAAGTGCTCTCCTGAAAAGGCCGTTTTTTCGCAAGGGAGAGGTTATTGCCCCTGACACCTGGTCATTATGGGCGCCCCTGGCGTTTGTTTCCGGGGAATTGTTCATCTTGCGTTTGCACTTGGGGCCTTCCCCCTTCATAATGCTCCCGCCCTTGGGTCGTTTACAATAAGAACCAGTTCGCCGCGATGGCTCTCACAGGCAGGAGGCTAGACTCACATGACACCCCTGAAAAGCTCACTCGCTCACCTCACCTACCGGAAAGCGGTAAAAATTCTTGGCCCCGCCGGTGCTCTGCTGTTGCGCGAGGGAGGCGGTTTGGACATCGACATTGAAGAGCAGGTCCTGCTCACAGACGACCTTTTTACCCTTTTCCTGGGAGGTTCCATCGTCCAAATCTCCCTTGCCGGCCAGGGCGGCAAAGAGTTGCGGTGCCACTGCTCCAACTGCTCCGATCCCTGCTGGCACCTGGGCGCTGCACTGGCTCTCATTCTGGAAGAAAAATTGGCGTTGGGCCTTTCCGCACCTCCTCCCCCAAGCATGCCCGTAGAGAGCCTCACCCCTGAAGAGCTCGAAAAACAGGCCCTTGCGGACCGTGAAGAGCGGGCTCGCACAGAAAAAATGCAAATCAAATCCACGGACCCGGCCCGCCTCTGGACCGACTACACGGTCACCAGTCTGGCTTCGGGCAGGACCTACCGCGTGGTTCTTCGTGGCTGGGAGCGCGGCGACTCCTACTGTTCCTGTCCCGATTTCAGGAAAAACACCCTGGGCACCTGCAAGCACATTCTGCACAGCCTGGATAANGNCAANAAACTCTTTCCCCGGAAAGTCCGGGAGATCCCCTACGAAGTCCACAGCATCTTTGTGCATCTCCACTACGGGGAAGAAGTGGAGCTCAGAATGCAGGCCCCGGCGGATCTGGACAAGGCTGCCGCTCAGATCGTGAAACCCTGTCTCAACGGTCCCATCGCTGATGTGCGGGACCTCCTGCAGCGCATCGGGAAACTGGAGGCGCTGGGCTATGAGGTGGCCGTCTACCCCGACGCCGAAGAGTACCTTCACAGGCGATTATTCAGGGAAAAGATGGAACGGAAAGTGGCGGAAATTCGCAAAAACCCTGCCAGCCACCCCTTGCGCACCTCCCTGCTCCATGTGGAACTGCTCCCGTATCAGCTGGACGGAATTGCCTTCGCAGCGGGGGCGGGCAGAGCCATCCTCGCTGACGATATGGGCCTCGGAAAGACCATTCAGGGCATTGGACTGGCCCAATTCCTGGCCATGGAAGCCAACATTTCCCGGGTTCTGGTGGTGTGCCCCGCCTCCCTCAAGTCCCAGTGGCAGCTGGAGATCGAACGGTTCACCTCCCGCACCTCCCGCCTGATCATGGGGAGTTCGGAAGCCCGCGCCTCCCAATATTTCGACAACTCCTCCTTTTTCACCATATGCAATTACGAACAGGTGCTCCGGGACATCGACTCCATCGAAACCGCTCCATGGGACCTCATCATTCTGGACGAAGGGCAGCGGATCAAGAACTGGGAATCCAAGACAAGTCAAACCATTAAGGGGCTCAAATCCCCCTTTGCCCTGGTCCTTTCGGGCACTCCCCTGGAAAACCGGCTCGATGAACTCTATTCCGTCGTGGAATTCATCGATGACCGCCGGCTGGGGCCCGCGTTCCGGTTTTTCAACACTTACCGCATTGTGGATGAGAGAGGAAAGGTGCTCGGCTACAAGAACCTGGATGATCTGCGGGAACGCCTCAAACCCATCCTGCTGCGCCGCACCCGTAAAGACGTTATGGAGGACCTGCCGCCGCGGACCACGGAAATTCGAAGAATTCCCCCCACCGATGAGCAGGTGGCTCTGCACAACGGGCACAAGAGGGTGATCCAGTCTGTCATCCGCAAGCGCTACATTTCGGAGATGGATCTCCTGCGGCTTCAGAAGGCCCTCCTTCTTTGCCGCATGACCGCCAACAGCACCTTCCTCGTGGACAAGAATCCGCCGGGGTACTCCAGCAAGCTGCAAGAACTGGACTTGCTGCTGGAGCAGCTCACTGCCGAGGAAGACCGCAAGATCGTCCTGTTTTCCGAGTGGACCACCATGCTCAACCTGATTGAGCCCCTGCTTTGGAAACGGGAACTTGACTTTGTGCGGCTGGATGGGTCCGTGCCCCAGAAAAAACGTCAGCAACTGGTCCACCGCTTTCAGAAAGACCCCTCCTGCAAGCTCTTCATCACCACCAACGCCGGCTCCACAGGGCTCAACCTGCAGGCTGCCAACACGGTGGTCAACGTGGACCTCCCCTGGAATCCGGCCATCCTGGAACAGCGCATTGCCCGGGCCCACCGCATGGGGCAGAAAAGGCCAGTGCAGGCGTATTTGCTCGTGACAGCGGACACTCTGGAAGAAAATCTTCTGGGAACCCTTTCCGCCAAGCAGGAGCTGGCACTGGCGGCCCTCGATCCCCACTCTGAGGTCACGCAGGTGGATCTGGCCAGTGGGATGGAGGAACTCAAGCGGCGGCTGGAGGTGCTTTTGGGGGCCAAACCCGCTGCACCCATAGATGAGAGCGAAAAAGCCCGCGTGGAACGGGAGGCGGCGGAAATGGCAAGGAAGGAACGGGTCGCCGCAGCGGGGGGGCACCTGCTGGGGGCTGCGTTTTCCTTCCTGGGGGAAGTGCTCTCCCGGCAGGAGCCGGCAGAGCAGAAACCGGAGCTGACAATGGCCCTGAAGGATCGGCTGGCCCAGTGCCTCGAGCGGGGCGATGACGGCAAGCTCAAAATGACCATCACTCTCCCCGACGAGGGCGCCCTGGATGATCTGGCTGCTTCCCTGGCCCAGATACTGGGAGGGCGTTGATCCGCCCGGCCGATGGCAGTGAGCAGGGGTTCCAAAAAACCTTCCCCTTCACGGGCTTTTTTGCGGCAGCGCTTGGGCCGCGATTCACAGGGGAGAATCTCCTTGCTTCCTTTTTGTGAGCTGCTGAAGAATCCCTGCGGGGGGACTTTAGGTGTGAAAGGCCCTGACAACCTGGATTAAGGACCGGCTTGTATGGATTATTCAGAACATCTGTTCTTGGTTGGCGGAATCGCATTTCTCCTGTTCTTTTTCGTCAGCTATATTTTTCAGCGTCTCAAGCTTCCTTCCCTCCTGGCTTATGTCTTTCTGGGCATTGCCCTTTCGGGGCTGCTGACGGAATCGGAACGGAACATTGTGGATGAGATCTCCCGCCTGGGAATCCTCCTGCTTTTCTTCCTGTTGGGCCTTCATTTTCCCCTGGCCCGCCTCATCAATATCTCCCGCCGGGTCTGGATTGTGGGGGTGATGGACATCGGGCTCAACTTCGGCGTGAGCTTTCTGCTGGCTTACATGCTCGGCTTCGACCTGCTGGCGGCACTGATCATCGGAGGAGTGGCCTATGCCACCAGTTCCTCCATCACGGTCAAGATGCTGGAGGAATCCAAGAGGTTGAAAACCCCGGAGGGAGAGTTCAAACTGGCCCTGCTCATTTTTGAAGACCTTGCCGCTCCCATCATGGTTTCTTTCCTGGTTGGGCTCACCGTCCACGGGGTTGTCACCGCGAGCAGCGTTCTCATTATTTTTGCCAAAGTGGTGTTCCTGACCTTCGTTTCCATACTCATGGCCTTGTATGTCTTCAACAAGCTCGACCTCTTTGCCAGACGCTACATGTCAAGAGACTTCATTCCTCTATTGGCTGTGGCCGTGGCCCTCATTTTTGGCGGCATCGCCGAAGCGCTGGATCTTTCCAAGCTGCTGGGCGCTTTTCTGGCGGGAATGGTGCTTTCGGAAACGGGCATCTCAAAAGAACTGGGAAAAATCATTTCGCCGGTAAAGGATCTCACCCTGCCTTTCTTCTTCTTCTGGTTTGGCACCACCATCACGGTGGGCACGGGCATTGTCTCACCCCTGGCCCTGTTCGTGCTGCTGGTCTGGGCGGTGATCGCCAAGTTGATCGTGGGTTTCTGGGGTGGCAGAATCTATGGCCTGACCTTTAAGAGTTCACTCCGGGCCGCTTTCGGACTTTTGCAGCGGGGAGAATTTTCCGTGGTGATCGCTGCCCTGGCCAAGCCCTTCATGAGCGTTTTCCTGGGAATTTACATCGTGGTGACGGCCTTTGTGGGCGTTTATTTTTTTCGCCGGGCGCCTGCCTTCGCGGAGAGGATTTCGCACTTGCTTGGAAGATAACATCCGAGACGGGGCGGCGCTTTGGGTGCTTAAAATTTTGACCAGATAAGGGACATGCCCATGCACATCATAATTGTCGGCGGCGGAGATGTGGGCCAGGAATTGGCCAAAAGCCTCTTCAATCAGGGGCACGATGCTGTTGTTGTGGACAAAGATCCTGAAAAGGTCAGGCGGCTGAACGAGGAACTGGACTTTCTCATCATCAACGGCAATGGGGCCAGCCTGGATGTGCTGGAGAAGGCCAAAGTGAGATCCGCCAGAATTCTTATCGCCGTGACGGAATCGGATGAAGCGAACATCATCACATGCATGATCGCCAAAACCATGGGAGTTCCCTTTGTGGTGGCACGGGTGCGGAATCCTGAAAGTGCTGGCAGCATCGACGTGGATACCCGCGGCCTCACTCAGAAACAAATGGGCATCGACATGATCATCAGCCCTGAAAAGGCCGTTGCTGATGAAATCGCCAAGATGATTCACTTCCCTGGCGCCGTTGAAATTGAATACTTTGCCAATGGGCAGGTGATGGTGGCCGCCGTCAATGTTTTGGATAAAGCGGAAATCACCCACAAGACTCTCCACGATTTACCCCTGCCCAAAGGCTGCATCGTTCTCGGCATCAAAAGGCCTGAAGGAGAATTCATACTGCCTGGCGGCAAGGATAAAATCAATTCGGGAGACAAGGTCTACCTGGCGGGACGTTCGGGCGTCATGGCTGAGGCAAGCTGGCTTCTGCATGGCGAGAAAACTTATGTCAAGAGGGTGATCATTCTGGGTGGCGGTATGATTGGCTACGAACTGGCTTCTATTCTGGAATCAAGTCGCGGGAGTTCGTTTATAGCGAAGATTATCGAAAAAAGTGAAGAGCGCTGTGATTTTCTCAACCGCAATCTCACCAAAACCATCGTGCTGCAGGGAGACGAAACGGAACTCAGTTTTTTCAACGACGAGGAATTTGCCGAAGCAGATCTCGTGGTGGCGGTCACCGGGGAGGACCGCACCAACATAGTCGCATCCGTAATGTGCCAGCAGGCGGGAGTGAAAAAAATCATTTCCGAAATGACGCGGATCACTTACAAGCGCATTTACAAAGCTGTGGGCGTCACGCAGGTCGTCAATCCTCACCTGATCACCGCCTCAAAGATCTTACAGTACACCCATGAAGAAAACGTCGTCTCTTTATCCCTCCTGAGAGATGAGGTGGCCGAGTTGATGGAATTTGTGCTGCCCGAATCAGCCCCGGTTATCGGCAAAAAGGTTGCCGAGTCCGGTTTTCCCAAGGGGATGCTGGTGGGTGCCATTGTGCGGGGGAAAGAAGTGATCATTCCCCATGGTGCCACGGTTTTCGAGGCCAATGACAGCCTGATCATTTTCGCTTTGCCCAACGTTTGTTCCCGAGCGGAAGATTTCTTCTGCCGGTCCATGGAAGAGCAGTGTTCTCCTTAGGGTCTGCAGGCCATTGACGTTGCCAAAAAGAAAACGCGGCCTTCCTTCTCGATAAATTGCACTTCATCTGCCGGGGTAATCACCCAGCTTCTGAGGAATGTGTTTGGGAATCGTGCCCTGGACTCATCGTCTTCATCCACAAAGCCCCCCAATCTGGCAGTCCTGCATTCGCATGGCAGGGCATAAAAATTTGCGTCCAAAATCGAGGACGCCATATTCCCGTAACAAATCTCCCCTAATCTGACTTAGAGCAGAAGCAAACTCAATTATCAAAACCCATGAAGGTGGAGAGGTCCCTCTCCAATTTTACTCTTTGCATCTGAATGGAACGGTTTTTTGCTGATTGCTGCAAAGGACAGTGAAATTTTGCATCCATGATCAGCTGCATTGATCGTTATCTGGTTCATGGTGGATTGCTACCCTTTGGCTGAGCGCTCAACCCATGCAAGCTGGTCAAGTTGTTTTGAACATTGGATCACTTAATTCCACGGGCAGTTCGTTATCCTAGGAACCGATCAGCTCAGGTTCCAGTCATAGAGGAAAGACAATGGCCGGTTCCGAGGATGAAAAAATCATCTGTTATGGCCCATGTCCCCATTGCGGTTGTGATGTGTTCTACCGTTACGGGAAAACGCGACATGGCAAGCAACGATACCAGTGTCTGCTCTGCGGTACCCAATTCATTCATGACCGGGAAAGAGCCTACATAAAAGACAGGCCCATTTGCCCCTCCTGTGCCATGAAGATGCATCTGTACAGGCGAGAGAAAAGAATCTTGAGATTTCGATGTGCCCGTTATCCTCTGTGCAGAACCTATTTGAAGCTTGCTGCCGAGGAATGGGGGTAGGAAAAAAGGCCATTTCCGAGAACTGCGAAAAGGCTCTGAGGCATCATTTTTTGACTTTCATCATGCCATGATAAAATGATAATCCACTGATAAATTTAACCTTCCTTCACATGGCAAATTTAGCGCTTGGTCCTCAATTCTTCAATTCTTTTGATGCCCTGATTCAAAAAACACAAGAAACTCAATCAAGAGCATCGTCCTGATCATCCACTGGCTTTCATAAACACAGTGATCTCGTAAAAAAAAATAGGTTATTAATGAAAGCATCAAATGACACTCTGGAAATTTTTTCTTAAATTACAGCGATAACCGTTGCTGTCTGGTTTTAATTCACCGCTGCTTTGCGCTGAGCCTTAATGCATCAATATTATTATAGAATACGTAAAATTCCTGACAGGAGGATGACCATGGCTCTTTTCAATAATGGCTGGAAGCTTGGCACGGGTGTTGCCGTCGGACTTGGTGCCATCGTTCTTGCGCCCACAATTTTGCCCATACTGGGCGCGGTTGCCAAGCCCTTCGTCAAGGCGGGCATCAAGAGCGGCATGATTCTCTATGGCAGAAGCCGGGAGATGATTGCCGAAGCAG
>SL_3KL_010_SEDDRAFT_10004991_pt1 | contig 11942 bp, 10 predicted proteins | sample SodLakKL_010_SED_2_FD_10381 | JGI IMG/M metagenome (IMG submission 10381)
CACGAGACCGGGGAGGCCCTGGGCCTCGGGCTGCTGCACTTCGCGCTGCGCCGCGCGGAGAACATCCACATTCAGCACGTCGACATCGACAAGACCGCGCGCTCGTCGCAGAAGACGCAGCAACCCTGCGTGCTGTGGTTCACCGGGCTTTCCGGTTCGGGGAAGTCGACCATCGCCAACCGTGTCGAGCAGCAGCTCTATCGCCTGGGACACCACACCTACCTGCTCGACGGGGACAACGTGCGCCACGGGCTCAACCGCGATCTGGGTTTCACCGAGGTCGACCGGGTGGAGAACATCCGGCGGGTCGGCGAGGTCGCGAAGCTGATGGTCGACGCCGGCCTGATCGTGCTCACGGCCTTCATCTCGCCGTTTCGCACCGAGCGGCAGATGGCGCGCGATCTGCTGACCGACGGCGAGTTTCTGGAGGTCTTTGTCGACGTGCCCCTCGATATCGCGGAGCAGCGCGACCCCAAGGGCCTCTACAAGAAGGCGCGACGCGGGGAACTGAAGAACTTCACCGGGATCGATTCGCCGTACGAGGTCCCGGAGAATCCGGAACTGGTCATCGACACGGCCGTCATGACGCCGGAAGAGGCCGCTGACTGCGTGATCGACGCCCTGCGCTCCCGCGGGCGCCTCCCCCAGGTCTGACCGGCCCCTCTCTCCCCTCCACTGCCGACCGGAGCCACACCATGCCCGACTCCCAGAACCGGCTCGACCTCCTCGAACAGCTGCTGCCCGTTGCGCGCCGCGCGGGCGCGGTGATCATGGACATCTACCGGACCGACTTCGAGGTGCGCGGGAAGGCGGACGCCTCGCCGGTGACCGAGGCCGACGAGCGGGCCGAGGCGCTGATCCTGCCGGCGCTCGCGGAGTTGATGCCGGAGATCCCGGTGATCGCGGAGGAGGCCGTGGCGGCCGGACGGATTCCGGAAGTTGGCGAACGCTTCTGGCTGGTGGACCCGCTCGACGGCACGCGCGAGTTCGTCAGCCGCAACGGCGAGTTCACGGTGAACATCGGACTGATCGAGCAGGGGCAGCCGGTGCTCGGCGTGGTCTTCGCCCCGGCGCTGGACCGCGTCTTTGCCGGTGCGGTCGGGGCGGCCGCCTTCACTGAGGAGGAGGGCGCGCGGCGGGCGATCTCGGTGCGCGAGCCGCCGGAGGCCGGGCTGACCGTGGTCGCGAGCCGCTCGCACGGCGATCCCGCGGCGCTGGAAGGCTTCCTGCAGGGCCGTCGCATCGCGGAACTGCGCAATGCCGGCTCGTCACTGAAGCTCTGCCTGGTCGCGGCCGGCGAGGCCGACCTCTACCCGCGCCTCGGTCGCACGATGGAATGGGACATCGCCGCCGGCCACGCCGTACTGGCCGCCGCCGGCGGCCGGATCACCGCCGTCGACGGCGAACCCCTCACCTACGGCAAGCCGGATTTCGCCAACCCGCACTTCGTCGCCTGGGGCTTCCCCGCCTGATCGGGGGGTCGGACCAAGCCAAGCTATTGATTGACCAATGCTATTCGCCCATTTTGGGGTCCATAATGGCCTTAGAGGCCCGTTTTCGGCATCAAAATGCGCCTTCAGGGTCTGAATGCCGTTCGGGGTCGGACCAGCCCAAGTAACGGATTCATAACGCATATACAGCCATATCAGGGCCCAAAATCGCCTTAAACGGCCGTTTTTGGCAATAAAATGGGGCCTCGAAGGTCTGGATACCAGGAAGAAGGGCACCGCGCAGGCTGGACCGCGATGCGGCCGTGACCTGGATCAAGCGGGTCGCCGCCGACTCGCTTAGACTGAATGGCCTTCGACCATCGGAAGCGGGCAGGGTATGGCTCAGCGCAAGCCGCGTCAGCAGCGGGAAGAGGCGACGCTCGCCTACGAGCTGCATGGCAATCTCTACCTGAACATCACCTACCACTGCACGCTCCGATGCGGCTTCTGCCCGAAATACCAGGGCGTGTGGAACGTGCAGGGCTATGATCTGCTGCTGACTTTCGAGCCGAGTACCGAGGAAGTGCTCGCAGCGGTCGGCGATCCGGCCCGGTACCGGGAGATCGTCTTCTGCGGTCTCGGTGAGCCGACACTGCGCCTGGACACGCTGCTGGCGGTCTCCAGCGCCCTCCGCGAGCGTGGTGCACGGCACATCCGCCTGAACACCGACGGCCTCGCGAACCTCGTTCACGGGCGGGACGTGACCGCCGATCTGGCGGCGGTACTGGACAGCGTGTCGGTATCCCTGACCGCTCAGGACGAGGCCACCTACAACCGCCACACCCGGCCCAAGCGAACCGACGCCTATCCGGAAATGCTCGAGTTCCTGCGCGCCGCCCGCGGCCGCGGGCTTGACGTCACGGCGACCGCAATCGACGGCCTCGACGGCGTGGACATTCCCGCCTGCGAGCGCCTGGCGGAAAGCCTCGGCGTCCGCTTCCGGCGCCGCGTCCTCGATGCCGTCGGCTGACGCCCTGGGGGTCGGACCAAGCCAATTCCCTGTTTTTGCAGGTAAAAGGCCGATTTTTCAGCCCCCGGGGCCGCTTAGAAGGCCCTTTTCACGCCCGAAAATGACCTCGTAATTCGCGCCGGGTTCCCTGAGACACGCGGCCACACCGTCCGATTCGATCGAGCGGAAACGGGCGTCGAGGCCCATCTCCTGCTGAAGGCGCTTGACGAAAAGCTCGCTGCCCACCGCCAGGCTGCGCGTCCATCGATCGTCGCGGGCGATGGTGCCGGATGCGAGTGCGTCGTCCACCCAGCGTCGATGGCACGCCCGCAGCTGCTCCACGTCCTTGAGCCCCAGCGCATCCGTCAGGGCCTCGAGATCCAGCACCTGGTATCGGCTTGGCGGCGACTGAATCTCACGGTAGCCGCCCGACTCCCATTCACGCGGGTGGCTGACCGCGCCCGCCCGCACCATGTTCAGGTCGATGTAGACGAGGCAGCGCGCCAGGTGCTCGCCGGTCTCCACCGCCGTGGCGTGGTAGCGGTCCTCCCAGAACGCGCCTTTCCGCTGCTTGCGTCGGTTGAAGGACTGGCCGGTCTGGCCTGCGATCAACTGGATGGACCGGGCGATCTCGCCGACACCATGGTCGCGTACCAGGAGGTGGATGTGGTTGCAGGTCACGGTGTAGTTCAGCACGCACAGCCCGTGGCGCCGGCGCGCCTCGTGCAGCCGAACACGCCAGAAGCGCCGGTCGCGAACGAAGCGCAGCAGGAACGCGCGCTCGTGACAGCGGTGGGTGATGTGCCAGACGTGTCCGGGCAGGAAATGGCGGCTCGCGCGCGGCATGGGGTCCCTCCTTGGAACAGAATTTTTCGTACGGAAACGGCCCGATAAGGCCGTTTCGAATCAATTTTTCGACAGGTTCCGGGGTGTTTTCAAGGGTTTGGCCTGGTCCGACCCCGGTGAAAATCGGGGGTTTCCATTGCGTTTCAACGGTTTGCGCGAATTTTTTGTCCAGAGTTTGCATGGTCGGGATCGAAAATTGGGGGGGAGGGGAAAGGTTGACTTGCAAAAGCGGGGGTTGGCATTCTTGACCTGCGTCCATTTTTCGGGCGCGCTTCACGACAGCCATGAGGATGTCTCTTTGCCACGAAAAGGAGGTCACCAATGTCCGTTTTCAACTGTCTTGTCGGGGAAAGCCTGCGCATCGGGGATGTCGCCCGCCTTCATGTTCGCAGCATTGTAAGGGAAGGCGAAGAGGATCAGGTCCGGCTCGCGATCGAGTGGACCGATCAGGAAAAGATCCCGATCGAAAATGTCCCGCCCGATGATTCGGATGGTTGTTCAACCCCGAATTTCTGAATCGCTTTCTGGCCTCACGGCCGACCTTGCAAGGTCCGGTCACGGTGCGTCGTGCCCAGGCAACGCGATCAGATTGCGGGGGCGCTGAAAGATCAATATCTGGCGTTCTGTTCCCGCTTTCGGTTTCCGAGGGTGGGTTCACCGTGCCACAGGACCTTTCAACCACCACAGGGAGAGAAAAAAAGATGTGTACTTTCAACTGGTTTGTGGGAGAAAGTCTTCGTATTGAAGATCCCGTGTGTCTTCACTTCCGGGAGGCGGAGAGAGACCAGGTCCGGATAACCATCGAGCAGCTGGGAGGGGAGGGAAGCACCGTCGAACTCATCTCGCCCCGTTATCAGGAAGACAGCATGGAACCCGATACCGTCGAATAAATCCAGACCTGAACCCGGGTCAAGGATGACCACCCATTGCAGCCATTACACCCCCGGTCCGTTGACGTCGATGCAGGGGCAGCAAGCCCACATCGCGTCCGCGGTTCCGGGGTCGTTCTTTCTCCCGCATTGCACTCGAAAACCGCAAAGGGCCTCGTCCGAAGATGGTCCTCGCAAAGGTCCGGATTCGGGCAACAATGGGCTTCGGGTGCCGCGTTTACGAGTCACGGCGTGCGCGAACCGGCCGGGCCTCAGACGTCGGATCGATCACGTCTGGCAACGGCTCATTCGTTACCGGCGGAAAGCGCGGTGCCGTCTTCGTCGAACCAGTGGATTTCCGCCGCAGGCGCGGTCAGGGTCACGGATTCATCCCGCTCGAGCACAGGGCTTGCCGGCAGCCGCGCCGCAAGCAGGCCTTCGACCGATCGCGACGGCCCCGGACCGTCCGACACTGCGACTACCGGTTCCGGCGCGCGGAGGTAGACGATGCGTTCGTGGCCCAGCACTTCCACAGCGTGCACCGAGCCCTGAACCTCCAGCCGATCCCGCCGTGCAGCACCGGAGTTGCCGTTCGCGCCGAGGCTGAAGGACTCGGGCCGGATTCCCGCATACCGGGCCCGGTCCGGGATCCCGGCGGGTGGCTGCCCCCAGGTTCCGCCGAGGCGCATCATGCGCTGCCCCTCGCGCCGCTCGAGGGCCGGCTCCAGCAGGTTCATCGGAGGACTGCCGAGAAAGCCGGCGACGAAGAGGTTGGCCGGCCGCTCGTACAGTGCCTCCGGTCGGCCGAGTTGCTGGATCACCCCGTCGCGCATCACCGCCACCCGGTCGCCAAGGGTCATCGCTTCGATCTGGTCGTGGGTCACGTAGAGCGTGGTGACCCCCAACCGACGCTGCAGCGTGCCGATTTCGGCGCGGATCTGCACGCGCAGGCGGGCATCGAGGTTGGACAGTGGCTCGTCCATCAGGAAGACGTCCGGTTCGCGCACGATCGCGCGGCCCATCGCAACCCGCTGCCGCTGCCCGCCGGAAAGCTCCGCCGGACGCTGCTCGAGCACGGGTTCGAGCCCCAGCGCCCGGGCCGCTTCGAGCACGCGTCTTTTGCGTTCGGCGCGGCGCATACCGCGCATTCGCAGCGGAAACTCGAGGTTGCCGCGGACCGTCAGGTTCGGGTAGAGCGCGTAGTTCTGGAACACCATCGCGATGTTCCGCGCGCGCGGGCCGAGCGCGTCGACCGGGCGTCCGCCGATGCGGATCTCGCCGTCGGTTGCGGTTTCCAGCCCCGCGAGCAGGCGCAGCAGCGTCGACTTGCCGCAGCCCGATGGCCCCAGCAGCACCAGCAGTTCGCCGTCGTGCACCGTGAGGTCCAGCCCGGGAATCACGATGCGATCGCCGAAGGCCTTGCGCACGGCCCTGAATTCGACATCGGCCATCAGTCGCTCCCTTCCGCTCGCGGGTCCGGCATTGGCTCAGCCCTTCACTCCGGTGGAGGCGACCCCGCGGACGAACCAGCGCTGGAAGACCACGAAGAGGATCAGCACGGGCAGCACCATCAGCACGCCGAAGGCCATGATATCGCCCCACTGCAGCGGCGGCAGGGTGTAGAAGTTCGCGATGCCGAGCGGCAGCGGACGGACGCCCTCCGAGGTGGTCATCAGCAGCGGCCACAGGTACATGCCCCAGTGGAACAGGAACAGCACGATCGCCACGCTGGCGAAGGCCGCCTTCGCGTTCGGCAGCACGACCAGGAAGAAGGTGCGCAGCACGCCGGCGCCGTCCACCCGCGCGGCTTCCTCGAGTTCCCGCGGCAGGCCGAGAAAGAAGCTGTAGAACAGGAAGATCGCCAGCGGGTTGGCGACAAAGGGGATCGCCTGCACCAGCCAGTCGTCGCGCCAGCCGAGCCACGAGAGCTGGTAGAACAGCGGTATCGCGATCGCCTCGAAGGGGATCACGAGTACCGCGAGGACCAGCCCCAGCATCGCTTCCCGGCCCCACCAGCGCAGGCGCGCAAGCGCATAGCCGGCGAAGGCGTTCACCAGCAGGCCCAGTCCGACGATCAGGCCATTCACGATGAGCGAGCTGAGCAGGTACGCGCCGAAGGGCACACGCTCGAACACCGCCCGGTAGTTGTCCGGACTGACCGATTCGGGCAGGAAGGCGCGCAGCGAGCCGGCCTCGGCCAGCACCAGTTCGTCCGGTTTCAGGCTGCCGATGATCATGAACAGCACCGGGGCGATGAAGACCAGCGTGAAGGCCAGCAGCAGCGCGTAGGCCAACACTGCGCGCAGCAGCATGGGCGTGCGGCTCACGAGACCTCGCCCCGCTGGCGCAGGAGCCGGCGCTGCGCCAGCGCGATTCCGAGAATCACCACGAAGAAGACCACGCTCATCGCCGCGCCCATCGCCACGTGTCCCTGGTCGAAGGCGGTGCGGACCATCTCGTGGATCACGGTGTTCGATGCGTCCTGCGGTCCGCCGCGGGTCATGATCCGGACCTGGTCGAACACGCGGAAGGACAGGATGGTGGTCACGATCACCACGAAGATCAGCGGATTGCGCAGGCCGGGAAGGGTCACGTGCAGGAACTGGCGCCAGCGCCCGGCGCCGTCGACCGCCGCCGCCTCGTAGAGCTGGCGCGGGATCGCCTGCAGGCCGGCCAGCAACACGATCATCTGGAAGCCGACGCCCTGCCAGATCGACGTCAGCATCACCGCCGGCAGCGCCCAGTGCGGATCGTTCAGGAAGTCGCGCGGCTCCCAGAGGCCGAAGCTCAGCACGCCGAGCGCGGCGTTCAGCAGACCGTCCGGGCCCGGAGCGAAGATCAGCACCCAGACCACCGCAATCAGCGAAAGCGGGAAGACCACCGGCAGGAAGAACAGCGTGCGGAACACGGTGCGGCCGCGCAACGGGCGATCGAGCAGCACGGCGAGCGCAAGGCCCAGTGCGGTCTGTGCCGGGACCACGACCAGCGCGAACAGCAGGTTGTTCAGCAGCGCGCGGGGCAGCGCGGTTTCCTGAAAGGCCAGCGTGTAGTTCGCGAGGCCAACGAATTCGAGCGGCAGCGGCGAGGCCATGCGCAGGTTGGTGAAGGACAGCACCACCGCCAGGGCGAACGGCAGCAGCAGGAACAGCATCAGACCGACGAGCGCCGGGGTCATCAGCAGCCAGGCGGCGGGGGCCTCGGTGAAACGGGCGCGATGCATCACCGGCCGGGGTCCGGGGCGGGGACGAATGGCCGTTGGCGGTCCGGCGCTGTGATCGCGCCTTCGGCCGATTCTGTGGCGATCGTTTGGGCGAGCGCTGGGAATGCCGCTGAGCGGTACCCGGTGGTCGGCGCGGCAACGGGCGGATAGTGCCGGTTGTCCCGCAGTTCGCGGTCGATCCGGCGTGCCGCCTCGGTCAGAGCCTCGCCGGGGTCGGCCCCGTGGCGGATGTCCTGGAACGCGCGGTCGAAGGCGTCACTGATCACCGGATAGGCCGGGGTGCGGGGGCGCGGCATCGCGTAGCCTTCCGCCAGCTGGCGCACGAACAGGTGCAGGGGGCCGTCAGGGCCGTAGTCCGCGGAACGCAGCACCGCGCGGTGTGTGGCCGGAACGCCGCCGTTGGCCTCGCTCATCGCCAGCACCTCCTCTGGACGCAGCAGGAACGCGAGGAGATCCATCGCGAGCTCCGGATCCGGCGCATTTCGGGTGATGCCCCACTGCCACGAGCCCTGGCCGGTGACCAGCGTGTCGCCGTGACGCGGCAGCGGGAGCAGCAGCAGGTGCTCGCCGAGGGCGTCGCGGTAGGCGGGGTAATTCCAGTGCCCGCCCCAGGCGAGCGGGACGCGGCCCTGGGTGAATGCGGCGTCGTCGAGGTTCGGATCGACGAGGCCGCGTTCGATCCACGACTGCAGCGTGCGCATCGCCGAGACCGATTCGGGGCTGTCGAGGGTGCCGGTGGCGACGCCCTGTGGCTCGCGATCCACGAGGTCGCCGCCTGCTGACTGGAGCAGCGGCGAGAAGGCGTAGCTGAACCACTCGCCGGTGTAGTTCAGTTTCAGGTCAAGCACCGGGCCATCGTCGTCGATGGCGGCGAGCGTCTCCAGCAGGGTGGTGAATTCAGCGGTGCTCCAGGCATCATCCGGGCCGTCCGGGATGCGGACGCCGGCTTCTTCGAGGCGGTCGCGATCGGCCCAGAGGCCAAGGCCGGAATCGAAGGTGCCGATTCCGTAGAGATGATCGCGATACGTGCCCTGGGCGAGGATCGAGGGCAGCAGATCCTCGCGCAGCGCCTCGGGCAGGAGGTCGTCCAGCGGCCGCAGGTGCCCCTGCCAGGCGTAGCTGTACAGATACGGCCCGTCGAACTCCAGCACGTCGGGCAGCCGCCCGGCCAGTGCCGCCGCCTGGACCTGGCCGTTGTAGGAACCCTCCGGGATCCAGGTGAGCTCGACCCGCACCTCCGGCCTCTCCGCCTCGAAACGCCGGATCTGCGCCTCCAGCGTCCGCCGCTCCGCCTCACGCCCCGCGTGCGCCCAGAGCTCCAGCACCCGCTCGCTGTCTCCGGCGCCCGGCTCCCCCGCGCACCCCGCAAGCAGCAGCACCGCCACCCCGACCCACCCCCGGGGGTCGGACCAAGCTAAACGACTGATCATGCGGAATAAGGGTAGCGGATTCGGGGGTGAAAATGGCCTTAAAGGCCCGTTTTTGCCGCCAAAAACGCGCCTCCAGGGACTCGGCCCGTTTTCCCGGAATCGCGGTTACGGGCCGCGCCGGTTTTTGCCCAAAGGCCCCTTTTCGGGGCCAGAATGGGCGGTTTAAGGCCGATTTGAGGCCTGAAAATGCCCCCTGAATCCAGTGGAAACAGGGGGTTGCGTTGGTCCGACCCCGGTCAGATGTCGAGACCGGGGTCGTCTTCGACGTTTTTGAGGGTGGGTAGGTAGGGTTTGCCGACGCGCACGGTCTTCTGATCGCGCAGGTGACGGGCCACCACTTCCCAGACCGGCTCGTCGTCGACGGGTGCGGCGACACTGGCCCAGCCGGCGACCACGTAGGTCTTGTCCGGGTCCATCGGGCGGCCGTTGACCTCCAGATCGCTGATGCGATTGCCCATGGACTGGTGCGGGTCGATCGCGTACTTCAGGCCGCCGGTGCGCACCATGTCGCCGCCCCGGTGCAGGTAGGGGTTCTGGTTGAAGATGCTGTTGGCAACGTCTTCGAGCGTATGCTTGATCTGGTCGCCGGTCATTTCGTTGCGAGTGACCTGAGAATAGGTGGTCACCGTCTGGGTCATCAGATCCTCGAAGGTGATCGGCTTGCCCGGAAGCACGCTGGTGCCCCAGCGGAAGCCGGGCGAGAAGGCGATCTCGGCATCGAGTTCGCTGAGCAGCGCCTGCACGATGACCTCGTCGAAGGTGCCATTGAAGTTGCCTCGGCGGTACAGCAGGTCCTCGGTAACCGCCAGTTCCTCCGCGAGCTTGTCCTTGTAGGGCTCGCGCACGCGCTCGATATGTGCGGTCATCTCCGGGTCGGGTTCGAGGTAGTTCGAGAAGACCGGGAGCAGGGTGAAACGGTAGTCCTGTATCTTGCCGTTGCGCACATCCAGGTCCATCACGCCGAGGAACTTGCCGTTCGATCCGGCGTTGGTGACCAGCGTGGTGCCACCGGCGTTGTTGACCTTGATCGCGCCGGGCACGGCATCGTGGGTATGGCCGCCCATGATCGCGTCGATGCCGGTGACCCTTCTGGCCATCTCGATGTCGGTGACCATGCCGTTGTGCGACAGCACGACGACCACCCTGGCACCCTCGGCGCGCGCCTGGTCGACCACCTCCTGCATCCGCTCGTCGCGGATACCGAAGCTCCAGTTGGGGATCATGTAGCCGGGGTTCGCCACCGGGGTGTAGGGGAAGGCCTGGCCGATGATCGCGACCGGTACGCCATTGATGTTGCGAACGGTATAGGGCTCGAAAATCGGGTCGCCCCAGTCCACATCGACGACGTTCTGCGCCACCCACTCGATTCCTGCCGGTTGCAGTTCGTTGTTGATGATGTCCAGCACCCGGTCTTCACCAAAGGTGAATTCCCAGTGCCCTACCATCACGTCGACGCCGAGCAGCTTCTGGGCATCGACCATGTCCTGCGCATCGGTCCAGAACGAGGTCGCCGATCCCTGCCAGGTGTCGCCACCGTCGAGGAGCAGTGCGCCCGGGCGATCTGCCCGCAGTTTCTTTATCAGCGTGGACAGATGGGCAAAGCCGCCGACGCGGCCGTATTTGCGTGCGGCCTCCGCGAAGTCCAGGTGCGTGATCGCATGGGCCATTGGCGTACCCGGCTTCACGCCGAAGTACTCGAGGAGCTTGTCCCCCACCAGCAGCGGCGGGTTGCCCTGCATGTCGCCGACGCCGATGTTGACGTTCGGCTCGCGGAAATAGACCGGGTTGAGCTGCGCGTGACAGTCCGTGTAGTGCAAAAGCGAGACATTGCCGAAGGTGGGTACGTCGTAGAAACCCCGAGGCATCTTGGCCCAGTCGTCCGGCGCGCGCGCCCAGGCCCCGGTCGCGAGGCCGGCGGCGCTCGCGGCCACCAGCACTTCCAGAAATTCCCTGCGGGTGAGGTTCATGGTGATCCTCCTTTCAAGGGGGTGTCGTTTTGTTGAAGGGTGTGCGGGACGAGGCCCGCGCCGAAAATTTCCGGCCGATCGCAGTTCGGACGCGCCGGATGGTGGCGCCTATTCCATCCGCACGGTCTCGAAGGGTTTAATGGGACATGCGTAGCATGCCACCGCCGTGCTTGGGGTCTGCAGGCCAGGGAAACCCTGGTTTGTCGGTGTTTCCCTGCGGCACACGGGGTTGCCGCCGGAATCGACCGCCGCAGGTGGTTGATTCCTAAGCAAGCTGCAAATCATCCGTGCAGCGCACAGTGCGCTGAGAAAGCCAGGATGGTGTATTTGAGAGCTTAGCTTTGAGGTAGCCCGCCGGGCCGTCGGATTCCGCGCGAGCTTGACGCCGGCTGGTACGGGAGGCGAGCCTCATCGACCATGACACCGATTTGGACGCTGCTGGGAATTCTCGCGGCCATGGCCGTGGTGCTGGTGCTGTTCCTGCGGCACGTGCGGGTGCGCTTCGTTATCGACCTGAACGGCGGCAAGGCGCGGGTGCGCCGCGGCGACCCGCCCGCCGCATTCGTGCGCGGCTGCAGCGAGGTCGCGCGCCTGTACCGGCTGAGCAGCGGCCGGATTTTCGGCATCCGCAGCGGGAATGGCATCGAGCTGCGCTTTTCGAAGGAGATCCCGGATCGCGCGCATCAGCCGCTGCGCAACATGTGGGTTCCGCCGAGCTCCGGTGGCCCTGGCGGCAACCGTGCCGCGGGATGACGGGCTTGCTGCCGCCTGGCTACGGCGATGCGGTCCCGGGGCGCTTGCGGGCCAGCGTCAGGCCGTCGCCGATCGGAACGAGCGACAGGTCGATGCGGTCGTCCTGCTGCAGCTGGCGGTTGAAGGCCCGGATCGCCTCGGTATCGGCGGAGTGGTCGGTGGAGTCGGCGACCGCTCCGGACCAGAGCGTGTTGTCGACCATCACGATGCCTCCCGGGCGCAGCAGGGCCAGGCATTGCTCGTAGTACTCCGGATAGGCGGTCTTGTCCGCATCGATGAAGGCGAGATCGAAGCGGCCCTCGTCGCCGCGGCTGCGCAGATCCGCGAGGGTCTCGAGCGCCGGCCGCAACTCGAGCCGGATGCGGTCCTCGACACCCGCGCGTTTCCAGAACGCCTTGGCGATGTCCGTCCACTCGCG
>SL_3KL_010_SEDDRAFT_10004992_pt1 | contig 11940 bp, 6 predicted proteins | sample SodLakKL_010_SED_2_FD_10381 | JGI IMG/M metagenome (IMG submission 10381)
AGATTGTAGGCATCGTTCTTGGCCAGACCCAGGCGGCGATGGCTGACGTCGTTGTACCAGCCGATGAAATCGAGTGCATCGGCCATGTTGCTGCGCCGGGCGCGACGGTTGCCGGTGGCAGCCTGGTAATCGCTCCAGGCTGGATCCTGGGCCTGGGCATAACCGCGCGCTGAAGACGGACGCCGACCGGGGATGATGCCCAGAATCCGGTTGCGTTCCGGGCGGGCCCGGGCGCGAAAAGAGGATTCCTGCTGCACAAAAGCCATTTGCACGGCGATCGGTGTTTTCCAGCGTCGCTCGGAGGCCCGGGCATGGTCGTACCAGCGTGGGTTTTCGCGGAAGATGTTGCACACGTTGTCCTGGTCACGCGGTGGCGTGGTGGCGCAACCGGTCAGAAACAGCACCAGGGATACCGAGACCAACAGCGCGATTCGGGAGCGAGTCATGGTTGGAATTGTAACCCGCCGGAGTACCTATGGAGCTTGCCCGAAGCTCAGGACGCCTTGCGCACCTCGACGTGCTTATCCTGGACAGAGTGAAGTGGTGCATCGCCGTACCACCCCAGTTCACTGGCCAGGGCCGCCACCTCGCCGACAAACAGCATGGCCGGGGACTTCAGGTCATGTCGGTCGGCCAGTTCCGCCAGATTGCCAAGGGTGCCGATCAGGACACGCTGATTCGGCCGGGTGCCGTTTTCGACCAGCGCAATCGGGGTGTCCGGATGGCGCCCGGCAGCGATCAATCGGGTTTCGATGACATCGAGCTTGGCCACGGCCATGTAAAAGGCCAGGGTCTGGCGATCGGCGGCCAGTTCCGACCAGTCCAGATTGTCGATCGAGGCCTTGCAATGGGCGGTGATCAGCCGCACCGACTGGGCATGATCACGATGGGTCAGCGGAATGCCGGCATAAGCGCCACAAGCGCTGGCAGCGGTAATACCCGGCACGACCTGGTAGTCGATGCCGTGTTTGCGCAGCTCGGCGATCTCTTCGCCGCCACGTCCGAAAATCATTGGATCGCCACCCTTGAGGCGCACCACGCGCGCACCGCGGCGGGCATGTTCGACCAGCAATCGCTGGATACCGTCCTGGTCAACCCGGCAATGTCCGCGACGCTTGGCGACATCGATCCGTTCGGCATCACGACGGGCGTATTCGAGGATGCGGGCATCGACCAGTCCGTCATGAACGATCAGGTCGGCTTCCTGGATCAGGCGCAATGCGCGCAGGGTCAGCAGTTCGGGATCGCCCGGACCGGCCCCGACCAGGGCCACGCTGCCCTTGATTTCAAACGAGTCTTTCATCAGCGCCTGCTCGGCCAGGCGGCGGGCCTGTTCCGGCTGGTCTCGTTCAACGGCCAGGGCAGGTGGACCCGAGAACAGCCAGCCCAGAAATTGTCGGCGCCTAGCCATGTTCGGGTAGCGTTTGCGGATCGTCGTCTGCAGGCGCCCGGCCAGTTGGGCCAGTGGTCCGATGGAGGGCGGCAGCAGGGCTTCGATGCGACTGCGCAACATACGCGCCAGTTCCGGTGCCTGTCCGGCGCTGGAGATCGCGATCTTGATCGGCGAGCGATCGATCACCGCCGGTGTAATGGCGCTGCAATGCTTGAACTGGTCGACGACATTGACCGGCAGGCCGCGCTTGTCAGCGTCTTGTCGAACCTTAAGAGCCGTGTTTTCATCAGCCTCGGCGATAACGACCAGGGCAATGTTTTCGAGTAACGCCGCGAAATAGTCTCCGCGAAGAAAGCACACGGGTTCAGTGGCCAGTTCCTCGACGGTCTTTGGATCAGGCGTGTTGGAGAGCATGACCACATGCGCTTTGCAGCGCAGCAGCGCCCGGGTCTTGCGCAATGCCACCTGGTCGCCACCAATGACCAGCACATTTCGTCCGGCCAGGTTCAGAAACAACGGGTACCAGCCTTGAGGGGGCTTTGCGTTTGAGATCGACATGGCAGCAGCCTAGGGCTGCATGAGCATGAGGGGAAATACTCACTCGACGAATGCATATGTCGCCGGGTTATGAGGCTGAGGCCGGGCCCGAAGTTGTGCCCGAATGATGGTAGCCTTTCAGCAACACTGTCTGGAGACCAACACATGCTTTGGCAGGCTTTAAGCGCAGCGCGGGATCTTGGCCGAGTGCAGGATATCGCGTCGGTATTGATCCGCTATGGATTTGGCGATCTGGTCCAGCGGGTGGGCATGTCGGGAGCGCTGGAGCGTGCCGGCAAGGCGTTGCACTGGAAAAAGGCCGAGGAACTGGCCCGATTGAAGCCGCCCGAGCGGGCGCGCCGGGTGCTGGAGGAACTGGGGCCGACCTTTGTCAAGCTCGGACAGGTGCTGGCCACGCGCGTGGACTTGTTTGGTCCGGAGTGGCTGGACGAATTCAGGAAACTCCAGGACAAGGCGCCGGCGGTTGATTATTCGGAAATCGAAAAGCAGTTGACTGAAGATCTTGGCGCTCGACCCGAAGAGGTATTTGCCCTGGTCGTTACGGATCCGCTGGCCGCAGCATCATTGGCCCAGGTTCACAAGGCGCGTATGGACGATGGCACCTGGGTTGCACTCAAGGTTCGTCGTCCCGGCATCCGGCCGGTGGTCGAGGCTGACTTGCGACTGCTCATGCGCCTGGCTGAGATCATCGAGTCGGAAGCGCCGGATTTCAGGCAATACAAACCCAAGGCCCTGGTCCAGCAGTTTTCCGACTCTCTGCGCGCAGAGCTCGATTTTGCCTCCGAAGGTCGCCATGCCGAGCGCATTGCCGACTCCATGGGAGAGGACAGCCCGATTGTCGTTCCCGGTGTTTACTGGCAGTGGGCCGGTGAACGGCTCAGCGTGCAGGATTTCATCGACGGCATTTCCGGGCATGACCTCGAGGCCGTGGACGAGGCCGGGCTGGACCGGCACCTGATTGCCCAGCGAGGGACCCAGGCGATTCTGAAAATGATTCTCGAAGACGGGTTTTTCCATGCCGATCCCCATCCGGGCAATATCAAGTATCTGACGGATAATCGGATTGCCTTGCTCGATTACGGCATGGTCGGTCGCCTCACTGATGATCGCCGTCACGAAGTGGCCGAGCTGTTGCATGGTCTGGTCAAGCGTGATGCCGCCAAGGTGGCGCGCATTCTCCTGGACTGGAGCATGGACAGCAATGCCGATCAGGACCAGCTCGAGGCTGAAATCGGTGATTTTGTCGAGCGTTATCACGGCGTCCCGCTGGACCAGCTGGACATGTCGGCCATGATTGGTGACATGACCGGCGTCCTGCGACGTCATCGCCTGATGCTGCCAGCCGATCTGGTTTTGATGCTCAAGGCTTTCATCACTCTGGAGGGTATGGGGCGATCCCTGGACCCGGACTTTGACATGGCCTCGGAAGCCGCACCGGTGATTGAGTCGGTGCTGCGCCGTTATTACTCGCCGCTCAACATGACCCGGCGCATGCAAAAGAGTCTGATGGACACCTTGCGTGTGCTGGGTGGGCTGCCGGATGATCTCAGCCGCTTGCTGCGTGCGGCCCGACGCGGGCGCATCGAGGTTCATGTGGACATCAATTCGCTCAAGGAGGTCAGCTCGCGCCTGGACAAGGCGGTCAGTCGTCTGACCCTGGGCATTGTCACCGCCGCCCTGATCATCGGCTCTGCCATCGCCATGAATGTCGATCCCACCGATACCGGGGTGCCGTTTCTGGGACTGGCGGGTTTTGTGGCCGCTGCGGTTGGGGGCGTCTGGTTACTGTTCTCGATCTGGCGCAGCGGGCGCGACGAATAGCTTAAGGACCCACTCAAGAGGGTCTTTGATATTCGGCTCAAGTTCGATCAACACAAACTGAAATCCGGTTCCTGTCGCGGCCGGCCTGGTCGGTGATAGTCTGAAATGAAAACGCGGGAGTCAAGATGACCGGCATTCACACCATTGATACCCATTACCTCGGCCTTGCTGAGGTTGCGGCCGCCTATCTGATCGTCGATGGCGATCGGGCGGCTTTTGTCGACAACAACACCAACGAGGCCGTGCCCCGTTTGCTGGCGGCGTTGGCTGAGCAGGGGCTCAGGCCAGAGCAGGTCGACTACCTGATCATCACACATGTGCATCTCGATCATGCCGGTGGTACTTCGGCACTGGCGCGGGCCTGCCCGAATGCAAAGGTGGTGGCCCATCCGCGCGCTGCGCCGCACGTGATCGATCCGGCCAAGCTGGTCGCCAGTGCCTCGGCGGTCTACGGCCAGGCCGAGTTCGATCGCCTGTACGGCACCATTGATCCGGTGGCCGAGGATCGTGTACTGATCATGGAGGACGAACAGACCCTGCGACTTGGCGGACGCGAATTGCGCTTTCTGCACACGCGCGGCCATGCCAATCATCATTTCTGCATTGTCGACACAGCCACGAACGCAATTTTCTCCGGAGACGCCTTCGGGCTGGTCTACCCGGCCTTGCAGGGCGAAGGCACGTTCGCCATTCCATCGACCAGTCCGACGGATTTCGAGCCCGAGCTGGCGCGCGAATCGATTCGCCGGCTGGTGTCCGAACGGCCGAGTTGCATCTATCCCACGCACTTCGGTAGGGTGACTGACATCGAGGCCGCGGCCGGCCAATTGCTGCGTCATCTCGATTTCGCCGAACGCCTGCGTGATGACGCCGAGAATAGCGACCGGCCCGACGAGGCGCTGGAGGCCTACTGCCGGGCGCGCCTGTTCGACTATTTCGCCGGTCTGCTCGACGGCATGGGCAACCTCGGGCGCGACCCGAACACCTGGTCACACCTGAAACTCGATATCGACCTCAACGTCCAGGGCATTGCATTCGCCGCCAACAAGCGCCGGCGCAAGGCACAAACTGCCGGTGGTTGAGTCCGGCTTGGTCGGGCAGTCGGCATCAATGCGCGGTGGGCGCGACGAATAGCTTCAGGGCCCACTCTCGAGGCCCTTTGATAGCTGGCTCGAGTTCAATCAACTCAAGCTGAAATTCGGTCCCATGCTCGAAATGCAGGCAAATGGAACGGTGCGCTGGGCCGTCTGCAGAAAGCAGGTCGTTGAAGGACACGCCGCCGGTCATCGGCAGACAATCACTGAATTCTGGCGATTGCAGCTCGCCGAGTTCTGATTCGGCTGCAGAGTCCAGATCCAGTCGCTGACCGGAACCAATCCGTATCATGCGGGCCGATTCGATATGCAGCGGGGAGGTCTTCCGGGCCTTCGAAGTTTGCATATCGATCAGCCAGGCGGCCTGTTCACCGACGACCTCCAGAGAATGGATGTCACCCGTATCATCCGTCTCGATCACCACGGCGGTGGTTTCGTCAACGCCCAGGCCATAACGCTCACCACTGTCGAGCAACAGCCGGGTCAGTCGCAACTGGCGTCGGCGTTCGGAAAAGTGGGTATCGACAATGGCGAAGTTCACGCTGCCCAGTCCGCCGGGAGGATGGTAGGTCAGGCTGTCCGCGCTCAGTCCCTCGGGGCAGTTCGAGGCCCTATCACATCCCGGCTCGGGAGGCGCCGAAGCCTTTGCGCCATGGACCAGTGCCGCGGCGTTGCTGCCGTTGCTGACCATGGCGCGAGCCGACTGCACGGCCGCCCCCGCACTGGTGCCGCCGAGCACCATGGACCGCTCGGCCAGCCGGTTCAGAATCACCTCGAGTTCCGTAGTGGGTTGACCATCGTGGTCACGAAAGGCGTGCAGGGTCAGCCACTGATCGCCGCCATTAAGAAACAGGCCATCGACTTCGGTGACGATATCCAGGCCGGCTTCGGGCTGCAGGCAAAAGGCCAGTTGCTCCTGAAATCGCTCCGGATAGACGCGCTGCCGATCAAAGCTGCCCAGTTCTATGGCCTGGTAGCGGGCCAGCCCCAGGCAATGACCCTCGGAGCGGGCGCGCCGGACGGCGGCATCCAGCGGCAGCCACACCACATCGGCGCCGGCCTGTTCGAACACTTGCAGGTAGAAGTCCAGCGCCGCGTAGGGATCGGTCGATGAAGCCGTCGAGACAGCAATCAGTGGTCGGTCACGCTCACTGCGCTCAGCGGCCATGGCCACAAAACGTTCGAATACTGCAATGGACGATTCGCTCTTGCTGTCGGCCAGCCTGACCTGTTCGCGCTGATCACCGATCGGCGCCTGCAAATGATGCAACAGACGCCGCCATTGTCGGTCGCTGGCTGACTGATAGAGCGCTTCGCCCGCAATGACATTCGGTCCGTTTTCGGTCTCGATGGTGACACTGGCCCGGCGCAGCCGGTCGGTGAGAGTGGCTCGGTCCAAGGGTTCATGCTCGTCATCCCTGAGACTCAACAACAGCTCCAACCAGTTCGGGTCATCGTGTCCGTCTGTCGGTCCGCTCATGGCATGCTCCCAGCGGACAACCGCAGCCATATCGATCATGTACAAGTGCTCTTCCAGGGCCGTTGGCGACCAAGGGTCATCACTTTGACATTGATCAGTGCTCAGCGAGGTGCAAACCGGCAAGTGACCGCCGGCCAGCATGATCTGGGCAACTGCCGGCGTGATCAACCAGGCGAAGGCCACCAGTGTTGGAATTGCGAGTTGATACTTCATTGTGGATGGTCCCTATCGAGAAAAGCCCCAAGAGCCTTGCTGCAATCTGCTTTTGACGGTATTTTGAACGATTGCATAAAGGGGAAACAGTGTCTTGTTTTCAGGGAGGCCCCAGTATGAAATTATTTCTTCTTCTTGCAACCTCGGTGCTGCTATTCTTTGCCCCGCTCGGCGCGCTGACCGCTGAAGTCCAATCTCTGGCACTGGACCAAGTGGTGCAGCAGAAGTCACAGAGCCACTTCAGTGAGGCTGATGAGTTTGGCCGATATCGCTACCTGGTTGACTTTTCCAGCGCCGGCGCACTGCAACGTTTTCGGGGTGCACACGGTACTTCGGCCGGTTTTCGCCTGACCGACCCTCTGACTTCGTCGCTTCTGGAAGCCGTACGCAGTGACCAGGATGTGTTTTTAGCCGATGCCGGCCGTGTTCTGGAACGCGGCCTGGACCCCTCGCACCGCTTTCTGGTCAGCCGGAATGGCGTGGCCTTGCGTCTGACGCCGGGCGAGGCCATGGAGCTTTCCAGAATGCCCGGTGTTGTCGCTGTCGAGCGTGAGCGCGTCTATGAGCTGGATACTTATCGTGGTCCGGAATTCATCGGTGCTGACGCGATCTGGGATGGCAGTGCGGTGCCCAATCAGACCGGATTGGAAGGTGAGGGCATGGTGGTGGCCATTCTCGACTCCGGTGTGATCGATCCGGCCGAACACGATTCGTTTGCCAACGATCCGGCCTGTGGGCATGGCGAGACTCCCACACCTGACAAGTTGATCAGCGCGCTGGACTGCTCTTCAGCCACCGGACCAGGCGGGCTATGCAATGGGCCATTTCCGTTCGACTATAACGGTCATGGCGCCCATGTGGCCGGCACCGCGGCCGGAAACCGACTGACGCAGGGCAGCGCCTCACCGGCGTTGGATGTGCCGGGCAGCTTCGATTCGATCACGGGGGTCGCTCCCTGTGCCCATATCCGCTCCTACAAGGTCTGCCCCGGTCGTAGCTGTCCAGGAGCTGATATTTTTGCCGGACTGGAAAGCGTGCTGTTGCATGCCGATGTAGACGTAGCCAACTACTCGATTTCCGGAGGCGGCAATCCCTGGAATGACTTTGATTCCATCAAACTGGAGCTGGTCGACTCCGATGTATTTGTCGCCGCATCGGCAGGCAACTCCGGCCCCGATCCATCCACCGTCGGCCATCGCGGTCCCTGGGTGATGACCGTGGCGGCCTCGACCCGGGATGTTGACTCTTCTGGCGATCCCGCCCCCGGTGATGTGCTGGCCGGTTTCAGCTCCCGCGGGCCGACGCCGGCGCCTTTCGGCAATATTCAGAAGCCTGATATCACCGCCCCTGGTGTGGTCATCTTCGCCGCCGATGTTTTCTTTCTGCTATCGGCTTCCGGGCCGGGCACGCCTCCGGCTGAAACCCAGAACATTTTTCTTCGCCCTGGCACGCGAACCCTGGTTCGTACCGTTCCATTCGACGGTCGCACCATGCGTCATGATGAGTCACAGGACCCCGACGCCGAGGGTTGTAACGGGTTCCCGTCCGGTTTCTTTGACGATGCCGTCGCCCTGGTTCGCCGCGGCGGTTGCCCGGAAGTTGACAAGATCAATCATGCCTTCGACGCCGGTGCTGACTTCGTGGTGGTCTTCAACAGCGAGTCCGGTCCATTTACCATGGACACGTTTGGCCAGGAGCCGAAAATCGAGGCTTTTTCGGCCAGCCAGCAAGCCGGGCAGGCACTGCTTGATTTCATCGGCGATTCGAGCGGCGAAATCGAGGTTGACTACATCGTGCCGCCGGATTTCTGGTTCAAGAGCGGTACTTCGATGTCCAGCCCCCATGTGGCCGGTGCAGCCACGCTGGTGCGCCAGGCCCAGCCGAACTGGAGTGTCATGGAAGTGCACTCGGCAATTCGCATGACCGCTGTTCGCCAGGGCTTCAAGCAGGATGGCGCCACCCCCTGGGACTGGGATGATGTCGGCAGCGGCCGCGTCGACCTGACCAGGGCGGCGCTGGCCGGATTGGTGATGAATGAATCAAGAGCGAACTTTGACGCCGCCGATCCTGATGAAGATGGCGATGTCCGCACGCTCAATCTGCCGGCCTTGCGCGATATGGATTGCGACCCTGATTGCACGTTTACCCGCGTGGTCCGCAATACCCTGGATCAGGCCAGCAACTGGGAGGTTGAAGGGATTGGATATGGCGATACCTTCTCTGTTTCGGCCTCGCCATCTCAGTTCAATTTTAACGGCGGTTTGGGTGAAACCCAGGTCGTTGAAATCACGATCACGCCGGATTCCGAGAACTCAACCGGCCAGATCGATTTTGGTGAAGTGGTATTTACCGAGACCGGCGGCCTGTCGCCCGACCTGCACTGGACCGTGGCGATCATCGGCCTGGACCCCCCGGATCCACCGGCAGCCAGCATCTCCCCACTATCATTCGAGTTTACGCTGGACCAGGGCGCCGACGATGACGACGTGCTGACCATTGCCAACACCGGCGGTCTGAACCTGACCTACAGCATCGAGCGTGCCGAGGTCTTCACGGTGGAGCTGGTGGGCGAATCCCCACAGAGTTCGGTGGATGAGGGCGAAAGCGAACCGATCGAATTGATCATCGATACCGGGCTGGCGTCCAATACGGGCGTGGGTGAACAGCAATGGCTGTGGTTCAACCGCTTCTCGCCAGGCCTTCTGGAATTGCCTTTCTCGCTGGAGGAAGTTCAAGTCGGCTGGGCCCCGGGCAATGGCAACGTGGAACAAGGGGACGAATACGACGTCTATGTATGGAGTGCGCCGGATGGGGATCCGCTGGGAAATATCGAATTGCTGGCTGTCATCACGGGCTTGACGGTTGGCTCCAGCGTCGGATTCGAGTCGGTCATGTTGCCCGAGCCACCCGATATTACCGCGGAACATGGTGATGTACTGATTGGCGTGGTCAACCGCAGCACCCGGGAAGATTATTTCCCTGCCATTCGTGATGCCTCAGCGTCTCAGCAACGTTCATGGCTGGCTTTTAACTTTACCGACGGTGCGGCCGGTGATCCGCCCGACTTGAGTGACGCCGGCTTTGTCGGTTTGATCGAGGACGCCAACCCGGCATTGGCGGCCAACTGGACCATCCGTGGTTTCGGAACCGGCGGCTCGGCTTGCCTGGCGCCATCCGACGTGGCCTGGCTGAGTGTCTCGGAAGACGAGGGCGTGGTAGCCCCCGATCAGGCTGATGAAATCACGGTGATGGTGGATGCCGACGAACTGGATCCCGGTACATACGACGGTCGGTTGTGCATAGAAACCAATGACCCTGCTCAGCCTAAAGTGGTCGTCACGGTCACGCTTGAAGTCGAATCCGACCCGGATGATGATCCGGTCTTCCATGATCGGTTTGAAGCGGCCGAGTCGCAGGACTGAAACGCCTCGGTGGCGCTTTGGCCGTCCTGTGGTTGCGATGGTGGGAGGCGATATAAGGTTATAACAAGCGATTCGTTCAGTTCCGAAGCATTGCTGGCTAGGCTGATGCACAGTCTTGAATTGGAATCGATGCCCGCATGCTGCCCCAGGTCAGTGACCAGATACAATTGCAACAGCGCCTGGAAGGCCTGGCTGCAGAGCTCGAGGCCGACCAGTTGCAGTGGGCCGCCGGATTTCTGGCCGGCTTGGCCGCTGCCGGTGGCAAACCGGCTGCCGCACCCGAGGCCCGCACGGGACAGTCGCTGACCATCTGGTATGGATCGGAAACCGGCAATGGTCGTGGTGTGGCCCAGCGTTTGGCCGAGGCCGCACGGCAGGCGGGACATGCCGTTGATCTGGGCAGCTTGTCCGAGGTTCAGCCACGTCGAATTGCCAAGGTTTCCCATCTGATCCTGGTGGTCAGCACCCATGGCGACGGCGATCCACCGGCCGACGCCAAGGCCTTGCACCAGTTGCTCCACTCCGAGCGAGCGCCTCGGCTGGATGAGCTGCACTACACGATCTTTGCCCTCGGGGATTCCTCCTATCCAGATTTCTGTCAGACTGGCCGTGATTTTGACCAGGTGCTGGAGGCTTTAGGCGCAACGCGTCTGCTCGACTGCCGGGAAGTGGATGTGGATTTCGAGCCGGCCGAGGATGCCTGGCGTGATGAGGCCCTGGCCGCGTTCAAGGATTTGCTGACCGATCAGGTCCAGGGACCCCATCTGCAGGTGGTTCGACCCGCGCAGGTTGCAGCGTATGACCGGCGCAATCCCTTCCAGGCCGAAGTGCTGGAAGTCTCTCCCTTGACCGTTACGCCTTCGAACAAGAGCGTTTCTCACCTGGCCCTGGCTATCGAGGGCAGTGGACTTCAGTATCAGCCCGGCGACTCGCTGGGACTGTGGCCGCGGCATGATCGGCAATTGGTTGAGGAAATTCTCGAGGTCACCGGTCTGGATGCCGAGTCCGAGGTGGAGCGTAATGGCAAGCGCCAAAGTCTCGAAGACTGGTTGACCACCGGACTGGAGTTGACCCAGGTGGTGCGCCCCTTTGTCCAGGCCGTGGCTGAGATCAGCGGTCATTCGGGCTTGAGCGAAATCCTGGCCGATCGCGATGCTTTCCAGCACTGGGCCGAGCAGCGGCAGGTCATCGATGTGCTCAGGGAAGTCCCCATGGAACTGGATGCCGAAAGCCTGGTGGGCATGTTGCGCGGCATTTCGCCGCGTCTGTATTCGATTGCCTCCAGCCCACTGGTCAACGAGGATGAAATCCATCTGACTGTCAAGCTCGAGGGTGGCGTAGGCAAGAATGCTCGCCTGCGGGCCGGGGTGGCTTCCTGGCAACTGACCCGGCTGGCCCAACCGGGCGAACGCGTGTCGGTCTATGTCGAAGCCAACCCGCGTTTTCGATTGCCGGAGGATGCGGACCAGCCCATCATCATGATTGGTCCTGGTACCGGGGTGGCGCCTTTCCGGGCCTTTGTCGAACATCGCCAGGCGATGGGCCATGGCGGTCGCAACTGGCTGTTCTTCGGTGAGCAGCATCGGCGAACCGATTTTCTCTACCAGCTCGAATGGCAGCGGCATCTCAAGTGGGGTGCATTGCATCGTCTTTCGGTGGCCTTTTCCAGGGACCAGGCCGAGAAGTGCTACGTGCAGCATCGGCTGCTGGAACAGGCCGGCGAAGTGCATGCCTGGCTGGAAGAAGGGGCGGGCGTGTATGTCTGCGGCAGCGGCCAGGGCATGGCGGCCGATGTGCATGAGGCGCTGGTCCAGGTGCTGACCGGGCAAGGTGGACTGGATCGTGAAACAGCCGAGGCCCGGCTGGATGAAATGGCCGCGCAAGGTCGCTACCAGAAGGACGTCTACTGATGGCCGCGCACCTGGATGTGGAAAAGATCAAGGCCGACAGTCGCGCCCT
>SL_3KL_010_SEDDRAFT_10004993_pt1 | contig 11939 bp, 9 predicted proteins | sample SodLakKL_010_SED_2_FD_10381 | JGI IMG/M metagenome (IMG submission 10381)
CAACCGCAAACCCCCCCCACTGTCAAGCACCCCCCACCCCGGGGTCGGACCAAGCCAACCCCCTGATCACCCGCCAAAAACGGGCAAAATCCGCGCCTCTGAGGGCCTTAGACGGCCGTTTTTGCCCCCAAAAACGGCCCGATAGGTTCCGTCCTTCCCTGAAACCGGCGAACCGGTGCTGCCGGAGTCCTCCGGCAGCACCGGAAATATGATTGCGGGCCGTGTAGCACTGAACGGCAGTCGGTGATTACCCCGAAGACGCCGAAGACGGTCCGTTTCGCCCGCGATCGGTCAGCCCATTCCGTTGTCGTTCTTGTGGCGTCTCTCGTTGTCGCAGCGCTGGCGGTGATCCGGGAATTGCAAGAACTGGATACTTGCAAGATCGGGCGCCGGAAAACCATCGGTCAGAGGCTCGCTTCGTGCAGCGCTGACCCGTCAAGACCACGCGGGCCGCCACCGACAGAGTTTCGCGATTATCAGCACAATGCACGGCAACAATCTGCCGTGAGCTCAGAGCGAAAATTTCGCACGAGTCAAGAAACATGCGGAACCCTTTTTTGCGATGCGTGTCTGTGGGGGTTCAACTACACTTCACTACCGTGGAATGACTTCCCATTTCAACTGAACCTATCGACTTAGGAGAGACGTTCGTGAGCAAAACGGCAAAGGAAATGAACAACCTGAGCGCCGAGGAATTGTATGCGCTCGCGCGGGAACGCGAGAAGGAAGAGGCGGAGCGCCAGGAGCAGGAGCTCAGGAAGAAGCGCGAGGAACTGAAGGCCCAGCGCAAGGAAATCGTCGCGCGTCAGCGGAAGGAACTGGCTGCGCTGGACCGCGAGATTCAGAAGCTCGGAGGCAGGGCACGAGGGCGAGCTCCCCGCAAAGGGCGCCGAGCAGGCGGTGGAGCAACGATCGGTGAGCAACTGTGCGGGATCGTCGCCAAGCAGCCGGAGATGACAATTTCCGAAATCCGGGAGGAGGCGGACGCGATGGGTGTCGACACCCGCAATCTTTCGCAGGCACTGGCCTACCTGAAACGGCAAGGACGTCTGTCATCGCCGCGGCGCGGGGTCTACGCGGCGCCGTAGCTGAGTTCGCGCCCTGTATGCGCCCGGGGACAGGATCAGGGCGCGAACGCATGCCCAGCGACATCCGGCAAAACTTTTCGGACAACCAGGATGGCTCATGAATCGTTACGTCGTCTCGCTCTTCGCGTTGACGGTGTGATCATCGTTTCCCTGCGGCAGGGGATGTGCTGAACAGGCGGTGATACCCAGGGATCCGTTCAAGAACGCAACGCGCCAGCACGGACAGGGCGCCCGGATGCATCCCGGCCTTCGGGTGGATACGGAATTTGGTGGATACGGAATTGGGATGGAGCCGGCGACAGGATTCGAACCCGCGACCCTCTGATTACAAATCAGATGCTCTACCAGCTGAGCTACACCGGCGTCGGTGATCTCCCGCGTGGCCCGGGGGGCGTTGGGGAGCATTGGTGCATTGGTGCCGGGAGCGAGAATCGAACTCGCACTCTGTTGCCAGAACCGGATTTTGAGTCCGGCGCGTCTACCAGTTCCGCCATCCCGGCACGGGCGCATAGTGTAGCGCACAAGGTTGCCGGTTGGGGAAGGCGGGTGTGGTTGGCCGGGGTAGGTGGAGTGTGGGAGCGGCCTCGGTCCGCGACGCATCGGTCAGGCGGTCATCCCGGCCGGAAGCCGCTCGTGCGGGCTGGGGTCATGGTAGGATCGCGCGCCATGCGCGTCGCCGACTTTGATTACTCCCTGCCGGGCGAATTAATCGCCCAGTGTCCGCTGCCGGAGCGGGCCGGGGCGCGGTTGCTGGTTCTGGAAGATGAACGGCCGGCCGACTCCCGGGTGCGGGAGATCGGGGAGCTGCTGCGGCCGGGAGACCTTATCGTATTGAACGACACGCGGGTGATCCCCGCCCGGCTTCTCGGGCACAAGGCCACGGGCGGGCGGGTCGAAGTGCTGGTGGAACGCATCGAAGGTCCGGACACGGCGCTGGCGCTGGTGCGGGCCAGCAAGTCGCCGCCGGTTGGCTCGCGGTTGTGGCTCGAGGACGCCGTGGAAATGGAGGTGATCGCCCGAGAGGGCACATTCTTCCGCCTGCGTCTGCTGAACCGTCCGGATTTCCTGGCAACGCTTCGGGAGCACGGGCACGTGCCGCTGCCGCCGTACATCGAGCGTCCGGACAGCACGGAGGATCAGGAGCGTTACCAGACGGTCTTCGCTGCACGCGATGGTGCGGTCGCGGCCCCGACGGCGGGGCTCCACTTCGATGCGCCGTTGCTGGAGGCGCTGAAGAAGCAGGGCGTGCAGGTGACGACGGTGACGTTGCACGTCGGTGCCGGGACCTTCCAGCCGGTGAAGGTCGAGAACACCGACGAGCACCGGATGCACGCCGAGTACGCCGAGGTGAGCGCGGAGACCTGCGCGGCGATCGAGGCCTGCAAGGCGCGGGGTGGGCGGGTGGTCGCGGTCGGCACAACGTCCATGCGGTCGCTGGAATCCGCCGCCGCCAACCCGGCACATGCGCCGGAGTCCGGGCCGGAGCGTTCGGACGAACCGGCCGGGCTGGCCCCAACGCTGACAGGGGTTCTCCCGCGTGACCGGCAGGCGCTGGAACCCGCGGCAGGCGAGCGCCAGACGGCCCTGATCCGCCCGTTCGCCGGCGAGACGAGGCTGTTCATCACCCCCGGCTTCCGGTTTCGCGTGGTGGACCGCCTGCTGACCAATTTTCACCTGCCGCAGAGCACGCTGCTGATGCTGGTGACGGCGTTTGGCGGCTACCGGCGCGTGCTGGCAGCCTACGAGCACGCGGTGCGGCAGCGCTACCGCTTCTTCAGCTACGGCGATGCGATGTGGCTTGCTCCGGGCCATCCCGAGGATCTCCCGCCCAGTGCATAGCACTCTGCACCCCGCCCGTTGTAGGAGGCGAGCCCCTCGCCGATGCCGGCGCCGGGGGTATCCGCATCGGCCAGAGGCTGGCCTCCTACACGGGGAGCACCCGACGGTGGCGGCCGGGCATGCATGGGGTCGTCATGAATTTTGAGCTGCAAGCCACCGACAGCCAGGCGCGAAGAGGGCAACTCACCTTCGTGCGTGGCACCGTCGAGACGCCGGCGTTCATGCCGGTGGGCACCTACGGCACGGTCAAGGCGATGACGCCGGAGGAGCTGCGCGAGGTCGGCGCCGAGATGATCCTCGGCAACACCTTTCATCTGATGCTGCGCCCCGGTACCGACGTGATCCGGGCCCATGGCGATCTGCATGACTTCATGCACTGGGATGGTCCGATCCTGACGGACTCCGGCGGCTTCCAGGTCTTCTCGCTGGCGGAGCTCCGGCGTATCAGCGAGGAAGGGGTGCGCTTCCAGTCCCCCGTAAACGGCGACCGTGTGCTGATGACACCGGAATCGTCGATGCAGGTGCAGCGCGAGCTGGGCGCGGACGTCGTGATGATCTTCGACGAATGCACNCCTTATCCCGCGACCGAGCAGGAAGCTGCGGCCTCGATGGAACTGTCGCTGCGCTGGGCCCGCCGGTCGCGCGACGCACACGGCGACAATCCGGCGGCGCTGTTCGGCATCGTGCAGGGCGGGATGTACCCGCAGCTGCGCGCCCGCTCGGCCGAGGGGCTGATGGCGATCGGTTTCGACGGCTATGCGATCGGCGGCCTGTCGGTCGGGGAGGCGGAACACGAGCGGCTGCAGACGCTGGACGCGACGCTGCCCCTGCTCCCGCACGATCGCCCGCGCTACCTGATGGGCGTCGGCCGCCCGGAGGACATCGTCGAGGCGGTGCGCCGCGGCGTGGACCTCTTCGACTGCGTGATGCCGACACGCAACGCCCGCAACGGCTTTCTGTACACGCGCCAGGGCATCCTGCGCATCCGCAACGCGCGATACCGCGACGACACCGGCCCCGTGGACCCGGCCTGCAGTTGCTACACCTGCCGCAACTACTCGCGGGCTTACCTGAAGCACCTGGACAAGTGCAACGAAATCCTCGGGCCGCGCCTGGCGACCATTCACAACCTTCATTATTACCAGGAACTGATGCGCGGCCTGCGTGCAGCCATCGAGCGCCGTGCGCTGGACGAATTCGTGGCGGATTTCTACGCGGCACGCGCCATGCAGCCGCCCGATATGGCATAATACCGCGCGCTTCAGAGCAGAACCCCGGGAAACGGTCGATTGATCCGTCATCGCGAGGAGCGTGGCCTTCGGCCGCAAGCAAGCCGCAGACGCTGATACCGCCANCCCCCCGGATCACCGGCGTAAAAGTCGCGCGTGGCGCGCACGACCCCTCAGGCCCGCGTGCGGAGGGTGCGGGAAGCGGGAACGATCCCCCATTGGACCGGTCCCCGGCTTCCNNATGTGCGTGGCGCAACCGTGCCGCGTTGAGCGCGCGGCGCCGTCACCGTCGCCGGTTGNTCNGGCTNTCCCGAGGAGGTGCGCNGTGGCAGGGGTGAGTTTTNCGCGATACGCCGCGGCGCTGGCCTGAACCCGAACGAATTCCCTTGAATGGAGTGACCTGATGGACTTTTTCATTTCAGCAGCACACGCGCAGGAAGGGGCGCCCGGCGGGGGCATGATTGAATTCTTGATCATGATCGCCATCTTCTTTGCAATCATGTATTTCCTGATCATCCGGCCCCAGAGCAAGCGCGCCAAGGAGCACCGCGCGATGGTGGAGGCGCTGTCCAAGGGTGACGAGGTCGTCACCAACGGCGGGCTGCTCGGGAAGATCACCGAGGTGGGCGAGAATTTCATCCGCGTCGAGCTGACTGACGGCGTGAAGGTGATCGTGCAGCGCCAGTCGGTCGCCCAGGTCATGCCGAAAGGCACCATGAAAGACATTTAGTACGGAACTCCATGCGCAACTCCTATCCCGTCTGGGTCTACGCCCTGATCGTCCTCGCCATTCTCGGGGGTGGTCTCTATGCGTTGCCGAACATCTACCCTGAAGATCCCTCCGTGCAGGTGTCGGACCCCCGCACCGGCGAGGTGGAACGGGAGGTCGCGTCGATCATCGACGTGATCCTGGCGGCCCAGGGCCTGAGTCCGCGGGAGGTGGAGGCGTTCGAGGGGCAGCTGCAGCTCCGCTTCGACACGACCGACCAGCAGCTGCGGGCCGCCGAAGTGCTGCGGGGCGCGTTGCACGACGACCACGTGGTGGCGCTGGCCATGGCGCCGGCGACGCCCGACTGGCTGCGCGCGATCAACGGCCGGCCGATGTCGCTCGGGCTCGACTTGCGCGGCGGGGTGCACTTTTTGATGGAAGTGGACCTCAACGCGGTAATCGGGACCGCGATGGAACGCTACACCAACGAGTTCCGCGGCCGTCTGCGCGAACAGCGGCTGGCCTTCGATGAGGTCGAACGCTCTGCACGGCACCTGACCGTGACCTTCGCCTCCGAGGCCGATCGCTCGGAGGCGCTGAGCTGGCTACGCCGGGAATATCGCGGCGAGCTCGACTTCATCGAACGGGGGTCGGGCGTCGACAGCGCGCTGGAAGCCCGGCTCGATGCCGATCACCTGACCGAACTCCGGCGCCAGGCGCTGCAGCAGAACATCAGCACGCTGCGCACCCGCGTGGACGAACTGGGCGTTGCCGAGCCCCTGATCGCACAGCAGGGCGAGAGCCGCATCGTGGTGCAGCTTCCCGGCGTGCAGGACACGGCCCGCGCCAAGGAGATCCTGGGGGCCACCGCCACCCTGGAGTTCCGGATGGTGGCCGAAGGCGAGGATGCGCGCGAGGCCGAACGGACCGGCCGAACACCGTCCGGCACGCGCCTGTACTACGAGCGTGACGGTGCGCCGGTGCTCCTGCAGCGCCGGGTAATGCTCACCGGCGACTTCATCACGGGCGCTTCGTCGGGCATCGCGCAGGATACCGGCGGGCCCGCCGTCTTCATCAACCTCGACGGGCAGGGGGCGCGCATCTTCTCGCGCGTGACCGCGGAGAACGTCGGCCGGCTGATGGCCACCGTCTTCATCGAGACGACCACCGAGACGGTCGAGGAGGATGGCGAGCTGGTGCGCCGAACGAGCCGGAGCGAGGAGGTCATCAACATCGCCCGGATCAACGAGCCCCTCGGGCGGCGTTTCCAGATCACCGGGCTCGACAGCACCCACGAGTCGGCCAACCTCGCGCTGCTGCTGCGTGCCGGCGCGCTGGCCGCACCGATGTCCATCGTCGAGGAACGCACGGTGGGGCCGAGCCTTGGTCAGGAGAACATCGACCGCGGCATGCAGTCGGTGATCATCGGCTTCATCGCGGTGCTGCTGTTCATGGTCCTGTACTACCGCGTGTTCGGCGTGATCGCGAACTTCGCGCTGGCCCTGAACCTCGTCTTCATCGTGTCGATCCTGTCGATGCTGCAGGCGACGCTGACACTGCCGGGGATTGCCGGCATCGTGCTGGTGGTCGGGATCGCGGTCGACGCCAACGTGCTGATTTTCGAGCGAATACGCGAGGAGCTTCGCAACGGGATGTCGCCGCAGGCGGCGATTGCGAGCGGGTATGAACGCGCCTTCGTGACCATCGCCGACGCCAACGTGACCACGCTGATTGCGGCACTGGTACTGTTCCTGTTCGGCACGGGACCGATCAAGGGTTTCGCGATCACGCTGTCCATCGGGGTGGTGGTGTCCATGTTCACCGCCATTGTCGTCACGCGCGCCATCGTCAACCTGACGTATGGACGCCAGCGGCGCCTCGCGCGGCTGTCCATCTAGGCCCGGAATCTTTTCATGCTTCCACATCTGAATTTCGCCGAAGCCAACATCAACTTTCTGGGAAGGCGTCGGATCGCGATCGTCTTCTCGGTCCTGCTGCTGCTGGCTTCGGTGCTGCTACTGGCCACGCGCGGGCTGAACTTCGGTATCGACTTCACCGGCGGCACGCTGGTCGAGGTCGGCTACCCGGAGGCCGTCGAGCTGGATCCGATCCGCGAGCAGCTGGACGAGGCCGGTTTCGAGCGGGCCACGGTGGTGTACTTCGGTACCTCCCGCGACGTGCTCATCCGCCTGCCTCCGCGCGCGGACGATCCGGACCAGGCGGCGCTTTCGAACCAGGTGCTGCGGGCCCTGCAGACGGGCGGGCCCGAAGGGGTGGATCTGCGGCGCGTGGAGTTCGTCGGGCCGGCGGTCGGCGAGGAGCTGCGCGAACAGGGCGGGCTCGCGATGATCTACGCGCTGTTCGGGATCCTGATCTACATCGCGGTGCGCTTCGAGTGGCGCTTCGCGGTGGGCTCGGTGCTCGCGCTGGTGCACGATGTGACGATCACGCTGGGCTTCTTTGCGCTGACGCAGATGGAGTTCGACCTCGCGGTGCTCGCGGCGGTGCTCGCGGTGATCGGGTATTCGCTGAACGACACCATCGTGGTCTACGACCGGATCCGCGAGAACTTCCGCATCCTGAGGAAGGAGGGCACCGAGTTCGTGATGAACAACGCGGTGAACAAGACCCTCGCGCGCACCGTCGTCACCAGTACGACCACGCTGATCGTGCTGCTCGCCCTCTTCGTGCTCGGCGGCGCCGCGCTGAACAACTTCGCGATCGCACTGATCGTGGGGGTGATCGTCGGGACCTACTCCTCGATCTTCATCGCCGCCGCCGCCGCGCTGATGCTCGGCGTCGACCGGAAGGTCCTGCTCCCGGTGAAGAAGGAAGGCGCGGAGGAAGAGGAGACGCCCTGATCGGGGGCGTGTCCGCCCAGGCGTTGGATCGTGGGTTGGATCGCGGCTGGAAGCCGGTCCTACGGAGACCAGGGAGCCGTGGGAGCGGCTTCCAGCCGCGATGACCTAACCTTCTTGACTATGTGAGGCCGGTGCTCGTGCGAGGCGACCCCCTCGCCGATTCGGCCCCGGACCCGCCCGTTATGCGGAGCCGGCCCCCAACGCCCCACGCAGCCGCTGCAGCATCGCCTTCAGCACCTTCGGGTTCCCGGCCACCACATCCCCGCGCCGAAACACGTCGGGCTTCCCCTCCCAGTCGCTGACCAGCCCCCCGGCCTCCTGCACCAGCAGCACACCGGCGGCCAGGTCCCAGTCCCGCAGGCCCATCTCCCAGAACCCGTCAAAGCGCCCCGCGGCAACGTAGGCCAGATCCAGCGCCGCCGAACCCGGCCGCCGCACCCCGGCGGTATCGATGATCATCGCCGCCAGCGTCTTCAGGTACTTGTCCAGGTTCTGCTCCTCCCGGAACGGAATCCCGGTGCCCAGCAACGCCCCGTGCAGGTCCGGTCGATCCGTCACCCGAATGCGCCGGTCGTTCATGAAGGCGCCGCCACCCCGGGTCGCGGTGAAAAGCTCCTCGCGCAACGGGTCGTAGATCAGCCCCTGCTCCAGCCGCCCCCGGTGCTTCAGCGCGATCGAGACCGCGAAGTGGGGGACCTTGTGCAGGAAATTCGTGGTACCGTCCAGCGGATCGATCACCCAGACGTAGTCGTCTCCCGCCTGGTGCCCACCTTCCTCGGCCAGGATCCCGTGATCCGGGTACGCCTGACGCAGGATCTGGACGATGGTCTGCTCGGCCTGCAGATCGACCTCGCTGACGAAGTCGTTGCGCGACTTCTCCCGGACGTTCAGCCGGTCGATCCGGTCCCAGGCACGCGTGGTCACGCGCCCGGCGGCCCGCGCGGCCTTGATGGCGGTGTTGAGCATCGGGTGCATGGGAGGCTCCGGGGTGGCTGCTGGGGGTGGCGAACGATACACAAGACGGCCCGTCAGGAAAAGCGGCCCCTGCCTTGCAGGAGGCGAGCCCTCTGGCCGATTTGGCGCCGGGAGAGACCGGCCAGAGGCTGGCCTCCTAAAGGCACAGAATATGCATCCGCGTGCCGGTGGCCTTTCACAATGATCAATAAATTCTATAGAATCCGCATTCAAGATGATGAATCCCTTTACATGGCTTCTCGCTCTTCCTCGCGATCGGAAGCGCTGGCTGATGGTGTCTGCGGACCTGGTCATGCTGCCCCTGGCGCTCTGGTCGGCCTACATGCTTCGCCTTGCCGAACCGTTTCCGCCGGCAATGCAATCCGGCTGGTGGCTCTTCCTGCTGGTGCCAATCGCTGGAGTCTACATCTTCGGGCGCCTCGGGCTTTACCGCGCGGTCGTGCGGTACATGGGCGGGCAGGCCATAGGGACAGTTGCTGCCGGCGTGTTGATCCTCGCGGCCGTACTGTTCCTTGCCAGTTTCCTTACGGTGGAACGCACCCCGCGCTCCATCCCCTTCATCTTTGCTGCCGTTGCGCTCGTCTACGTGGGAGGCAGCCGCTTTTTCGTGCGGGCCTGGTACCAGATGATGATCGGGGGTCCCCGACACGGTGCGGAACCGGTAATCATATTTGGAGCCGGGGTTTCCGGGGCGCACCTTGCGAAGAGCCTCAAGGGAGGTGACCGTTACCTCCCGGTGGCCTTCATCGACGAGGATCCGGGGCTGCACGGCAGCGTGATTGATGGAATACCGATACACGCACCCAGGCAGATTCCCGATCTGCTGGAGACCTTCGCGGCGACGCGCGTGCTGCTGGCCATTCCCTCGGCCAGTCGCACCACGCGCCGGCGCATCCTGGACTTGCTGGAGCGCCACCCCGTACACGTGCAGACCATCCCCGCGATGGACGAACTCGTGGACGGCAAGGCGCGGATCAACCAGCTGCGCGACATCGATGTCGGCGATCTGCTGGGGCGCGACCCGGTCCCGCCAGTGCCCGAGCTTTTGGCCCGCGACATCGCTGAACGGTCGGTGCTGGTATCCGGGGCCGGCGGATCCATCGGCTCCGAGCTGTGCCGGAAGATCCTGGTACAGGAACCGAAGGTGCTTGTCCTTTACGAGCGCAACGAGTACGCGCTGTACACGATCGAGGCGGAACTCCTGGCACTGAAGAAAGCCAGGGGAATCGCGACTGCGCTGATTCCGATTCTGGGCTCGATCTCGAACAGTCGCCGCGTGAAGTCGGCACTCAGGCATTTCAAGGTCCAGACCGTGTACCACGCGGCGGCCTACAAGCACGTGCCAATGGTCGAGCACAACATCCTCGAGGGCGTGGAGAACAATGTCTTCGGGACGCGGGTGCTGGCCGAGGCCTCCGCGGAGTGCGGTGTCGAGCGCTTCGTGCTGATCAGCACGGACAAGGCGGTCCGACCCAGCAATGTGATGGGTGCGACCAAGCGTCTCGCGGAACTCGTGCTTCAGGAAATGTCAGCCCGTCCGGACTGCGAGACCGTCTTCACCATGGTGCGGTTCGGCAACGTCCTCGGCTCATCAGGCTCGGTGGTCCCGCTGTTCCATCGCCAGATTGGCGAAGGCGGGCCGGTGACGGTGACCCATCCCGATATCACACGTTACTTCATGACCACCGCCGAGGCCGCGGACCTGGTCATCCAGGCGGGCGCGATGGCGACGGGTGGGGAGGTGTACGTACTGGACATGGGTGAGCCCGTCAAGATCATCGATCTCGCGCACCGCATGATCCGGCTTCACGGTCTTCGCGTGCAGAATGAGCAGAATCCGCACGGCATTCGACTCGAAATCAATGGACTGCGGCCCGGGGAGAAGCTCTTCGAGGAACTCCTGATCGGACAGAACGTTTCAGGGACGAGCCATCCGAAGATCATGCGCGCCGACGAAGAAACGCTGTCGAGCGCCGAACTCGGACGGTTGCTGCAGGACTTGCAGGAGGCCGTCACGAACACGGATCCACAGCGAGCCCATGAGGTTCTCCGTTCGGCGGTGGCCGAATTCAACCCGCGATCCGGTCCAAGTGACTGGATACCGGCAACGGGTCACGATCTACCAAGGTTTCCGGTTCCGGTGCCCGNGAACAGCAGCCCGAACTGATGAACTGCGAACTGGAAACAGAAAAAGGACCCCTGCGTGGCTAAAAACCCGGTCGCCGGCTCCGATGACGTCACATCGCGACAAACCCCTGTGCCAGGCGGCTACCCGGATTCCGGTCCGCCCTCCGATGAGATCTCGCTGATTGATCTCGCCAAGGTACTCTGGAGGCGTCGCTGGTGGGTGGTGGGTATCACCGTGGGCACCGTGGTGCTGGCGCTGCTGTTCGCGCTGTCAACGGAACACGAGTACCAGTACACGACCACCGTTCGCATCGGTGAGTTGAATATCGACAAAAGGGTGAGCAACGTAGAGGAGGTTAAGGAAACGCTCGAGCGGCAACTCATGCCACCACTCCGTCGCTCCTTTATCGAGATCCACGGCCTGGAGCGACTTCCGTTTGCTGTCGCAATAGAGACCGGGGAACCGGGTGGCATGGTGTCACTGATCACTGAGAGCGTTGTCGAAAATGAAGGCCTCGTGGAAGCCTTTCATTCCGAACTTGCTTCCATGCTTGCGGCCCGGCATTCCGAAATTCTGGATGTGATTTCGGCACAAACGGAACAGCGCCTTGGGCGTCTCTACGCACGGCTCGAATTTCACAACCAGCGCCTGGAGGAATTGGACCGTCTCGGGAGCGCCGTTGCTGCGCTGGAAATCGATGCGCCGGATGTTGGGGGGGGCGAGCAGGACCTGCCTCGAGACACGATGCAACCCGGGCAGGGCGGACAGGATCTGGCATTGACCACCCTGATGAGTCGACTCCAGGTTTCGGATCTGATGAATCAGTATGAGCGGAACCTGAGTACCCTGATGCGCGACATCGAGGATAACGAGCTGCAGCGCGACTGGATCACCCCAACGCATGTGGTGGTCGAAGCGCTGCGCAGTGAGTCCCCGGTGGGTACCAGCCGAAGCCTCATCCTCGCCCTCGGGCTGGTGCTTGGCGCAATGCTTGGACTGTTCGGCGCATTCTTCGCCGAATTTGGCGCTCAGGTCCGCGAGAGTCTCAAGGCGCCCGTACCACCCGCCGACGCCTGACATAACCCTGGAGTAGAGGAGGCCAGCCCTCTG
>SL_3KL_010_SEDDRAFT_10004994_pt1 | contig 11938 bp, 6 predicted proteins | sample SodLakKL_010_SED_2_FD_10381 | JGI IMG/M metagenome (IMG submission 10381)
TTGTGTTAAAGCGATACCATCAAAAGTAGCTGTTCCCCGACCTAATTCATCAAATAAAATTAAACTATTTTCGGTAGCGTTTTCTAATGCATAATTTGCTTCGTTCATCTCCACCATAAAAGTTGAATCACCACTAATTAAATCATCACTGGAACCAATTCTTGTAAAAATAGCATCAATAATCGCTATTTTCGCACTTTTAGCGGGCACAAAGCAGCCTATTTGTGCTATTACTACCGATAAAGCTAATTGACGAATATAAGTTGATTTTCCTGACATATTGGGACCGGTTATTAATTGCATTTTTACTTTATTATTTAAAATAATATCATTAGCAACAAATTCAATGTCACTTACTTTTTCAATAATCGGGTGACGGTTTTCTAAAATAGCAAACTCATCCGTAATTTCCGGACGAACATAACTATTTTCTTCGGCAATTGTTGCATATGATTGTAAAACATCAATTTCACTAATTATTTCACTTGTTTTTTGTAAAACACTAATATATTTTTTTATTTCATCACGAATTTCTAAAAATAAATTATATTCTAATTCAATTATTTTTTCCTCGGCATTTAATATTAAAGATTCTTTTTCTTTTAATATTGGACTTATATATCGTTCACAATTACTTAAAGTTTGCTTGCGATCATAATTATACTCATCCTTTACTAAACCGACATTGCCCTTTGATATTTCAATGTAATAGCCAAAAACCCTATTATACCCAACTTTTAAATTTTTGATGCCGGTTTTTTTTCGTTCCTCGATTTCAAAATTAGCAATAAAATTTTTGCCATCTTTGCGAATATTTCTTAATTCATCTAATTCTGCAGAGTAACCATCTTTTATAATACCACCTTCACGAATTGTAACAGGCGGTTCATCAGCAATTGCTTTTTCTAATATATCTGTAAGTTCATCTAAGATAGTAATGTTTTGGTGATATTTAATTTCCTTTAATAAATTATTAATCATCGGAAAAGTTTTTAATGATTTTTTTAATTGTAGCAAATCACGGGCATTACAATTAGCAAAAGCAATTTTGCCACTTAATCGTTCTAGGTCATAAACATCATTTAACAAATCTTGCAATTCTTTTTTAATTAAAAATTGTTGAATTAATCTTTCTGTTATATCATATCTATGTTCTAAGACTTTTTTATTAGTAATTGGGTTTTCGATATAACGTTTTAACAAACGGGCTCCCATTGCTGTTTTTGTTTTATCTAAAAGCCACAATAAAGAATGTTGCCTTTGTTTTAATCTTTTTGTTTCAACTAATTCAAGATTGCGTTTGGTATGAATATCCATTTTCATTATTTCATTTTGTTTATTTATTATTAAGGGTTTTAAATGTTCGGGATTAATGCTTTGCGTAAAATGAATATAGGAAAGTAAAAAATTAATTGCTTTTTGATAACGAGCATCATTTGTTTCATTTGCTTTTTCATAATTACTTATTTCATCTTCAAAATTAGTTAATAATAAATTATATTGTTTTTTTAAAATCTCACATATTTCTTTGGGAATATCTTTTTCTATTACTAACTCTTGTAAAGAAATTTTTAAAATTTCATTAATAATAGCGGTATGCTTGTTAGGAAGTTCTTTTAAATAAAAATCACCGGTTGTAATATCAGCATATACTAAAACATATACATCTTTAAAACGATTAATAGCACCAATATAATTATTATCTTTTTCCAATAATGCATTTTCGTTAGTAATTGTTCCTTTACTAATAATTTTAACAATATCACGCTTTACTATTCCTTTAACAAGAGCAGGATCTTCTAATTGTTCACAAATTCCAACCCGATAACCCATATTAACAAGTTTTTCGACATAAACATCCGCTGAATGATATGGAATACCACACATTGGAATACGCTCTTTTAAACCGGCATTACGACCCGTTAATGTTAGTTCTAACAACTTAGAAACTAAAATAGCATCCTCAAAAAACATCTCATAAAAATCACCCAAACGAAAGAAAACAATAATTTCTTTATTTTTTTGCTTAATATCAATATATTGTTTTATCATCGGTGTTAACTTATCATAATCCACTTCATGAATTTTCATCAAATCACCTACTACAATTTTACCAAAAAAAAAACTTTAATTCTAGTTAAAGTTTTTTATCTCTCATCATTCAATCATACAAAAAGGTAATTGCTTCTTCAAAATTAGAAAAACCTTTAATATTAATATCTAATTCCATTTGCTTTTTTATTGTTAATACTTCTTCAATATTATCTTGTCCAATAAAAAAATAATCAAAATTTTCCTTTTCAGCACCTAACAACTTATATTTAAGTCCGGAAACCGACCCTATTTGACCATCTTCAGTTAATGTTCCACTGCCGGTAATCTTAAGACTTTTGATTTTTTCATCAACTAATTGATCATAAATTGTTAATGCTAGCATAAAAGCACCTGAAGGACCTTCACTACGTGGTCTTGGGGTAATTGTTATAGTGGGATCTGATTCAATGGTATAATGTTCAAGCCCCATAATGCCCAATCGTGGTTTACCATCAATATTTATAATTTCATTATTAGTTGTTACAACCTGACCATTTCTTTTAACATCAATACTAATATGATCACCTGGTTTTTTAACATCTAATTTTTTTGTTAACTGATCAAAACTTAATGCTATTAAAATATCGCCAATTTTCATTTCATTTTTACTCTCTTCAATTACATTTGTAACTATAATTTCCTCTTTTACAATTTCAATAGGCATATTTGCTTGCTCATAAGCAACAATTGTCGCTATTTGATTAGCATGCTTTAAATAAAGGCGATTAACTTTACTACTTAGCTCATAATCTTCTTCCGGTAGTATGCTTACGGGATAAATATCCCAATTATCAAGCAACAAAGCTAAAAGCAAAATAGGAATTCGCCCCCGGTGAACACTAACATAAGATTTATGAAAAACCTCATTATTAATTTTTTCTTCATTCATTTTAATATCATCAATTAACTCCGCACCACCAGGTGTATCAACATAATAAGGCATTGGTGTCATAAATAATAAATATATTAGTAAATAAAGCAATATTTTTTTATAATTGTTTTTTAAAAAAGTGTTTATTCTTATCATAAAATTATCCTCTAAACAAACTAAAAATCATCATATGTTCCAATAATTGTTCGCTATCATATCCCGTGAAAAAAATTATTAAACAAGCAATACAAAGGAAAGGCCCGAAAGGAATAAGATTGTTTTCTAGTTTTTTAATTGCTAAAAATATTAATGCAATCGGCAATGCCATAAAAGCTGCTAAAATAATTGCAAAAAGTGCCATTTCATATCCAATCAACAAGCCAAATAAAAACATTAATTTTATATCGCCGCCACCCATTGATTCTTTTTTAAACAAAAAATCGCCGAATTTCTTTAATAAAAACATAATTCCAAAAGCAATGGCACCATTTAAAAGCCCCCATAATAAAGTTGTAATGTTTTCACTAATTAAAATTACAATACTAGATAAACCAACTGCTACTATTAAAACCTCATCAGGTAAAATTAAAAAATGCAAATCACTTATTATTAAAACAATCGTTGTTGAACCAATAATAAGCGCTAATGCCATTTCATAACTAAAACCAAATACCCAAAAAGATCCCGCAAACAACACACCGGTTAAAAACTCAAATATCGTATAAAATGGTGCTATTTTATTTTGACATTTAGAGCAACGCCCTTTTAAGAAAATAAATGAAAAAATAGGAATTAATTCCCATATTCTCAATCTATAATCACATTTTGGACAATGAGATGGCGGATAAGAAATAGACTCACCACGCGGAAGTCGATATCCGACAACATTGAAAAATGACCCAAAAACTGTTCCTAATATGAACAAAACAATTATAAAGTATAATTCCATAATATTCCCCCCAATTATTGTTGAATTAATGTAAACATATTAAACATCGGAATTACTACCGATAACACAATAACCCCTACTATTCCTGTTAAAAATATAATTAAGGCTGGCTCGATTACTGTTTTCAAACGCGTTACCGCTTGGCGATGCAAATCTTGATAGTGATTCGATACTTTTAACATCATTTCGGGCAGTTGACCTGTTTTCTCTCCGGTGACAAGCATTTCATATGCTGGTTCTGGAAAGGCCCAATGACCACGGAACGATTCCGATATCTTTTCGCCCTTTGCTAAATTATTAATTGTATCTAAAATAATGGTTTTATATATTTCATTTTCAGTAATAGAATTTAGAACTTCCATACTATCAGTAATAAAAACATTATGTGATAATAACGAAGAAAAAGTTTTGGAAAAAATAGTAACCTCATTATAAATAACAATATTTTTAAAAATAGGAATGTGCATTACTAACCATTGAACAAACATACGGAATAATTTCAAATTATGGAACATATATCCTAAAATAACACCAACTACTAAAATTCCAAGGAAAATGGCAATAATATTTGCTTGCATAAAATCACTTGTGTCCATAAGAACTCTTGTAATAAGTGGAATTTGATCAGCATCAAAGGCAGCAAATATTTCAACAAAACGAGGAATAACACCAATAACAAGAAAAGTAATTACAACCACTGATAAAACAACAACAATAACCGGGTAAATTAAAGCTGTTACCATCTGCTTTCTTGTTTTTTCAATTTCAGCATAGTATTCAGCCATATTATCCAAAACTTCTGGTAATTCTCCTGTCATCTCAGCGGCTTTTACCATATTAATCAACAAACGTGGAAAAGCAACATTTTGTTTTTCCATTGCCGCTGATAAATTTTCTCCCATCGTTAAATCATAAATAATCGTCTTGAAAATACGCTGATAAGATTTTTTGCGATACTGTTTGCTTAAAATTTTTAAAGATTCCACTAAAGGAATTCCAGCTTTAATATAAGTAGATAATTGCGTTAAAAAGAAAACCAAATCACTATTTTTTATTTTTGTTTTATTCAAACGTGATTTTCCCGGGAATAATCCTAACCATTTATTTGTTTTAATACTATACACTTCATACCCTTCATTTAACAAAAATGAATGGACTTCCACTTTAGAATGAGCTTCAAACTCCCCTTTTACTAATTTTCCTTCAGGATCTTGAGCAACATAAACATAAAGTAATTTAACTTTACTCTTAACTTTATCTTTTTCTTCTTCAACACTCATTAATAATGCTTCACGTTCTAAAGCTAGACGACTTTTTTTGCTTTTTACAAATGATAAATTTTCAAACCGGGTATTAAACCATGTTCTTAAATCTTTAGGCAAGTTAATAATTTTAGCAATAATGCCACCGGGCGTTAAATCTTTCATTTTTGTCTTAGCCGTTTTTTTACCATATGCCTTTTGACGACTTAAGTATGATTTTTCCGCCTTTTTACGCGCTTCTAATTCGTCGCGTTGTGATTGTTTTGCTAATTTCTTAGCCTCCGCCTTGCGCTTGGCCTCTTCCTTAGCAGCTTTAATCTCTTCAAGCTTTTGTCGTTTTTCTTCACGAGCTCTTTCCTTCGGTGAGAGTTTTTTAACTTTATCACCGATTAATTTCTTCTTTCTTGTTTTTACTTTTACTGTAAATCTATTTTTTAGTTTATCTTTCAATAAATATAAATTCTTTTTTATTCCACCAAATCCGTTATGAAACAAACCTATAAATGCCCCAAAAATAAAAACAATCGCAAGATAATTAAGTTTAAAAATTCGATAAACAAGATAATTGATTGCTAAAAATCCTAAAACTGGTAATCTTACTATAGCAAGAAACCCTTTTTTAATTTTATTTGCTGTTTTCTTTACAAAAGACGGTCGCATTCTTTTTTCTTCGCGCCTAACAATTTTTTCAGCTTGCTTTATTACTTGCAAACGTTCCTTCTCAACTTTTTGTATTTCCCTTCGTTCCCGCCAACTTAAACCTTCATTAATAACTTCTTTTTTTGCCGGTTTTACATCTTTTTTAAAAACAAAATTAAAAAGACTTGTAAAAGGCATAAAAATTCCTTTTACAATTTTATAAACAAAAATAAATGGTATTAAATAAAAAGGTCTTTTCATATAAAACCGCCCAACTCCTATTTATTCTTTTTACATTATAACATAATAAGCAATTAAAAAAAAGAAATTTAAAATTGTTTTTCTAAATTTAACATAAAATATTCAAATGCTAATTCTTTTTCAATTTTGCCCGTTTTAATAGCAATGTCATAATCAGCTAATTGATTCAACAAAAATACTATTTGCTTAGACTGATAAGTTTTACTTTTGCCAACAGCCAATTTAACACGATACGGATGAATATTTAATTTCTTGGCAATATCATCATTGCTATAGCTCATATTTTTTAATTTTTTTACTTGATAAATAATTCGCAATTGATTAGCAACCGCAATGATTATTTTAATTGGTTCTTCATTATATTTTAATAAAACTTCATAATGTGAAAAGGCCTTTGGCACGTCTTTATTAACAACAGCATCAATTAAAGCCCATAAATTCGGCTCTTGATATTTACTGCTTACTTGATCAATTATTTCTTTTGTAATTTCTCCGTTATCTTGATAATTTTTTAATTTTATAATTTCATTTTTAATAATGCCATGATTAACACCAACAAGTGTAATAAAATAACGTATATTCTGATCACTAATTTTTAAATTATCAAAAAGTTTTTTAGTTTCCTCAAAAACATTTTCATTTTTTAAAAAAGAAAATATTGTTCCTTTTTGCTTTAGTAATTTAAAAGTTTTTTTGCGCTTTTCTATTTGACCACAATTTGAATTTAAAATTAGCATAGTATTGGGATTTGGATTTTTTAAATAAGTTTCTAATAAGGACAAATTATTTTTTTCAAAATCAGAAGAAATAACAAAATCATTAACAATAATTGCTTGTTTGTCACCAAACAAACTATTAGTTTGACTTTTTTTTAATATTTCTTCCCACTCATCATCATTAAAATCAACCCAACTAATACTATTTTTATCAATATCTTTAGTTATTTCCACTATTTTTTGCTTTTTTAAATATAAATCTTCACCATACAATAGATAAATCATTTTACGTAAAATGGTTCCTCGCTAGTGCCATTTCCTTCGAATTCCAATAAGCCATCAATATAAAAAGCGGGAAAGATAGTATAATTATTCGAATCCGCATAAAGAAGCCGCAATAATGAATTTGATGAAACCGTAAACTCCTCTAGTTCCTGTGCTGCTGTAATTGCATAAACACGCTCTTGGTCATGCAAATGACCAGTTAAGGTCCAAAAATTCCACTCGTTAAACAAAAAGGTTTCCCGTGGAATATCATTGCTTGCATAAGTAACTTGCAATCCTTCCAAAGATTTTAAATATTCACTTTGCGAGACCAAACCTATTTTGCTTTCATAAATACTTTCATTTCGTTCTTCTACTATATTATTAGCTAAAGTGTTTGGTATATTACCACTAAGATTTTTTCGACTATCAACTTTGCCATAATACCATTCGCCTTCAACAAATATATCATTATTATAATCAAAAGACTTATCAAAGATTCGCCCTTCTTCTAACCATATATCAAAAGTTGCCACAATATTGGAGGTTAACCAATCATTATTATTTTCTTCTGAAAAAATAATTGGTTCATTAATTTGAGTTATATCTATACATTGCTTGTTTTCACTAAATCCATTCAAAACAACTTTTAACTTATGATTAACAGTTAAATGAACAATATTAAAACAAAAATTATCATGCCAAAAATAATTTTCGGCTTCATCACCTCTAAAATAGTATTTTGAAGCATAAGGAAAATCTTTTTCATATCCTGTTGTAACATTGTCTTCATATAAACCACCTTTATTTTCATCTAATTTTTCCGAAATAATCATCCGATAGGCATCAGTAGGTGCTTGTTGGTAATAGAAAAAATAAACTACCCCACCGATCATTAATAATAAAATAATAATTTTTTTAAACATATTTTCCTCCTTTTTAAAACTATCTTAATGTGGGATAATTATTTTCCTCAAAATACCAAATGTTTTCAAAATCCCAATTTTCAAACGTTTTCTTTTCTTTTAATTCCGATTTAAGCCTTGCGGCATCGATATCCACATCATAATCAAAACTATCAATCCCATAGTAAGTGTTTTCAATTAATATTTCTTGCCAATTACCACCTACAATTGGAAGAAAATACTCGGCATCAATATTTAAAAGACTATATGAATTTTTTATGCTTCCCGAAGTGCCATTAAGAACAAAATCCGAAATTAATTCAACACCACTAATCGTTCCCACAACATAACTATTAGTAATACTAAAAGCATCGCCTTCAACACTAAAACCAGCAAGACCATCAGCACCGGTAATAGAAGTATCCACTTTCGTTTTTGTAATCGTTGTATTCTCATTAACAACAATTAAACCACTAAGCCAGGTCGTCCCTTCAATTGTAAAACTAACATTTAAATTTGAAAGGCTACTATTTTTAGCATAAATAGCTAAGGGCGCTAAATAATAATGTCCCCTCAAACTTCCTTGTAAAGTTAAGTTTTCAATTGTGGCATCTTCAATGGTGTGAAACAGTGCAATTTCATCAATTACTTCGCTCGAAAAAATATCTTCTTCCGTTTCATTATTAAAATTATATATTTTATGACCATTGCCATCAAAAATACCAGTAAAAGGCTCATTATACGCCCCAATTGAAAGCCATTGTTCATCTTCAAAATCAAGATCGTTAATTAAAATATATTTTTGATCTAACGAGGCTGTTTGTTCTATTTGAAAAGCATAATCAGCAGCAAAAAGATGATTTTCGTTACTACCGATAGCTTTTAAATCTTCAATATTAGAAATTGGCAGAAACCCTTCTTCAATTAAACCACCTATTTCTGCTTCATAAAAAACATCCTTAGTTAAATAACAATCATGATAGTCTTTTTCTAAAACTTCAATGTCATCATCTAAAATTGATTTAACCGCACACTCACCATCATGATAAAGCGCTAATGCTATTTTACATTTTTCATTAACAGCGATATAACCATGCTCCGGTAGGACACCTTGATAATCAAAATCATTTTCCACCATTTTAGCAAAAGCAATGCGCGTTAAAAAATTATCGCCGGAACATGCATCATGGGCGGCTGTTGTTAAACTATTGCTTTTTTGCAGTAAAGAAAAATCTGCTTCTTTTGTTTGATAAAAATTTTTATAACTAAAAAAAACCGCAATAAATATCATTAAAATAACAACAAGAAAAACATATATTTTTCGCGTTCTCATAATTTCTTCTAAATTAGAAATTTTTTCTATTAATGTTGCCATTTTCCTTCTCCTTATCTTTGTTTATTATACCTTTTTTAAAAAACAAATGTCAATTTATCTCACTAAGACGAACACTTACTAATTTACTAATGCCAGCTTCTTGCATCGTTATACCATATAATAAATCAGCATATTCCATGGTTTTCTTTTTATGAGTGATAACTATAAATTGGGTTTGCGTTTTTAATTTTGAAATATATTCACCAAAAGTTTCAACATTTGCTTCATCTAATGATGCTTCGATTTCATCAAAAACACAAAAAGCAACCCGCTTTGTTTTTAGTATTGCAAATAATAAACTAATAGCGGTTAATGATTTCTCACCACCAGATAAAAGTTTGATACTTGTTAATTTTTTTCCTGGGGGCTGGGCCTTAATTATAATCCCGGCATTTAAAATATCTTCCGTATCAGTTAAATTAATATAAGCTTCTCCACCATTAAACAATTGTTGAAATACTTTCCCAAAATTTGTTTCAATTTTACGAAAAGTCGCCATAAACTCTTTTTTCATTACTTCATCTAGTTCTTTTATAATGGTAATTAAATTATTAGCAGAATTTTGCAAATCCTCTTTTTGCTTTGCTAAAAAATTGTATCGCTCATCAATTTGCGCAAAATCAGCCTCGGCATTTGGATTAATAGCGCCTAATTTTTCAATTTTAGTTTTTAATTCATTAACTCTTTCTTTTACTTTTTCTATTTCATCTTCAAGTGAATAATGATTTTTAGCATATTCATAAGTAATTTTATAATTGTTGGATAAATAATTTAATTTATTTTCAGTTTCCACATCCAGACGATTTATTTTAATTTCCACTTCTTTTAATAATTCATTTTTTTCAAAATGTGATTGGTTTTTTCTTTTTAAATCAGCTTCTTTTTCAATTACTAATGCTTCTAACTCGTTTTTTTCTTTTTCCAAAGAAGATATTTTATTTTCTAATTGTTGGCGCTGTTTTTTTGCTTCATAAAATTGCGTCATAATTTTATCTTCCTCTTCATTAAAATAATTAGCATCTTCTAATTTGGTGATGTCATTATTAACTTCATTTAATTTTGCGTGCATTTGTTCTTTTTCATAGTTAATGTTTGTTGTTTTCGTTTCTAATTGCATTACTTTTTGTTGCAATTGCCATTTTTCCTTTTCTTGATTTTGTATTTGATCATCTATTTCATTTAAAGAACTTTCTAAATCTTTAATCTTTTTCTCATTATTATTCAATTTTACAATATTATTTTCTAAATCTTTTTTAATAGTAATCGCACTGGCTAGACGATGAATCCCGCCGGTAATAGAACCACCATAATTAATTAATTCCCCTTCTAAAGTAACAATTTTATAACGATAATAAGTAAGAGCGGCGATTTTATTAGCATTTTCAATATGATCAACAACTAAAACATTTCCTAACATGTTGTTGATAATTACTTGATATTTCTCTTCACACTTTACTAATTGATTTGCCATATCAATAAAACCAGTATATTCTTTAACTTTTTCAATTATATTATAATCAATCTTTTTTTCTTTTAAAGTTTTTAGGGGCTGGAAAGTGACGCGCCCTAAATTATTGGCTTTTAAATAATTAATAGCGCTTTTTGCTTCTTCTTCATCTTTAACAATAACATGATTTGCTAAGTTTCCTAAAACAACAGCAATGGCAGTATTATATTTATCTGCTATTTCTAAAACTTGACCGACCGTAGCCTCTGTTTTTAAATGGGACTGTTGAAGCACTTTTGCTACCGCTCCTGGCATATAAGTATTATTATCAAGACTTTCTTGATTTTGTTCAATTTTACTTTTTAAAATTTGTTCTTCGCGCAAAAACTTACTCAAATCAATTTGTAATTGATTTTTTTTCTGATCATAGTTTGTTAACTGCTCATTTCTTTCATTTAATTTAACTTGGTTTTGTTCAATTTCCTTTTCTAATTGTAATACTTGATCTTTTAAATTAGCAAGATAGTTTTCCAATTCTCCTTTGTTTTCTTTTAAATTTACAATGTTTTGATGTTTCTTTTGGTCTTCTACTTGGTAATTTTTGCGCTCTAACAAAATCTTTTTATCACTGTTAAGTTTTTCTACTAAAGTTGTTTGTTGTAATAAATTTTGTTGTAAAACAACTAACTCTTTCGTAATTTTTTCCATTTTATCTTTTTTATTTTGCAATTCATCTTCATTTAAAAAATTATTACTTTTTAAACCTTGTATTTGTTCTTGCAATTGTTGAGCTTGCTTTTTCAAACCTTCATCTTCATTTAATAAGCTTTCAATTTCGCTTGCTAATAAAGCAATTTCATGCTGTGCTAATTCTTTGCTAAATTGCGTAAATTTTTCGCTTTTTTTCTTTTCGCGTAATAAAGGTTTCCTTTGTTTTTCAACTTCAAAAATAATATCATCAATCCGCGCCATGTTTTCATTATTGCGATCTAATTTTCGAATTGTTTCTTCTTTCTTTTTTTTATATTTTAAAACACCGGCCGCTTCTTCAAAAATAACTCTTCTCTCCATTGGTTTAGCCTCAATGATTTCATCAATTTTACCTTGCGAGATAATATTAAAACTATCTTTTACTAAACCGTTTTCTAAAAGAAA
>SL_3KL_010_SEDDRAFT_10004995_pt1 | contig 11935 bp, 9 predicted proteins | sample SodLakKL_010_SED_2_FD_10381 | JGI IMG/M metagenome (IMG submission 10381)
TTTTTATGGATTTTTAGATGGAGGTATTAGTTGTTTTCCTGCTGGTCATCGTTTATTGCAGTTCTGTCGTTTTGGCTCCCCGGGTCTTTTTTATGCGCTTTCCCTGATTCCTCATAGGCGTGAATAATGCGGCTGACCAGCTCATGACGGATGACATCTTTTTCATTGAGAAACACAAAATCGATTCCTTTGATGTGGTTCAGTACATTTATGGCGGCCAGCAATCCCGATACCTGGTTACGGGGGAGGTCTATCTGGGTAATATCTCCCGTTACAATAAAGCGGGCAGATTTCCCCATGCGGGTCAGAAACATCTTCAGCTGATTTTCAGTGGCATTCTGCGCCTCATCCAGAATGGCAAAGGCATTGTCAAGGGTTCTTCCCCGCATAAAGGCCAGGGGTGCAATTTCAATGGTCCCGTCTTCCAGGTAAGCGGCCAGCCTTGCCGGCGGGATCATATCCCGCAAAGCGTCGTACAAAGGCCTCAGGTAGGGATCCAGTTTGTCCTTGAGGTCGCCGGGAAGGAACCCGAGGTTTTCCCCGGCCTCCACGGCTGGGCGGGTGAGGATGATCCTCTTCACCTCCTTGTTCTTGAGTGCCTTTACGGCCAGGGCAACCGCGGTGTAAGTTTTTCCCGTACCCGCCGGCCCGATGGCGAAAAGCATGTCATGCTTCTTAAAACTGCTCACCATTCTTTGCTGGTTGGGAGAGCGGGCTTTGATGGCAACTCCGTTTTTGCCGTACAGCAACAACTCTCCTTCGCCGCCGGAAGCTGCATCAGCTATTCCTGTGTCATGGGCCATGATCTCCAGGATGTTTTCTTCGGTGAGCTTCCCGTACTTCTCAAAATGAGCCAGCATGAGCTCCAGCTTACCCTCAAAAAAGGCAGTTTCCTCATTCTCGCCGATCACAATCAGCTCGTCGCCCCGGGAAATCAGTTTCAGCTTTGGAAAGATGTTTTTCAGCAGCCTGAGCTTCTCCTCCCGCAGCCCGAAAATATCGGGGGGGTGAATGCCCTCAATTTTGATTGTTTTTTCCCCCATTAATTGTTTACTTTTGGAAATGCAAAATAACAATATTTTTGCCACAAATGCGTGGTTGAATTGTTTTCCTGTATCAAAAGATTAGAGAAACAAACGAAATGACAGTAATCACCCTGACCAGTGACTGGGGCAACGGAAATCATTATGCAGGGGCAGTAAAAGGCGCATTGCTGAAGCAGCTTCCGCAGGCCACCATCGTGGATATTTCCCATGAGATCGCCAGTTACGATATCATGCAGGCCAGTTTTGTATTGAAAAATGCCTATCCTTCTTTCCCGAAGGGGACCATCCACCTGATTGGTGTCAATACAGAAGCCGGCATAGAGAGCCCGCACGTAGCCGTTAAGAGTGATGGTCAGTATTTCATTGGCGCAGACAACGGGATTTTTCCCTTGCTTCTGGAGAATGAACCTGAGATGGTGATTGAACTGAATGTCATGCAGGATTCCGATTATTTTACCTTTTCCACCCGGGATGTGTTTGTGAAAGCTGCCGCCATGCTGGCCTCCGGGCATTCACTTGAGGATATCGGACATCCTCATCCTGCCCTGAATGAAAAGATCCCCTTCAAACCCGTCGTGTATGATGAGCGGATCACCGGAAAGGTGATTTTTATTGATGCCTATGAGAATGTTTTTGTGAATATTGATGAAAAATTATTCCGTGAGGCAGGCAATGGGCGTGCTTTTTTGATCAATTTCCGGTCGCCCGATGACGGAATTAATCAATTGCACCATTCCTATTCAGACGTGGTGCCCGGTGAAAAACTGGCTCTTTTCGGCTCCACAGGCTTCCTGGAAATTGCAATCAACCAGGGTAAGGCAGCCTCCCTGTTAGGATTGCAGATGAATGATACCGTAACCGTAGAATTTGTTTCCCAATAACTATGCGGATATGTGGGCACTGCTGAAGAAGGAGTTCAATGGTTTTTTTAACAGCCTGATCGCCTACGTGGTAGTGGCTGTGTTTCTTGTGATAACCGGTCTGTTTTTGTGGGTGTTCCCCGTGGAGTTTAACGTCATTGAAGCAGGAGATGCCCGGCTTGACGGCCTGTTTGTCCTGGCCCCCTTTGTATTTCTTTTTCTTATTCCTGCCATCACCATGCGCTTTTTCGCGGATGAGAAACGCACGGGCACCCTGGAAATGCTGATGACCAAGCCGGTGACCATGCTCCAGATCGTGCTGGCAAAATTCTTTGCCGGCGTATTGCTGGTGGTGGTTTCCCTGCTTCCGACACTGATCTACCTCTTGACCATCCATTTGTATGCAGCCCCGCCCGGGATTGATTTTGGCGGAACGTGGGGGTCGTATCTCGGATTGCTTTTTATCGGTATGGTGTTTGTTTCGGCAGGCCTTTTTGCCTCGTCGCTGACCCAGAACCAGATCGTGGCCTTTATCCTTGCCTTGTTTATGTGCGGCTTCCTGTACATCGGGTTTGAAATGATCCATTCCCTGGAGCTGTTCGGCAGCCTGGATTTGTTCATCCGGAACCTCGGGCTTCAGGCCCATTATACTTCCATCAGCCGGGGGGTGATCGACAGCCGTGACCTGCTGTATTTCGCCGGTGTCATTGTATTGTTTCTGAGTTTTACCCAGGCGGTTGTGGGCATACGAAACACGGGGAGGCCGGTTCTGGTCCGGTTATTCTCTGTGTTTGTGCTGGTGGTGGCCCTGAACCTGGCCGGATCCGTTCGTTTTGCCCGGATCGACATGACCAGCGAGGGAAGGTATTCGCTGACCTCTGCTACCCGGGACATGCTGAGAGATATTGATGACGTGGTATATGTAAAGGTGTACCTTGAGGGAAACCTTCCGGTGGAATTCCGCCGCCTGCGAAACGATGCCCGGGAAATGCTGGACGAGTTCAGGGCCTGGTCCGATTATGTCCAGTTCGAGTTTGTAGACCCGGCCAAAGAAGCCGGTGAAGATTATGAAAGGATTCAGCAGCATTACCGGTCGTTGGCACAAAAAGGACTGGAGCCGGCACAGGTGCAGATGCGTACCGGGGACGGCACGTCGCAGCGCGTGATCTTTCCCGGGGCCCTGGTTTCGTACAGGGGCCGTGAGGTGGCTGTGCAGCTGCTGGAGGATCAGCGTGGGGTGCCCATCCCTGAAGTATTACACAACTCTTCCCTGGCACTGGAATACAACCTGGCCTCCGCCATTCGCCGGGTTACGCTGGAGGATAAAGACCGCATTGCTTTTCTTGACGGGAAAGGGGGGTTGTCTCCCCGTGAGTTGGCTTCAGTGACCGAATCGCTCGAAAGGTTTTATGAAGTGGACAGGGTAGAGGCAGGGGAATCAATGGAGCACCTGGCTGACTATCGCACCCTGATCGCTGCCCGCCCCAGGGAAGCATTCTCCGAAAAGGAAAAATTTGTACTTGACCAATTCCTCATGCAGGGGGGGTCAATGCTGTGGCTTGTTGATCCGGTCTTCGCCGATATGGACAGCTTGCGCAATGCCAGTGAAACCATTGGCCTGGCATGGGATATCAATATGGATGACTTCTTCTTCAGGTATGGCGTCAGGCTGAATCCTGTACTGATCAAAGACCTTAATGCCGCTCCCCATCCTGTGATTACCGGATACGTGGGGAGTAATCCGCAAATCAACCTTTTGCCCTGGTATTTTTACCCCCTGATCACCCCTGAAGGCGACCATGAGATTGTCAGCAAGCTGAACCCGGTAAGGGGTGAGTTTGTCAGCAGTATTGATACGGTGGGTGCCCCCGGGGTTGACAAGCAGGTCTTGCTGAAAACATCCCGGTATTCCCGTGTGATGCCTGTGCCGGTGAGGATCAGCCTGGATATTCTTCAGCGGCCGCCTGACGAAACACAGTACACTGGTCCGCCCCAGACGGTGGCTGTGCTGCTGGAAGGTCGCTTTGAGTCCCTGTTCAGGAACCGGCTCAACCCCGGGGTGGATCTCCCGGCAGGTTATGAGGTGCAGGAACGCAGTGTGCCGGCCCGCATGATCGTGGTGGCAGACGGGAACATGATCCGTAACCAGACCGACAGCGAAGGGCAACCCCTGCCGCTGGGCTATGACCGGTATGCCAGGGAATATTTCGGGAATGCGGATTTTATTTTGAATGCCGTCAATTACCTCACGGACGATTCCGGGCTGATCGAGGCCCGCGGAAAAGACCTTCGGATGCGGAAACTTGATGAGGCGGCCGTATCGCGTGACCAGTTGCTTATACAGATCGTAAACACCGGACTCCCGGTGCTGGCCGTGCTGATTTTCGGTGTGTTGAGACTGATTTGGCGTAAGCGGCACTTTACCCGCTAAATGGATCCTATGAAAAGAAAAAATTTTTTAATCCCGGGACTGGCCGTGCTGGTTTTATTGCTGGCCCTGTTTGCAGTTCTCTCAGAAAGCAGCGGGGCAGCGGGGCATGGACGGTTGCGTGTACAGGAGGAGGTTGTGGCTGTTCGCCTGACCGGTGTTAAAGGAATGCAGGTAAGTATTGAGAAAGATGAAGAGGGCCGGTGGTTCCTGAACGGGGAGTTCAGGGCCAACGAACTGGCAGTGCGTGATATGCTTTCGGCATTGCGCAACCTGGAGGTCCGCCGCCCTGTCCCTGTTGCCGAAATGGAGGCGGTAACAGGCCAGCTGGATGAAACGGGAACCGGGGTGGAGGTGTTCGGGAAGGGACACTGGATCCCGCTGCCCGGCGACCGCGGACTGTTCCCGCGGCAGCGCAAATTGAGGCATTTTATCGTCGGGGAAGACAGCCACGACGGGGGCGGAAGTTTTCTGCGCCTGCACGGGGAAAATGACCCGCTGGAAGCATATGTGCCCGGCGCGGGAGGCGGGCTGAAAAAAGTCTTTACACCTCAGGAGCACATCTGGCGGGATCCGGTGGTCATTGACCTGGAGCCGTCAGAGATCATTCAGGTGCGGGCTGTGTTCTCCGCCGGGGAAGAAGGATTCGTGCTGGAGCAGTCTGACCCGGGTGTGTACCACCTATTTGACCATGCCGGGGCAGAAATTGATATATCCCGGCTCAGAAGTGAGCGGCTGCACCGCTACCTGAACGCATTCTCCGGCCTGTATTATGAGCGGCTGCTCCCCGGAACAGCCGATGATCCGCCCGGGGATATGTGGTCCGAAAACCCGGCAGCCCGGATTTATGTGACTGATCATACCGGCCTCGAAACCGGCTTGTATTTTTTCAGGCGGCAACCCCCTGATGACGGCTCCCTGCTCTCTGAATACCGCGATTACGACCCCAATCGCTTTTACCTGCAGGTAAACCGGGGGGATTTTGCCCTGGCCCAGTACTATGTGTTTCATCCCATAAAACGTACTTTGTCATATTTTCTGGAGGATGAAAGCCGGTAAGGGAAAAAATTCAGACCAACTGCCAAAAATAAAAACTATCTTTGCTATTCAACATAAAATCAGGAGACATATGAAGTTTATTGTATCCAGTTCTTTGCTTTTAAAGCAACTGCAGGCCATTAGCGGGGTGTTGAGCACCAATAATACCCTTCCCATTCTGGACAATTTTTTGTTTGAGCTGGCGGATTCAGAAATCAAGATCTCTGCTTCCGACCTGGAAACGACCATGACATCCCGTATCAATGTGGACATGGCTGAGGGAGACGGCAGTGTGGCCATCCCGGCGAAAATCCTGATTGATACCCTGAAAACATTCGCGGACATCCCCGTGACCATCGATATTGATCCCGGTAATTTTGGCGTCACACTGACAGCCGGAGAAGGTAAATACCGGCTGGCAGGCCAGAACGGGGAGGAGTATCCCCAGGTGCCCCCAATCGAGGAGGCTTCTTCAGTGTCTATCGATGCCGATATTTTGTACCAGGCCATTTCCAAAACCATCTTTGCTGCCAGCAATGATGATCTGCGGCCGGTAATGGCGGGTGTGTTGTGTGAACTTTCTCCGGAAGGGACCACATTCGTTGCCACCGATGCCCATAAACTGGTGAGGTATCGCCGGCTGGACGTAGCTTCGCAGGAGGCCACCAGCTTCATCCTTCCCAAAAAACCACTGAATCAGCTTCGTCATACACTGGTATCGGGAGAGGACAAAGTATCCATTGAGTACAGCGAAACCAATGCCCGTTTTACGTTTAAAAATATCATCATGACCTGCCGCCTGATTGACGGCAAGTACCCGAATTATACAGCGGTGATCCCCTCCAACAATCCCAATAAGATGACCGTGGAGCGGCAGCCCTTCCTCAATGCCATCAAACGTGTGTCCATCTTCTCCAACCAGACCACCTACCAGGTAAAATTCAAGATCGCCGGCAGCGAGCTCACTTTATCTGCCGAAGACCTGGATTACAGCAATGAGGCCAAAGAGCGCCTGACCTGCCATTACGAAGGCACGGACCTGGAGATTGGCTTTAACAGCAAATTCATGGTGGAGATGCTCAACAACCTGGAATCAGACCAGGTGATGGTGGAAATGTCCGAACCCAACCGGGCCGGATTGTTGTCACCGATGGGCAATGAAAACAAGGACGAAGAAATCCTGATGCTCGTGATGCCGGTGATGTTGAATGCATAGCCGTTCTGCTCCGGATACTGCCCTGACCGGTACATTTTTGATTCCTGTGTGCTTGTGGTGACCGTCGGATTACCTCAGTCGTGACGTGGTGGTGTGTGCACTCCCTGATAACTGACTACTTGCGGTGCCTGCCAATTGGCGGGAATTAAATCCATTCGGAAAGTTCCAGCCAGCGGTTGGTTTTGCTGTCGAGGATCTGTTCCAGTTCTTCAAAGCGGGTGGATGCTTTCAGGAGTTCATCCGCGGGCAATCTGCCTGCATTCATCTTTTCAAGCAAGCCAGCCTTTTCTTCCTCCAGCTTTTCGATCTCTTTTTCAAGGGCATCAAACTCCTTCTGCTCCTTGTAGCTGAGTTTTGTCTTTTCCCTTTTTCTGGCCGGAGCCGGTTTTGCGGTTTTTGGTGCGGCCGCCTTTTTCTCCTCTTCCAGTTGCTTTTGTTTTTTCCGGAAATCGGTGTAGTTGCCCGGGAAATCCTTGATGTCGCCCGGGCTTCTGAATACGAACAGGTGCTCGGTGAGCCTGTCGAGGAAATACCTGTCGTGAGAAACGATGATCAGGCAACCCGGGAAACGGGTAAGGAAATCTTCAAGCAGGTTCAGCGTGTGAATGTCCAGGTCGTTGGTGGGCTCATCCAGGATCAGAAAGTTCGGATTGTTGATCAGGACAGTGAGCAGGTAAAGACGGCGCTTTTCCCCGCCGCTGAGTTTGCCCACCCTGTTGTGATGCATGTGGTAGGGGAAGTTAAAGTATTGCAGGAACTGCGGGGCACTCATCCAGGTGTCTTTGTCCAGGCGAATATTTTCCGCAATATCGGTGATCACCTCGATCACTTTCTTGTTGTCATCCACCTTCAGGCCTTCCTGCCGGTAAAACCCGAACCGGATCGTTTCGCCGGTGATCACCTCTCCCGAATCAGGCTGCAGCTGTCCGGTGATGATCTTCAGCAGGGTGCTTTTACCGGTGCCGTTGGGCCCTACGATGCCCGTCCGCTCGCCTTTTTTGAAGACATATGAAAAGTCATCCACCACCCTAAGGTCATCGTAGGTTTTGGACACCTCCTTCAGCTCCAGGATCTTTTTGCCCAGACGTGCCATGTTTATTTTGATGTCGCCGGCTTCACCTTCGGTCTCTTTTTGGGCTTTTTCTTTCAGGGTGTGGTAACCCTCGATCCGGGCCTTGGATTTGGTTGTCCTGGCCTGGGGGGTGCGACGCATCCATTCGGTTTCTTTTTTCAGCAGGTTGGCGGCCCTGTCGCTTTGGGCAGCTTCAGCCGCCAGACGTTCCTGCTTTTTCTCCAGGTAGTAGGCGTAATTGCCGCGATAGGTATACAGCCTGCCATTTTCAAGTTCGATGATCTCATTGCAGACCGCATCCAGGAAATACCTGTCGTGGGTCACCACCAACAGGGTCATCTTCTGCCGCGAGAGGTAATTCTCCAGCCATTCGATCATATCCACGTCAAGATGGTTGGTGGGCTCATCCAGCAGGATAAACTCCGCATCTTCAATCAGGATCTTTGCCAGGGCCAGCCTCTTGAGCTGTCCGCCTGACAGGGTGCCTGTTTTTGCCCGGAGATTGTCAATTTTGAGCGTGCTCAGCACCTGCTTGATCCGCTGCTCATAGTCCCAGGCCTGCAGTGCATCCATCTGCGCTGTGAGGGCCTGCAGCTTCTGTTGTTTGACAGGGTCAACGGCTGCTTCCTCATCCCCGACCAGTTCCTCATAGGCCCGGATGGCCCGCGTCTGTTCGTTGTCGGCCGACAACAATGCCATCGAAACGGTGATGTCGGGGTCGAAAACCGGCTCCTGCGGCAGATAGGCCATCCGCAGGTCATTCTTGTAGGAACACTCCCCCTCATCCGGCTGATCGGTGCCGGCCAGGATATTCAGCAGGGTGGTTTTCCCCGTGCCGTTGCGGGCGATCAGGGCCACCTTCTGCCCCTGTGAGATACTCAGGGAAATGCCTTCGAAAAGGATCTTTTCGCTGTAAGCTTTGCTGATGTTGTTGGCTTGAAGGATATTCATGGTTGTTGGTTTTCATGGGATGAGGATGGTGGGGGTAGCCCATAAGCGCTGGACGAGGCAGGCAGTTGTTGGTTGGTTAGTTGGTTGTTGGTTCTCATGGGATATGTGTTGTGGGGGTAGCCTGTGACTGCTGGACGGGCTAAGAGGTTGTTGGTTGGTTGGTTAGTTATTGCGGTTGAGGATGCCGAGTGACTGGTAGCCGTTGGGGTGGGGGCGGAGCTGCCAGGGGATGACTTCCACGCCTTTTTCTTCGGCTCGTTGCAGTTTTTCGGCATAGGCCGGATCGATGTGGGCGGCCGGGGCAAAAGCCTTTACGTCGGTGCGCTGAATAACATAGAGCATGACGGCCCTTTTGCCTGACTCCACGACTTTTACCAGGGTGTCAAGGTGTTTCTGCCCCCGGGTGGTAACCGCATCGGGAAACATGGCAATGCCATCTTCGTTCAGGGACACGTTTTTCGCCTCCACGTAGCATTCTTCTTCGCCTTTTTTGCCGAATACATCAAAGCGGCTGTCCAGAAACTTCACCTCCCGCCGGATCTCACTGTATCCCTGCAAGGATTCAAGCAGGTTCTGTTCCATGGCCAGGACACCCAGGATGTTGGGAATATTGGTGTTGATCCCCACCCAGCTGCCGTTGATCCTGATCATCTCCCAGGTAAAGCGGGTCTTTCTTCTGGGATCGGTAACCGGCGAAATGGCCACTTCGGCCCCTTCTTCCAGGGCCGATTTCATACTCCCGGAATTCGTGCAATGCGCCGTGACCTTTTCGCCGCCATCCAACTCAATATCCGCCAGAAACCGCTTGTAGCGGCGAATCAACCGCCCCCGCACCAATTCCTGTGGATATGTATAAATGTATTGTGACATAATGTATTTTTTTCAAATAACCGGTCCAGTAACGTGTGACCCCGAAGGGGTCCTACCAACCAACAACCAACAACCTTTTAGCCCGTCCAACGCTTATGGGCTACCCCCACCATCCTCATCCCATGAGAACCAACAACCAACAACCATCATATCCCTCTGTCGAACAACGGCTTCAGAAAGTACACCCAGGCGGCTGAGATCACATACGCAATAAGCGTGCCCCACCAAAGGCCCACCAGGGGAAAAAATACCAGGCACTGAAACTATAGATGACGATGTTGGTGGAAGCCAGCAGCATGATCTTTCCGGTGGCACGGGCAAAGGGATAGCCGGACGACACCGTCAGGATGACCATGGCCGACAGCATGGTGGCCGGGAAAGAAGAGAACAGCCCGGCCCAGAAGGCCGAACCCGCCCGGGCAATCAGCACCGCCGTGCCCACCACGCCCCCGGCAAAAAGCGCCCGGAACAGCAGCTGGCGGAAGGAGTGCTGCTTTTTGACCTTGCCCATCGAAGGGATCTTCATCACCTTCTCAGCCAGGAGATAGGTGCCGATGGCCCCGCTGAAGTAGAGCACACTCCAGACCACGCGCCCGGATTCCTGCAGGAATACCGAGGAAAGCAGGGCCAGGATCACCCAGGCAGAAAGCCCGCTGCTCAGCGCAACGAACAGGCCTTTGGGGGCCAGGCTGATGAATACATACAGGAAAATCGTGCTGAAAAACATCCCCAGCGGTACGGTGATTGCCGCTTCGGCGGCAAACTCCGGGTTTTGCGTCAAGCCGATGAAAAACAAAGACACCAGGATGGTGGAGGGGAGGTTGGCGATCATGCCCCCGACCTTGGAGCCCAGCTTCTCAGACACTGTGGTGGCCAGGGTGATCCACACGCCCGCGACCACCACCGACATCACCAGTTGTTGCACAAAAAGACTTGACATTTTAACAGACAGGATTTTAAGGGGCAAAAGTAGGAAATTGTTAGCGGATAACCGCTTTCAGGGTAAGGATTCTATTTTTTTTATCACAAAGAATTACGTATTTTGGCCGTAAAAATCATAAAATATAAAATTCATAAGTTCAATATCATGAGAAAAGATACACCAATTCCCGCGGAAGTAGTTGACAAGTATGCAAAACAAATGAACCTTGACAGTGTGGGCAAGGCCTCCATCCGTGAGATCAAGCGCCTTGTGGACCTTGTGGAGGAGGAAACAGGAGAGCGCTATGTGCGCATGGAGATGGGCATCCCCGGACTAAAACCCTCCAATATCGGCATCGAGGCCGAGAAAAAAGCCCTGGACAGCGGGGTAGCTGCCATCTATCCCGATATCGACGGTATCCCGACTTTGAAAAAAGAGATTCCCGCTTTGTGAAGCAGTTCATGAATGTGGATGTGAACCCCAGGGGATGCATCCCCACAGTGGGATCCATGCAGGGCAGTTTTGCCGCCTTTATGACCGCCACGCGGATGGAGAAGAAAAAAGACACCGTGTTGTTTATCGACCCCGGTTTCCCGGTGCATAAGCAGCAATGCCGGGTACAGGGCACACCCTTTGACAGCTTTGATGTGTACAATTACCGCGGAGAGAAACTCCGCGAGAAGCTGGAATCACACCTGGAAAAAGGCAACATCGCCGCCCTGCTGTATTCCAACCCCAATAACCCATCCTGGATCTGCTTCACGGAAACAGAACTGAAGATCATCGGCGAGCTGGCCAATAAATATGACGTGGTGGTGATGGAAGACCTGGCCTATTTTGCCATGGACTTCCGCCAGGATCTGTCTAAGCCGGGGCAACCACCCTATCAGCCCAGTGTGGCCAACTACACCGACCGCTACGTGTTGCTGATTTCCAGCTCCAAGGCCTTCAGCTATGCCGGGCAGCGCATCGGCATGATGGTGATCTCTGATAAACTCTTTGAGAAAGAGTGCCCCGACCTGCGCCCCTATTATGGCATGGAACAATTCGGCCGGGCCATGGTCTTCGGCACCATGTATGCATTGAGCTCCGGCACCGCCCACACCCCCCAGTACGCATTGCAGGCCATGCTCAAGGCCGCCAACGACGGCGAATTTGACTTCGTGGAAGTGGTAAAGGAATACGGAGAGAAAGCCGCCATCATGAAAAAACTGTTCACCGACAACGGCTTCTACATTGTGTACGACAAGGACGAAGACAAACCCATCGCCGACGGCTTCTACTTCACCATCGCCTATCCGGGATTTTCCGGAGCTGAACTGATCGAAGCCCTGGTCTATTACGGCATCAGTGCCATTTCCCTGGCCATCACCGGCAGCGAGCGCCTCGAAGGACTGCGCGCATGCGTGTCGCTGGTGAGCAGAGACCAGTTCCCCGACCTGGAAAAGCGGCTGAAACAATTCCATGCGGACCATTCGGGATAAGCCCGGCCACCAGGCAGGACATCAGGACCAGGGCCATTGAAAAAACAG
>SL_3KL_010_SEDDRAFT_10004996_pt1 | contig 11935 bp, 10 predicted proteins | sample SodLakKL_010_SED_2_FD_10381 | JGI IMG/M metagenome (IMG submission 10381)
AACCGGGTGATGTTATTAATGTTCCCAAAGAACTGGAAACAGTTCGAGTTGAAGGGGAAGTGTTATTCCCGGTAAGTATTCGGTATGACGATAGTCGTTCATTCCAAAGTTATATTGATGCGGCAGGAGGCGTTACAGAAGAAGCCAGGCGCAGAAGAGCCTATATCGTTTATGCCAATGGGGAAGTTGATCGAACAAAACGTTTTCTAATTTTCAGGAACAATCCTGAGGTCAGGCCCGGAGCTACAATCTATATACCGCCCCGGCCAGAACGGCGTGAGCTTACTACCCAGGAGCGTGTAAGCCTTGCATCAAGCATTGCGTCAACAGCGATCCTGATTGCTACACTGGTCGACAGACTTAATTAATGATTTTGAATCTGTGGATTTCAAAGTATTGTTCGTGTATTAACCGCATAGATCACAGAGGTTCAATAAGGATTATTTTCTGCATATTTAAGTTCGTATTCATTGCGATATCAATTAAGTGGTTGTATACGAAATACATCAAGATATATGCTCAAAACACATATACCTAAACTTAAAATAAGATCATTCATTTTGCTGCGTTAACCAACATGCACGCATTTTTAAACCGATTCAGGTCATGAACTTAAATGGATGTATTTTTCCTGATACTCTCAAGTAATTAACTCTATGATTTGGTTTAACGCTTCCTATCTTTGGTTTTTGCTGCTTATTCCCATCTTGGCGGGGGGCATCTATTGGATCAAAAGGAGAGATGAGAATTTAAGACATCGATTTTTTGATCAGCGATTAATCAATCAATTAAGAAGAGGTTTTTGGAAAACCGGGGAAAAACTGAGATTGGTATTATTATTTAGTGCACTGTTGTTATTTGTGATTGGACTGGCAGGCCCGAAAATTGGTACCGAAGTGAGAGACATTGAACAAAGAGGGGCAGACTTGCTTATCATCCTCGATTTGTCACGCAGTATGAATGCGGAAGACATCAGGCCAAGCAGACTTGAGAAAGCCAAATTTGAAATTCAGCGAGCTATTGAACGATCACATGGGGACCGGATCGGCCTTTTGGTATTTACAGGCGAAGCTTTCGTGCAAAGTCCGATGACCCAGGATCATTCAGCATTAAGAATGTTTCTGGATATTACTGAAACCCATCAAATGCCAACATCAACCACCAGTTTCCGGGCTGCTTTCGAAAAAGCAAAGGAGATGTTTGACGGGCTTGAAGAACGCAGAGATGCTGCAAGAGTCATTTTGATGATCTCCGACGGCGAAGATCATGGAGAACCGTTTAGCAACTCGTTACAGGCGCTTACTCGTGATGGAATTTTTATTTTCACAGTAGGTATTGGAACAGTAAACGGGGGAAGAATCCCATTATATGAAAGGGGATCGAACGAATTAATCGGATACCATCGTGACAGGGACGGGCGCGAGGTAATAACCCGGCTGGAACCTGAAACACTTCGCGAGATCGCAGCAGCCGGAAATGGCAACTATTTTGAAATCTCAACAAGTACAGCAGGAATCGATCCATTTTTATCCCGGCTGGATGATCTTCAAAGGGGAGAATTCACTACTGAAGAGTTTGCTGATTATGTAAATCGATATCAGATGCTTGTTCTAACCGGGCTTGTCCTGTTCATCACAGGGCTGATTGTTCCGGAATACAGAAAAGAGGAGAGAACAGAAGGTTGAGTTACTCATCACAGGATGAAGTGTTTTACTTGATTTGTAACCAAACTCAGGCAGATAGATCAAAACTCTTCAAATTTCCCCATTCTTGTTCATTTTAATAATCTCTTCATAAGCATGAAGAATTGCTTTCGAGGTTTCGAACGGCAATTCCCGGGCTACTTTTTTTACTCTGTCGATAGCGTTGGATGGTGCATATGCAACCCTGGCTTTTTTCAGGGCAGGTATATCACCTTCACTATCGCCAATGTAGGCCATCTGGTCGAATGGAATTTCAACCTCTTCGCTGATTAATTGAAACCCGGTACCTTTATTATTCCCTGAGAGCAGGGTATTTACTGAGATTTCAGTCCTGTGAGCTTCCAGGTCTGGGTAATTTTGTTGAATCTGATCCATGATTCGATCATATACCCTGTTTATCTGATCCTTATTGGGAGATACAACACCTGCATCCATCATTTTGGAAAATTCAAGTATCAATTCGGGATATTCAGGCAGGATTTCATCATTAAGCCATTGTTTAAACTCAATAATCGGAGCTAATGACCGGCCATTTTTCGGTTCTTTATCGAGAATAGTTTTAACACTATTTTTACTCCAGCTATAGAGTGCTGCACTTTCAAATACAAATGGTAATTTGATATCAAGCCATTGCGCAACTGCTTCTGCATAGGGAAGCGGCCGGCCGGTGCAAAGTGTTAAAGAAGGGATTTCCGACTGAGATTTACTAAGCTGATTTAATTTTCTAATCTCGGAAATGGACTCCCAATCCGGGGTCTCAAATGGATGTGAGATACAACCGTCAATGTCTAATACAAAAAGTTTGATCACAATAATTATTCAGGATTTTAATTTTATATAAATGAATCGGATTGATAATATGAATCCGATCATCATGCGGGTAATAATTTATCAAATGGTTTTAAGATGATCTTGCAGATCAATAATTGCATTAAGGAAGTGGTGCATCCTCATATCGTCTTAACAGTTCAAAGTATCGCTCAATTAAACGCTGATAATCATCACGGAAGCGGGTATATTGCGGATCTTGCAGTCTGTTTCTGATCTCCTGTCGCAACTCTTCCAGTGTAATATCCGGTGGCACAGACCTTTCATAATCCGCGACTGACACTCCTTCATATTCTTCCGATTCGCCACGTTCCTGAAGTGATTCTTCAACGTTAAGCATTCTTGACAGTATATTTTGCTGACGTTCAATCATCAGGGGATCAGTCATGCCACCTCTCATATCGTTAATTGCATCTTCCATCTGTTCAGCCATTCTCTGAAGTTCACTTAGTGTCCGGTCACCTTCACGGAGAACTCCACTTCTTTGCAATCTCTCCAGTTGCTGTCGGATTTCATTCTGTTGACGGGCAAGCTGTTCCAGCCGTTCAGACTGTTCCTGGGTTAACCTTTCTCCCTGGATGTCATTGATTAATTCCTGAAGCTGCTGATTCATCATCTGCTGATCACCACTCATATTCTGCATTTGCTCTATCATTTGTTGCATCGACATGCCGCCACCCTCACCAGATTGCTGGTTCATCAATTGGTCAATAGCTTCAGCAAGCATTGATGCCAGATCATTAATTCCCCCAAGTGATTCCCGTGAGTTGATGACTGAAGTCCTCTGCTCTCTTTCGGCCATTTGTCCAACCGAACGTTCAAGAGTTTGTTCAATTTCAGCCTTTTTTCGGTTGATATTATTCGACAGCGAAGGAATTTCGGACGAAACCCGGTAAAGTGTATCGGCTACAAGAGAGAATTGGCTTCTGATATTTTGTTGTTCACGAGCCAGATCCACATAACCCTGGCTTCTGGACTCTGTTCTTCCGGTTAATTTCGTCAGTTCCTCCTGTGTTTCAGACAATTGCAGCAATGTGTAAAGTGATTGCTGAAGAGCAAACAGATTTATCTGTATTTGTTGCCCACCCATTTGTTGCTGAGCATCGCGCAGGGTCTCAGCTCTTTGTTGTAGCTGTTGCCCCAAATCCTGCTGCTGCTGACGATTCTGATCCATATCGCCGGAGCCATCGGAGGAATCCTCAATCAATTGGTCAAGTTTTTCCTGAATGTCTTGTAATTCATCAATAGTTTCCTGTTTAAGCTGACGAAGTCTCTGCTCTGCTCTTCGTGGCGGCCGGCTGTCGAGTTCTTCCAGTTGATTCCCGATGTGGTCAGTATCATCCCGGATGCCCTGTTGTTCTTCATACTGCTCTTCAGGTACTGAATCCTGCTGTGATAATTGGTCCATTCGTTCTGCAAGATCTTCATATTGAGCAGCAAGTTTGTCGAGATCGCTATTCATTTTCAGGGTCTTAAACAATTCCAGGGTTCGTTCAAGACGTTCTTTATAAACCTGTTCATTAAACTCGAAGTTTTCCATTGCTTGTTCCAGGTCTCTCATATTTAAATCCTGCATCGCTCTTTGGAGCTCTTCAAGTGCTTTCATCAGTTCAGGATCATCAAGCTGATCCATCAAATCCTGGAGTTCCTGATAAGCTCTTCTTGTCTCATCAGATACCTGGTTACTATTCTCAATTTCCCTCCGGATTTCTTCAAACTGTTCATTAAGCTGCCTGATTGATTCTTCCACTTCACTTTGCTGGTTATGTATGTCATCAAGCATTTGTTGTTCTTCCCAGCCGGGGTCCTGGTTCTGCCGGAGCCTTTCACGGAACCGTTGGTATTCCTGCTCCATTTGATGATAACTTTCTGAAACGTCATCAAGAGCATCCTGTACATCACGTTCCCTTCGGTTAATATTTTCAAGAAAAGCACTGACAGATGGAACTTCCAGGATAAGTTGCTGTGAGTCGGTGGATTTATATCCGTTAAATTCATCGTTATCCCACACTGTAATCCAAAATGTGAGTTGATCACGTGGGCGTAAGTCCAAATCCTGCAGCTTCCATTCAACATGGGCGGGCTCACCGATAACAGGAGTATCAAGATTTCTGGAGCCGTATTGTGGTTCTGCCGTGAAAGCTCGTTGAAGTTCCCAATTCAACACAGCCCCGGTCAGGCCAAAATCATCTGCAGCCTGATAGAATATATCAAGTGATTCGGGTTCCGGAATAGATAAATTTCTTTCGGGTTCCCTGATAACAACAACCGGGTATTCATCCTCAATCTTTGATAAACGAAATCGAAAAGGATTTCGATTGGTCAACTGGTCAGTATCAGTCATCATAAATGAAATTGTGTCGCTCCCGGTTGCGGCAAAGGAAGCTGTATAAAGTGTTGTATCCGGCTGGCTATTGGCCGGAAGCATCCGGATATCTGATTCGCTGAGAGAGAGTATAAGCTCTTCAAGTGGCTTATTTGGGATGCCCTTTACTGTAATTTCAGATCCGCCATAGGCTCTCGCAACAGCAAACGGGTAGTCTGATGTTGTTGGGGATAAACCGGTATAGGAGGGTGGGACAATCTCAACTGTAAGGGATTCGAATCGCGGCCGTAACTGTACATCTACATGATAGAGATTGCTTCTGAATTCATCGAGCCGGATGTAATAGTTTGCTCTACCGGTTAATTCAAGCGGAGATGCCCGGAATGTATTTTCGCCGGTCTGTTCCATAGGCCTGTATCTGAACTCGTCTTCGACATCGGTTTTAATGGCCAGGCTAACTCTTCCGTTCAGGTTCGAAGCCGAACCTCCTGTAATACGAATTTCCGGTTCAAAAGCTGTACCGTGTTCAAGGGTAGTATCACCGGGTACAACGACAAATTCATATGGATTTGGTTGTTCATATTCACCCCAGAAAACAAATGATCTTGATATTGAATCCGGATTTGTCAGATATAATGAACCTGACATAATTAAAGAGATGATTAAAATCGCCAAAGATGTTATAAACATTTTGTGATCCGGGTGATTCCGGGAATAATCACCGAGATCCGATTTCACATTTTCAGGAGTGATTTGAGACAGATTTATATCAACAGCGAGAAAGTACAGATCTGATGATTCTTGATCCCTGTTCAGATAAAGGTCGAGAGCATCTTTGAGATTTTGGAACCCATAATGATTGCAAAAAGATCGATAAAATTCGATAAAACTCGAAGGTGCGTTGCGCTGGATCCACCAGTAAGTCAGACTGCCGGCAATCAGCAGAATCATAAACCAGGAGAGCGATTTGATATACGGAGACAGAAATAATTTCCCCTCAAAATATCCTAAAATGGCAAACCCGATGAGTACAATTCCGGCAAAGAGACAGAAAGCTGAAAGTTTACCCTTTCTTAATAACTGCTTAAATCTGTGCTGAAATAATTTCAGAAGTTTATCAGCACGATCATTTTGTGGTTTATTCTCTGCCATCTGCAGAAATCCGGTTATATTATTTCATCTTCTAAATGATAAAAAATCAGGAGTTAACCCTGTTGGTGATATTATAACGATAAATATGCAGTCGATGTATGTCAAGTTATTCAAATATCGCTCAAACTCATCGTTTCATTTACCGAGAATTTGCCATTATGACTTTGAATGGTGATCACTTCTTTTTCTGCATCGTGTTCAAGAAACAAGTACCAATTTTCTTCTGCTGCCTTTTTCAGAAAATCCGCTTTTTCATCAAGGGTTTTCAGGGGTTCCATATCATATGCCATTACCCACGGGAGGGGAACATGGATGTGTGTAGGAATTAAATCTGCCGCGAATACGACTGTTTTACCATCAGCCCGGACAACCGGGAGTTGCTGGCCAATTGTGTGTCCTTCTGCATTGATAACTGTAAGGCCGGGTTCAAATTCATGTTGATCCGGGACCTTGTTTAACCGGTCGGAATTTGAGATAGGTATTATGTTATCTGTTAAAAAACTGGCTTTTTCCCTGGCATTTGGATTCAACGCACTTTGAAGATGTCGGTCATTAACATGATAATTGGCATTCGGAAATTGATGCTGCAAATTTTGATTCTCGTCGTAATAGGTAGTACCGCCACAATGGTCAAAATGCAGATGGCTTAAAATCAGGTCTGTGATATGTTCAGGCTTCAGTCCGATAGCATCCAGTGAGCTTATTAAATCACTTTCCTCATAGTCGATGTCATATATACGATTCATTTTTTCATCAAACTTGGTTCCAGAACCGTTATCTACAAGATAAATTTTCCCCGTGTTTTCTGATTTTATGAGCAGGCATTTCATTGCCATTGGAATTCGGTTCTTCTTATCAGGACGGATGTGTCTTGACCAGAGCGTTTTCGGAACTACCCCAAACATCGCACCACCATCAAGCCTGAACCTGCCGGCTTCTATAGTGAATAATTCAAAATGCCCGATTTTTGATGAAGAAATTTTCTTTTCAGTCATAGCGAGATAGATTTTAACCCAAATTTGAAACAATCAGGGTTTCTTATGTTAATTAATGCTCATAAACCTTTGTGTTTTCCCGACAAACGTGTCGGGATCGGCACCGAAAGCGATCGGTGTAAAAAAGGTCTAACGACTTTTTTGGGTTTAAAGTAATGTGGCCAAACTACAACCATAAAAAAAGCCGATTCTGAATTATCAAAACCGGCTTTTTAATTTTGTTGATATTCAGAATTAAAATGAGGGAATCGGATCTGTTCTGTATAGTGTATCCAGTAAGGTTATTCCCACTAAAATCATAAAAAAGATAATCGACATCACCAACAGGAGGATGTTAAATTTGGTATCCCACCACAGATTCATAAAAAACATAGCTACAACGGCTGCCTTAACTACAGCGATTGCAATAGCTACAACGACGTTCCATGGGCTGGGAATTTCAATCCAGGTTACGGCGACAGTTATAAAAGTCAGGACCAGGAGAACGATTCCGACGCCCCACAAAAATTTAGCTGATGAAATATGATGTCCACTCATGCTTAAAGCTCTTTAGGTTTTAATCGATTAAATAGAGTAACGGGAACAGGAAAATCCAGATGATATCAACAAGGTGCCAGTAGAGCCCTGTAATTTCTACCGGTGTATAGTATTCGCTGTGGAAATGACCTTTGCGTGCACGTACAATCAACCAGATCATTAACCCGATCCCGATTAGTACGTGAATACCGTGCAGGCCGGTCATCATGTAATAGATACTGAAGAAGATGTTTGCCTTGTCATGCGGTATTCCATCATATGCATAATATGCACCAGGATAAATTCCCAGCTCAAATTTGTGAGTATATTCGAAATACTTGATCACCATAAAGATACAGGCCAGTGCAATCGTTATGGCAAGATTTATAATCAGGCCTTTCTGCTGGTTTAATTGTGCAGACCGGATAGCCATTGCAACAGTCAGAGAACTTCCGATGAGTACAACGGTATTGACAGCCCCCCAGAATGTATCGAGGTGATCTGATGCCATCAGGTAGAGTTCCGGATACCAGCTTCTGAATACTATATAGGCCAGGAAAAGGCCTCCGAAGAAGAGAATTTCAGTAACAAGAAAGATCCACATTCCCATTTTTGCAGATTCGAACTGCTGATCCGAATCAACAAAATGATGCTGAACATGATCCCCTTTTTTTACGTTTGCAGAAGTTTGTGCCATGGTTAGTTAAATGCTGTTTTATTTATCTGCTTCTACAGTTTTTGTTTCGGTATGTTGGTGTTCTCCGTGGCCGTTGTGTGATCCTTCAATTCCAAGCTGGAATTCTGACATAGGTTTATGGTAATCGTACGGGCCATTGATGACTACCGGTGTATGCTCGTAATTATGCAGGGAAGGTGGTGATGATGTTTGCCATTCCATTGCACGGCTTCCCCAGGGGTTTGGAGGTGCTTTTTTCCCTCTGAGCAGGGAATGAAGCAAATATGCTGCAATAATTAAAAATCCGATTCCAAGTATATAAGAACCGTATGTAGAAGCCTGATGATATCCCTGGAATTGTTCCAGATAGTTAAAATATCGTCGTGGCATTCCCATTGATCCCATTACAAACTGCGGGAGAAATGTAAGGTTGAATCCGATGAAGATAACAACACAGGCAATACGTGCCCAAAATTCGTTATACATCTTGCCAAACATTTTTGGCCACCAGTAATGCAGTCCGCCGAGAAATGCCATCACCATTCCGCCCATCATCACATAGTGGAAGTGTGCAACCACATAGTAGGTGTCATGAAGATGGATATCTACAGCCAGTGAACCGAGCATAATACCGGTGAATCCGCCAATCATGAACAGAAACAGGAAAGCCATGATATAAAGCATTGGGGTTTTCATATCGATGGACCCTTTATACATGGTCGCCACCCAGTTAAAAATCTTTATACCGGTTGGAATTCCTACAAGGAATGTGAGGAATGAGAATACCATGTTAGCCAGGGAGGATTGCCCGGCAGTGAACATATGGTGTCCCCAGACGAGGAACCCGATAAAAGCAATTGCAAGGGATGAAAGTGCAATCGCCCAGTAACCGAAGATATGTTTCCTTGAAAATGTGGAGATAATTTCCGAGACAATTCCAAAGCCGGGTACAATCATGATGTAAACGGCAGGGTGGGAATAGAACCAGAAAAAGTGTTGATAAAGCACCGGATCGCCACCAAGGGCAGGGTCAAATATTCCGATATGCAAAGCCCGTTCCATAGTAAGCAGCAGCAAGGTAATCGCGAGAACAGGAGTCGCAAGTATCTGAATGATACTGGTTGCATACAAACTCCATAGAAACAGGGAGATTTTATTCCAGGTCTGTCCCGGAGACCGTAACCGGTGTATCGTCACAATAAAGTTTACACCGGTTAGTATCGATGAAAATCCTAATATAAACACACCCAGGGTCATCATCATCACATTGCCGCCAGTCGTTGCACTGTAAGGAGTATAGAATGTCCAGCCGGTATCAACACCACCAGTAAAGATGGCAATAAGTGTGAAGACAGCACCAATTACATAGATATAATAACTAAGCAGGTTAACCCTCGGGAAAGCAACATCCTTGCAGCCAAGCTGCAGCGGAAGTACAAAGTTACCGAGTGCTGCGGGAACTGACGGTACAAGGAAGAAGAAGACCATGATGGCCCCGTGCAGCGTAAAGATCTGGTTATAGGTATCGGCTGTAATGAATGATTGTGCCGGTGTTAACAGTTCCGTTCTTAGTAACAGGGCAAGAGTTCCACCTACAAAAAAGAAAAACAGGATGGATGCGAGATACATAAGGCCGATCTTTTTGTGATCGACGGTTGTCATCCATGCCCAGATTCCGGTTTCTTCGGTCAGATACGTGCTTTTCGGATTCTCTTCCGGTTTAAAGCGTCGAACCTGCAGTCTTTTAATATTTGATGTTTCAGACGTAGCCATATCAGTCTAATGTTTTGAGATATTCAATAATTGCATCAATCTGCCGGTCGTTTAGTGAACCTGCGTAGGTTGGCATAATGGGGGCAAAACCTTCAGCAACCTGTGTATTGGGTTCTATGATACTCTGACGGATGTAATTTTCATCAACTGTTACAGTAGAACCATCGGTCAGTAAACGGTCGCGGCCAAAAATTCCCTGGAATGTTGGGCCCTGAAGGGTTGAGCCGTCAGTTGAATGACAGGCAAGACATCCCTGGCGCTGAACGAGTTGTTCCCCAAGTTCAACAGGGGAGAGGTCATCATCAATTGCGTCGCCGGTTTCCAGCCAGGTTTCAAAATCTTCCTGAGAGTGAATGACCACATCTGCCAGCATATTCGAATGAGCACTACCACAATATTCAGCACAGTAGAGGATTGCCTCTCCCGGCTCAATTGCTTCAAACCAAACAGAGGTGTAGCGGTTAGGAACTGCATCCATTTTTACCCTGAATTCAGGTATATAGAATGAGTGAAGAACATCATCTGAACTGATTATCATTTTCACTGGGCGGTTTGCCGGAACATGAAGTTCATTTACACTGACGTGACCTGTCTGATAATGAAATTCCCATAACCATGATTTTGCAATAGCACGTATTTCATAAGCATTGTCAGGAGCATTTGTTTTGGTCAGATAACCATTATAACCCCATCCGAACACGATCATAACCAAAATCAGTGGAATAACCGACCAGGTAATCTCAAGTTTACTGTTATGAGTAATAAGCGGTGTTGTATCGTCTTCCGATTTACGCCGATACTTGATTGCAAAGTAGATCATTGTAACTGTGATCCCTATCAAAAGGATCAGGCTCACAACGTTGATAAAGTTGAATAGTGCATCCGTTTCTGCCGCAAAAGTACTATTGGCAGGAGGAAGCATAAAATCACTCAGTCTGTTCATTCCTGAAATTCAAATTTTTGTGATTGGGATGATCGTCGTTCTTTGTTCCAAAAAAGACCCAAAAATATACCCAGAATTATGAGAGTAGCCAACCCCCCGAGCTTCATGATATTGATGGCAACGGGAATATAACTCTGTGATGCAGGGTCGTAGGTAAAACAATAGAGAATCGCCCGTTCCATTGTTGAACCAATTTGACCGTCAGCTGCTTCGTACAGGGCATTTCTGAGGTCAAATTCTGAAAATTCTGCGCCATAAAGGTATCGGGTTATGACACCTTCCGGGCTCAAAAAAAGTATAGATGCTGCATGGATATATTCACCGGTTCTTTCATCTTTTTTGTAACGAAAACCGACAGCTTCAGTAAGTTTTCGAATCTGGTCTTCTGACCCGGTCAGAAAATGCCAGCCATCTGATGCACCGATACGGTCCAGTTCAGATAAATAACGCTCTTTATTGATTGCTGCTATTTCGGGCCCCTCTTCCGGATCAATGCTAAAAGAAATTATTGTATAATCATGACCAGGGGTCCAGCGTAATTCTTCAACAACCTTGTAAACACCTTCGACAATCAGATTACATAACATCGGGCATTCATAGTACAGGGGATTGAGAAGTACCGGTTTGCCGGATTCCATCAAATCAGCTATTGTTACTTTGTTTCCATCGGAATCTGTAAATGTTGCATCAAGCGGAATAATATCCCCCAGTTTCTCGTCAACACCTACTTCTTCAAGTATTGCAGGTTTACCCTGGTTCAGCTGCGCTTCTGCCTTAACGGCAAACAGCAGCACTGAAAAGATTACTGCAATTCTCAGCGCTGTATTCATATCAATTCGTGAATCCTGTATCGATTAATTAAGCCTGAAATGGTCATTTTGTGCTCAAGTTACAAAACTGTGTTAATAAAAAATGAATAATTACTGTCATAAAACAGGAGAGGGTACGCAACCACATCAGATTCAAACGTTTATCGGTTTTAGCCAATTTTTCTGTAACAAAGCTCCTGTTTTGTATGAAAAA
>SL_3KL_010_SEDDRAFT_10004997_pt1 | contig 11932 bp, 10 predicted proteins | sample SodLakKL_010_SED_2_FD_10381 | JGI IMG/M metagenome (IMG submission 10381)
CCCCGCTGGAGCGGCCGGACCCGAGCCTTTTCCACTGGGGCGGATGCCGGTCGACGGGAGCGAGTCCAGGTCCCTGCCACCCGGGTCGACTCCCTGGTGGGCGCCCTTACAGGCCCTGGTTCGCTGGACGGACCACTCGTCTTCAAGATCGATGTGGAAGGTTTCGAGTCCTTCGTGCTCCGGGGGATGCCTCGAACTTTGGCGGCCGCTCCCCTGACGGTGGGGTACGTGGAGGTGGACCGGGAGCTCATGGAGGCGGCGGGGGCAGACATGAATGAGGTGGATGAACTCTTCCGGCAGTTCCAGATCTTCGTTCCGGAGCGGCGGCGGGGGCGAGACTACCTTCGTCCCCTGGGCGCCCTGTCGGAATTGGCGGAAGGGCGTCGGGGGCGTTTCCACACCGATGTGATCCTGGTGAAGGGAGGTGTCCCTCCCCAGGGAGGCCGACCGGGATGGCTCCCGCCCACCTGGGACCTGCTCCCGGCCGAGGGGAAGGGGAGACAGGAGGGGCACCGGTGACGGCGCTCCGCCTGGCCGCCGTCACCACCTGCCGGAACGACGACTTCTTCCTGGAGCGGTGGGTGGACCACTACGGGAAGATCTGCGGCCCCGACAACCTCTTCCCCGTTCTGGACGGACACGATCAATCGCTCCCGGCGGAGCACCAGGGGCGCAGCGTCATCCGGCTCCCCCACACGCCCCTGGGGAGGGTCCCGGCCATGCGTCGGCGGGCTCGGGTCATGTCGCGCCTCGCCGACGCCCTCTTCCACTACTACGACGTAGTCATCGTCTGCGATGTGGATGAGTTCCTGGTGGTGGATCCCCATCTTGGGGTGGAGCTGGGCACCTACCTGGCCTCCCGCCCCCGCCTCCCCCGGACCCTCTCGGGACTCGGGCTGGACGTGGGTCAGCACCTTGAAGAGGAGGAGCCGCTGGATGCGGAGCGCCCCATCCTGGAGCAGCGCGCCTATGCCCACGTCTCGTCCCGCTACACCAAGCCGGTGGTGGCCACGGCCCCGGTGACGTGGGGGTCGGGGATGCACCGGATCAAGGGGCGAAACTTCCGCATCGACCCGAACCTCTTCGTCTTCCATCTGGGGATGGCCGATGAGGCGCTGGCCCACGGGAAGGTGGGCGACCGGGACCGCCAGAAGACCGGGTGGGGTGGCCATCTGAAGCGCCGCCGCCGCCTCTTCGAGATCATCACCGGGGGCGAGGCCCGGGATGGGGACCGCTACTTCCCCCGGGCCCGCAGGTGGCAGAGTTGGGTCCGGCCCCTCTATGCCCCCAATAAACCGGGGATGATCCCCGGCGATCCGGTGATCCGGATCCCCCAGCGCTTCCGGGGGATCATCTAGCCGTGTCCGCCCCGTCCATCCGTCGGGCCCACATGGCTACCTTCCCGGCCCGGGCCGAATCCCTCCCCCGTGCGGTGGCGTCGGTGGCCCCGCAGGTGGATGAGCTGCACCTGGTGCTGAACGAGTACGACCGGATTCCCGGGTGGCTGGCCCGCCATCCCAACGTCCTGGCCGTGCTTCCGGAGCGGGACGTGAAGGCGCTGGGGAAGTTCTACCCTCGCCCCGCCGCCGCCGACCGGGTCTTCCTGGTGGATGACGATCTGGAGTACGCTTCCGACTACTGCGACGTCATGGAGGCGGAGGCGGATCGTCTCGGGTGGGAGGGGCGGGTTTTCGGCGTCCACGGCAGCATCCTGTCGGAGCGCCGCATCCTCTTCTGGAGGCGTCGTCGGCGACTCTTCTACTACGGGAAGTCGCTCCGCCACAGCGTCTACGTGGACCAGCTCGGCACGGGTACGGTCCTGGCGCTGGGGCGGAACCTCCCGGCCCACCACGAACTCTCCGGTGGCGAGACCATGGCCGATGCCACCTACGCCCGATGGTGCCACGATCGGGGGCTCGACCGGGTTGCGGTGGCACGGCGGCGAGGGCTCATCCGTACCATCCGGGTGGAAGGGCCCTCCATCTATTCCCGGCACAACGCCCATCTCCCCCCCAGGCTGGTGGCGGAGCAGGCCCGCTTCGCCGGGAAGTCTCCCCGGATCGGGAAGCGGGTGGAGGTCGACGCATCGACTGCCAACCCCGCTACCTGACTCCAACTCCTCACGTAAAGCCCTGACCCATGGCAAAGACCCTCTGCGACTGGTCCAAGAAGAAGCGCCGGAAGAAGTGGGAGAAGTACCTGAGGCGCGTACTGCCCGTGGGGTTCGTGTGTCGGAAGTGCGGGCGCGCCGCCTCAGCCCGGAAGTACCTGTGTAGCCCCTCCCCGGTGGAGCCCCCGGCCGCCGGTGGCGACCGGGGGGCTACCCTCAGAAGCTGACGCTGACCCGGGCGAAGGCCACCCGGCCAGGCTCCGGAACCGGTGTGCGGGAGAAGGGGTCCACCGCGTTCAGGTGGTTGTGGTACTCCCGGTCGAAGAGGTTTTCGACTCCGACCCGCACCATGAAACCGCCGGGGAAGGGATGCCCCGCCTGCAGGTCGACCCGTGTGTAGCCAGGGGTCTCCATCTCTCCCCGGGTCGTGGCGACCCGGTCCTGCCGAGCCACCATCCGGGTGGCCAACTCCACGAATCGCCCGTCTCCCGGCGGATCCCACCTCAGAGCCACGTCCCCACGCAGGGGAGAGACGCCCAGGGCCGCTTCTCCCAGCGACGTTTCCCGTCCCCACAGATACGATGCCGCCCCACTCAGGAGTACGGAAGGAGTGAGGCGGACGGAGCCCGTGGCCTCAGCACCTCGATACGAGGCCTCTCCGTTTACATACCGGAAGACCCGAGGAGCCGCCCGGGGGGGCAGGTCGGTGGCTTCGATGCTCACATGGTCCTGGATCCGCTGGGCGAAGAGGTTCAGGGCGCCGGTCCACCGCGGGTAGCTCGCCTCCACCCAGAAGTCCAGCTGGTTGCTTCGCTCTGCCCGGAGTGACGGATCTCCCATGAACTCGGCCCCCACCTGCGACCGCTTGGAGGCATGTCGGTCCGAATAGCGCTCATTGGCATCGCCTGGTCGCACCACCGATCCGGCCCCCACCGAGACGGACCATGCCTCATCCAGTGGGAGGGTGAGGGTGGCGGCGCCACTCAGGTGCTCCTCCGACGCCGAAAGGTCGTCGGTGACATTGGCAATGAAGAATGGGCTCGCCGTCTCGGCTTCGGAGCGGAAGAGATCCAGGCGAAGGGTACCCGCCGCCTGGAAGGGGCCCACCATGCGCTCGGCCCGGGTGAAGAGTCCCACGGAGCTGAGACGCACATCTCCCCAGATCAGGCGTCGGGGCATGTCGGGGTTCCGGGGCCGGGCCTCGGCGAAGTGAAGCGCCGTGTAGCCATCACCACCGGCTTCAAGCGTCCAGCCTCCGCCGGGCTCCACCACCGCACTCAGCCGTCCGCCCACCATCTCCACATCGGAGACCGTGGCCACTCGCATGGGGGCGGGCTTGGCGTCGTTGTTCATCCCGTGGTCCACGGTGTACACNTACGCCATGGCGTCCACACTCCGGAGGGCGCCACCGGCAGGGGCGTACTCCCACCGAAGCGATCCGTTGAAGGTGTCGAACCACTCTGCGTCCATGGGCCGGCCCGGGTAGTCGATGTCCCGCTGGGCCTGGTGCCACCCCGCCACCGTGAAGGTGGACGAAGGGGTGGGGCGGTAGGCGAATCGCCCCCGCACCTCACCGCTCCGGAAGGAGCCCGGGACCTCCACCCCGCCTCCCGATTCATAATCCCCCGATTCCCGCCAAGCTCCGGAGAGGGTATACCCCGTGGTCCGCCCGGCACCGGAGAACTCCAGTCCCGTTTCGGTGGCCCCCAGATTCGAATTGTACCCCAGGAAGGTACGACCCCCGAATGACCTGGATCCCGGAGGGGGCACGCGCTGGGTCTCGATCCGGACAGCGCTGAGATTCCCGGCACCCCAGGTGAGGGCATAGGGCCCCTTGACCACCTCCACACTCCGTACGGCGCTGGGGTCCACGTGGGAGAGAGGCGTGTCCATTCCCCCGGGGCCGCCGGGGAGGGTGCGCATACCGTCCACGTACGCCCCCACCTGGGTGTCGCGGAGTCCCCGCACCACCGGGTCCATCCCAAGCCCCCCGCGGCGGATGGCATCGAGCCCGGGGAGGGCGCGGAAGAGGTCTCCCACATCCTGGGGGTTCGCCTCCTGGATCTGCCGTTCGTCCAGACGAACATCGGGGCGGAGATCCGGTCGAAGGACCTGGACCTGGATCCCCTCAACCTGCATGGGGGCCTCCTGGAGGACGACCCGTAACTCGGTGGTCCTCCCCTCCTCAATGCGAATAGCCACTCGCTGGGTTCCGAACCCCGGGCGTTGGACGCGGATGTCCCGCTCACCGACGGGAATCCCGGCGAGGGTGGCGCGCCCATCGGATCCGGTGAAGACCCCCAGCGTGGTCCCTTCCACCTGTACCGTGGTGGCGGCCAGGGGGCGGTCGGCTACGTCCACCACCAGCACCGCCAGCGAGCCGGACTGGGCCGCAAGCCCCGAGGGGGAGGCGGTGAGGAGGATCAGAGAGGCAATGGCGATGATCATGGCCATAGGGCGACAACGACCCATGGCCGGAAACGAATCAAACCAACGGAACATGGAAGACTCCTGCGCAGACACTCGATGGACGGCGCCCGACCCTCCCGGCGTATATATGTCAGGAGGGAGGGCGCAGGATCAGCCGGGGCGGAGGGCTTGGCGCATCCGGGGCCCGGTTCAGCCGATGAGAGTCAGGGGCGCGGGAGGGGCGAGGGGAGGTGGGAGGAAGTGGGGACGGAGCGTGAGCTGAATCGTCTCCACGGCGCCGGCCGGCCGTATCGCCCGCTCCGCAGTCGCCACCGGCAGCGGAAGCTGAAGGGCAGAGGCCACCTGCGGAGGATCGGAAGCCCCCACCAAGGGGCAGAGGAGGCGGCAATCCTCGAACTCAGAGGAAGGCGGGGTCGACGGGTGATCCGGGTGGCCCCCGTCGTCATGGTGGTGGTGCGCGTGGCCCTGGACCGGCACCCCATGGTGGGATCGATGTCCGTCGCACGGACAGATCCCGACCCCCTCCGCCAGCATGGAGAGGGGGAGAAGAAGGGCCACCAGGCCCAACCACAGGCGTTTGGGCAGACGTGCGCGCACCGAGGAGCCGAAGAGAAGGAGGCGTTCCAGGATATCCGATTCCCATCAAGCGTAAACCCGCAACGGGAGCCGGGGAAGAGCCGGATCCGGAATCGGTTGTGATTGGTGGGAAGCACAGGGGCGCAAGACACCCTGGGGGACCCCAGGGTGGCAAAGGGGCGGTCAGGCCCGCCCCCGGGGCCGGGTCTGAGAAGACTCAGGCCGCCTTCTGACCCAGCATGATCCCCTCCACCGCGTCTTCCCACTGCCGGCCTATGACGTTCAGGAGCGCCGGGATCTGGTTGTCATCCACTCCCAGGAGCTTCCAGGCCCGAGGAGACAGCGCCGGCGCCACGGGAGCGCCAGAGTGCCCCCAGCGCAGCAGGTTGGCGATGACGTCAGCGGAATGCACGGTGGCGGTCTCCACCGGGAAGCGCTCCGACTGAAGGGGGGCATGGTGGAAGGCCGCCACCTCGGCGAAGAGTTCCTCCAGATTCCACCTCTCCATGAGGGCTTGGCCTACATCGCCGTGGTGGAAGCCGAAGATCTCGGATTCCACCTCATGGAGAGCTGTCCCCCGATTCCTGGCCTCCCGAATGGCGCGGTTCATCATTCGTCCCGCGCGCAAGAAGAGAACCAGTCGGCCCAGATCGTGGAGAAGCCCCGCCAGGAAGAGGGACTCCACATTGAACTCCTGCCGCAGTGAGGCCAGGACCCGACTCCCTACCGCCGTGGCCAGGGAGTGCTTCCAGAAGTCCTCCATGCTCACCTCCTCCGCCGGCACATCCTGGAAGAGGGAGATGACCGAGGTGGCCAACGCCAGATCCCGGATCTGGCTTACACCCACCGCCATCACGGCTGTACCCAGGTCGTCGATGCGCCGCGAGAAGGCGAAGAACGAGGAGTTCACCAGACGGAGAAGGGACGCGGAGAGGCCCGGATCCCGTCCGATCACGTCAGCGATGTCGGAGGCGCTGCTGGTGGGGCGGCCAATGACCTGCATGAGCTCCCGGTGGATGGCCGGGGGAGAGGCCAGCGACCCCAGGCCGTCTACGATGGAGTGGGGCGAGGCCTTCATGGGACCCCTCCTCCTGGACCGGGCGGGGATGACGACGGGCGTCGGGACTCGGCGGTAGCCCACTGCAGAACCGCCAGGGCGCGGGTCTCTCGAACCAGGCGATGATCCACCGGTTGAAGGGCGAATCGGGGGGCCACTATCTCCTCTGCCTGTGCCAGGAGCTCGGGACTCAACTCCATCTCCTCCTCCGGCTCCTCCTCAAGTACCACCTCCACGGTCTCGATACCCCATGCGGAAAGGCGTCCGATCTGCCGCTCGGTAAGCGGGCGTCCCTCCGGGATGAGGAGGCGGCCATCGGCGTCGTGGACGGGGGCAGCCAGAACCGTTCCCGGTTCCAGGGCGTCCACCGGTATGGACGGCATGAGTAGATCCTCCTTGCCGAAGCCAGGGCAGGACGTGGGGTCGAAGAATCCGACGGTTTCCGGAGTATCGACTGGTTCTCTGGGGACTTGAGCCATAATGTGATGGAAGAGGTGTGGTTTCGCCAGCCCCCCCCTTCCACCAAGCCATGCTCCAACTGACCCGTCCCCTGAAAACATATGATTCTTAAGGTCAACTCTCCAAGGCTTTCTGCCGATACCTTGCCCGTGTAGCGCCACTGTATGGCGAAGGGATCTCTGCCCCCCACGAGGTTGAGGCCGGTATGGAGCGGTTAAACGGTTCAAGACGGCTCTCAGGAATGGTGGCGCCGAAGTTCGGCCCGGCCACCAATGGACGACGTACGGACGGGTTCATCCACACGAGTGCGCCGGAGTCTCGGTGGATCGAAGAGGTTCCGGAGAGTGTGGATGGAATTCTGGACCACCTTGGGGAGGGGGTTATCCTCTGGGACCGGGAGGGCCGCATCGTCCTCTCGAACCAGCGAGCTCGGGATTTCCTGCCGGAGCCCACGCAGGTCGACTCCGGCGACACCGGCATCACCGGCCTACTCCGACAGGCGGTGGCCGGGGGCCGACTCGAGATCCCCGAGGACCAGACCGAAGAACGCTTCGTGCGTCACCTGGTTCGGGTTCACGCCCGGGCAGATGGGAGGGAGTCGGTCCTCCGCTCATCGGACGGTCGGATCTGGTCCGTCCGGACCGGCCGCACCGGGGTTGGGGGGCGGGTGACAGTGCTCTCGGAGATCACCCGTCGGGTCCAGACCGAGGAGCACGTCCGGCGAGCGCAGAAGATGGAGGCGCTGGGAAAGCTGACGGGGGGGCTTGCCCACGACTTCAACAATTACCTCAGCGTGATCTACGGGTACCTGGAACTGCTGAAGCTGGAACCGGATCTGTCTGAAGATGCCCTCCAGTTCATCGAGGCCGCGCTGGACGGCGCCTCCCGGGGAGCGGCTCTCACCAGGAGCCTCCTCTCCTTCGCCAGACGCCAGCCGCTGGATCCCAGGCCCACCGATGCTGCCGCAGCCGTGCGGGAGACCCTCACCCTGATCCGGCGAACCCTGGGTGAAGATATCGAGATCTCCCTGCAGGATGAGGATGATCTTCCGAGGATCCACGTGGACCCGGAGCAACTCAGCTCCAGTCTGCTCAATCTCGCGAACAACGCCAGAGACGCCATGCCCGGCGGTGGCACCCTGGACGTGACGGTCCGAGAAGTGCTCCTCGATGAGCAGCACGCTCTCCTGTATCCTGGGAGCTCATCCGGCCGCTTTGTCCTCATTCAACTGACCGACTCCGGTTGTGGAATGACTCCGGAAGAGCGGGCCCGGGTTCTTGAGCCCTTCTACACCACCAAGGGACCTGGACGCGGGACCGGTCTGGGGCTGAGCATGGTCTACGGTTTCGTCACCCAGTCCGGGGGCCACCTGTCCATCCTCAGTCAGCCGGGAAGGGGGACCACCGTCCGCATGTATCTCCCCCCGGCACCACTGGACGACGGGAAAGGGGAGGAAGGAGGAGGGGAGATGGGCGAAGCCCGGGGCGGGAGCGAAACCATCCTCCTGGTAGAAGACAACGAGGAGGTCCGGCGGGGCGTGGCCCTTCAGCTCCGTAGCCTGGGATACACCGTCGTTCAGGCCGCCCGGGCCGAGGAGGCAATGGAGCTGCTGGAGCGGGAAGGAGAGAGGATCGACCTGCTCTTCACCGATATCGTCATGCCTGGAGCCATGGACGGTCCGGTCCTGGCCAGGGCGGCCACCGCCCTCTTCCCGAACCTCCGCGTCCTGTTTACCTCCGGGTTTGCCGGGGATCTCCTCGGTCAGGCGGCCGGCGGGGTCCGTATCCGGACACTGCTGAGCAAGCCGTACCGGATCGACGATCTGGCCCGGGCTGTGCGAGGGGTGCTGGATCGGTAGCTGCACCTCCACGTCACCTCAAGGGATTTCCGGAGCCGTCCGTGGGGTGCGGGTCGCCCGCGTTGACGCGGACAGGCACCCCTCCAGCCGTTCCAGGCTTTGGGGATGCACACGTGGTACTCCCTCCCACGCCCCATACGCCGGGCTCATGATGAAACCGGGTTCCTCCACATGCGGCAGACCCAGGGCGTGGCCCATCTCATGGGCCAGGATGCGAAGGATCTCCCCGGCATCGCCGGAACGAAAGACGCGGATTTCCCGGCGAACCAACTCCTCCTCCTGGGGCCCACGAACGGTCAACGTCCGATAGGCTCCTGCCTCCATCAGCTCCCGGGCCTCTCGGGGAGAGAGCTGGAAGCGAGGAGCCAGGTCGCCCAACTGCCAGGGGATGGGGATATCCGGGCAGCCGGGCACAGGGTTCCCCGGGGGAACGGTCTCCACCGCCGTCCCGGGTTTGGGGGACGACTCCAGCACGCCTGAACCGGCTTCGTGCTCCGGTGTGGGCAGCGTCGCGGGTGACTGCCCCGCTCGTGTGGCGAGGGCCAGGAGCACCAGCAGGAGGGCGGCCGCCAGCGCTGCCCCCAAGTACGGGCGCACATAGGACATGAGCGGATCGTTTCGTCCCGGGGAGAAGAGATATGGGAGGCGACCTCGACGGTACTGGGCACCCCCTACGCGAGTAGTCTTGCGCTCCACGTACGCTCGTGCAAGTAAGTTGCATTGCTTGCTTTCGTTGTGTAGCCTCAGACACAGCCTTGTCCCAGGATTCTTCCGTCCGGGTTCTACCGGTTCCCGGAGCGACTCACTGACTCGGTTGGATCGCCGACCCATCAACCCCATGGCACCTTCCCCGGACAGCAGACAGCGGCTCCCATCCGACGACCTGGACAGTGCCCATTCACTTCAGGCACCTCGGGATGTGAGACCGGTACGCAGTCCTTGGGGGCGTAAACCGACGGCCAATGAACGCCTCCGCCTCGAGGCTCCACAGCGCCTCAATCGGGCGTTGATCCTGGCTGCGGCTCTCCACGGATCGCTCTTTCTCCTCTCGCCGGATTGGACCCGATCCGCCTTGACGTCCCACTGGGGTACGTCTGTGTCGGCACTGCAGGTGGTCGCCATGGACCTTGGGGACGGTGGCCCAGACCTGGGAATGGATCTCCATGCAATGGATGGGGCTCCGGAAGGGACGGGGTCCATTCTGCTTACACCGCTCCCGGAGGATGGTGGTGAGGGGGAGGCAGCCGGGGATGAGGTGGCGAGCCCCCCAGGCGAGTGGGGGGGCGGTGCGGATGGGCCTGCTGGAGGGGGTGGCGTGGGCTCCGGGGTGGCCGGAGGCTCAGGAGGGGTGGGCTCGGGTGTAGCGGAGGGCCGCCTGGGACGACTGGGCGCGCTTCGTCCCGAACTCAGGGTGCCGACCGCGGTGGAGAGGGACCCGGAGTCACCGGACGAAGGATCGGAAGGGGAGGTTCTGGATGCAGGTGGAGGCGGGGGGGCGGGGGAAGAGGGGGAGGTCCGAGATCGGCGCCTCCGGGCGGAGTTGACGGACCGCCTGGACGACCGCCTGACCCGGGAGGAGATCCTGGATCTGGAGCGCCTCTCGGCTCTCCGGCCTGAGCTTGCCCTGACCTCCCCCTCCAGTTGGATCCTGGTCCGGAATCCGGGGGAGGTGGGGGCATTCCTGGAACGTCGGTTCGGTAGACCGGGGGACTCCCAGCGGCCCCGGGGGACGCTGAGCGTCGCCATCTGGATCGACGAGCGCGGATCGGTGGAGTGGGCCGAGATCAATCGCTCCAGCGGTGACCCCGAGTTGGACGGAGCGGCTCTGGAGCTCTTTGAGCGGGTCGTCTCGTTCAGTCCGGCCCGTGAGGACGGATTTCGGGTCCCCACTGCCGTCATCTTCTGGCTTTCGTTCTGGTAGGCTGTCCATGCCGAATCGTCCAGCCGTTACGGAACCGTCCGCCGGATTCCGGTCACCTGCCTCCGGTCATTCCCGCGCCAACCCGGTGGGAAGCGGCCCCTGGAGGACATTCGGGCGCCTCTGGCTTCCCCTGCTGCTCATGGCGGTGCTCACCATGGGATGCAGCAGTGGCGGGGCAAGTGCTCCGCCGGGTCCCGTGGTCTCTCCCACCGGGGTGGTATACCCACCGGGTACGCCCCCCGTGCAAACCCGCTTCTCCCAGACCGCCACCCTCTACCTCAGGGCGGACGATCCGGATCGGGCCCTGGAGCAGGCCCTTGCCGGTATCGACCAGGACCCGACCAATCCGATCCACCACTTCCTGGCGGGAGTGGCGGCGACCCGGGTGGGGCTCTACCCGGAGGCCGACAGTCACTTCAGGGCGGCAGAACAGCTCTATCCGGCCTACGCCATGGAGATCGAGCCGGAACGAGAGGCTGCTTGGGCCGAAGCCTTCAACCGGGGGGCGGAGGCGTATTCCGAGGGGCGGGTGTCGGAGGCGCGGCGGGCGTGGGAGGGCGCTGTGGTCATCCACGACCTGCGCCCGGAAGCGCACCGCAACCTGGCCATGCTTCTCACACTGGGGGGGGAGGTGCGGGCCGCGGTGGACCTCTACTACAGGGCGCTGGAGGGGCTGGCTAGTGAGCCGGTGACCCGGGTCCTGACGGTGGAGGAGGAGGTGCGTCGGGCAACCGAGAGGGACGAGGTGAAGGATGCACTGATCGAACTCCTCCTTATCGCCGGCGACTACGCCGATGCCGAGCCCCTGCTGCTGAGACGGCTAGCCCGGGCACCGGCCGGAGAACACCCGGCGCTACGCCAGAACCTGGCCATGGCGCTGGAGGGGCTGGGTCGGGATCGGGAGGCGGCCGAGATCTACGAATCGCTTCTGGGTCGGGATGGGTTGGAGGAGGCACAACTCTTCAATCTGGGGATCCGCCTCTTTCGAACCGGCAGCCCGGAACGGGCCGGTGAAGCCTTCGGGATCCTGGTGCGGCGTCGCCCCTACTCCCGGGATCTCTGGTTCAACTACCTGAACGCCCTCTTCGCCTCGGAGGCGTGGGATGCACTGGTGGCAGTGGAAGACGAGGCACTCTCAGTAGATCCCCTGAATGAGACGGTCCACCTCATCCTGGCACGAGCTCACCTGGAGCGTGGCGATGAGGCGGCAGCCCTGGCCGGGCTCGACGCGGCGGATTCCCTCCCTGTGTTCCTGGACGGGTTGACTCTGCGACAGGTGGCTGGAGGGGTGCGGGTCGAAGGTCGGATGATCGGAAATGCCGCTGTGCCTGGTGACACGGTGACCCTCCGCTTCGATTTTCATGGTCCCACCGGGCCGGTGGCGGAGCGGGAGGTGCACCTGTCTGCTCCAGCCGCCCAGCAGACCCAGGGGTTCGAGGTGGAGGTGGAAGGGACTCCGGACGCATTCCGGTACCGGCTCCTCAGGCCCCGAACACCGCCCGGGCCCGCTCGGCGGCGGTG
>SL_3KL_010_SEDDRAFT_10004998_pt1 | contig 11931 bp, 13 predicted proteins | sample SodLakKL_010_SED_2_FD_10381 | JGI IMG/M metagenome (IMG submission 10381)
TCAACCTGTACTCTGCAAATTCATAGAAGAATCCCGGCAGTGTTCCCTGATAGCTGACCAGGTCAGGAAGCCGCAAGAGGTAGCTCAGCATCCCGGCAATACAGGCACCTGCGAGTCCTGCAATAATGGACGTGATGGTTGCCGTTGAGAGGTAGACCTCAAACGGGACGCTGTGTCGTGCGGATATAAGGCTTCCAAGGAGTTCGCTATGACTTAAGCGCTTCTCCTTCATCCTCGAGCCGAGGAGATTGAAACAGAACCTCTCATACCTGTTCATAAAGATCTCTTCGCACCCGCCTGATAACGTCCTCCGGATTACGGAAGTAGTCCATCAGGATGGCAGAAACATCACGATAATTACGAATCTTTTTGACACGCATCCATTCAAGAACCTCCTGCCGTCTTTTCAGCTCCTCCTGCATCCTCTCATCGTCCCATCCCCTCTCCTCCATGATCTCTTCAAGGATGAAGGATTTCCCAAGATATGAGATCTCATCACGCGATGGCTTCCATCTGAAGACCTCGTTTGTGATCAGTTCATTTGTTCGGGGATCGATGTCCAGTATCTCGATGATCTGTTTGTTTCTCCTGATCCGCTGACCGCCGACCCGTGCCTGCACCTGGACGGATACAAGGTTGAGTGCAGAGAGCATGTTCCTTGGAACATTCATCGGTGGGTTCTCAAGACGGTGGACGACACTTGCAACGGAGTCGGCATGGATGGTTGAGTACGTGATGTGGCCTGTACTCATCGCCTGAAAGAGGGTGAGCGCCTCCCGCCCCCGGACCTCTCCGACGAGGAGGTATTCGGGCCTCTGCCGTAATGCTGCCCTGAGAAGCTCATAGAGATCAATCTCCCCCCGCCCCCCGGTATCAAAGGAGTCCCGTGTTATACTTGGGATCCAGTTTGGATGCGGCAGTTTCAGCTCCCGCGTGTCTTCGAGGGTGATGATCTTGGCAAGCGGGGGCATGAAGAGCGATATTGCATTGAGCGAGGTCGTCTTCCCGGATGCAGTACCGCCTGCGAAGAGGCATGATTTTCCGCTCTCTACGGCAAGCCAGAGAAATGCGATGGAGAGGGATGAGAAGGTCTTCCACTCGATGAGATCGGTCGGGGTGATCGGCTCTTCCCGGAACTTCCTGATGGTGAATGTCGATCCATGTGCGGTCACTTCAGTTCCAAGGGTCATCTGGATGCGCGACCCGTCGGACATCGTTGCATCCAGGATCGGCTCCGCAATGGAGATGTATTTCCCGGCTCTCTGTGCAAGTTTTGTGACAAAAGAGTCGAGCTCTGATGCATCCGCATAGGTAAGGGTCGTCTTCATCGATTCATAGCGGGTGTGATAGACGAAGATCGGTGCCATCAGCCCGTCACAGGAGATATCCTCGATGAACGGGTCATGCATGACCGGATCAATAAGGGCATCGCCAAGAAACTCGCGATCCATCCTGTAGAGGATCTTCTCCTCCTCTGCCGGGTCGAGGTGGATCTCATAGTCTGTTATGATCCCGCGGCAGGCATTCCGAAGGATCTCCCTCGTCTCGTCCCTTGACAGTCCCCTGGTGCTGATATCCAGTGTCTCAAAGAGCCTGTTTTTTATCTCAAGATATAAATCCTCTTCACCCTTGGTCAGAACCGGCTCAATCACCTGATATGTATACTCATGTGAGACGATGTCGTAGAGTATCCGTATGTAGGCATAGGGGGGGTGTACAGGATATACCTCGATCTCCTCGACACCGGGGGGTGGCTGATATGATAGATCGACGAGTGGACCATGCTTCTCAGGGGAGTACTCCTCATGTTTGCGACGCCGGATAGAGAAGAGATCTTGAAACCTTCTTTTTGTTTTCCCGGTCTTTGTGGGGACCTCACCTTCTGTGAGGCTCTGATTGAGCCTTTGGTGAAGCAGTGTCGATTACAACCTCTTCAAGAGGGAGCGGGTGTGCGGTGATTGTTTTTTTTCTGACTGTGGGTTCTGTTGCAGAAATCCCGTTCTCTGGAGGGGTATCAGGGTCTGTGCCCTCATACCCCCGTTCGGTGTGCGTGGATGCAACAAGCTCATCAACAAGACCGGCGAGTTCGTCTGTTGTATCTGGTGAGGTCTCCGGGATGGCAGATGACTCTGCTCTCTTCCTAAAGAGGGCTCTCCATCCCTTTCCTTCATCACTCATTCTCTATCTCCGGAGATTGGTATGATCGACTCGAGATCTCCACCCGGGAAGTCGATGACGGATCGGGAGATGAGCCTGATCCCTTCACGTACCCTGCATTCATATGTTCCACGAAGAAGCCTGAAGGTTGCCTTTCCCTTCTGATCAGGCGTGTCTGCTGCACAGATTCTGTTATTGCTCCAGAGTTCGATACGAAGATCCTGATCTGGTGATCCGGCCCTCTCAATCTGTATCGTCAGCTTTCCGACACCGGTATTGTCCNCGGGTGTGAGATATGGTCTGGGCTCGGTCTTTGAAAGCCCGAAAAGGCGGGAGGGTTGAAAGATACGTGCTGTTCCGGAGCGCTCCTTTGCCACCTGCAGGCTGAGCGCGATGAAGGAGAAGGGACCTGTTGCCGGGAATCGGAGTATCGCTGTATCGCCATGTATCGTGCCGGATTCATCGGTATATTCGGCTGCAGCCGGTTCTCCTGAGATGATGATAAGGGAGGCGATGACCCCGTCTGCCTCATGCCGGATTTCTCCGGTCAACTGGCTCTCGATCGCCTCCCGCAGGCAGCTGTACAGGTCTCTTTCCCCCCGCTCCTGCAATCCTCCGGTGGTAATGCTTATCTCCTCCTCACTATCAATAGTTCGCTACATTTCAATATGCTTTCCCTTTCTTGATCGTCCTTGTAATTAAGATGGGATGTAATGGGATGATATATATATTGTATTAGTCAGATATCATTCCTCATGATCTCTCCCCTGATCATTGTCTTCATCGCAGTTGCAGCAACCTTTCTCTATGGATCGGTTCTTGATATCCGCGATCGGAGGGTGCCTTTCCGGACATGGTACCCTATGATTCTCCTCTCTGCCCCTTTCTCGGCATATGTGTACTATCTCCTCCTGAAAGGAGATCCTGCCTGGTTTCTGATGGTGCTTATCGCAACGTTAATCTTCTGCATCATGATGTACGGGATCGCGTACTTCGGGCTCTTTGGTGGTGCCGATGCCTGGGGTCTCATCTTCATCGCACTTCTCATCCCGATCTTTCCCATCGAACCACTGCTTGGATATTCTCCGGTACCTCTCTTCGTCTTCAGCGTCCTTGCAAACGCTCTTATTCTCAACCTCTGTATTCCGCCGGTACTCTTCCTCTACAATACTATCAGGGGCAACCGGGCACCTCTGCTGCATCGTTTCATCGGATACCCGGTACCTGCAGAGAAGCTCACGACAGTCTTTGGCTTTGTGATCGAGGATTTTGAGGAGACTGAGGATGGTATCAGGCGGCGGTTCATGCCCTTTTCAGAAGCGGTTCGTCGGATGGCAGGCGATGATCGGGTCTATACGCGTGATCTCCGGGAGCATCCCGAAGAGTTCATACGTGAACGAAAGCTTTATGCGAAGGCGGGTTCTGTCTGGATATCATATGGTGTTCCTTTCTTCATCCCGATCACCGCCGGCCTCTTCGTCTCGTTCTTCATCGGGGATATCCTCTTTACCTTGATCACCATTCTTACCGGGGTGTAGATGCATGATCGAACCTGTATATGAAAATGGCCTCATTCCGGTGATCGTTCAGGATACGGAGACGCAGATCGTTTTAATGGTTGCATGGGCGAATGAGGAGGCGGTGGAGCTGACCCGGAGAACCGGCTATGCCCATTATTACAGCCGGAGCAGGCGGAAAATATGGAAGAAAGGTGAGGAGAGTGGTCATCTTCAGAGGGTTCATGAGATCCGTGTGGACTGTGATGCTGATACCCTTCTGTATATGGTTACCCAGTCCGGTGCTGCGTGCCATATGGGATACCGATCATGCTTTTATCGATCTATCGATGGGAATCTTCTCTTTGAGAGAATAGTTGATCCTGATAAAGTGTACAAATAATAACGATGAATGACACGTACCTTATGGTAGATTTTTTATGAAACTGGTACCCGATACAAGCGTCGTCATCGATGGACGCATAACAACAATGATACACAATGGAGACTGCAAAAACCCTACAATAATCATTCCGGAGGCGGTTTTTGCAGAACTTGAGGCGCAGGCCAACCATGGTCGTGAGATAGGGTTTTCTGGCCTCACCGAGATTCAGGAACTCTGCAGAATGCGCGATGAAGGTCTCCTTGAACTGAAGTTTGTGGGAGAGCGCCCCCGTCTTGATCAGGTGAAACTCTCAAGCGGTGGTGAGATAGATGCGATGATACGAAACGCCGCTATAGAATATGATGCCACCTTCGTCACCTCTGATGTGGTTCAGGCCGAGGTTGCGCGGGCACGGGGACTTGAGGTCATCTATCTCAAACCGCAGCAGGAGAACTTCACCCCCCTCCTGATTGATAACTTCTTTGATGAGAATACCATCGCCGTCTATCTCAAGGATCGGGTCTCCCCGTATGCCAGGAAAGGCCGCCTCAAGGAGATGCGCCTGGTGCCGATACGCGAGGCTCCGATGACTGAATATGAATTGCGGCGGCTCGCACAGGAGATTCTGGAACGAGCAAAACGCGATCCCGATGGTTTTATCGAGATAGAGAAGCGTGGTGTTACCGTTGTCCAGATCGGCTCACTCAGGATATCCATCACCCGCCGCCCCTTCTCAGACGGGATGGAGATCTCTGCGGTCCGGCCCATCGCCCATATCTCTCTCGATGATTATGACCGCGCAGAAGAGATCAAAGAGGGCATTGTCAGTGACAGGTGCGGCACCCTCATCGTTGGACCGCCGGGTTCGGGGAAGTCGACCCTCGCACAGAGCATTGCGATCTTCCTTGCGGACCGTGATTTCGTCGTCAAGACGATGGAGGCACCCCGCGATCTCCAGGTTCCTGATCATATCACGCAGTACACCTCTCTTGAAGGGAGTATGGAAGCAACCGCAGAACTGCTGATGCTCGTCCGCCCCGACTTTGTAATCTTTGATGAGATACGAAAAAAGGATGATTTTGCGATATATGCAGATCTCCAGCTCTCCGGAATTGGCATGGTCGGCGTGATGCACGCACAGCGGGTGCAGGATGCCATCCAGCGGCTCATCGGAAGGATAGATTACTGCCTTCTCCCCCAGGTCATCTCATCCATCATCTTCGTCTCTGATGGAGAGATTGAACAGGTGTTTACCATTGATTTCTCGATAGACCGGCCAACTGGGCTTGCTGATCTTGGTGTGGAGATACCCCCCTCCCCAGTTGTGACGATCAGCAATAGTGCAGACGGAACTCCCGTTGTTGAGATATTCCGCTTTGGGGGGGAGACGATCGTTGTTTCAGCGGGGCCGGCAGATTCTCCGGAGAATGCACTGGAAGAACCGGAGAACGACACCCTGTCATCAGAACCGGAGGTATCCGCTCCACAACCTCAGACACCCCCTCACTGGAAAGTGATTGAAAAGGAGATTCAGAAAGAGATCGGCAGGTTCACCGAGGGATTTGTTGATGTCCGGATGATCTCAGACACCAAAGCGACGGTCTTCATCGATGACCAGGATATTCCTGCCGCGATCGGGAAAGGTGGCAAAAACATCTCCGGGATCGTCAATAAAGTCGGGGTTGGCATCGATATCAGATCCCGGTCAGAACTCAGTGATACCGATGATGATGCTGTGGAGGAGATGCCGCTGAAAGCTGTCTCATCTGAACAGAGTATTCAGATACGGACTGACAAAAAACAGCTCGCCCTGATCTGCCCCGAACATTCCGGCAAGATTGTGGATGTCTTCTCAGGGAAGGAGTATCTCTTCACAGGGACTGTTGAAGAGAGCGGGGAGATCCTCCTTGCCCGGAACAACTCAATCGCCCAGGAGATGATCAGGCGGTTCGAGGCAGGTGAAGATATCAGGGTTCGCCCTGTTGACTAATTGTAAAGGGGAGCTTAGCGTGACCGAAGATCCAATACATATAGCAGAGGCCGGGGTGGCCGGTTCATGGAAGCGGGCATTTGAATCCGATCCATCAGAGAAGGAGAAGTACTATCTGACCGTCGCATATCCATATCCAAGTGGAGCGATGCATGTCGGCCATGGAAGGACATATATTGTCCCCGACGTCATCGCGCGCTTCTGGAGGATGCGGGGGAAGCAGGTTCTCTATCCGATGGCATTCCATGTGACGGGATCTCCTGTAATCGGGATCTCAAAGCGGATTGCACGGGGTGATGAGAATACGATAACCCTCTATCGTGATCTCTATAAGGTACCGGAAGACGTCCTTGCGGGTTTTGCTGATCCACTTGCGATAGTTGAGCACTTCTCCAACGAATATGAGCGCGTGATGCGGCGGCTCGGCCTCTCGATAGACTGGCGGCGCCGGTTTACCACCATTATTCCCCAGTATTCAAAGTTCATCGAATGGCAGTACAGCCATCTCTATGCTCAGGAGCGTGTCGTCAGGGGGGCTCATCCGGTTAAATACTGTCCACAATGCGAAAATCCGGTCGGGGATCATGATCTTCTTGAGGGTGACCGTGCGGAGGTTGTCAAATTTATCTTTGTCAATTTCGAAGCAGACGGCTTCCTGATCCCCTGTGCCACGCTCCGTCCGGAGACGATCTTTGGTGTTACAAACCTCTGGATCAACCCGGATGTCAGATATGTACACGCAGAGGTTGATGGTGCCCTCTGGCTCATCTCCCGTGAAGCTGCCGGGAAACTCTCGATGCAGAAGCATACCGTCACCATTGTTGGGGAGGTTGATGGCGCGGACCTCGTGGGATCAACCGTCTCCCACCCGCTCTCAGGGGATGTTCGGATTCTTCCTGCTCATTTTGTCGATCCTGATATGGGGTCAGGGGTTGTGATGAGTGTTCCAGCGCATGCCCCTTATGACTATATTGCCCTCCGTGACCTCCAGCAGAAGGGGGAATATACGGATATCGTTCCGATCCCTCTTATTTCAGTGGATGGATATGGTGCAGTTCCTGCACAGGAGGCGGTCGAACGAGCCGGCATCCATGACCAGCTTGATCCCAGGATGGATGAGGTGACCCAGGAGGTCTATGGGGCTGAATTTACCCGTGGAAAACTCCTTCCCCTCTGCGGAGAGCACGAAGGGAAGCCGGTCCGTGTTGCGCGCGATGATCTTGGGGAGATTATGGAACTGGACTATGGATCCATCCGGTTCTTTGACTTTGATACCCAACCGGTCGTCTGCCGGTGCGGAAGCAGGGCGTATGTCAGGATACTGGACGATCAGTGGTTCCTGACCTATAGCGATCCGTTATGGAAGGCACAGGTCCATGAGCAGATCAGTTCTCTTGCCCTTGTTCCGCCCGAGGTGCGTGCCGAGTTTGACCGCACCGTGGACTGGCTGAAGGACTGGGCATGCACCCGTCGGGTGGGGCTTGGAACACGGGTTCCCTGGGACTCTAACTGGCTCTTTGAGCCCCTGTCAGACTCGACGGTCTACATGGCGTACTATACCATTGCACACCGTATCAGTGATATTCCTCCGGAGTCACTCACCCCTGAAGTCTTTGATTATATCTTCCTTGGAGTGGGTGATCCAAAGGAGGTTGATCGTCAGGTTCTGGACTCGCTCAGATCCGAATTCCTGTACTGGTACCCCTACAACCACCGCTTCTCGGCCAAGGATCTCATATCAAACCACCTGACTTTCCAGCTCTTCCATCACCGCGCCATCTTCCCTGATGAACTTCAGCCACAGGGTATGGTTGTCTTCGGTATGGGTCTGCTCAACGGGGCAAAGATGTCCTCAAGCAAAGGGAATGTATTCCTCCTTGAGGACGCGGCAGATGAGTTTGGGGCAGATACCGTCCGCATGTTCCTGATCGGTTCAGCCGAGCCCTGGCAGGACTTCGACTGGAGGAATGAACTCGTCTCATCCACCCGGAAACAGATTGAGCGGCTCACCTCCTATGTGCAGGAGGCGGCATCATCATCAGGGGAGACGGATGTAGATGCTTGGCTTCTGTCACGCCTTCAGCGGCGGATCGAACAGACAACCACAGCGCTTGAACTCTTCCAGACCCGTCAGGCCCTCCAGGAAGCATACTTTGGGATCGAGTCTGACCTGAAGTGGTATCGGAGGCGGCTCCCTCCAGGATCCGATGGGGGCGCTGTCATGCACCGTGTCGCTGATGTATGGGCCAGGCTCCTTGCACCCATCATTCCTTTCACCTGTGAGAAATTGTGGGGTGAACTCGGCCATGAAGGGCTCATATCATATGCAGAATGGCCTCTGCCGGATCCCGGTCTTCTGAATCCGGCAATTGAGCAGGCGGAGGATCTCATCATGCGGACTGTTGAGGATATCGAGTCCATCATCAGGATCATCCCGATGACACCATCGAAGGTGATACTCTGCCTCGCCCCCTCATGGAAGTATGATATCTTCAAAACGGTTGCTACTTCCGAGGATCACCGTATGGTGACAAAAGAGCTGATGAAGGATGCATCGATGCGAACCCGTGGCAAGGAGGCGATCACGACCATCACGCAGGTGACAAAGCTTATCCACAGCCTTCCACCCCAGGTCGTTTCAGAGATTGTATCGCATCCCCCGGATGAGATGGCCGTCTTCACCCGGACCCTCTCCTTCCTGGAGAAGGAGTTTAAGGTTGCATTTGAGGTCGTTTTTGCAGAAGAGAGCATGCATGCAAAAGCAGGAATGGCCCTCCCCTTCAAACCGGCTATAATTATTGAATAATTTTTTTCTACTCTTTTGGTTTTGCCCGCTTGACCCGTTCTTTTGTTGAGAAACCAGTGATATGATCCAGGTACTGCCTGAACTTTTTATTTGAATCAAGGATCAGATCATCAGATGCGGTGATATCCGATTCAGTATCGACATATACCGTCTTCCCCTTTTCACCAGACCACACCTCAAGACGTTTGATGGCACCATAGGCGATACAATAGTGTCCGTCCTTCTCTTCCGCCTCTACGCCGAAGATGTCAATGAAACCGCTGAGCAGTCGTTCCTCAAGATCTTTTGTCAGACCTCTCTTTACCTGATATTCCTGCATAGTATTATTTTGGGGTGGGTTATATGTAATTTTAATGTCCAGAGATACGAGTGATTTAAAGATCATATCACAGGATCTCAGTGAGAAGGGATCTGTTGTGATGATGGGCTTTCCGGGATCCGGTCTTGTCGGGAGCATTGCCCTGCAGTACCTTGTCGATCAGATGGATTTTGCCCATGTTGGCGATATAACAAGCCGTTTCTTCCCTCCCATGTCGATGATGCAGAAAGGGGTGGTCAATGCGGCGATTCGGATCTATGAGAAAGATCGGTTTGTTGCCTTTGTTGCGGATATTCCGATTCATCCGATGATCTGCTATGAGGTTGCTAATGGCATCCTTGACTGGCTTGCCGGGTATGATGTCAAAGAGATCGTTACCATTGCCGGTATTATTACGAACGAGCCGGAGAAGAGGGTATTTGGGGTGGCAAGCGACTCCGATTCGGCTGAACGTATTGCTGACCATACGATCATCCTTCCGATGGGGAGTATTTCAGGGATTGCATCGAGCCTGTTGACAGAATGCAAGCTACGAAAGATACCCTGCATGGGCCTTCTGGGAGAGACGGTGAACAACCCTGATCCCCGGGCGGCAGTCTCGGCAGTTGAGGTTCTCAACCAGCTCTACTCCTTTGGGATCGATACGGCGCCCCTGCTTGAGCAGGCAGAAGAGATCGAAGCAACAATGCAACGGCTTGCTGAGGAGGTTCAGAGTGCTGAAGTTGGACCACAGAAGAAAGAAAACCTTCCAATGTATGGGTGAATCATCATGATGGTAGCAGCGTTAACGGGGATATCCCCACAGGTAATCGCCGATCTTAAAATTGGCAAACCACGTACCATAGAACTCCAGAGTGCCCATAATATTATCACCATCTCCGAGGTGCAACCGGGTGATCATATCTTCCTGACAAGTATTGCCGCAGAAGATCTCTCCCCCGGAGACTCAGGGCTTATCCTTACAGTCCAGGCGGTTTCCATCTCGATGAAGCGGGTGATCGAGTACTCACATGGCCATCATTTTGAGGAGCGCGAGCGGACATCAGCCCGTGTTCAGCTGAAGTACTGCGGGACTTCAATAATAAAGGAGAGTGGCACCCTCTCCTGCTGCAAGGCGTATTTTGCCGATGTTGTAAAGTGCACCTGTTTCCATGCGGTCTGAAAACCTTCTTACTTTTTTACCTGGCTGATACAGTATGCGACATTCTCTCCGAATCGTCGGATAGTATCGAGACCTTCTGTATCCTGCTGCACATCGCCTGGCTCTTTTCCAAAGACGATGTTCCAGTAGGTTGACCCACAGACGATCATATCGTTGATGAGGTAAAACATCAGGAGTTCCTGGATTGTGGCGGTGTGGCCCCCTCTTCGCGCTACTGCGACTGGCCCACCGACCATCCGCGAGAGGAACTGATCCGATCCCCGCGAGACCATCCCTATCCTCTGGATTGCCGACATCAGATCACCGCGTGCGGTTCCAAAGTAGACCGGGGATCCGATGATGAGGCCGTCGGCCTGCCTGATCTCGTCGATCATCTCGTTTACCCCGTCATCGAGTGAACAGACACCGGTCTTTTTACAGGTGTAGCAGGCGATACAGGACTGAATCTGCTTGCCACGCAGACTGATCACCTGGGTACTGCATCCTCCGGCATGGAGTGCCTTGCTGCATTCTTCGAGTACCTGTTCGGTATTCCCCCCTGCACGGGGGCTTGCATTAATCAGAATAACATCTGCCATGGTCTGTCGCATCACTGTTGATCGCAGAATCAAAAAGGATGTTGGTTATAGGAAGAATCATTCGGAGGTCAGCCAGTCATAAAGGAAGACTGCGGCCAGGGCTCCCAGAATCGGTCCTATGATATAGATCGGGAAGAACTCCCAGAGATTTCCACCACCAAAGAGGGTATTGCCAATGTACGGGCCGAATGTACGGGCCGGGTTAAGGGACGACCCTGCGATATTGCCGGTTGTCGTGATGATGCCGGCGACCGTCAGGCCGATGATAAGTCCTGCAAACCCTTCAGGTGCCCGCTTGTCAACGGCAACCCCCATGATGGCGAGCATCAGGAGGAATGTGCCGATCGCCTCGACGAGGATGGCCTGGCCATAGGTGATGCCGGGGAATGGAGCGGTTGCACCGAGCCCGCCGACGAGGACGGCATCAGGGCCGACACATGCAAAGAAGAGGGTGCTTGCAAGAGCTGCTCCGATCAGCTGGGCGATGATATATGGTGCTACTTCCGCAGTCGGGAACCGCTTTGATGCCCAGAGAGCGATCGTCACCGCCGGGTTAATATGGGCTCCGGAGACCCTTCCAAGTGCATAAATCGCAGCGGCGATGGCGATACCGAAGGCAAGACCGATGGCAAGCCAGTCTCCAAGACCCCCGAGGTACCCTATCCCGATATTAAAATCGGTAAGGGGTTCTTCCCCTTTTGCGATCATCAGGGTTATTGCCGCTGCTCCCGCTCCGAAGAAGACGAGAATGAAGGTCCCGACGATCTCAGCGACACATCGTTTGGCTAATGATGTCATTGCATCAACTCCTTAAGATGTAAGTGCATGATGGCAGGGGGGACAGAGAATTCTTGGAATGCTTGTCTTCAGCTTCTTTGCAGGGAAGGGGTAGCCCCCCTCCCACTTCTCAACTTCCTCCCTGATAGCATGGTGTTTACAGACTCCCATCCCGCAGACGATGCAGATTGCAACCGCATCACTATCCTTCCCCTCTTCTGCACAGATATAACATTTCATATCTGTTCACCTGCTCTATAC
>SL_3KL_010_SEDDRAFT_10004999_pt1 | contig 11931 bp, 8 predicted proteins | sample SodLakKL_010_SED_2_FD_10381 | JGI IMG/M metagenome (IMG submission 10381)
GCGTTCNGGTCTGAGTTCTCCNNTCCNCGAAACGAACGGTATACCGGAAACAGATGTTAAACCTTTATATGGCGGGAGGCAGAAAAAACATACCATCCATCTCGAAGATATGGTGTCGGACATGCAGAAAGTATACAGGATGATCCCGGGCGCGAAGTGGTGAAGGGGGAAATAGGAAATAGGAAATATGAAATAGGAAATGGGAAATAGGAAATGGGAAAGGTTAGCAGACTGATTAAGTGATGAGTAATGGGAAATTAAATAAATCGAATGCGGATGTATGGGAAGCATTACAGGATGTGACCGATCCCGAGATACCGGTGTTATCTCTGGTCGATATGAAAATCATCCGTGATGTAAAAATTGAAAATGATGAAGTGTGTGTCACGATGACCCCGACCTTTGCCGGTTGTCCCGCTATCTACCAGATGAAATCGGATATCGAGGAGAAACTTCGTGAGTTGGGATTTGAGAAAATACACGTTGAGCTGAGCTTCAAAGAACCCTGGTCGACTGAAATGCTCGGCGATGAAGCGAGGATGAAACTTGAAACATTCGGCATCACTCCCCCCACGAAACACAAAGGCGATCCGATCTCAACGATGCACGTTGCGGTAACCTGTCCCCACTGTAAATCCGAAAATACAACGATGGAAAATCCGTTCGGACCGACACTCTGCCGGATGATCTATTATTGCAATGCATGCCACCAGCCATTTGAGCGCTTTAAAGCGTTGTAGCATCGGATCCTCTGATGAGTCTCCCACAGAAATGAAGTCCCACAGATTTTTGTGAATTTGTTTTTATAATTCTTTGAAAAACCGGAGGGACGTTACCCTAATTCAAAGCGTAGTGACTTTATTATCGATAATGTACTACTACAGTGACTGTAATTGCCCCCGCAGTTCAGTGACCCCATTCACCGGCAGCTTACACGAAAAGTTTTCACAGACATAGGCCGTCGGTTTGTTGTCGATCATCTTTACGGTTTCGATAAATCCGACTTTTGAGGCGAGATATTCCTGTCCCTTGCCGCCGTCGGCGAGGAGCATTATCTTGTTCGGAATGAAACGGGCATGCACTTCGCGTATCAATGCCCGGGTAGAAGGTTCGCCGGCAGATCCGGCTATTATGATCTGTTTCGGTTTTGAGAGCGCTACATCGAGCGCGGCAAGGAACTGCGTCGTAGCTTGCGGTGCTTTACTCATGAGCTCAGCGAAATAGGAAAGCGACTTCATCGCTTTTTCACGGTAATCTTCGCGTCCGAACATATGCGATAAGCGGAGCAGGACTTCGATCGCTACCGAATTACCCGACGGCTCGGCGCCGTCGTGCCATTCTTTCGACCGAAGAATGACCGATGGATCCATTCCGGATGTATCGAAAAATCCGCCGTTATCTCCATCGTAGAATAAAATAATCATGTCTTCGGTTAAGAGCATCGCGCTTTCAAGCATATCTGTATCAAACGATGCTTCGTAGAGATCGATCAACGATCTGATCAGAAACGCGTAGTCCTCAAGATGGGCATCGATCTTCGATTCGCCTCCCCGGTAACGACGCAGTAGTTTCCCCGAGTTACGATCGTATAGAGTGTTCAGGATAAAACGGGCGGCATTGTCGGCCATCTGCAGATATGTATCGTCACCGAAAACCTGGAACGCGCGGGCACAGGCGGAGATCATCAATCCGTTCCATGATACAAGAATTTTATCATCAAGATGAGGTTTGGTACGTTTCTCCCTGATGTCAAATAACTTGCTCCGGATCGATTGTATTATCGCGGCCGTATTGGCTGCTTCCTTGTCCCCGGTGATGGAAAGTATGTTCTTTCCGGTAAAAACTCCGTGCGGATCGGTTTCGACATTACCGTTTTCACGTATCCCAAAATATGTTTCCGCGATCGTGAATTCATCGGGGGTGAGTACCGATTTTATTTCATCATATGTCCAGACATAAAACGCGCCCTCTTCTTTTTCCAAAGGATTATCCGGGTTTACCGCACTCTCCGCATCTTCGGCCGAATAGAACCCGCCTTCGGGAGATGTCATCACACGCTCAACGTACCCGAGAATATCTTTTGCTACCTGTGCGTAGTATTCATCGCCGGTAGCCTGATATGCCTCGGTGCAAGACATTATGAGTTGTGCCTGATCGTAGAGCATTTTCTCGAAATGAGGAACGTGCCACTTTTCATCGGTTGCGTACCGGTGGAATCCGCCTCCAATGTGATCATATATTCCGCCCCGGGCCATTTTTTTGAGAGTAAAAGCGGTCATCTCGAGTGCCTTTGAATTTCCGGTCCGTGCGTGATAGCGCAACAGAAAATTGAACATTACCGGGGTCGGAAATTTCGGTGCGTCTCCGAATCCGCCGTACACCGGGTCAAATGCTTCTTTAATTTTTTCAAATCCATTCTCAAGGATTTTATCATCGAGCTTCTGTTCCGGCAGACGAGGCGGGACCGATTTCGAAAGATGGTCGTAAATTTGTCGGCTTGTTTCGGTAATCTTTTCCCGTTCATTTTTCCAGACGTTGTTTATCGCGTCTACTATATCACCGAAAGCCGGAATGCCGTGTCTGGGAGTCGGTGGAATATAGGTAGCCGCATAAAACGGTTTAAGATCATGCGTTAAAAACACCGACATCGGCCAGCCGCCCTGTCCCGACATTGCCTGAAGTGCCTTCATATATATGCGGTCCACATCGGGGCGCTCTTCACGGTCAACCTTGATGTTGATCAGATGCGTGTTCATTAACTCCGCAAGCTGCTCATTCTCGAAAACCTCCCGCTCCATGACGTGGCACCAGTAGCACGTCGAATAACCGATCGAAAGAAATATCGGCTTGTCTTCCTGCTTTGCTTTCTCGAAGGCATCTTCTCCCCAGGGATACCAGTCGACGGGATTATGTGCATGTTGCAATAAGTACGGACTTTTTTCGTTGACGAGTCTGTTCGGTCTTTTCGCTGATTGTGTCATAAACGATTCGTAATAAGATGAATGATTTGATTATATGGTATAACAATACAATTTGTTGTTAAATTCAATAACCACAAAGGGCACTAAGAATTTCACGGGTGATAGAAAAACCCTCCTTACTCAGACCGTCCACTGTGTTCCGCAAATATGTTTGTACGGACAATCCGGGCATTCAGCGGTCAAATCATCGGCAGGGTGAAAATCAATGCCGGCATTTGTGATCTCCTGCAACAATTTCCTTATTACTTCTCTGATGATCAAATCATCCTGCGAATCATCTATGTATCCGACTTCCACATCGGAATCCAGACTTTGCCTGCCCAACAGTAAAAAAACCGGGTTGACGATTGCGGCGGAATCGCTGAAATTGTTCTCGTATAAAATTTTGTAGACCGGTAATTGAAGCGAGCCGATCGCACCATACCAGGTCGACCGGTCGTCCGGAGTCAGTTTATCAATGCGTATTTTTAGCCGATCTGCATGTGCGGAGGTTTTATAATCGATAATATAGAGCGATCCGTCACGATTTTCTATGCGATCTATTCTTCCGTTGAGCAGGTGATTATTATAGTCTGCCTCGAGTTGTGTCTCAACATCGATGATTTTACATTCCGACCGGCGAACGACCGGTATCTGGTAAGCATCGAGAAATTCTTCCATTCGCCGACGGATTTGCTGCCGGAGTATATACGCCTTCCCCGATATCCGGTTGCCGAACATATCCCGGAAAACATNGTCGACAANCGCGATCATCTCTCCGGTTGAAACGTCCTCCGGCCTCAGGACATATCCTTTGCGCGTCCCGAAGTATCTTTTTAAGATCGTGTGGACGATACTACCGATCTGCAGATTATCTATATCCTCCGCGGGTTCGTCCCGTTCTCTGAGTTTCAGGATGTAGCGATAGTAGAAGCGGAGTTGACATTTCAGATAAGTATCCAGTGCGGTTGCGCTGTATTTCATAGTTGCCAGGATCGATGCGGTCTCGTTTGTTTTCGGTATCGGAGATGGTTCGGTATTCGTCAGTTTCAGATTATACCGGATCGCATCCGATGGTATCCGGTTACCGGATTTTTCGGCGTGCCATGCAAGCTGTTCGAGATACCGGCTTCGTTCTTTTTTATCTTTTTCTATATAAAAGAAATCGACCTCCTGTGCCTGATGGATCAATAGATCGAGGTAATACATATAGAGGCGTTCACGGTCCCGATATGTTGGAATGCCGAGCTGTGTGCGTACCCGTGTCGGTACAAGTGATTCGTCGCGCCGCATACCCGATATGACATCGTCGTTCGCATCGAGAAAAAAGACGCGTTTGAATTTAATCGATCTCGTTTCGAGAAAACCGAGCACCTGCAGACCGCTCAGGGGAGTACCGCTAAAAGGTATTTCGACGCTTTCGAGAAAATGGTTGTAAAAATTATAGTATGCTTCAAACCGTTGAAATCCTGTCGCCGCAAGCAGCGAGTGCTGCAGCGTATCCAACGATTCAATCAGATGAGATGCAAAATGATTGAAGAGCGGATGCCGGGGAGCGGTGCTATGACCATGGATGAATAAAATAATCTGCCGGATCTTCTTTGCGAAGTCGCCGATCGAAGAAATTTCTTCAAGTGAACAAATCGTATTGCGGTGAATCTCAGTAAGATGTTCCCGACATTCATCCGCGGCTATAGAGTATCCCGCCCCCGATGCGCGATCGGCGATCTGTTCGAACAGAACGGTATTGTCCTCAATCTCCCGAAGTTCGAAGAAGGTGAGCGAATTATTTTCCGAAAAATGCTCTTCCAGTGCATGGAACAGAATCCTCGACGGCTCCGATGCTCCGTGGAATACGATATTTTTTGTATACGGATGCAGAACAAACCGGAGGTAGTCAGGTGCGTAGTAGCTGTCGTCTTCCCGTGACAGGATAACCTCCATAGCACTCCGCAGGAATCCGTTCAGTGTACTACGCGAAGCAGGGTAACCGAGGGATATGTTGTAGTTGTTGTCGGGGATCAATGGCAGCGTATGCTGTATAAGCGGAAAAAGGGTGTCCGGCGACGGTGATACGATCACGTGTTCTTCATCCGGTTGAACCTTCTTGTCGATCATATCTTTGAGCAAACCCGATAGTGCAAAGACCTGTCCATGGGTGTCGGTGCTTTTGTGAAATCGTATGACCGGCTGAGTTATCTGAGCGTCGATTTTTTCCGTTTTTATGCGGAGTTTATCCAGGTGTTCCTGCATCCCTTTTCCGTCCTGAAAAAGAATGATCGTGTTGTCGCGTTTTAGAAGGTGCGAAAAAATGTCACGCTCGGCTTTTGTTAAAACAAAGAAGCCAGCCAGGAATATCTGTCTGAATTCCCGCAGCGCTGCGGTGTCGATCGATCGCGCCGCTTCACGGTAGCGCATTGCACGTGTAGAAAATTTTTCTGCGGACAGCTTTTCGTAAAATCCTGAGAAATACATCTCAAGTGATCCGATCTGTCCCGTATCGTATCCCGATAAAACGCTTTGCAGTTGATTCGGAGTTATGCCTGCAATGCAGAACTCCTCAAGCTCTTCGAATATATGCATGGCAAGCGGAAGGAAATCATCCACGCTTTTAAAATGTTGCTCACCGACAGGCGTGTTTACCGCACAGTGTATTTGATATAACAATGCGGCAGCGTCGAGCTGATCGATTTTACGGTCGGTGATGTCGAGTTCATGTTCATATATGTAATCGACAAATTCGTCCATCGACATGATTTGCGGCGGTATGTAACCGGTGCCGGTTGACCCGGCGATCTTTTTCCGGAGATAGTATGCAGGACGTTTGCCGGGGAAAACAACGAGCGAACCGGAATAATCCCTGTCGCGGTGTGTCAACCGTCCGGTGATCTCCTGTATAATGTCATAACCGGGAGGGAGAAGGATCGGAGTGTTCATACAACCGCCTTTATTATTTTTGTATCGACGAAGGCGAGGATACCTCTGATGGATGTATCCGGATAGATACCCGAAAGTATCGCACAATAATTTCTAACCTGTCTCTCATACCCCGCGGATGCTCCGCGATCATCGCCTGTTTTAAAGTCGATGGCGGTTACCTTATCGGTGTCGATAACAAGCCGGTCGATCCTGAATAAGTGACCTTTCGCATCAGTGATATCCATCTCGGTATGGATGATCCGTCCATCCGCCTTTATGAAATATTTTCTTATTTCGTCGATGGTGAGGAAACCGGTTATCGAGGCGATTATCTCTTCGATAGAAGCATCAGGGAACTTTCCGTGTCGCAATCGATACCGGTCGAGTACGGCATTGATTTTTTCTCCGGTGGTATCATCGATATAATCGATACCGGATAATATTTCGTGTATCAGTTCACCACGCATCAGCTCTGTACTGCGGAGAGATCTCCTGTCGCCGATATCGAATTGAACCGGTAACGTATGATGGTACGGAGTAATGTATTTTTCTTCGTTCACTCTATGTCGTTCGCGCGTCGACTTCATTCCGAATGTCTCTTTCGGGAAAAAGGAAAATATACTATCCTTGCCGGCTTTCCGGGGTTCGACTCCGAGAAGGTACATTTCTTCCTCCGCGCGGGTGCACGCGACATAGAGACCGTTCAGATAATCGGCGATGCTTGCCAGCCGGTACTCATTGTATAGTTCACCGAGGTGTGGATCGATGTCTTCGTATCCTTTTTTGAGACGAAGCAGCACCGGAGGATTTTCGGTATCGTCGATAAAAAATTCCTCCTGCATCCGGTGGTTGTTATATAGTACGATAATCACAACCGGAAATCCCAGTCCCTTTGCTTTATGGATCGTCATGATCTGAACGGCGTCGATTTTTTCCGGCGTATCGAGATTCCAGTCCGAATCGGTGTCATCGGATGCCACATGATCAAGAAATGCGCCGAGGCTGTTGATCCCGCCGGATTCAAAATCTTTTATGGCTTCGATGAGTTTTGTTAAAGCGGCCTCTTCTTCTCTGAAGTTTTCATATAAGGAAAATGTCCTGTATACATCCAGGGTCAAATCGTAGATCGAAAGGTGACCGGCTTTATTGAATAGATTCTCAAGACAGGTGTTCCAGAAGTCCGGATATGCATCCGCAATGTTTTTATAAAGCGGGTGCTTGCGCATTGCCGGGTCGTTTCCGGCGTTGGTTATACATTGTATGAAAGCATCCCGGGGTATACCGCTCTGTGCGAGTGAACCGGCGGAGATATCACCGAGACAGAAGGACGCGAATGCGAGATCGTCCGTCGGTGAGTTAAGAAATTGCAGAAGGGAAATGAGCTCACCGGTTATCTTGCGTTTCCGCACATCGAGATTCGAAAAAGAGACAAAACGAATATTTTCCTCGCTGAGCCAGGAGCTTATCGCCGTGACATCGTTGTTTCGAAAGGTCAGGACGGCGATATCTTTGTGGGTGTAACCTCTTTGCAGCGCATCGTTGATAGTGTCGATGATTTTCTTTTTTTCGGGATGTGGTTGTTCTTCACGGTCCTCCGGTGAAAACACTATGCTCTCGGCATACCCTTTGCCGATTTTATGATCCGCTGTATTCTGGTGATGATGATCGAGTCCGCTCAACGTTGCCGCTTCTCGGTAATTTTCATTCGTGAGCAGCGAATTAAAAAATGTTTCGTTGAAGCGCAGCAGGTTCTCGTCGCTGCGATAATTTGTATCGAGATCTTTTATGTTTGGTGCTGCGGAAGGGAAGTCCCGGTTATCTTCCAGGTGCTTCATAATTTTAAAGTCTGCTCCACGGAATTTGTAAATTGCCTGCTTCGTATCACCCACTGCGAAGAGACTGCCCCCCTCTGACAATGAATTCTCGATGAGGGGTCTCAGGTCTGCCCACTGGAGCGGAGACGTGTCCTGGAATTCATCGATCAGATAATGATGCACGGTATCGCCCAACATCAGATAGATATACGGCACTATGTCGGCTTTCAGTTGTGAGGAAAGCGCCTTCCCGATATCGTCTATAAATATCTGATTGCGTTCCCGTTTTACGTTGTTGAGTATATCGCTGAAATTGCGAAAATGCAGCATATGAGGAGTATAAAATGACCGTGCATACAGCGATGTTAGCTGAGCATAAAGATCGTTTAGTGCGTCGCGGAGTCGGTTTACCTGTTCGTTCCGGGGATCGAACAGTTCTTTACTCATGTTACCTTTTTTAATCAGATTGCCTCTGTGCCGTTTCCCGATCGCGTAACTAATATCATCCCTCTCTGCCGCTGCAAGTGCGTTATCGAAACGCGCATTCGCGTTATATTCCAGGCCCGATGATTTAATAAACGTGTCGATATTTATTATCTGCTCTTTAATCGATGCGAAGGTATCCGATATTTCCCTTGTGTGGTCTCCGGTGACAACCTCGTGCGGGAGAGAAGCGAACCGTGTATATAATTTTTTGAATGCCTGAACAACTTCCTCCGTCGGATCCCATGGGAATCTTGACTTCGGATCCTTCTGCCGTAAAATGTAATCGATGATTTGTTCAAAAGCTTTGGATTCACCGGAATCCGGTTTTACTTTTCTGAAAAAATGCTCGAATGCCTGATTAATAAGTTGATTCTTTTCCAGAAGGATCTCGGTATTCGGCAATATCCCTAATTCAAGTGCCGATGAACGAAAGATCGAAGCGGTGAAGCTGTCGATCGTTCGCACCTGGAAATCGGAATAATTGTCGAGTATAGTGTCGATTGTTTCTCCGGCCCGTTCCCGGAGTACTGTGCGGTCTATTCCGGTGAGATATGCAAGTATATCGAGATGTTCGTCATCACCGGAATATATAGCTTTTAGCCAGGTGATGATTCTCTCTTTCATTTCCCGGGCTGCATTGTTTGAAAATGTTATTGCCAGGATATTGGTAAGAGTATTCTTTCCGATTCTGTCCGAGAGTATGAATTGGATGTACCGGTGCGCGAGTGCGCGGGTTTTACCCGATCCTGCGGATGCGCGGAGCAGCGTGAAATCGGGAAACGACAGGTCTCTATCGGGTGTGAGAACCGTGGGTGCCATGCGGAAAAATTATTTACCTTTCCATTTCGGTTTTCTTTTTTCCACGAACGCTTGCATTCCTTCCTTTTGATCTTCGGTTGAAAAGAGGAGATAGAAGTTTTTTCTTTCGAATTCGAGACCGGTCTCAATGGTCGTGTCGAATGCTTTCAGCACGGATTCCTTTGCCAGCTTCAATGCCATAGGCGGCTTCGAAGCGATCAACGCTGCCGTCTCTTCGGCTTCGCTGATGAGCATTTCCACCGGGACGATCTTATTGACCAGACCGGCTTGTTTTGCTTCCTCAGCTTTAATAAATTTCCCTGTGAGCACCATATCCATTGCGCGATATTTTCCGATCGCGCGCGTCAGACGTTGTGTCCCACCTGCACCGGGCATCACCCCTATATTGATTTCGGGTTGTCCGAATGTCGCGGTTTCGGATGCGATGATGATATCGCAGAGCATCGAAAGTTCGCATCCGCCGCCGAGTGCAAATCCGCTGACGGCCGCGATGAGAGGTTTTTTTATTTTCCGGATCCGATCCCATTTTGAAAGTTGATCTCTGACGAGCATATCGACTGCGGTGGCTTCTGCCATTTCCTTTATATCCGCTCCGGCGGCGAATGCCTTTTCATTGCCGGTGAGAATGATACATTTTATCGCATCGTCGCAATCGAGTGATTCCAGCGCCGATACGATTTCGTCCATAACTTCCCGGTTGAGGGCGTTTAAAACCTCAGGTCTGTTTATTTGTACCTGAGCGAACCCTCTTTCGTTCGTCGTCACAAGAATGGTTTTATAATTCATATTCATATCCCTTGTTCTATGGTTCTACTTCCGGATTATGTTACGGGACGATAACTGTTGTAAATTCGTCCCTGAACGGTGAAACGCGAATTGAATCACCACGCAGCGCAATAAAGTATCTATCGGTCTGATGATCAAAGTGAATGAGCAGTTCATATTCCAGGGAAGATAATCTGCCTATGTTATACAGTTGCGCGACGTGACCGCTCGGCATTATGACTCCGTCCGGCTCGACAACTTCTCCCCGGGTTAAAGTAATGATCTCGATTTTGTCATAATCGATACGAACCTGATAACCGCGGATCAACGGAGGCCGGAAACGGTCTCCCGGCACAATCTCCATGAAGACATCATCCGATTCTTCCAGGAACCGGTAGAACATGATATTTAGTGTATCTTCGGGTAAGTCGCCCTGCGATGCCCGGACAGACAACAAAAGTATTGCTATAATACATATACTATGCAGTAAATTCTTTACCGCATGCACCGCAGAATGAGTATCGAACCGGCATAGTGGCCCCGCAGGATGAACACTGTGTGAGTAATCCTTTGCGAACTTTTTCATAATCGATCGGTTTCTTGTTTTTAAAAGAATCAATTCCTTCAAAAATCTCCGGCGCCGAAGTATGCACTGTCAGCCAGTCCCGCGCATGTCCGATTGTAATGCCCCAGGAAAGGTCGCGCCAGACATTCAGTTGTTGTTTTGTATAGCGGGTTACTTCAGGGAGTTTATTTATGAGCTTATCGGTTATTTCTCTGACTGCATTGTCCAATTGATCCCGCGGAACCACCCGGTTTACAAGACCCCAGTCAAGGGCTTTTGCAGCGGGGATCTCCTCGCAGAGCAGCAGTATCTCGCGGGCTCGCCGGTCGCCGACGATGAGCGGCAGCCACTGTGTAGCACCCGCCGCCGGGACGCTCCCACGCGCCGGTCCGACCTGGCGAATATAAATATCGTCGGCTGCGATTGCGAGATCGCACGCCATGTTCAGCTCATTGCCGCCGCCCACGACGATTCCGTTGAGGCGCGCGACCGTCGGTTTGCCGATATTGCGGAGACGGTCATGCATCTCGATGAACACTCCCATCCATTTATAAAAATCTCCGGGGTGTGACATAAATTCGTCATGCCATTGTTTTATGTCCGCGCCGGTACAAAATGCTTTCTCACCCGCTCCCGTCAACACCATCACCGCAATCGTGTCATCCCAGGTAACATCTTCAAACACGCGGTGTAGTTCGCGGACGGTCTCGAAGTGTAACGCGTTGTGAGCGTGAGGACGATTGATGGTGACGGTTGCGACCCTGTCTTTCTTCGAATATAAAAGATGTTTTAATTCGAGTTGTTCGGGATCCTTGCCGGTATAGTTTGATTTATGCATGTTCCACCACCTCGGCAATCATCATCTGTACCAATCCGGCGGCAAAATCCATTAGATCTTTTCCCGCTGCTTTCCCCTCGGGAGACGCCATAGCCCGGTTGAGAGCATCCTCATTTTCAAAATACATCTCGGCAAGAAGATAAAATTTTGATTCGCCTCCGATGGCGCTGGTTATTTTTGACACTTCGAGTTTTTTCAATCCCGGCATTTTTTTCACAAGCGGTGTGTGTTTATTTGTATAATGATCGTCGAATGCAGACGTATCGGAGGGTTTTTTATAGAGAGCGATCAATTTTACCATTGGCATATTCCTCATGATTTATGAATATTGCGGTAATATAAGAGTTTGTCATAAAATATAGAAGAATACTCTCGTAATTGCAACCTGTTGATTTTACATGCTTTTTTCGTATACTTAATGTCGGGGGAGCGTTTTCAGGTTTTTGGTATGTCTTTTTTATGAACGAGAACGAATTATATTCAAATTTTAAAGATACTGAACGGGCTCGCGGATTAATGCGGGATTTTATCGAATCCCTCATCGGGTCTTTCGATGATCACGGTAAACCATATACGCCGGATGAGCTGCATCGGTACTTTCTGCAGTCGATAGGGAATCTGCCTTCACCCGATAAAGCGTTGCTGAATATTCACAGAATGGCGGAGGCATCATTCGGAATATCGTTTACGCGCGACCTTGTACGCCATCCGGTTCTTCTTGACCTTGCACTGAAGATCGGATCGCAGTCCCAGTTCCTATCCGAT
>SL_3KL_010_SEDDRAFT_10005000_pt1 | contig 11931 bp, 13 predicted proteins | sample SodLakKL_010_SED_2_FD_10381 | JGI IMG/M metagenome (IMG submission 10381)
GACTCGATGGTGACACATCAGATTTTCATTGGCGTGGTTTCGGAGCAAGCGATCACCTGCAAGTAAGATTTTTTGAAGGTGTTTCAAACAGCCCTCAGCTATATGCGTTTACTGACAATAAACCTGCTGCTTTTGTATCACAAGTATATGCGAGCACTTTCGAGAAAAAAGCATCTTCTTCAGAAGGTATTTTTTATCGTGGTGGTTCTTTGATAGATACTGATTCGTCTGGACCTGCGAATGAAATAGATATGGGAACTTTACATATTACCGGGAAATTTGCTAATGATCGTCTTAATGGCGTAGTACAGAGGTTCGCAGTTTACAACAACGTCAAGTCAGAAACAGCTATCAAGAGAATAACAAAAATGCTGGAGGCATGATGTACGGACCAAATTATAGAGAAGCCTTTGTAAAGGCAACGACAAAACAAGTCGAAGAAGAATATGTCCTCGACTTACCATTTCGTATATACGGACAGCAAATAATATATAATGGTAGGAATCTATACGACAGAGTGCCACAGAAGAGATGTGAAGTTATGGCACACGTAGTATTCAAGACAGAGGACTATGAGCAGGTAATCAAGNATGACGGTTTCTTAGGGGACAGCTCCACACCTGAAGGTAGAAAGCGGGTTCTAAAGTCTGAGGATTACAGAAATATTTGGGGCAAGACTAAAGAGGAAACCTATACGAGGACAACAATAAATGATGGCAAAGAAGAGATAGATTACTACGATGGAGAAGATAAAGATGAGCTTTCAATTGCAAGTATATTTTTGAGGAGTAGGCAAGAAATAAAGGAGCAAGATGACGATATTAGCAGGTCTTAGACTTATCTCCGCTGTAATCTGCGGAATGCTTTACGGGCTTGGTGGCTCTGACTTGGTACGTAAATGGGTGAGACGTTATCTTATGCCCGCTATACTCGGCATATCAATAACGCTTATATCGCTCTATCAGGGGACCTTTTCATTTTATTACCTCATAGCACCGATTATAACTTTAATCGCCACTACGCTCGGTTATGGCAAGAATCAGACGGGTGATAGTACCTTTTTAAAGATAGTCTATCGAAGTTTGATAGGTTTGGTCTTTGGCTTAGCAGGACTACCGATAGCATTTGTAACGGGCAATTGGCTACTGTTTGGATTCCACGTTGTGTTATGTGTAAGTGCTATGACAATATTCGGGGTATGGAACCCGCTTCGAAACGCACGAGATGAGGAAACGATACTGGGGTTTTTGTTTGTTTTGATACTGATTTTTATGGTTTAAATGATATGCCCAAAATGCAAAAAAGAAAAAACAGACAGCATAGCGATAGCGTGTATTGTAGTGCTTGGAAACTGCGACGAATGTGAGAGAGGCAAAAATGAATAAAGAGGGAGAACCACTAGCCGAATGCTTGCAAATCTTTAAACGTATCGAGCAAAAAATCGACGCACGCTCAGCACATACAGATGAGCTGTTAGCCGGGCTTATCCAACGGGCGGACAGGATAAACGGTCGTTATGAAAAACATATTAAAGAGAGTACAGAGTACCGCAGAAAAGTCGACAAGCACGAACATACGTTGGATTCGCTAGAGAAAGCTGCCACTAAAGCTATGCAGGAGAGGCTAAACACTACGAAAGCGGCACAATGGCGGATAGGTTTAATCGTAGCTGTAAGCATGAGTTTGCTGACAATTATGGCGCAGGGTATTCTACGTCTGGTAACAGGATGAGCGAACAAGCAAGGATAGACCAAAAGAAGAATGAAATACTGCATGACCTTAAAGCGGTGGCAACAGCGTGGCAAAACTTTTCTGCTATGCTCGAAAGAGAGCTTGACAGGCTAAATGCAGATGTGGAAAAACTCTGTGCAATGCGTAAAGACCAAACCGAGGAGGCAAAACATGGAACTGTTAAAAAATTTAGTGAATGCCCTAACTGCGAACTGGGGGGAGTTATTGGAAGCGGTGGCATATGTAGTGCTTGCGGCCAGTGTATTGATAAAATTGATACCGACGTTGGATAAAGAGAACCGCTTTTTACCTTTCGTCAAATGGGCGGCGAAGTTTTTGGCCCTGGATAATGGTAGAGTGCCCGACGAAGACCGCCCGGTAAAGAAAGACTGATATGTGGTGGAACGCGATTCCAGGTATTATCGACAAAGCTCTGGGTTTAGTGAACACTTTGCTAAACCCAGAGGACACCCGGAAGAGAAAACTTTTTGACTTAAAAAGGCAGGAACGTGCGATACTTAACAGTATTAAAAAACAACTTTCGAAGAAAAAGCGTGACCCTGTCGCTCTTGGTGCTGATATTGACGAGCTTGTCAGGTTGCGCAGGAAGATCACCCGTTATACTCGCTGACTCTGACTTGATCTACACGGGTGAAGCCGGTGAACGACCGCCCCAAGTTAATTTTGACTGGGCTCTTATGAGTCAGAACCGTCTTCTTGACATTGTCGAATAGTTATAGCCTGCCATCCGTAGTGTGCTATTAAAACAGCATCAGCGGTAGACTTGTTGAACATCTTTCGCTTGTATTCTTCCGGGTATAGATTTTTCGCAAAGTCGTAGAGTTTATTCTTATCCCCTTTAGAAAAGCACCCAATAGCACTTTGCCACACCTGTGGTCTCACCATTGTGACCGGGACTCCCGTAAGCCTCGCAGCTGTTTCAACCACTTCAGCCCACCTGCCGAATGTAAAAGCACTCACCACGCCCATTTGAGGAGACGCGGTGACTTTTTCGATAAACACCTCGTAGTCCGCCATATACCGATGACCAAAAATATTCCTGCATTGGGTAATATCTTTTTTAAAAGGTACAACATCAAGAAGAGTATTATCTTTGCCGACTATTGCGTACCCTCCTGTCTTTCCAGGGTCAACTCCTATTACATAGTCCATAATTTATCCTTTCTTGTAGCGGTCACAAGTAAACCCTTCTGCAACGATAGGGCATCCCCCCGACCAGTCTTCACCTTGACACATAAGTTGTATCATCTCGTCTATTCTGCCTGCGCCTTTTTCTTGTTCTGATACGATCTCATCATGAGTGTGCATAAGAATAGGGAAGCCTGCCTTCTCCAGACGAGGGAAACTGTACGCCATAATATCCCGGGCGACAGCTTGAGTGCAATTATGCACCAATAAAGGCCCGTGTTTTGTAATCACCATAAACCTATTATGAGGCCCACAATTTAATATATCATACACCTCTTGTTTTTCGATAGTATTTGACGATTTCTTCTGGCGACCTTCCCTTTTTAAGGTGCCACGCAATTGCATTATAGCTTTTCCATTGAGGACAATATATTTCCCAAAAATCCATGTAGCTATATTTCTCCCCTTTATAGAGCAGTAGTCTTGAGTTCCGTTTGTTTCGAGAATTTCTTTTTCGGCTACATATACGGATATTACCTGGCACATAGTTTTTTTCGTTATCAATTCTATCCATATCCATATTAGGTTTGTCCCAACCAGACAGAGTTTTAGCGTATTCCAAAAATAGTTTACGATTTTTAAGCCATTTTCCGTACACTTTAATGCCCCTAGCCCCATAATTTTTATAAGCCTTTGAAGTAGGATTATAGCACCGGGAAACCATCCCCGTGTATCGATGAAGCCACGTATGGAGAATATCTCCTTGCATGATGTCGCTATACTTTTTTTGCTTTTTTCCTCTTGCTTTATGTGCGCAGGAAAAACATTTTGGGAAAGGGTGTCTATATAATTTTCTAGTTTCGTAATACTTTTTTGTACCGCACTCGCATCGGCATAATGTTTTACTTTTGATGCCTTTACCACCTGATATAACCGTAAGGGCGCCAAAGACCACCCCTTTTTTAGGGCGGTAACCAATACTTTTCCTCCCAAATCTATCAGTGGTTTCCACGAGTTGCCAACGAGAATCTCGTGGTCTGGTGTGCCAACCAAACCCCCTCGTTTTATCACCTTTCTTTTTCCTTGACTGATTACTCCGTTGTGAGTTATCCATTTTCCACCATCCCAAAGTTTATCTTTTTTTGTTATTTTTGCTATAGGCACTAATCCTCTCATTGTAACAACTTTTGTATCTCTTGCCAAACAGTTTTCAGCTAAACCCCCACCAAAAGTTTCTTTTCGCACCCATTGTTTGGTCACTTCTGTCATATACGATAGGCTCTTACCACCAAAACGGTTATCCACAAGCCCCGGCTGTGGATATGTTAATAACCTGCCCGAAGGGAGCCTGCAATACAAGTCGCCTTGGTACGCATACCCGATACTACCTGCAGTAAAAATCCTGCCTGGGTTCTGAAAAGCGGAAAGAGCGGCATGCTCTAACAAATGCCAGAACTTTGGGATATGAGCATAAGTGTTTCGGTACAAGTTAATGATCCTTTTCCCTCTCTCCTCATCTATGGGTATGCCCCATGATGAACAAGTGTAAGAAAATTTTGTGCCACCCATACCATACCCGGCACCTAAAATTGTTGCTTTTCCCAGAGCACGTTCTTGAGGGTTACTCTTTTTGGTGAGTGAATCGTTATGGTATATCCTTTGTGCCATCTTAACATAGATGTCTTCGTCAGTCCCGGCGTCTGTCGCCCTAAATTCCGTGAGCCCTCGGGCCTCCCCTGCAAGCCACATAAGCACTCTTGCCTCGATAGCTCCATAATCTACCACATAAAGTTCTTTTCCGGGACCCGGTATAAAAACACCCCTGACCGCCTTAGAAATGACGTCCAGAATTCGCCCAGGATACATCATCTCAAGCACTCCTATGTCATACCTATTGATACGCTCTATCGCCCTCTCAGGGTCAATGTCGCCTGTTTTATCATAGGTCAGGTTTTGAAGTTGTACTATTTGTCCACCCCAACGACCTGTGTTAGCAGCATGATACACATAATTATCTCTAAGTATATTATCATTGTCTGTTGCTTCTAAAAGTGAGCGATACTTTTTTGTCGATGTTTTGCCCAACTGTTGGCGGAGTCGTAGAACTCGCATTTGGGTGGGGTTGATCTTCCCCGCCTTTATATACTCGGTAACTGTCTCTTTACGCAAATTTGGAATGTCACAGCCGGTATCGTTTAAGAATTTCTGCATACTAGGAACTTGAGTACCTTTAGTAACTTGTCCTTCAGTGATGTCCACCAGTTCCTTATTGAGCGTGCGCGTTCTATTTTCCAACAGATGAATGATATTCTTAACCGAATCGATGTCAACCCTCGTCCCTCTCTCGTTAATAAGTTGGTCATAAAACCAGACTTCTTGCTCTTTTGGTGATAGCTCTGGCAAGAGTGAATCCAATTCCCGTTCTGTTGCGACGTCTTGTTCGCAGTATCTGTACAGTTTGTCGTAGTTTTCCGCTTTTTCATTAAACACCGCCTTTCCGTCTTTCCAACGGGGTTTAGACATTAGTCTCATTATCTGTTTTCCCTGCCTGTCCTTTTGGTTAGAACAGTTCATAGCGTCGGCTGCCTTGTCCAAAGACTTCGGGAGCCCGTAAGCGCATGCCTTTGCCTGTATACACCGCCACCTCATAAGCGGTGCGGGTGGGGCGCCGTGCTTTTTTTCAAGCACGTTCTTCCATATTACACGCTCAAAAAAGGCGTTAAACGCATAAAAATAATTCTGTTCGTCTCTTAGAAGGGCATATAAAGGCTCAAAATTATCCGTTAACAGTTGAATGGGTCCATTATCTACCGCGTACCCGGCACATAACACCTGGGTCGACGGGTGCGTGGAATACACCCATGCACCCGTTGACCAGATGTTACACTCAGACCTCGTTTCGACGTCGAGTATGATCTTTGCCATTATACCCCCGCAAATGGGTTTCTATCACTCGTCCCCGCCGGTGCTTGCGTTGCAGGGGCCGATGATGCGGGTGCTTGCGTTTGCGGACTGTCCACCCCTTCCAAGTTCTCCTCGGGAAGGTCAATATCGTCAAACGCTGCGTCTACTGGCACACCGTGAGAAGTGAATGGCTCGTTATCGTTAACTTTCAGCACGTGCTGAAGTCCGATAGCCGCACTCTTCTTATGCCCAAAAGTATACCCATAGACATCGATGAACAGAATAATGTCGCATCCTGCGTATACTTCTGTTGGGTCGATAGGCTGTTTGTGCCTGTTAACGATAGTGGGCTTAGGTCCGACATCAGACTTCTTCCCCGCACTCAAAACCCAATGCCCTGCATATTCCGCACGGTAGGTCTTAAAAGCGCCGACATCATCACCGTCTTTGAAAGCGGAGAAGTGAGTCATACCTTCTTGAAGACCTGTCTCACCTGCCTGTCCGATTATCTCTTCTTTTACCGCTTTCTGTAACCACCCGATAAACTCCGGGACTTCTTTTCCGTCTTTCGGAAGCAAAAGAGATACGGAGTATTTTCCGTATCTGTCAGGCTTACCGAGATTAGGGAATGACGCTCTTCCAACTGGTGTTCTTCTTGATTGGCTCATTGTTCCTCCTGTTTTTACTTGTTTTCTTGTTTTTCTTGTTTTTCTTGTTATTCTTGTCTATCTCGTCAAAGTCTACATCCTCGAACACCGCCTCTGCTGTTCTGGTGATGTGTTCTTGCGCCTCTTTTGTAGGCACAAGAGTAAGATCACCTTCGGGCGTGAAAATGTAATCCTCGACCTTCTCTTTTCCTGCCAGTTTTTCTAACTGAGCGGGTGAGCGTAACTTTTTGGTGTACAGGTCTTCCCCGTATTCACCTTCCAGTTCCGATATAACCGCCTGTTCGTCTCTCCACCTCCTGTTCTTTCGTTTTCTGGACAGGGAGTAATTAGGTATCTCTCTACCACTGACCGCCAGGGTAAAGGCATACCNCTTAAGTTGTTTCAGTATTTGCTCAAGGGTCTCAAGTGCAGGTAAGGCTTTTCCTATCTGTTCTGGCGAAAGGTCAGATATTCGCGGAAAAGCCTGGTCTACCCGGGGGATGATAGCCTGCACTTGAGAGACAACTTCTGTTCGTTCCACCCCACATGTACTTTGCGCTTTACACCAACCGCACCACTTACCGGCTTTTAACTCTGGATTTTTAGCTCTGGTCGCTTTGATCGCTTTTTTGAGCTCTTCAGCAAAGTCCAAGAGTCTTTGCGGGGATGTCTCCCAACATTTTACATAGTCCCCTTCTTTCGCACGGGGTTGTACAATGTAGATAATTACTCTCGTTACGAACATTTGAGCATCGAGAAAGGGGCGAAGCGCATAATACATCGCCTGCTTGTTCTCTTCGGGGTCTACAATAACCCCTCTACCCGATTTTAAGTCAAAGACATAGAGGGTATCTCCTGCAATAAAAGCGCAGTCTGTCGTACCTTTAGCGTCTTCGTCTATTTCCGGTAAAGAGTAACGCGCCTCAACCTGTAAAGCGGATTGAGTTGCGTCATGCTCTTCCAGTAAGCTGAGTACCTTATTGCGATACAGTCTTACCGTGTAAGCAAAATCATCATTTACGGTAAACTCCACTACCTCACCGTAATTGTCTTTCACTTCAATAACTGTCCCTATCTTTTCGTAAGGGTCAATATCGTTTTTTAGACAGTCAGCGGCGAGTTCGTGTATTGCTGTACCTTCCAACTGATATACTGTTGACGCCTCTTCAATATCTATCTTGGCCTGCGCCTGCACAGACCCCGGACAATTGAAGAATCGTTCCGCTTGTGACGGACTTATAACCGAGTGTTTGCTCACGATATACCTTTCTCTTTAAGAAACTCATCAATCAGTTTGATGACCGCAGGCTGGTCATCTTCCTTGACGTCCACCACAGTTGGGTACTGGGGGAATTGCTCTTTAAATACTGACATAAGTTCCGCAAAGGTTTTGTTAGTTTTCTCTGCATCGCCATGGAACCCACTTATGAGGTTCGCGTAGTCGTTGATCTTCTTACTATAGTTCTCTTCTGTTTTCGGCAGTTCTTTTTCCTCTGTCTTCTTTTCTTTCTTCTTTCTCTTCTTTTTCTTTTTCTTTTTCTTCGGTTTTTCTTCGTCTTCTGTCACTACTGTTCCCACTGTTTGGACATTACCCTCTTGGGCTATGGGAGTTTTTATAAACTCCAATATCCCCTCAAGAGCGTCTGCCACTCTCTTCATTTCTGATTCCATGCTCATTTCTTCCTCCTTAGGTTTGTTTAGTCTTCACAATTTAGGCGGAGTTCGCCCTCAGCATTACAATTTGAACAGTTAAATGTCGCTACAATTCCGTCACCCTCGTACCCATAGTCTTCAAAATTAAAGTCAGAGCCCCATATTAACGGGCTACCACAGAACCAACATAACATTCTGTCGCTCATACAACCCCCTCTAACGTAATCGCTATTCTGTTTAATATATCTTCCATAGTCTCCTCCTTCTCGGAAAAATCCAGACCGATAGCATCGTCTTTCATAATGGTCTTTATATTTTCTTCCTTAAGTATCGTACTGTCCAGTATCTGTTCATCAATAGTGTTTTCCACTATAAGGAACTGGAACAGTGTCTTACCTGTTTGCCCTTGTCTGTGAAGCCTGCCGATAGCCTGGTTAATAGTGCCGGGCGTGTGGCATATCTCGACAAAGACACCTACACTACACTTCTCTTGCAGGCCGTCTATGCCCTCACCGGCAGCTTGTATTTGCCCTATAAAGACCCTCGTCTCGTCGTCTGTCCGGAACTTCTCTATCGCATCCTGCCTTTTCTTAATAGGCGTACCGCCATAAAGTTTAACAGGCTTATAAGCGGAAAGTTCTTTTTCCAGACCCTCAATAACCTCTCGATGATAAGCAAAGACCAGAACTTTCGGTTCGTCTTCCAAGATGTCCATTATATGCTCCGCGCTGAGCTTGACCTTGCCCACCCCTATCTTACGGCGGATAGAACCATCCTCTTCGCCCTTAAAAAGTTGTTCTTTTATCTCTTTGGATGTGGGCATATAGATTTTTTGTAGTGTCTTGTTCGGCAGAACATCTCTTGTACGCCTTAACATAAAACCGTCAAGCCTGCCTGCTAACTCTTCTAAATTAGTGGCGCCTGACGCATCCCAGCCCCAATGACCGTCTTTCCCATCACAATAACGCTTGGTATAAGAGATATAGTTCTTATACCCACCCAAACGGTCGTGACAAAGCTTGTTAAGCATAGCATATAGCTCCACAGGTCTATTAAGAACAGGTGTTGCGGTAAGCATCCACCTATATATAGCGAGGTCGCAGTACCCGCCTTTATTCCATACCGCTTTAGCCCGGCGGGTACTTTTGTTTTTAAGTGCGTGGCACTCGTCACATATAAGTACGTCATACTCTCTTTTTGCGAGTACTCTGGAGTATCTTTTACGCCATATAAGATCGTAATTGACTATGAACATCCCTTCTTCGGGCAAAAAGTCTATGGTGTCTCGGTCGACAATATGTATATCGTCAGCGTCGAAACCCCATTTAACCGCCTCTTTGAACCAGTTGTACTTAATACTGGCGGAACATATAACCAGCACTCTACCCGCTCCGACCTCTTGACATGCGTGAAGAGCCTGTACAGTCTTTCCTATCCCCAACTGGTCAGCTAAAAGCGCCGAACGTGTCTTAGATAAGAAAGATACACCCTTTTTCTGGAAGGGGAACAGTTTATTATAGGTATCTTTTACTATTCGCATTGGAACGGGTCCTTTTTTACGGGTCGGGCATACTTATTACTGCCGCCTGTACCCAGTTTAGACCACCCTGCGCGGTTAAGCCCTTCAGCTATTATCCTCTGATGAGCTGTAGTCATAACACGCACTTGCCCTAAAAGCACTTCTGAATACACTTCTGTTGTAGTTGTCTCTGCTATATCCGGGTTTGCGTCAGACCAGTCTTTTATCAACCCTATCCAGGGGTGGTCAGCAAGACGCCTGTTAGATGACTCTTCCGCCTGGTCAAGTAAATGGCGCGGCATTATCAAAGGTTCTGTTTTAAGATACGCTTGGTATGCTTCCGCTATAAGTTGGTCTCTCACATCCGCAAAATCCTCGTATTTTATGTCAGAGCAGTATACGCACCAGAATCTTCTGTTACCCGTTGAGTCGTACAGATACCCCACGTCGTCAGGGTTGACTGTGCCTACAAACACACATTGACGTGGGAAACGGGTCCTTGCCCGTGCGTAAGGCATCCTTATATCATCTTCCGTACGTGATAAAAAGTTTTTCAGACGGTCGCTCTGGGTCTTGCGGGTCACGACCATTTCGGAGAGTTCTATCACCCAATGACTATGTATATAAGGTATACAGTCCTTATCTTTGGGGTCTATAGGCGCGTCACCGAACCATTCGCCCCCCAACGTGCGACAAAGAGTACTTTTACCAATGCCTTGCGCACCTTCCAGAACGAGCACGAAGTCCCATTTAACACCGGGGTCGAACACTCTCGCTATCATGGCCATCAAAAATTTTCTCCCTATCTGCCGGGTCAGTTCATTGTCTTCAGCACCACAATAGTCCACAAGCCACGAATTTAGTCTGGGCACCCCGTCCCATTCCAAGCTTTTTATATGCTTTCGTACCGGGTGGTGTGAGTTGTTTGCTGCAACAACTTGTATCGCCGACCACATAGTAGGTGATGAGTATTCTTTATTCATTTTGAACTTGTGGGCGAGATAAAGTCTTATCTTGTCTACCTCAAGGTCATTGACCTCACGGAACATATTTATACGCTCGTCTTCCCAAGGCACGTTGCCTATAATATCGAGCCTGCCTGTAAACTCGTTCCAGGAGAACTTGCCTGCAATTCCGACCTCTATACGAAGCATCGTCTCAGCGTTCTTAAGTGTCGGTTTCGGTGTTCTGTTCTTGTTTGAGTATACGTCAAAAATCTCCGCCGGGTCCTGCATAGCACTGTCAGGTGGCAGGTCGACACCTGCGAACACCTGTTTAGGATCTTGCTTACCGGGCATTTCGCTGTCATATACGTAAGCGTTCCGCACTTTTTGCAAAAGAGATGTTTCGTCCCACGGAGGCTTACACCTTTTATTCCAGTCTTTCCGCATTGACTCCCACGTCTGTTTTGCGGTCAGATTGTACTCCCTGCCTCTGCAAGCTATCTTATAAGTGGTAGTGTCGCCCATCTCACCCTCAACCGCTATCGGAGCGCCTTCAAGATATTCCTCATATCTCTGGACATTCTCGGGCGTGTCAGCAAAGCCTTGGTGCTGTACTTGAGCAACCCCGGCGTCAATGATGTTCTCTTCCTTACGGATAAGGCTTAAAAGTCCTCGAGGGGCTTCAACAGGGGTGAAAGGTGGAGTAAGAAACTCATAAAGTCTCTCCTCGCCCATTGAGCCCGCACCGATAACATAAGCGCCCTCTGATAAGAAGTCCAGACCCGGAAAAGTTCTCAAACTCTTTCGTATGAGGAATTGAGGAGGTTTTCTTAAGTATAGATGTAAACCCCTACTTGTTGTCCGCACGATAGTAGCTTGTTTCTCTACATCTCGCAAGGTACTTATCCTGGTCTTTAGTTCCGACCATACCTCTCTACCCTTCATATTTCTGGGGTCTATGTCAATGATCAAATCATCCGGTTTAAGCCGGACGCCGAACTGTCCGTAAGGGTACTTCAGCGGAACGGGTGCGTCGTCCACTATTGATTCTTTCCAATGCACTCCCTTAAGAGGCACTTTATTCCTGGTAGGAAAGGTGGCGAACCCTGCTTCAGCGTATACCCTCAGACAATCAGTTAACCCCGAAGGGATTTTCCGCTGTTGTGTCTTCACCGCCATTTTCCGCCCCCTTATAAGTACCTTCGATAAAGTTCTGTATATCTTCGTCGCTGAACCTTCGGCGTCGACCGATTTTGTAGAAACCGATCTTACCTTCTCGACAGTACCTACTGAGGGTCACCGGGTGTACACCCAGTATCTTAGCTGCTTCTTCAGTAATGTAAAGTTTCTCAGGCATATTTGACATTCTTCACCTCCTTCTTTT
>SL_3KL_010_SEDDRAFT_10005001_pt1 | contig 11931 bp, 6 predicted proteins | sample SodLakKL_010_SED_2_FD_10381 | JGI IMG/M metagenome (IMG submission 10381)
GAAATAGGTTTTATTGTAAACTTCATAGACAAGGACGGATTTGTCAGATTCCAGCCACTCGGTGGTTTTGATCCCAAGACACTGACTTCTCAGCGGGTAGTTATCCACGGAAAAAAAGATATTCCCGGAGTAATGGGTTCCAAGCCCATTCACATTATGAAACCGGAGGACAGGAAAAAAAGCCCCGAAATTCAGGACTACTTTATTGATACTGCCCTTCCAAAAGAGGAATTGGAAAAATTCATCCGCCCCGGCGATACCATTACCCGAATGGGTGAGCTGGTGAAAATGGGAAAAGGCTTTAACGGAAAATCCCTGGACAACCGAATATCGGTTTACATTTTAATTGAGGCCCTGAAAAAACTGAAAGGCAAGGTCATACCTTATGATTTTTACGCTGTTTTTTCTGTCCAGGAAGAAGTGGGACTGAGAGGAGCCCGAACTGCGGCCAGTGGGATTGACCCGTACTTTGGTTTTGGGTTGGACACCACCATTGCCTACGATCTGCCGGGTGCACAAGGACATGAAATGGTGACCAAAATGGGAGAAGGTGCTGCAATTAAAGTACTGGACGGAACGGCCATATCAGATTACCGCATGGTCGAATATCTCCGGTCACTGGCCGATGAGCACAAAATAAAATGGCAGACGGAAATCCTGCCCGCAGGTGGTACCGACACCGCAGCTGTTCAACAAAATGGAAGAGGTGGTTCGATCGCGGGAGCCATATCGGTGCCGACGAGATACCTCCACCAGACCATTGAAATGGTTCACGAAGAGGATGTGATCCATTGCATTGAATTGCTGACTCATGCCATCACTAATCTCGATAAATTCGATTGGACCCACCAATAAGTAAAAGTGGTTTGGTTTGTTGAGATCAAAAAAAATCGATTCCCGGGCTTTGGTTTTATTGAGGCCGGGTTTTTCCCGATTATAGTTCCTCGGTATTTACCGTAATTTCTTCCAACCGGCGCTCTACATCGTCAGACATATCTCTTTGATACCTTCCTCCGAGGTGATGAGCGAGAAATTTTTCCATGGCAGCAATAAAAGCCATATTGTTGATCGGCCTGGCAAAACCGTGCCCTTCATCCGGTGCGTTGAGGTACACCACCGGGAAACCTCTTTTCCTCAAAGCCACTACAATTTGATCCGACTCTGCCTTTTTTACCCTCGGATCGTTTTGTCCCTGAACCACCATCAAAGGAGCCTTTATTTTATCGGCGGAAAACAGTGGAGACTGTCTTATCAATTGATCCCGTCCTTCCTCTGTATTGGGATCTCCCATTCTGATGTGGAACATTTTTCTGCCGGATTCCCAATAGGGGGGAATGGATTCGAGAAGCGTAATCAAATTCGAGGGACCGACAAAAGATACGCCACAGGCGTAAATTTCGGGAGTAAAGGCCAGTCCGGCCAGGGTGGCATAACCGCCGTATGATCCGCCAAAAATGCCAACTCTTTTTTTGTCCACCACACCTGAATCGACCAGGTATTTAACACCCCAGCTCAGATCGTCCTGCATCAAGTCACCCCACTGCCTGTTTCCGGCATTGAGAAAAGATTTCCCGTATCCGGAAGAGATCCTGAAGTTGGGATTGAGTACTGCATATCCGCGATTGGCCAAAAACTGAGCAAAGTTGTTGTACCCCCAATAATCTCTTACCCATGGACCGCCGTGGGGCATTACCACCAGCGGTAAATCTTTTTTACCCTGACCCACCGGCAACGTCAGGTAGGCGGGAATGATCAGACCATCGGATGAAGGGTACGAAATGGAGTGCATTTCCGCAAGTCCTGTCCTGGGTATTTCCGGTCTCACCTTGTATTGAAATTCCAGGCTTTCCGACTTTCGGTCGTACAAGTAGGTACTTCCCGGTTCTACATCGGCATGTGCACTCACCAACCATTTCTCTTCATCCAGGGTGGGTGATCTGAAACCAATTTCATGTCCCTTTAACCGGCTTTTTACTTCTTTGTACTCTCTTTCAAAATCCCTGTCGCGAAAGTAGTATCGAGTCCGGTTTCCCGTATACGAGGTGGCAATAACTGATTTTTCTTTTTCCGAAAATAACAAACCACCAAAATCCACCTCAGAGAGGGGATCCTTTTCGATGAATTCAGTAGCACCACTATCAATATCCAAAAGATAAAGAGCACTCAAGTCGTTTTCATCCCCTTTGTTGGAAAGTAAGTAAACCCTTTGGTTGTCTTTGTGGAATACCAGGGGATGAACGGATTCGAGTATACTCCATTCGATCAATTTTTTTTCAACTCCATCACTGTCCAAATTATACAGTTCTCCAGTGCCATCTTCCCTGTTTCTGACAGCCAACCTCATTCGATCCTCATGATCGAAAATCCAGTTTAGATAGCGATGGGTATTTTCCCGCACCAGGCTCAGTTCAGCAGTGGAGATTCTCAATGTATACAAGTCGTGCCAGGCCGGATCTCTCTTGTTCAATCCTATGTAGAGTAAGTCCTTGTCCTCTCTGCACAGGTGATATATGATGGCCCGCACACCTTTCATCTGAGTCAGGTTGCGCAATTCGGTCGACTCCATATCAGCGGTATGGGGTTTCACCGCATAGATATTAAAGTTTTCATCGCCGTCTTTATCGAGGGAGAACAAGATGAATTTCCCATCTCTTGACCAAAAGTAATTGCTGACCGGCCTGGCTTTTTGCCGGGTAAGGGGTACCGCCTGATCAAAACTTTGTTCAAGGGTTTTAATCCATATATTTCTGGTGCCTTCAAAAGGTCTGAGAAAGCTAATAAATTTTCCGTCGGGAGACAGTTGGGCACCGGAAATGTCTGGATCTCCAAAAAATAATTTTCGATCGATTAAGGGGGGAATATCTCCGGTATTATCAAAACTGTTTAAAATTGATGGAGAAGCACAATTGAGGGGGAATATTTTCATGGATTTGCAGTAAGAAGTTAAAGTCCGGGAAGCGAAAAAAAATTATGGAACAAAAGTAATCAATCGGGAGATTTTGTCTCAACCGACGACACTTTTAATTGTCCGATTTGCTCGCCTTCTGAATTTCCTCTGCTTTTGCCTTATCGTAAGCCTCTTCGAGAGACTCTTCCACGGCAGCCAGTAGATCGTCGATTTTTTCTCGCGCTCGATCTTTAATTTTTTCCCTTATCTTTTCACCTTTTTCAGGGGCGACCATCACACCTAAAGCCACTCCGACTCCAAGTCCTGCCAATGCCCACAAAAGGGTTCCTCCACTCCTTTTTTTTCTACCCATAATAAAATTACTTAAGTCGTTTTTACTTTTTTCCTTAAACTTCGAACGGATTCCAACAAATGCGCGAGAATATTTGACTTTTTGACTTCGCCTAACTTCTCCAGGTATCCGCTTTTAAAAAGCCAGATAAGAACTGGAAAAAAAAGGGTCCTCCATTTGAATTTCCCACTCGATAGTATTTGAGCGATAGACATTCCCAAACCGGCCATCGAATCGGGTGAGGGATTTGGATCGCCACCATCGACTGAAGGATCCTTTCCCCATTCAGAAAGTTTCCTGACTGTAGAAACGATACCTCTAACCCCGGCAAGATCACCTTTAAGGTCGGCCCTGGCAGTATTTATTTCATCTAGAGATTCCTTTGCTTTTAACCTGGCCTCCAGGCGAGCAATTTTCAGATCCTTCAGGCTATTCATCTTCTTCATTTTCAAAAATTTGAACTACAAATCTCATAATGGCCGACTTGACCATCGCCTTCCACACCAAAATCACAAAAAGAGTTATTAAGAAGAATAGGCCGCCAACTATAAAAAAGCCAATATACTGCTTATCGAACCAATCTCCCAACCAAAAAGCAAAGCCCATGCCCAGGAACAAAAAAACAGCACTTATCAAACTACCGACAACCAGTAGTTTTAATAAGCTGGACAATAATCGGGTTGCAAATCCAATGGCATTCAGTTTCAACAACTCCACCTTTGCATTCACGTAAGAGATTAAACTCAGTACGATCGTTTCAAAGCTGGATTTTTCTTCTTTTGACATATTTTGATATTTACCTGAGTGCTATTGGCAGTCTGAAGCCATTATTTTTTTACCTTATCAGAAGCTTGCTTTACTTTGCCTTTTACCTCATCGGCCAAGGCTTCCTCGGCATCTTTTAAGTTGCGAGCAGTGCTTTCAACAGCCTCCATGGCTTTCTTTTTTGCTTTTCCGATTTCTTTCTTACCGGTGGCGACCATCTCATCCACTTGTTTCTTCACCTCGCCGGAATACTCTTCTACCTTTTCTCCCATTATTTTACGGGTTTCTTCACCGGATCTGGGTGCAAATAATATGCCTAAAGTGGCTCCTGTCGCCAAACCTGCTAAAAATGCTAAAATTCCTTTTTCTGAGTTGTTCATAATATAGATTTTAATCAATGAAATAATATATACAAAAATTACCTCTGGGGCAATTTAAAAGTCAAACTTAACGGGGGGTAAATGCAACCAATCAATTCCAGAGGGCTTTCATACTGAAAATGAATTAGATGTCTTCTGCAATGAGTCGCTGTTAATGTAACGTCTTCTACGTTTTTTATGTTCAATATGATCACCGGTACTTCACAATTGGTTAAAAACAGTCAATCGATACAATCAGTGGGGAAAGGGTTTTGAACCCAATGCATTGGATAATCTCCACGGGGAGAATTTTAGTTCCTTTTATCTAATTGAGGGTTCTATTTGTTAAAAAGAAGTGGTTCGATTAGGAAAAACAAGCAATCAAAAGTAGTTTTGCCCATCACAGAATCTCATATTTCTTAATTTAAGAAAAAATAGAAGGTTCATCCACAGAGGGAGTTGTTTTTGGGAATTAAAGTCGGGGAAACAAAACACCAAGTGGAGATATCAAGCCCGGGGAAGTTTGAAATCAAATTTTCGCAGACAGAGATCACTATCAGTAAAAAATAAAAAAAGATGGAAGGAAAAGTAAAAGTACACGACCGAAATTTTAAAATTCTGATTGAACAGAAGGAAATTGCCTCCAGGATAAAAGAATTGGGAGGGGAAATTGCCGCTTACTACAGGACCAAAAAGCAACCTCCCATCATGATCGGCGTTCTTCAGGGGGCAGTCATTTTCACTTCGGACCTTGTGAGGGAAATTCCAATTCCTCTGGAAATGGACTTCGTAAGACTAAAGTCCTATTCCGGAATGAAGACTACCGGGCAGGTGATCATGACTCAAAAGTGGGAAAAAGAGGTGCGCGGAAAAAGCGTACTCATCGCGGAGGACATTATCGACTCGGGAGCTTCAATTTCCTTTTTAAAATCGGAATTGGAGGCCGCAGGAGCTGAGGAGGTGAAGATTGCCACTTTGTTGTTTAAACCCAATGCATTTCAGCACAAGTACGATATCGACTGGGTCGGTTTCAGTATCAGCGATGAATTCGTACTAGGCCTGGGGTTGGATTACGACGGTTTGGGTCGCAATCTGCCTCATATTTACCAATTGACCAGCTGATCAAATCCATGGGAGAAAAATTCAGAAAATTTATTTACAATAAAAAAGTTTGTTATATCTTTGCAACACTTTAGACCCATGGTGTAATGGTAGCACATCGGTTTTTGGTGCCGCTAGTCAAGGTTCGAGTCCTTGTGGGTCTACAAGTAAGTATACAACCGCCTGATTGTCAATCAATCGGGCGGTTTTTTTTTGTATTTTAACTCATCCATTTAATGCTACATGAAAGTTGGTAAGGAGTTAGGGCCATTAAGGACACTATTTATATGGACCGGTTAATAAACCCAACTAAGAGAATCCAAGCGATTGTGTGTCCAATCTACCACCCACTCAATAACTATCCACCGCCACAAGATTCCCCAACATCGCTTTACCATTTTTCCCCAACCTCTGCAGCAGAGTGTCTCCTAAAAGGTGGGTAGGGGAAACAAATTCCTTAAGAGGGCATCCAAACCCGAATCCGGGCAAACTTTGAATAAATAAAAATCCAACCCAAAACAAAAAAGGGGGAACTCATCCGCAGATGGGCTCCCCCTTAAATTTTAAGTTATTAAAGACTCGTTGCTCTATCTAAGCAGCGTGAAATCTCCCTGGAAGACTTCCTCTACTCCATCTGCAAATTCAATGACAATGTAGTAGGCAAATACTCCGGGCTGCATGGGTTCTCCATTAAAGGTACCATCCCATGCATTGGTTTCATTGAGTTCAGTAGGCGAAGGCAGGTTTTCACGGTGGAACATCTGCTCTCCCCATCGATCCCAAATTCTGAATTCCTTAATTTCACGGACTCTCAGTGGCGGCGTGTAAATTCCGAAGTAATCGTTGATTCCATCCAAATTCGGACTAAACACATTGGGAATATACACTTCCCTCACTACGGTAATAAACACAGTTACACTGGCTGTAGCCACACAACCGCTTGAGTCGATCACTGTCAGTTGAACAAAGGTCTCACCCTCAGGTGTAAATACCTGATCCGGGCAGTCGGGACAACTCGGATCCAGTACAGGATCCCATATCCACTCCTCGATATTTGAGGGGTCGGTATTCACTTCTCCCGTAATCGTAACAGATTGACCCAATTCAACAATAATATTAGAACCCAGGTCGACTTCCAGTAAATCCGGTTCAACCAAAGTTACACTGGTTTCGTAAATACATCCGCGGGCATCTTCAATCACGATATCGTACGTACCGGGATTGACATTGGTTCGCTCGGGATTGGTTCCAAAGGTATTGCCTCCGTCAAAGGAGTAGCGATAGGGTTCGGTACCACCTTCCACTTCTTCAATGGTCAGTACTCCATCGCGATCGCCAAAGCAATCAATTCCGGCGGTCGTCACTACCGCCCCGGTAATTACATCCGTAATTTCGATGACCTCAACTGTAGTGGTATCCATACAACCGTTGTCTGTATTGGTTACAATCAACTGGTAGGTACCGGCTTCATTTGCCACGGCTTCGAAGCTGCTACCACCGGAAACAATGTTTCCACCTGAACCGGGTGCAACTTCCCAGTTGTATACAAAATCTGCACCTTCACTGGATCCCTGAGCGCTAAGTGTAACCTCATCCGTACTGCAGTCCAATTCAGCGTCAACGCCGGCAGAGGCAGTTGGTGGTGTAATGTCCTGATTGACGGTCATACTGGCCTCATTTTCACATCCATTGTCGTTGTTGATGATCAACAATGTGTAGGTTCCGGGCATATCCACGGTAACTACCGGGCTGTTTGCATTGGCAACAATGCCAGGTCCTGTCCATTCATAAGTGAAATTACCGGAACTGGAACCACTGCCATCGATATCTACCTGGAGTACATCACAAGTTAACACGTCCGGAGTTTCAATCACAACATCGGGCAGAGTGACATCATCGGTAACGGTCACTTGATCTGTAGAACTACATCCAGACCTCGTATCGGTGACGATGAGGGTATACGTTCCAGTTTGAGAAACCGTAACTACCCGATCGTTTTGTCCACTGACAATGTTTCCGTTATCGGTGGTCCACTCGTAATCGATATACGGTTCATCGACATTTGCCGTAATTTCAATTTCAGTTACAGCACAGGTCAATATATCCGGATTGGCAATACTTGCATCGGGATATTCGTACCAGATAACTTCCACACTGTTCGAGAACAAGTGACACGGATCGTCCAAATCCAAATCAGTTCCCAGCGAATCACCTACACCCACAGCAACCCAGTAACTTTCTTCAAAGTCCATTCCTGGACTGAATCCAAATACACCTGAGTTGTTCATTTCAATAATGGATCCGAGGTCATCGGCATCGCCATCGTGAAGAACATAAACACGTATGTCATTTCCGTCGAGGAACTCGTTATTGTCGTTGTAGAATCCACTGAAATCTGCCGTTTCATCTTCACATAAATGCTGTGTCGGACCACTCATCTCACCCACTTCGGTCAAACACTCACAAACGTGGCGTACTTCTAATTCATACGGTTCGCAATCGTTTCCATCATTGATAATAAATGTCGCACCCTGATTGGAACCAATCCAGTCAGACACGTATTCATCACCGGAAATGGGTTCTCCGTTTACGGTATATGAAGAAGGATCTCCACCTTCAATAATGATGGTCACAAAGTACTGCGTACTGATATCGTTACACTCAAACATAGTATCCACTACAACGGGCGCACCTACAAAGGTGATGCACACTTCATCAGAAGCCATACAATCGCCGATGCTCTCGGTCCAGGTGAAGCAATAAGTCCCCAGATCGGGCACAGTCACCGTAGTATTGGGATCGTTGACATCGTCGAAATCTCCTTGTGTATTGGCAGTCCACTCACCATTGAGACCGGCCGGCAATACAGCCTCCAACTCAGTGGAAAGGCCACATGCTATCCTGTCTTCTCCAGGTTGAGCAATCAGCTCATCCACAATATTAATCTCCATTTGGTCGCTCACTTCAGGACATTCATCTCCTGATTCTGTGGTCCAGGTGAGGACTATCACCGTTCCCTGCTCATCGGCAGTCGGAGTATATACAGCATCATTGGCTGTGGGGTCATCAAAAGTCCCCTCACCTCCAGTCCACATACCGGGACCATTGCTTGTTGAGTTCAGTTGAACCGGTTCGACTTCACAGATAGTGACATCAGCTCCTGCGTCGGCAATTCGTTCAATTTCGATGGTAATCTCAACTTCATCGGATACCGAAGGACAAACCTCTTCGTCTCCAATAGTGGTATAGGTCAATACAACAACCGATCCCTCTTCAGATGAATCCGGTGTATATACCGCATTCGGGTTTTCGGGATCGTCAAAGCTGCCCAGGCCTCCACTCCATTCACCGCTACCATTGGTTGAGGTTCCATTGAGGTTCACTCCTGAAATACCACAAATGGTTTGATCCATTCCCGCATCTGCTGTGGGCTGACACCTCCAAAGAACCGGTTGACCGGGACCGACCCGGGTACAACCGCTGGAGAAGTCTACATTGCCAAGCGTGTCAGGTGGTCCTACCACATGAGAAATATAATAGGTGACATTACATTCAATGGCGGAAGTATCATCAAAGTTAAATACACCAGCATCATTGATCACCAATGGGTTGATAAGTTCAGTTCCCGGTGAGGTATGCAATACATAAGTCTCTATATCTCCGGGTTCAAAGAAAGGATCGTTTACAAATTCACCCACTTCAACCTGGTTTTCGGTTTCGCAAACATCGATCTCTCCATCAATTTCCCCTGGTATGGGTTGGCAATCGCAATTGATATCCAATATAACCTCGAGTTCACATCCGTTGGCATCCACGATGAGGAAGGTATCCAGAACCGCTCCTCTGTTGGGAACGGCGGTGTGCAAGAAGGTACTGCCTGTAATGGCATCTTCGTATCCTGCGGGATAAACCACTTCGAAGTCCTGAGTTCCGGATTCAATTTCGAAACTCAACCAATAGGAAACATCCTCGTTGTCGCAGTTAAAGGAAACGTCTCCCAGTTCAGGTATACAGTTCAAGGCCACGTCCACCTGAGTGGAATCCACACATCCAAAGTTTGATTCGCGCCACTGCAGGGTATAGTCCCCACATTCATCGGCCACTAAATCCGTGTTGACATTATTGACATTGTCAAAACTAATGGTGCCGGGTCCGCTCAATTGAGTCCACGTTCCTGTTCCAAAGCTCGCCGTACCGGAAAGAGTAAACTCTTCTCCGCAGATTTCTCCACCAAAGGCTTCGGCTACGGGTTGACCTCTCCATGTAATCGGTTTACGTTGAGATATCCGGGTACAATTTTCAAAATCTTCCAGATCCAGATCAATAAATCCGGTCAATGAATCTATAGGCCCTACCGTTACGTAAACATAGTAAGGCACATCGATATCAACATCCAAATCTTCGTTGCAGAAAACTCCATCGTCATTTACATCAATCCAGTCATCCGGATCTGTAGAAAAACTGTTTGTCGTCTGCAAAAAGAAAAGTACAGTATCTTGTCCCGGCACATAGACCTGATCGGTATCATCGTAATAATCCATGGTCTCAAAACAAACGCCGTCGCATAAATTGAGTGCCGTTACATTCAACTGACCGACTTCTGTAGGACAATCGCACCTCCAGTTCAATACGATCAATTCAGATTCACAACCGTTTCCATCTGCAATGATAATTTCTATAGGCTGCAAATCAGGCGTTTCGGGTGAGGTATAGGACGCACTGTCAATCGTTCCCTCTCCTTCAACGAGCGTGTAAGGTCCGGTTTCTCCAATGATGTCGAATGTCGCCACGTAAAACTGTCCGAGCGAATCGCATTCGTATCTCAGGTTTGCAATAATCGGCGGATCATTGAAATAAATGCTAACGGTATCATTTGTAGCACAACTCTCGAGATCACCGATAATCTCCGTCCATATAAAGGTGTATTCACCGTACAGATTTACTGTAATATCAGTCTGCGGATCGGTATCGTCCACAAAAGTGACATTTCCATCTGCGGGTGCATCGATGACTGTCCACTCTCCATTGTCACCTGTACTTTGCATGGTATAAGTCAACACACAAGAGAGATCATCCGGACCTGCATCGGACACGGGAGGTTCTGCAACTTCAATTTCGAAGCAGTAGGGATCGCCTGCACCACAATCATTAAACGGAGTAATGCAAATTTCAACGATTTCCTGGGTGAGGAAAATCACCTCCAGAACTGTTTCTGTAGAATCATTGATCACAATATAATCCTCCGGATCCAGAGAAATTTCCCATTCGTATTCCAGTTGGAATCCAAAAATTTCCTCTATTTCAATGGTTACCAGATTGTCCGTACATACCAGTTCGGGGTAGGTGACATCCGGGTCATCGGGATAGAGGTCGTTCAGGTCAATGGTGATTTCATACGGCCCGAACAAACAGCCCGGATCCGGTTCTCCATCGATATCCATAATAATGGTCGCTTCAAAGGTCTCTATATCGCTGTTAAAGTCGTCGGGAGTGATTTTCCACAACAATCCATCATCAAAGGTTCCATCAGCCGTACTCCCCGTATAGAGGGTATCGTTATCGCTCAATCGCACCCATTGAATATAAATCTCCTGTCCTGCTCCACCCGGTAAAAAGGCGGGTGGGAATGGTATACTCATGGGGAATATAAAAATCTCATTGTCTATACAAATGGGATCATCCCAACTCAGCTGGACTTCCAACACACTCAATTCAAGTATGAAGAAACTGTCGCATTGCGGGAAAGATTCCTGGGGTATAAATATTTCACCTTCGGTTCCAAAGATTCCTGTTTCGGTATAACTCACACCGTTCGGCATTTCAAAGTGATCTCCAAAACAAATTACCTCCTGGAAATACTCATCATCTCCTTCGGTGGGTAAGAAATTATCGGGAATCACGTATAATTCAAGGAAGGCAGCCACTTCACATCCCCACTGATTGACCGCGACCGTTTCCTCTACGAATGGGTCGGGATTGGGTGTCTGACCAAATCCCCAGTCGTCTTCAAATCCATCATAAGACACCAGAATTTCATTGGAAAACGGTCCAATCCAATCGTAGGGCTCTCGTTTACACAATGTATCAATGGTCGTTTCAGGAGTCAGCGGCACAACCCATACAGTTCTACAAACCGGTTCGGTCGATGCACACAGGTTGGTGGCTGAAACACATACATTGTATTCTCCCGGCTCGGGAAAGTCTACAAAGACCTCCGTTACATCGTCGTTCTCAAGCGTATCAATGGTACCCATACCCACATCTTCCAATGTCCAAATGTACGTACAAGAATTGGGCACTTCACCTACCAAAGAAAATGGAACTTCTACTGCTCCCTGACAAACGGTGTCTTGTTCAAAACCAAAATCACCGTCTTCAAATTCGGGCTCGCCAATCAGATCCTCTTCCAGTTCCGGTGGATCTCCACCACTGAGTACTTCCGTAATTTCTACTTTACACTCGTCATT
>SL_3KL_010_SEDDRAFT_10005002_pt1 | contig 11931 bp, 18 predicted proteins | sample SodLakKL_010_SED_2_FD_10381 | JGI IMG/M metagenome (IMG submission 10381)
ACGTTAGTGAGCTTAATTTCTTTCCTTAAGAATCGGGGATGAAAAATATTATCCCAATCATGTCGGCCTTCATCACAGAAAGCAACTACCTTCTTATCAAACGTTATCATCTTTTGATCTTCTCCGGGATTTTTTATAGTTGACCTCTAAAGGAGAGCCTTTAAAAGTTTCTATCTCCTTACGATGTTGAAGGATTATCTTACGATGCTTGAGGGCTTTATCTATTATTGATTTAAGCTTGGATCGAATCCTTATGCTGGGGGCTTTAATACCCTTTTTGAAAAATCTTTTAACGTCTTTTTCTTCTAAGGCTTTTAAATCTTCGATCCAAACATTAATATCTTCAGTAAGATTCTCTAAGTCTTTTATGAGGTATTTCAACGTCATAATTGTTTTGAGAAATGGGTTACAAATTTGTCTTCGTTAAACCTTACTTGGATAACGGGGACTTTGATTAGAGATTGAAGGGAGTTAAAGATCCTTTCATCATCTTCATTTGAGAAATAATGGACACGGTAGTAGACTTTTCTGCATCCCCAAAGGCAGAGTGCTTGATAGCACTGACTACAGGGATGGTGGGTAAGATAAGTAGTAAACCCAAGTTCTTTATAGTTATCTTTTAACTCGGATAAAGCTGAGACTTCAGCGTGCATAACTTTCCTGCAACGCCCCATTGCATCAGAAAGACAATCATCTATTCTCTCCGCACAATGGGGCGTCCCAGGATGGGAAGAGTTATATCCTGTAGAGATAATACGATTTTGATGAGTTAACACACAACCTACTTGTTGCTTTTTACAAGTTCCCCGTAACTTAACTAATTCGGCTTGAATCATGTAATAAGCAATACGGTCGAGCCTCTCTTCTTTGGCTCCCAGCTTAATTTCTATGTATGTGTTATGATTAACCACGACTTAATTCCTCTATCTTATTATCAATTTTACTCAAAGTTTCCAAGAGTTTTTTATCGGGATTCCTCTTTAAATCGGCTTTCAATTCTTGTTTTCGATTTTGAAGATTTTTGATTTTGTATTGATTATATAGCTCAGAAATTAATCTTTCTTTATCTTTCTTTAAATATTTAGAATACATGGTTATTAATTGAACAAACTCTGAGCTGTTAATTAGTTTAAGGTCAGCCGAAATACCCCCTGGCTCTGATATTAATTGATTTATTTCTTCTCGGAATAAATTACTGGGAGGAGGTAATTCAACCTCTCCATGACTGACATAAAGAGCAGCGAGTAGACAAGTTTCGATAGAAGGGCTGAATACTTCTTTGGGCTTAGTATTAAAGGCATAAGGGTTAACTTGGTATCGATTAACCAAAGGGAACAGCTCTTCTTCGGGGACCTTAGAGAGTTTTGAAAGTTGTCGTACCATGGTAAGCTTTACAAAATCATCCTTAACAGTTGACAACCTCTTTATGGCTTCTTTAAGGAGATCGGATTCAGGGGCTTTCCCAAAACGGTATAGAAATTCAAGGTAATCATAGGTAATCCCGCTTATGGCTTCTTTGAAAGACCTTGACTCACGGAGCAAGTCATCGGGGTCTTTTTTCAGTTTAAACGCGATTTTAACACTTTTGCCTTGAGATAAAAACATTTGACCTACATTCAATCCGAACTGGAAACCCGCTTTATCTCCATCACAAAAAACAAGAATGTCCTTCACTTTTTTTGATAATTGATATGCTTGTTGCTCATTAAAATAAGACCCAGATACTGCTAATCCGATATTTATACCTCGCTCAATCAATTGAGCTACATCAAATTGCCCTTCCACTACAATTAGTTTACCCGCTTTTCTTATGTGAGATTTATTAATATCCCAACCATAGATAATATCCTTTTTGTGGAACCAATCACTTTCTCTGCTATTTAAGTATTTAGGTATCTTGGAGTTATCGGAGAGGGTGCGGCCCATCAACCCAACAATGTATTCTCCTTGAGAGATAGGGAAAATAATGCGGTTCCGGAAAAAAGCTTTATTATCATCTCGGATAAGACTCCCCTCTTTTAATAAGCCCTCATCAAAGTCAAATCTTAGTAAAAAATCGTAAGCCTTAGGAGCATAACCAATAAGAAGTTTTTTAGTAGTTTTACGAGAAATGCCTCTCTTTTTTAAATATTCTCGGGCTTCCTTAGCTCGGGGATCTTCCATCAAAATTTTATGGTATATTTGGGCTACCCGCCTATGAAGAGTCTTTACTTGGAGATAGAGTTCAGAGCTGTTATCAACTTTATTAACGATATGGAGCTTATTATACTTTCGAGCTAATTTTTCTAAAGCTTGATGATAGGAAATATCCTCTATAAGGGACACAAACTTGACTGCATTACCTCCAACCCCGCAACCCGCTCCAAAACATTTGAAGATCCCTAAATCGGGGTTGACGGACATAGAGGGGTCATCATCAGCGTGAAAAGGACAAATAGCCTTATTATTCTCTACTTTCACGTAACTTTTCACTACTTCAAGTATATCAAATTCTTTTGTGATATTGATTTCACTCATTTCCAGCGGGTAATTCTTTTTTCTTTAAAATAACAGATTTTTACCGGTAATGCACGCATCATTGCAATATCAATCATATGCATAGTTCCCCTGCTATTCCCATCCCAGAAAGCTAATAAGGCATCCCCCTCTTCGCTCATTTGTTTGTTTCGAAGATAACCTGCTTTTTTACCGTGTTTATCCCAGTCGGCGGGGAATACTTCGCATTTAAGGCCCCTAAGGTCAGCATAGGTTTCGGCTAAACTATCAGCACCCCTGGCTCCCCCGCTTATTATAGAGAAAGGCTTTTGCTTATATAACTTATCACACACCTGACTAAAAAGCCTAAAATCAGTGAAGTTCCTGCTACCAGCTATTATCAGTTTATAGCTCATCATCAAAAGGAGTTTTCTCTTCTATGTTAAACTCTTCGAATATTGCAGAAGGATCATATGTTATTAATTTACAATCACAGATCAATTTACTTTTAAGTTCTTGTCCTTTTTTAAATCCCAAATTAAACACGAGATAGTCCTTATCTTCCTCTTGCTTAGCCTCCCAAAAAAGCTTTAGACCTTTGTGGTGGTCAATAAAATTAGCATGCTTCTTAGCATGGAACACCCCTTTTCTATAAATGTCCCTGTAGTATTGTTGAAAATCATGCATTCCTACTTCTTTGAGGGTCTCTTTATAAACCAAGGTAGAGTCTCGTTTTATAGCAGCTTTGATATTCTTAGATTCTAGCCTATATTCCCCTTCTGATAAGTCTTTTTCTAACAGAAGGTTCTTAGATATCTCTTTAATCCCTTTTTGTGTATAGACCCTGACCCCCACAGGTCGAATACAATTCAGGAACTTATCTCTACAGCTAAACGCTAAAAAGTCAAAAGGGTATTTTACGGATACTAATCTAACTATTTCCTTAGCGAAATATTGATAGGGGAGAACATCCGCATCTACTGAAAGTATGAATTCTTTTGGACTGTGTAAAGCTTCTTTAATGAACCTCTGATAAGTCTTTTCAAAAGGGGCATCCCTAATAACAGCTACATCGTCAAAATAATCTAATAAGTAATTACGACAAGCATCTAGAGTCCTTTCCCCAGTTGTCCGAATAATAACGCTAAATTCTTCTTTAGCTATACTCAGTAGATTATCCTGTCGGTATTCGCTATAAGAGAGGGCATCCCAACTCTCAGGTTTTAGCCCTACTCTCTTTAAGTTATCTAGTAGTAAGGTGTGCCGATGTTTATATTCTTCCCCTTCTAATTTATGGCTATGAAACTCTATAAACAACCGATCGATATGCTTAATTAATCCTTGCTCAATCAGTTTTTCTAATATATCGTATTCTGACCCCTCTATATCGAGCTTAAGCCAAAGAGTAGTGTTGGGTTGAATAAGGTACTTTATCCATCGGATAAAGTCGAGAGTTTTGACTTTGATGGGTTTGGGTTTTATGATGTTCTTTTTAGTTTTATGTAGAGAAGAGCCATCATAATCAAAGGTATCTAAGTAGAAAGTTTGGGTTGAATCTGAAATAGAGACAGCAGCATTTATAAGGGTGTGCTTATCGAAATCCTTATAATAATCGTTAAAGAGAATATTAGGCTCAAAGGTTACAATCTCGAACTGGTTTCTAGGATCGTATTGAGCTCTAAACTTACGTACGCTACACCCATCATAACCTCCACAGTCAATAAAGATTTTTTCATTAGCCATCTAAATGTGATTTAAGGTATTCAGCAATAGCGAAGGGGATCTGGGGTACCATTGATTTACCCACTTGATCTAATTTTTGACCAGAGGTTCCCTTGAAGATAAAGCCATCAGGCCAACCCATTAGCCGGGCAGTTTCTCTTACTGTAAGGGTCCGGGGCTCGGTGGGGTGGACAAATCGGGAGCAGCTAGAGGCAACGGTCCAAGATGGCCTATCATAATATAGTCTTCGGTTATTTTGAGTTCCGTAATAAGAATCCCCTGGTTCAAGCCTCCTGAAGCCCTCTTCCCGAGTAGAGGAATGTTTTGGTAATTCACTATTAAGTTGTTGGTGAGCCCCTTGGAGGGCTTCTCCTACCGTTTCCCCATACCTCATAATCTCTAATCCTGTGTAGGTCCGATTAGATGTAATATTAGGCATATCAAATTCTGGAGTTTTAATCCTTGAACCAATGAGGTATAACCTTTTACGAGATTGAGCCACTCCAAAATCTAAGGAATTAAGTATTTTGACTTGGATGCTATAATCCTTTATAAGGGTCTTTATCTGAGGCTTATTTATGTCATACATATAAGCCTGTCCTGAATACTTGTTATTTTCAAAATTAACAAAATTAAGGATATTGGGCAGATTCTCAAAGATAAAGAATTCAGGTTTTAAGAAATGGTAAGTAAGGGTTAAAGCTCTTATAAAGTCGTTATCAAAAGGGTCTTTAGTAATTTCCCTATTCTTTTCTCTAGCCTTAGTTGAAAGATTAGAGAATACCTTACAATCAGGGGAGCCTACAATTAAATTAGCACACAGCTTCCAGTCTAACACAGGATTAAACTCTTTGTAGAATTTTATTCCTGGAAAATTATGGGACATCACTGCTTTAGTAACAAAGGGCCGGGGCTCGACATTGAAGATTGGCTTGAACCCAGCCATCTTCGCCCCCAACAGCCCGGCCCCGGCCCCGGCCCAAATTCCTCCTACAGTTAAATCACTCATTTCCTTTTCTCTTTATATCTGTACATACTAAATTGATGTTCTATTCCATCTTGTCTTTTATTTATTCCATCAGAAAGGAGTTTCCACCCCGCTTGTTCATAGAAAAGTCTAAAGGTTTTATGCACTGAAGAGCGTTGGATTTCTTTATCAGACTCGAAAGGTACAGAGGCATCCAAAATATCTCTTTCTAACCCTAAGTTTTCTATAGCCTCCATATCAGCTATGATGTCAATTTGACAACGAGTATCTCCTACTCCGGTAATAAGCTTACCCAATTCTCTTAGACTAAGCTTCACCCTTATTAGTTGATTATAATTTGCCCGATCTTNTATAGCTATGAGGGCATAATCATCTTCAACATTTGAGTTTACTCTAGAGAGGCTAATATTTCCTTCTATTTTCTTTTCTTTTTGACTTTCTCGGATCGGCATTTTTGAATCTCTTTTATAAAGTGGTCTCTGGCTTTAGCAGCAGCATCCCAATCTCCAGCTGCTTCATAAGGCCCCATGGTTATTACGTCTTTACTCGATTCAAAAGGCTCAGCAAAATTCCCTTTTTCTCGAACCGAGAGTTGAACTGTTTTTTTATTGAATGCTGCGTAGTATTCTGGCATAGTATTTAGTTTTTTAATAATATAGGTATATCTATACCATCTTCTTCCATGATCCTGTGGGTCCGTTTAATTATCCGTTGTATGAAGGTCATCTTGATCTCTTCAATTGAACGGGGGTCCCTGAACTTTTCATCCCAAACTTTCAACGAATCTTTGAAGGCTTTATTCCAAGACCCCGCAGTTATGCCATACTTTCTTAAGAACATACCACAAAGGGGGGCGTTGAACATGTTAATAAACCCAGAAGTGATAAAGAGGGAAAACTGGATACAATTAACTCTCTCCTCGTTAAAGGCCTTTAATATGTCTTCAAGGAAGACAAGATCCATAAACATCTTTGGGTAAATCTCTGTAGCCCGGAATATGATAAGGGCCTCATAAGAGGTCATGGACTCTTTATGAACATAAAGAGAGTCAAGGCATTTTAGCCGGGAGCTATCATCAAAAGCTGGTTCTGAAAAAGAGATAAGTCCCCGAGACTGACGGGGTTGGAGTTTACGGATAATGGATTTTAGGAGTTGATGTTGTTTTTGAACTTTCTCCGAATAATAAGAAGTGCGTAAAGAGGATAGCTTCATCTCCTTATTATAACCCGAATATCGGTAGAAGTCTTTCTCCATTATTGACTTATTGAAATGTACCCCCGTGGTATACCCATATAGCCTGCGACAATATACGGAGGGGTTGTAATATACTGATCTCTCGGAAGTGCATAGATGAGCAAGGCAATTAAACCATAACTCAGGAAGATTGTCACCGCTTATCTGGAGAAACATGGCTTGGTTTTTTAGTTAAGTAATATGAAACTGTGGAGTGGTTGCGGTTAATGGTTTTAGCTATTAACCTATTATTAAAGCCCATTTGTCTGGCTTGATAAAAAAATTCTTTTCGATATTTCACTATTTCGCTATCTCGGGAAGAACTTTTAATATCTTCTTTAGATATGTTATTTTCTTTACAGAAAGAGTCTAGCACTTGTTCAATATCTCTCCAATTTACCTCTTTTACAGTTTTTGAGCGAGTCTCGATTAGCATAGCTTCGCCCATGAGATTTTGTAATTCAATTATCTTATCACTAATATTTATAGGTTTTGAAGTTAACTTGCCTAATTGAGAGACTAAATTATCTAGTTCTCTTTTATTAATGACATAAAATTTAACGCTGGACATCTTATAATTTTTCTACTTTTCTATCAGGGGCTACATAGGCCTGATAATTGTTATGTTCATCACGACTATTAAGTACAGCGTTAGCGTAGAGATGGAGTTCTATTGCTGGAGGAGGATTATGCGAATCCCGCCAAAAGGCCTCTGGCTTTATCTTTATCCACCTTAAGTGGTTTAACTTGAACTTATCTCCTTGTTTTAAATCCTTAAAAGATAGTCTCTTTACCATTTGTTATTACCTCATAAAGTCTTTGTAATAAAGATAAAACAACTTGTATTGGCCAAATTGCTATTAAAATGAATACTACCATTAAAGCTAGAAAATCAATTACTAAACAATCGATTCTCCCTATTGGTTTAAAAGTGGGCAGATAAAGGAGTCCTGCTATAACCCCTCCAAAAACGTATACGATTATTATTAAAGTGTAAAGAAATGTCTCCATTAGTAGTTATTTTTTTGCCTGTTTTTATTGATGTTAGCTTTATTATGGTAGATGTCATATATGTCTTGAGCATCACAACCACAGATAACAAACAATTCTATTAACTTATTGAACGTTAGGTGCATCCTTGACTCAAACAGAGGGTAATTAGTATCTACTTTAGTTTTTTTCCATTTCTTATTTTTAAGGGTGTTTCCTACTAAGCCCAAAGCAACAAATAGCTCTAATGCAACTTCTTTAATAAGGCCTTGTTGGCCTTTATCACCTGGTACTTGTTTATCTTTTATTGTCCTAACCATAGAGTCTAGGTTCAAGTATTTAACCCTATTTTCAGAACCAGAGATAATCATTGCTTCAACTAAGAAGTGTAAGGCATCAGATAACTCTTCTAAGAATAAGTCTCTAGCCTCTAATACATCCATGGCTTCAGCAAGTTCCTCAGCAGTTCTCCAAAGAAAATCTTTTATCCAGACTTGATTTTCAACAGAGTTGAGGTCAAAAGGCCAATCAGGCATTCCCTCAATTTCTTTATACTTAACTGCTAATGAGAGTTGAGTTTCAAAAATACCCCTTAGATAATTAGGGTGATCAGGGTCTAAACTTTTCATATCTTTTTATGTATTGAATTTTTGTCGAAATCGTTATTACAGAGCGAGTTGATGTAATTAATCGCGGATTCAATCCCCGTATTGTTTCCTGGAATTGAATAGGCGTTTAATTGTGTCCAATTTAAGAAGTCTATATATCTCATACTGAGTTTACCTACTTCTTCTTCTGTGACGTAATCATCTCCTCTAAATTTGAGTCTCTCTTTTATAATCTTAGCTTCTTGAAAAACGTGGATGACCACAATATCATCGCCCAGACTCTCTAGTAACTCTTTTTCAAAGCAGGAGTAAAATTTGTCTTCAAAAGCTTCATACCCCCTTTTAATCCCCGAATATACAAGCTCAGAGGGATAGAATCTTTCTACAACCAGGTGGCCTTGATTAGGTTTTATAACCCTACAGTAGATCTCTTTTATCACTTTATAAGACCTTTTTAACCTACTTACCTCAGTTTTTTCAGCAGATTTAGGGACATCGCTTCTCCGGATATGAAAAGCATTATGCGCCCTTCTCATCATTTCGTTAATAAGAGTAGTTTTGCCCGAACAATCTACTCCTTCTATTATTATTAACATAGTCTTAGGATTATTATTTTATAGATAAAACTCCGTCAGCAGAAGTTTCTAAAAAGCCTTTTTGTTTCATCTCCTTTATTACTTTAGAGACCCTTGTATTCGGCGTTTTGCCTTCTTGAGCGTAATTAAACTCATCAGATACTCTTTGGAGTATCTCGTTTTTGGTGTATTTTCCTTCTTTTATCAAATTAACGATAAACTCTTTTCTAGAGACCTTGTTTTTAGAACTCTTTTTTGACTTAGGCTTTCTTTTGATGAGCTCATCGTCACTTTTCTGGTTTCTAACTTCCTCTTGGTAAGCAGCCCTGATTTTACAGAACTCTTCCCAAACAATGTCCAACATTTCTTCTCTAATGATATTAGGGTCTACATCAATGTTAGCCTCCTTTTTCAATATATCAATTAACTCCTCAGGCTCAATGTGAGGGTTAAAGATTAGCTCTTTAAAGTCTTCTTTCTGAAGACTACCGGGGTCGAGGGATTTTTTCTTGGGCATATCTCTTTATTTATTGGTTTTAAGAAATTTATCTACGAATTTAGAAGTACTTGGGCTCCTCATTTTTGATAATTTATGAGCACATTCTTCGAAAGTTTTTTTATCTTCTTTTGAAAGATTATTCACATATTCTCTAATACAATGATTAACTACTTCAGAGAGGTTAAACTTCCCATATTTCTCTCTCCAAAATAGCTCTAATATCCTCATCATATTAGTCTGACGTGCAGGGATATATAAGCTTTTATTGAGGTATTTCTTATCGTCTTCAAGTGGGAATACTTGAAGAATGTCTTTCTCTTCATTTTCCATTTACTTTCTCCATTACTTCTTTTAAAAAATCAAACCCTTGTTTTTCGGTATCAATGATTCCCATAAACTCAAATTCCTCTTCAGCAGAGTACTCTTTTTTTCTTTTTCTAGAATGCTTTATTAACATCCCATTTTCATCATCATCAAAGAAATCGATAAGGATTGCAGCATGTTTCCCTTCACTTACTCGAAGAGCTCGCCCAGTTTGCTGGATAGTTTTCTTCTCAGATTTACCTCCTGCAGCATAGATGATAACATCAATAGCGGGGAGGTTAACCCCCTCCTTAACAAGGGTAGTTATCAGTACTTGGTAGTCCTTGTCTTGGAAAGCTTGAAGAATCTCCTGCCGCCCCTCCGTCTTGCCAGTAAGAATTTGAGACTCTGGTATCATGGTATGAAGAGGTATAGCATGTTTTTCAACTAAATTAACTGAGATAAGTACACTAAGGCCTTGTTTTCTAAAATAATGGGCTAATCGGCATATTACCTCATTCCGGTACTCGTTCTCTATAATATTCACATCATAAGTAGTCTTCCAATCACTAATCCGCTCCGCTGTACAACGTATCATCCAGATATAAGGACGGGTAAGGTAGTTTTGTTCGATGAGTTGAGAACTAGATACTCGGTGGAGTACTTTACCCGTAGCTCCTTGGAGAGTTTTATGGTCAAGTGAGTTTTTATCTCCTGGAGTAGCAGTTAACCCAAAACGGTAGTAGGCATCAATTGCCATAGAGATATAAAAATAGGTATTCTTCGGATAACCCTTATTGTCCATTTTGATATGGTGGGCCTCATCAAAAAACAAGACATCAATGTCCTTGATAAATTCTTTAAAACCGGGGTCTTCCCGCTTTATAAGCGACCAAGCACTTTGAACTGTAGATATAGTGATTTGACGGGGATCATACACCTTATCTCCTATTTGGCCAACATATTCTTTAGGGATACCTACTTTCTCTGTAAAGTCTTTGATTGCTTGTTTGAGCAGGGTCCGATCTGGTACAACATAAAAAGACTTTAACCCCCATTTAGCTAGCATATAGCCTGCTAACATTGTTTTTCCGGAACCTGTAGCATGATGTAGGATACCCCTTTTTACTTTAGAAGCCTTATCAAAGGCTTGATACTGATAATCACGTAGAGAGAAACTCTCGCTAATTGGAAGAGGATTAGAGGTGGTAGAGGGCTTGCGTCTTTTATCTACAATATCAACCTTGAGGTTAAAGGTTTTGGTGAGAGTTCGATAAAAAAGCCCAGTCCACCCTGAGGGGAATTGATTATCTTTAGTGAAATATGAAACATAGCCCTTCTGCTTCCTTCGCCTTGGGGGTCGGGTGCTCCAATCCATCCCATAAAACTCATACTCTAAGGTACACCACTTTCTTATAGTCTTAAGGTATTCCCCAGGTGCAATTACCTGAGTATAAGCATTATGTATTTCAAAGGTTATCATAGTAGGGACTATACTTTCGAGAGACTTCCTGGATAGTCTGATTAATGGTGTTAAAATAATCGGATATGCTGGGTTTAGAATAACCTGTTATCTTAGAGATTGTTTTACGGGATATGTCGGGAAAAGTGGTTTTAAGTTCAAAAACCTTCTTTAGCCTGATATTATGTGATATCCGTTTTTCAACTTCTGCACAAATTTTAAGATAAAGGTCTTGATTAAACTCTGGCTCATAAAGCCCCGATTCTAGAAACTCTTTGTAATAAACCTCTTCAAGGGAATAGCGAATTTCCTCCCCTTCAAAATTTGCCTTAGCATCAAAGGGCATCGAATTACCCATTTTGACGTCCGAGGTTCTTTGAATTGTCTTAACTTCCTTGATAAGGGATTGAGTCATCAAGGTTTTAGCCCAAGACAAGAAAGAAGAGCCTCCTTTGGGATCCCAGGTGTTAATAGCTCTATTGAGCCCTATTCTGGCTACCTGTTCAAAATCCTCTTTTGTACGGATTCCCGTAGGATCAAAATACTTACGAATACCGGTCATCCCGACCGTGGCTTTGAAAAGAACTTCAAAAGCCTTACTATTCCCATTCAGGAATTGATTAACTAAGTGCTGGGCCTGTTTATCTTCCATATCTCTTTATTTTTTGATTATATGGGTTGATTATAACAATTATAATATAATATAAAATTATATTATATTTACAGCGACCGAGCACTTTTTTTAAAAATAGTTTCTAAATTAAATAATTACAATTACTTGGGTTAATTATATGGCCAACCATAACTTTCATGAACGGGGACTGCAGCTTTCTATATATTTCCGGTATTTCATTATAGTTTTGATAGATTACTTTAAAGTCTTCGTCTAAATGTTCTCCAAATTCTAGTGGCTGGTGCTCTCGGTAGTTTTTCTCTTTAAGCTCATTCTCAAATTTCTTATGAAAATTCTCAAAATACTGTCTCCCCTTAGACTCTCTTTTCTTTGGATAATAACTATGAGTAGCAGAATGATAATAGGGGCCGCATTCAATCCCCAACTGATAAGCTATCCACCG
>SL_3KL_010_SEDDRAFT_10005003_pt1 | contig 11931 bp, 10 predicted proteins | sample SodLakKL_010_SED_2_FD_10381 | JGI IMG/M metagenome (IMG submission 10381)
ACCAAATTTAGCCCGTTTTTCCCTGACAGCATTCACTGCCTCACGAGCATTGGCTGCGATCTCATCGCGCCTGTCTTCGGCAAGTCGCATTTTGAGCAATTCAAGAAGCTCCTCACGATCATCTATTTCAAGCGTTTCCACCGCGTCAATAGCTTTCTGAAAGGGAGTGTTACTTTCTACAACCATCATTATACCATTTCTTTAAAACTTAATGTTTTCATTGTCCCTGTTTAAGAGAAAACTTTTACTTAATGAGTTTTGGGTAAGCGTCTTTCAATTACTAAAATAAACATCCAACTCTTTGATTTACAGAGCCCCTGCTGACGGTTCATGTTTTTTTTGATTAATTTTATTCCACTGCCTTTCTTTTATATTGTCTGATAACTACCATTTATGTCAATGGAAGAACATGTGCGTCGGAGATTAAAGCAACATCAACATCACTTTCCTCACCGGTGGAACCTCTGGGCCAGAGATCTTTTTTTTTACAGAAGATAACGAAGGAAACGAAGAAAAAAGCTTCATTTTCTTCTGTGAAAAATAGTGGTGTTTTGAGGCAAAGGGTAAGGGCAAAGAAATTAGGGTCATTTTCTATAGCTCCGCCCGGTAAGTTACAGGCGAATTTCTCTGTAACGACCTGAATTATTAATTTTTTATTCGGAATAAATCTTGTTTTTGCGTTATTCCAGAGACCTCAAGGAGCCTGAAAGTGACCATCAAACGATGTGAAGAACTCCTTATGGCTCTGAGCAAACAGATTAATTTGTCTTTGTTTACTGCCTGCTGCAAAGAAGTTTCTGATAGCAGTTCAGTATATCCCCAAAATGACAGGAATTACTAATAGCAAATTTTGTGCCACAAAAAAAAAGATGATCAAGGGGAAAGACCAGTCAACAAATTGCCCCGTTTTAATGATCAGAATGGTGAGACTACAAAATTCGGGCAACTGATGGAACAAGGCTTAAAATCAGCGTATTGATGACAAGAACTGTCAAATTGTTGTCTTTTACAGAAGGCAACAAAGAAAACGAAGATGATGCTCCATTTCATTGAAAACCTTAAAACAGATTTTTGCAGTGTTTCCTTTAGAGGGTTTTGCATAGCAAAATTAAATATTTTTAACAAGTAAAATCCGTCAAATTAACTTGAGCGAAGGAAACAAGAAAAAAGCCCCTTGCTGAAAATTAACAAGGGGCTTTTTTTATTTTATAGCTTTTGTGGAGAGTATTTATTTTTCTGGAATTGGTTTTTGATGCCTTAAAAAACGATTACCATCTTCTTTCCGGGTCACGATAGCTGAACCCAAACCCTGGAATTCCGATATTAATTCCGCCGCCGGAAAAAAACTTTGCCCAAAAACCGGCACCGACAAAATAATATCACCATCTTTGACAAACAATTCATCAGACCTATGAGGATCTCTTGTAATATCTATCTTAATTTCTTCCCGAGAGCCATCATCTGATTTTCGCAATAGCAAAATTTCTTTTTGGTTTGCATAGCTCACCAAACCCCCGGCTCTAATAATGGCTTCATTCAAATTCAACTTGCTCTGGATATGATACTGTCCAGGGCGTCGAACGGCGCCATCCACAAAAAATGCCCCCGCTTCCGGAACAAAAACCACATCACCGCCATTGATGCTGATATTCAGTTCCGTTCTGCCTTCATTGATAAGTTCATCAAGATTGATCACATAGGTTTCTGTAAATCTGCCTGGATTATCTCCCAGCTTTCTTATGTGCACCTCCTGTCCGGCCTTTTCAGAAAGCCCTCCGGCAAGAGCAAGCACATCGAGCAAGTATTGCCTTGAGGGGTAATCATAGGTGCCGGGTTTTTTTACCTCCCCCACAACGACGACTCTCTGGCTGTAATGCTCTAATACAAAAATACTGACATGAGGATCTCTGATGTATCTTTCCCGGTATTTTTCTTCAATCAAAGTCTCGGCTTCAAATGCGGTTTTGCCTGCTAAATCTATCTCACCCAGTAAGGGAAGTGAAATGATTCCTCTTGAACTGATTCTCACGGTTGTATTCAGGTTTTCAGCCTGAAAGACTTTTATTTCAAGCAGATCTCCTGCGCCTAAAAGGTAATCACCCCGATCTTGTGTGATGTTTGCATCAGCAAATAGTTTTTGATTTAATTCAGCAAGCTGGTCTGTCCTGCTACCCAAAGCATCTGCTTCAAGTGTATCCGGAATGACGGCCTTTTTACTGCATCCTGTAAAAGAAAGAAAAAAGGATGCAATAATGCATAAGATAATTATTTTTATCATTAAGCCGTTTAATTTCATGTTTTTTTACTTTCTTCATATAAACAGATAACACTCGATTGAAATTATGGCCGAAAGGGACTTGCTTCTCTTCTGGAATCGTGAAAAATGGCTCCACCCAAAGCAGCTCCTCCAGCTATGCCTACCGTGGCACCAAATGCACGCTGTCCTGTGGTGAGGTTTCCCAAAGCGCCGTTGGTGACGGTTTCTGTTGTAGGAGTTGCGTCTGCTATTTCTTGCCCAATATCCGCCTGGGCCAGAATAAAATGATCGCCTGGGCTAAGAAGGATCTGACCATCGTTTGTCAATAGCTGCATTGATCCGCCATCAATTACACCAACTTCGCTGGAATTTTCAGTTACTTTAATATAGCCTTCAAGTATGGGATTATCCATAGATGCATTCATTATCAGTTGATTAGCCGAAACAGCCCCCTTGGGTGTCATAAAAACTATGGAACCCGGCATTGAAGAAACTCCAAAATAGACAACTCCATGCTCTACCCCCAGATAAGTGGTTTTACCCTTGGTGTTTATTGAAAACCGGCTCTGATCGTCAGCCACAAATGAAATGTTCTCCAGCTTTGCTGCACATTTTCCAACGCAGGAAAGCAGCAAACCTTCAGGTACAGGCATTTCTTTTGAGTATTCAGCAACTTTTTTTCCGTCTTCCAGAACAATGATCTTGTTTGTTGGCAAAAGCTTTGAATTTTTTATGTAATCGGCAAAAACGGCGGTAGAGAAAAATAGAACAAATAAAACGGTGGCCGCTGGAAATAATTTAAAGCGCATGATAACCCCTCCTTATCTGTTAAAAGCTAAAAAATGATGTCCTAAATTAAGTTAATTATTAGTATAATTGTAATTAGAATGTCAAGCTAAAACTCGATGATCAAGTTTTTTCACGATACCTTTTTAAAGTCGTCATTCCGGGCGAAGCGCAGACCCGGGCACGAAGTGAAGCGTCAGCACTATCCAGAAATAATTTTACCCGAACTTTTTGAATAGTTACCAAAATCTCCTTTGCTCAAAAAAACGCTTTTATCTTGTCATGCAAAAAGTATACCCCGATATTGCAAAACACCAAACAGATTTTTTTTGAAACGCCCTGTTTATGAGGTATTGAAACGTTGAATTATCGTTAATTCCAATGCAACATCGGGGTATACCAACCTTTTTTTGGAAGTACCTGTTTGGCTGTAATCAATTTTCGAAACCATAGTTTAATTCTTCGACGGCAAATGAATCATTATCCGGATCCGGGACAAGGGCCATCTGGATATTGCCATGATAAAAATGGCTTTGATTATCTTGTTTTCCACGCCATTTCAGTGAAAAAAGCCCGTTTATTACAATTCTGTCCCGGCTCGAATCAACCGTATGATTTAATAGTTCAATCGTATATTGAATGGATTCAAGGGCATTGAAATTGTTTTGGTATTGCGGCAAAAGCTGAACCAAGGGTTTTCCGTTTTCTGTCGCATTGTCACTAAAAAAACTTAAAAATCGATTCAGATCCAGATCCTCGTAGGCTTTACAATAGCGGGAAATAAAATCGTTTAACTTGGCGTTGATTTGGAAAATATCGCTGCCACTTTCCTTTTCTGGCACTTCTTTATCATGATCTTGTGGATCAACATTATCGGTTTGTATTTCAAGTTGCATCGGCAAATCCGGTGACTCTACTTTCTCAGGCACTGGATCACGGTGGTCGTCGGCTTTTGCTACTTCCAAATGCTTCCAATAGCGGGAAATGAAATCATTTTCGTCAACGTGAAAGGTATCGGAGTCACTTTCACCTCCTGGCATTTCTTTATCAGTTTTTTGAATTTCTGAAGGTATTGAAACCAACAATGGCTGCTGAATAGCTGGCGGTTTTTCAATGGGTGGTTTTTTTTCTATAATTGATGGCTTTTTTATTTTCGCTTCTTCCAATTTGCGAATTTCTTCTTTTTGTTTTTGGATAACTGTCAATGTATTGACATTTATGGATTCGGATACATCCTTCTTTACCAACAGACCGTCCTCTTGTGTTTGCGGCTTTTTCTCTTTGGTTACTGTCTCAGGCTGGTCTTTTTTATTGTCAAAATCGGGTATGTCCAATTTTTGACTGTATTTGCGGTTATCGCTTAAAGATTGCTGCTGGATTACAAAATCAGCGATCAAAATGGTGCTTCCAAGAAACAGTACGATCGAAAGAACAGCAAAAACAGATTTTAGGGAAATGGTCTGAAAAAAGCCGGCAGAAAATTTATTACTCTTTGTTTTGGTATTTTCAGTCCATTTTGGGTAAATACTCTGTTTTCTTCTCAAGTCGTAATAATGACGAGAGGCTGGGTCGGATAAAACTTTATAGGCCTCATGGATAGCAATAAATTGATCTTGTTTTCCATTTAAGACATCAGGATGAAACTGCATGGCTTTTTTCCGATATGCTTTTTTAATGGCATCGGAATTTGCATTTGGTTTAATCCCAAGAATTTCATAATAATTTTCATGAATTGAATCAGGTGTTTCCGGATTTAACCCCAGGGCGGAGGCAACAGGTGTCAGCTTTTCCATGATTTTATCAAAAGAAAAACCTTGGCGGTGTGTTTCTTTTTTCAAATCATGATACATTCTCAGCAGATCCGGATTGCTGTTTTTATTTGCTTTTACCGCAGCCAGACAATAGGATAAAAACTGTTTGTTTGCAGCAATATGCCGGATAAGTTCAGGAGTGTCATCAACTGTTCCTGCCAGTTTAATAAACTTTTTGATAATTTCGGGATTCCCAGGTTTATGCAAGGGTTTTTTCCGAAAATATTTCATTAAAACTCCCTGTCTCTGAACTTATTGCCACGCCCCTTATTCATTATCCATGATTAATACTCGGATTATCTTCGGCAATTTTTTGTGGTTCACCATAATGATAGTTATAGGCCCGGTAATATTTGTAATAGGATCTATAACCATAGCGCTGGCTCAAATTGATTTTGTTGACAATGCATCCCAAAACAGTTCCCTGTACATTACTCATGGATTTTTTGAAATGCCGGAGACCATCCCGGGTAGTTTCTCCGATGCTGCTTACCAGTATAACGCCNCCCACCTGACGGGAAAGAACCAGGATATCAGCAAAACCAAGATGCGGAGGAGTATCAAGGATGATTCGGTCAAATTTTTGAGCCAGTTTATTGAGCAGCCGGGTCATTCGGTTGGATGCCAGCAACTCGACAGGATTCGGTGGAATCGGGCCGGAAGGAATAAAGTAAAGATTGGGAATATCTGTTTTAAAAATAAAATTATTTTGATGCACCCCTGCCAGAAAACTTGATAATCCGTGGCCATTCTGGGTTTGCAATATGGATTTGAATACTTTGTGGAGTCGGGGTTTTCGTAAATCAGCGTCAATAAGCAGCACTTTTTCTCCGGCAATTGCAAAGGTTTGGGCCAAATTGGAGGCGATGGTGGTTTTACCCTCATTGGGTGCGGTGCTNGTAATACAGATGCACTTGGCATTGGAGTCCGAGCCCGAAAGTTGGATGGAAACTTTTGAGGTACGCAATGCTTCGGAAACTTGAGATCTGGGATCATGGATAAAAACCTGTTCCAGAGGATAATCTTTTGTTCCTGTTTCCAAAGGAATCACACCAAGAATAGGAATGTGAAAGCGGTCCAAAATTTGATCCGGATTGGTAATAGTGTCAGCAAAATATTCCACCGTAAATGCCAAGCCAATGCCGGCCATCAATCCCAAAGCAACTGCCAGCATGAGGTTTCTTTTTACATTGGGTTTGGCCGGAAAAATAGGTAGTGCCGCTTTGTCCACAATTTGAATATTGGCAGGAGCAATTCCCGCCATGGATTCAATTTCCTTGGCACGTTCCAAAAGGCTCTGATAAATAGCCTTATGGGTTTCAACCTCCCTGGACATAATGGTAAATTGTGTGGCTTTCTCATTTAATTCCAGTGCCTGCAGTTGTTTTTCTTCCAGTGTTTTCTGAAGTGTTTCAAATCGGCTGACAGCTGATAAATATTCGTGACGAATTGAATTAAATATTTTCTCGGATTCACTGTGGATACGCTCTTCAATGCTTGCCATCCGGCTGGTGATGGCTTTCACATCCGGGTAATCTTCATGGAAGACTTCAATCAGGTTTTCATAATCGGATCGAAGTCTTGCATATTCTGATTTCAGCGTGTTGATCAATGAACTGTTCAAGACTTGTGGAAGACTTTCCGCTCCATCTTGCACCGCCTGCTGATACTGGGTTTGCTTTGAAATCAGATCGGCTTCCGCTTTACCGAGTGCCGCATTGATATCTTCAAGCTGTCTGAAAACACTGTTTAACCGGGAATCCATAGAGACAATTCCTGCCTGGCGGGCAAACTGGTGCTGTTGTTCTTCGGCGGATTCCAGATTGATTTTGGAACGTTCAATTTGTTTCATCAGATATTCCCGTGCCGTTACAGAAGAATCCAACCGCTGATCCATTTTCCAGGCGATGAATTCATTCATGATATGATTGACCACATCCTGAGATAACTCACGGCTGGGGGATATAAATGACACCTGAACAATCATTGAATTACGGGTAGGTGAAACTTCAAGATTTCTCTGTAAAAAACCGATCAATCTCCTATTTTCCATCGTTTCGGTGAGCATTGTATTTTCTGACATTTTATCGGTGTCTTGTCCGATAATATTTTTAACAAAGGCTTTGAAGGTTCCGAGACTGATGAAACTTTTGTTAGGGCCGTCGTCGGCGAAAACCGGGTGTTCTTTTAAATTCATGGCTGAAATTACGCGTTCGGCGATGCTGTTGCTTTTCATGAGTGATACCTGAGTGGCAACAAGCTCCTGCGACCGGAGTGTTTCATTTACCACCTCTTCAAATTTTGTAACTTTCTGCTGCTCTGCATTCACCTCAATAGTGCCTGTGGCCCGGTATAGTTTTTGCGCAGACAAGCTGAAGATCAGCGTGGATACAAAAACAAAAAAAAGAACTCCCAAAACCAGCCACCTGCGCCGAAGAATAACTTCGATATAATCGCGAAGATCAATTTCTTCTTCTGCCCCATTGGGAATACTTTCTCTGAAATCACTCGATGGCAGGTTGTTTTCCTTGTTTTGTTGATGATCTCTGATGACAATGTTGCTATCTGAAGCCATAGTCACTCCTGTTTACAATCCTAATGTTAAGATAAAGAACGGTCATGCTGGGGAAATTGCTGCCGGTTAAGTGTTTCCAGGTTAAATTGGTCAAGCCATACCTCCCCGCTGATTTTATTATCAAAACGATGACTCGTTTGTCGCCTGAGCCTTACCGTTACTGCATGGCATTCTTCCGGTACGGAAAAGAAAATTGTCTCTTTCCGCCATCCCGTGGTGGAAGGAATCATTTCGCTTTTCCAGTAACTGTTTTTGCAATCAAGGCCAATAATTTCAATAAAAGGACGCTGGTCCGTGGTCAAATTTCTGCTTCGCCACCAAAAAGAAAGTACATGGTCATTACCGGGTAAAACCGGCACAATTTGTCTTAAATGACGGAAATTTATATTTTCATTACCTGAAAACCTTATTTGAAGCGAATAATTTCCCTCAATTTTTTGAAAGCTGACTCGCTGAATATACCAGTGCTCACCTGAATCACGGCGCCACCCAAAGCCCCGGTTGGAAAGAGGAAGCTCAAATCCCGGATTGGTTATTCCTTCATCACCCATATACTGCTTTCGAATAGCGGCTGCACGCTGAATTTCTCTTCGCGAAATCAAATAATGAACATATCGGTCATACAAATGATCATCCACCATGTTTTCATTGGAAAGTTCCGTCCAAACCTGGAAGCTGTCTTCGATCCTTTGCCATTTCATAAGCCAGTATAGATAATAAGGAAAATTGGCCGTTTCCATAACATTTAAAACCGAAGGTGTATCTGAGGCCAGGGACCTGTCCATCAAATAAATGGCTTCTTCCTGAAACTGGCGATAGGGGATTATAAAATTGATATTGTCAAAAAATATCTCTTCACTTGGTAGTTCCCGTGCCACCAGAATTTTCTGCCATTTCCATTCCACCACATCTTTTGTCAAATTATGGGAAAAATTTAAAATTTGAGAAGCCTGATGCGTGTTTCCCTGAGCCATTTTTATTTCCGCCATTTTTAGCCAGGCGTTCATGTGAAATCTGTCAATCAATAAAGCCTTGCGCAAATAGTTTATTGCCATTTCAGGATTATTTTTAAACCAGGCGTTAATTCCGGAATTATAAAAACCCCCCGCAAAATAGTTAGAGTCATTTGCTTTAGATTTTTCAAATGTATAATCCGGATCATTTGCAGTTTGCCATATCATCCCGTATCGTATGAGCCAGATGGATAAGGCTAACAGGATAAAAGTCAGAAGAGTTTTTTTCAAAAAAACCACCATTTTTTTCTTTTTTTTGATAATGGTATTGCAGGGGTGGTTGTTTTCAATGGTAAACCAGTTATGACTCGCTGGGGATTGATACGGGTTAAAATTTCCACCGTCTCTGCATCTGCTGTTTTGTTTAAAATCTCCAAAGCTTTCAAAGCATTGCCAGGGTGTCTGTACTCAGTATCATGACTGTCTGTGGCCAGCAAATGCAAGTATCCCTTTTCTAATAAGGAAAACGCTGTATTAGTAGCTTCGGTGCCATAATGCCCCAAAAAAGAATCATAATTGGCTTGCAGATAACCTCCTGCTTCAATAAAGCTGTGAAGCAAATCCGGTTCCATATAAAAGTGATGGCACCTTTCCGGGTGGGCTAAAACAACCCGAAATCCCTTGGCCATGATCTGAAAAATCACTTGTTGCCATCCCAATGGCAATCTCTGAAAGGGAGACTCGATCAACACATAAGATCCCCCGGCTAATGTCAGCAGCCTTTTGCCAACCAACAAATCAACAAGGCCAATGTCTAAAGCAATTTCCATGCCAGCGAGAATGTTGATATTGATGGATTTGCTTTCGAGGGCATGGCGAAGCTGGGTAATACTGTCAAAAATTGTTTCCTTGGAAACAGCCCATAAAGTTCCTGACATCCAATGAGGTGTTGCCACCACATGCGTAAATCCATATTTGACATACAACTCAGCCATTTGCGTGCTTTTTTCCAAACTTTCCGGCCCATCGTCTATTTCAGGCAGTATATGGCTGTGAAGGTCAATCATGAAATTTCCGAAAACTCAGTGTGATGATGAATTTATATAGCTTTCAAGAAAATGTTTTGGCGTGGATAGAGGAAAAAGACAAAAAACTTTTTCTTGTGTTTCCGGCTGATTATCCACCATCAATATTTTCTGGAAAGCTGTATGGTATGATTTTGAAAGAAGAATTAGCACTCTTTAACCTGTTAGTCAATTAATAAACAGGGTATTGATGTTGGGGTAAAGATCCTCTATTTGATTTGCCAAATCACGACCATTCATCTCAGGCATGATTACATCGGTGATAAGAAGATGAATTTTCCCTGAATGTTTTTTGGCCAGTTGCATGGCTTTACCTGGTGTGTCTGCAGCTAATACTTGATAACCCAGCTTCTCAAGCATCAACTTGGTCATTGTTATAATAGCTTTTTCATCTAAAGTTACATTATCAGTTTCTATGGTAATTTTACCCACTCCTTCGATGGCGTCACGTGCATTGATACAGAGATTGACCAATATTTGATCAATCTGGGTAGGATCTATTTTTACCTCCCACAACTGAGATTCTGGTGACCACGAAAGATCAATGTCTTCACCGATCAATCGTCGGAGCATTTTGAGCATACTTTCTATGATTGTGTTTAAGTCATAAACTTTAGGGCTGATGATTTGTTTTCGTGCAAAGGCCAGAAGCTGTCCGATTATATCGGTAGACTGTATAGTAGCATCTATAATTTCTTTCATAAAATCATGGTTCTGATCGGATTTACTGAGGGATTCTTGCACGAATTCAGCATATCCCAGAATGACATTCAATTTGTTGTTAATATCATGGGCCACACCTCCTGCAAGTCGTCCAATGGATTCCATCTTTTGAGCCTGAATAAACTGGGCCTGTAGTATCTCTTTTTCCTCTTCTGCTTGTTTTTGTTCGGTGATATCACGTGCAATACCAATATACTCTGTGATGTCACGGGCATTGACAACGACTCCCTGAACGTTACCCTTTTGATCCGGATAGGGATAGTAATGCATTGCTCTGCACTTTTTCCTGAGTGATAAGCTGGTTTACATTTCGAATGGCCCGCAGAACAACATTTAAATGTTTAAACTTTTCTTCTGCCTGTTTTTGCTCGGTAATATCTTCAATAGTTGCATAAACCTGAAAAGGGGTTGTTTCGCCAGGTTGAAAAAGGGGTATCGCCGTGATGGACAGCCAGATATGAGCATTTTTGTCCGGATGAAACACGCCTCTTGTCACAGGACCTATTTTCTGCCCTGTTTGCAGAGCCTGCATGGCAGGATGCTCATTTCCCGGCACATCGGAGCCATCTTCCCGAATCATTTTCCATCGAGTGTCCATGGAGGTTTTTCCAAGCATTTGATCCAAAGAAAGCCCCAGAATTCTTTCTGCCGAAGGATTTGCAGATATGATGGCACCGGTAGCATCCTGATTCTTAATCCGATCATTTCATTTGGCAGGCGGTTTGCAAACCGAGAAGCAAAGCCGTTGACCTTACATACCCGCCTATCTTTGTCCACCAGCATCATGGCAATGGGTGCATGCTCATGGATAACCGACAGCTCGGCCAGAGCATAATTCAGTTTTTCTTCGTCCTGCTTGTATCCGGTTATATCATCGATAGTCATCATGGCAAATTTTGAGCCTTCAACAATAACACTGGTGACTTTGTATTTTAACCAGATATTTGAAAGAAATGACCCGTGCGTCACGGCCAAAGACAATAATTCCCACTGGCGAGGATTCCATTATTATTTTCAATGCTGAATCGGTAAATTGATCAAGTTGTGCATCTTTTAATTTAGCTGTCATTAACTACACTCCATAATGGTATTCGAACCTTTTGAAAAAGTTTTTAACAAAAGGAAATCTATCAATTATGGATCACACGTGCAAGGTTTACTATTTGGTGGAGAAATACCGGCCTTCTTAAGAACAAAAAAAAGTAAAAAAGCAGTGGAGGTCTATAATGATAGGCATTTAAAGGTATTTTCAGAAGATTTAGGTGTTAATGGCAGACGAAACCAAAGCCTTTTTAAAATGAACAATTTTTTTCAAGCGGTCCCGAACATATTACTTTGGTCCATTAATGTGTTTCTGTCGGCAATGAACTTCCTGGAACGTTAAAGCTGTTTAAGCGACCGCCCCAGAACATACAATGAGGGTAATACATGTTTATGAGAGGCTATATGGACCACTACCATTTATAGCCCGCCGTATGGGGCATTTCCGCATCTTATCACTGGTTCAAGGTAATAAAAAATATAGATTTCAAAGATGAGCCATTTGTTTGCCGGCAAATGGTTTTTTGTTTTTGAAGGGAGGTGATTTGTAGGTGGCATATACCCCTGAGCTTTCATATCAGGCATCCTGCACACTCCGCCGCATAGCCTGGGCACTTAACGTACCTATGACCGAGGCTATCGAACGAGTCTTTGAGCATTTGCCCAAGATTTTAGACAACCACAAAGTCTGTATTGCGTG
>SL_3KL_010_SEDDRAFT_10005005_pt1 | contig 11926 bp, 8 predicted proteins | sample SodLakKL_010_SED_2_FD_10381 | JGI IMG/M metagenome (IMG submission 10381)
GAGCCGAAGAGCAAATGGCCCAGGAAGATCCAGCCTTAGACACCACACCTACTGAAATCGCCGATGAAGAATCCGACACCGTCAGTCTTGCTGCCCTGCGTGATAAAATGGGATTTTTTGCAGGCTCCGCCATAGGTGAAGAAGAAGCTTTCATCATTGAAAATGAGGTACTGAAATTATATTTTACCAATAAAGGTGGACGCATTGAATCGGTTGAGCTCAAAGAGTACAAATCATGGGAGAAAGAACCCCTTCGACTTTTCCTGGCTGACGACAATATATTTAACCTGCAGTTTTACTCCGCCAACAGGCTTATATCAACCCAGGAATTATACTTCACCCCCGAGACACAAGCTTATTTGTCAGGGGAGGACAACCACATTAAGGTTTCTCCCGATGACTCCCTGCAGTTTTCAATGAGGCTTTACCCGGATAACCACACAGAGGATAATCCCAAATACATGGAGCTGATGTATGTTATCAAGGGTGATGACTACATGATAGATTTTAACCTCAATACGGTGGGGATGCAGGATGTGATTGCTTCCAACTCTACTTTCCTCAATCTCGACTGGGAGGTTGATTTGTTACGTCAGGAAAAAAGCAGAAAGAATGAAATCAACACCACAACCATCTATTACAAATATTTAAATGATGATGTGGAGCGCATCAGGGAAACACGCGATGGTGAAGAAACCATGTCTACACGGGTAAGGTGGGTTTCTTTTAAGCAACAATTCTTTTCCTCTGTAATGATTGCCAATGAAGGCTTTAGTGGTGCGCAGATAAGCACAAACTCTTATGATGAAGAAACTCATGAAGATCTTCTGAAAAGGGTTACTGCCAACCTGGACATACCATACAACAGCAGGGAAAACAACAGCATTCCCATGCATTTTTACTTTGGCCCCAATCATTTCAACACCCTCAAATCATACGACATGAAGCTGGAATCACAGATTCCGCTGGGATGGGCCCTTTTTGGATGGATCAACCGATATGTGGTGATCAAAGTATTCAACTACCTCGACAGCTTCAACTTCAACTACGGCATCATCATACTTATACTCACCTTCATGCTCAAGTTGGTATTGTTTCCCATTGCCTACAAAACATACCTTTCTTCAGCACGGATGCGTGTACTCAAACCCGATATTGAGGAAATCAATAAAAAGTTTCCCAAGAAGGAAGATGCCATGAAAAAACAACAGGCAGTGATGGGGCTGTATAAAAAAGCCGGGGTAAACCCCATGGCAGGCTGTGTTCCTATGCTACTTCAGTTCCCCATCCTCATTGCCATGTTCAGGTTTTTCCCTGCATCCATTGAGCTGCGCCAGGAGGGATTCTTATGGGCCGATGACCTGTCAACCTACGATTCCATCCTGGACTTACCTTTTACGATTCCATTTTATGGGGATCACGTGAGTTTGTTCACCCTGCTTATGGCCGTATCTACTGTCATATACACCCGGATGAACAGCCAGATGATGAGTACCGGTACACAAATGCCCGGTATGAAAACCATGCTGTACTTTATGCCCGTTATGCTGTTGTTTGTTTTTAACAGCTTTGCTTCCGGCCTCAGCTACTATTACTTCCTTGCCAATGTCATCACATTTGGTCAAATGTTCGCATTCAGGTTTATGATAGATGAGGATAAAATCCGAAATAAAATTGAAGCCAACAAGAAAAAACCGGTCAAAAAATCGGGCTGGCAAAAACGATTGGAAGACATGGCCAAGCAACAACAACAAAAGCAAAAACAGAAGAGATAGCATTTTATCCGGTTGTTTGACCAATGCACTAGAGAATGTTTACATATTTTAATTTTAAAATAGTTTAAACACATTAACGATGTTTCGCTCCGCCCTTTATAATATTTCGCCTATTGATGGAAGATATCAAAGCAAAACGCTGGATTTGCAAAAATACTTTAGTGAATATGCCCTCATACAATACAGGGTATTTGTAGAAGTGGAATACTTCGTGGCACTTTGCCACGAAGGGCTGCCAGAGCTCTCGGGAGTAACCCCGAAAAACATGGAAGATATCCGCGACATATTTCATGATTTTTGCGGAGATGACGCCATCAGGATCAAAGAGATAGAAGCTGTGACCAATCATGACATCAAGGCAGTGGAATACTTTTTGAAAGAAAAGTTTGAGCAACTGGGACTCGATGATTACAAAGAGTTTATCCATTTTGGCCTTACCTCACAGGATATCAACAACACCGCAATTCCCCTGTCTTTAAAGGAAGGTATACTGGAAGTAATGGTACCCCGTCTGGATGAACTGATGGCCCAATTGAAAGAGATGTCGAAAAAGTGGCTGGAGGTACCCATGCTGGCGCACACACATGGCCAACCCGCATCCCCCACTACGGTAGGCAAAGAAATTTATGTGTTTTATAACAGATTGGAAAAACAAATTAACCATCTGCTTGCCATCCCTTTTCCGGCCAAGTTTGGCGGTGCCACAGGTAACTTCAACGCCCACAAGGTGGCCTATCCCCAAGTCAACTGGAACGACTTTGCCGACCGCTTTGTGAACAAAACCCTGCGGCTGAAACGCTCAGAAGTGACCACACAGATTGAGCACTATGATTACCTGGCTTCTATTTTTGACGGACTCAAAAGAATCTGCACCATCCTTACGGATATGAACCGCGATGCATGGTCTTATATTTCCATGGATTACTTCAAGCAAAAAATCACAAAGGGCGAAGTGGGCTCTTCAGCTATGCCCCACAAAGTAAACCCCATTGATTTTGAAAACTCAGAAGGTAATGCAGGTATTGCCATTGCGCTTTTCGAACATCTTTCAGCCAAACTTCCCATATCAAGGCTGCAAAGAGACCTCACCGACTCCACAGTTCTGCGCAATATCGGAGTACCCCTGGCACACATGCTTATCGCTGTTAAATCTGCCCAAAAAGGATTGGGGAAACTTGTTATTAACCAGGAGAAAATCAACAGCGATCTGGAAAGCAACTGGATGGTGGTGGCCGAAGCCATTCAAACCGTTCTCAGAAAAACCAACTACCCCAAGCCCTATGAAACCCTTAAAGAACTGACCCGAACCAATGCTGATATCAACCAGGAGTCTTTACGTAATTTTATTAAATCACTGAGTATTGACCAGGAACTTAAAAATCAGCTGTATGATATTACACCGTATAATTACACAGGTATATTGCCAAAAATCAATTAATAGTTCCGGTAACAATTAATCTTGCCTGTGGTGCTGGATTCTGCTAACCTTAAAATGCCGGTAAAGCCCAATGGATAAATACAAAAAGATTTTCAGCTACATAAAACCTTACTGGCCCAAGGTTTCTCTCAATGTTTTCTACAATTTTCTGAGTGTGGTTTTCAATGTTTTTTCCGTAACCATGATCATCCCGGTACTGGGAATATTATTTGAAACCCAACCCATTGTAACCGAATCGGTACCTTTTGAGTTTTCTGCAGATGCCATTCAGCACAATTTCTATTACTATATCAGCTTGCTGATGATTGAGCTGGGTAGTGTATATGCCCTGGTGTTCGTGGGATTGTTTGCCGTTTTTATGAGCTTATTTAAAAATGGGTTCAGGTACCTGGCTATGTACCATCTGGCCTGGCTAAGAAATACCGTTGTCAAAGATATCCGTAACGACCTTTACGACAAAACACTAAAGCTTCCCCTGTCCTACCACTCCAATGAAAAGAAGGGGGACTTAATTAGCAGGATGACTAGTGATGTGCAACAGATAGAGTTCAGTGTAATCAGTTCGTTGGAAATGATATTTCGCGAACCCATCACTATTCTGGTACTACTGGGCACTTTGTTGCTCTTAAGCCCCCAACTTACCCTGGTGGTGTTTGTGTTGTTACCCATTAGCGGGCTAATCATAGGGCGAATAGGAAAAACACTCAGGGCAACAGCGCTAAAAGGACAAAACAAACTGGGCGTAATTCTTTCGGTGCTGGAGGAAACCCTCACTGGCATGCGGGTAATCAAAGCGTTTAATGCAGAAAAAAAGATGAAAGAACGTTTTTTGAGCCTCAACAGCTTTTACACCCTAATCATGACCAAAATGTACAGGCGTCAGTACCTGGCATCGCCCATCAGTGAGTTTTTAGGCACTGTTGTAGTTGTTATCATTGTTTGGTATGGAGGTTCACTGGTATTGAGTCCCCAAAGCAGTCTCAGTCCCCAGGGATTTATTGCCTACCTTATCCTTTTTGCACAAATTATCAACCCGGCCAAATCCTTTTCCACTGCATATTACAAAGTACTGAAAGGGATGGCGTCAGCCGACCGGATTGATGAAATTATAAAAGCCCGGGTCACCATAGATGAAACCAAAGATGCCAAAAAAGTAGGCTCATTTGATTCTTCCATTGAGTTTAAAGATGTCAGTTTCAGGTACAACACCGAACCGGTGCTTAAGGATATCAACCTCTCCATCCCCAAAGGCAAAACCATTGCTTTGGTGGGCCAGTCAGGTGCAGGTAAATCAACCCTGGTTGACCTGATTCCCCGTTTCTATGACGTAGAAAAGGGAGAAATTTTACTGGACGGAGTGAACATCAAAGATCTGAAAATAAAAGACCTTAGAGCACTCATGGGAAATGTTAGCCAGGAAGCCATACTTTTTAATGATACATTTTTTAACAACATCGCATTTGGCGAATACAATGTGCCTGAGAAAGATGTGATACGGGCCGCCAAAATTGCCAATGCCCACGAATTTATTGAGCGAACTCCCCTGGGATATTACACCAATATCGGCGACCGCGGCAATAAGTTATCGGGCGGACAGCGGCAAAGATTAAGCATTGCCAGGGCAGTACTTAAAAACCCACCTCTGCTTATACTGGATGAGGCCACTTCTGCCCTGGACACCGAATCAGAAAAGCTGGTTCAACAGGCCCTGAGTAATGTAATGAGAAAAAGAACGGCCGTGGTGATTGCACACCGCCTCTCTACAGTTATCAATGCCGACCTTATATGTGTGCTCCATCAGGGTGAGATCGTGGAAAGAGGAAGCCATGAGCAATTGCTCACCCGCGATGGTATTTATAAAAAACTTCACAGTTTGCAGATGTTTGCTGAATAAAATCATTGATTATTTTTGCAACCCATATCACAGCTTTTTTAACTCAACAGAAAACAAACAAAACTCTAAACAATGGATTTAAGTAAAGTAATGGCAATTTCAGGGAAAAGTGGTTTGTACAAAATCGTTTCTCAATCCCGTGGCGGTGTAATTGTAGAATCTCTCAGCGATGGAAAAAAGATGCCGGTTTTTGCTACACATCGGTCTTCTGTGCTGGAAGATATCAGCATATTTACCATGGACGAAGATATACCCCTGAAAAATGTTTTGTGGGAAATCTACCAAAAAGAAAGTGGTGAAAAGGTTTCCATTGACTCCAAATCCAATGCTGATGAGCTGAGAAACTACTTCCTTACTATTTTACCCGATTATGACCAAGACAGAGTTTATCCCAGTGATATTAAAAAAGTATTAGCCTGGTACAATTTGCTGCTGGAGCATGATCTGATTAGTCAGCCGGTGGATGAGGAAGAAAAGCCTGCAGTAGGCGAAGCACCCGCAGATGAGAGCACCCGGGAGGATGAATCCGCAAAGACAGGGAAGAAAAAACAAGCCTCCCAAAAAGAAGATAAAAAACAGAAAAAAGATGATAAAGAGTAAAGCAGATGGTTGCCTTTTTATTGCAAAAACATGACTCTGCAATTTTACAACTGTCCAGACAGGGCTTAGCCCATACCTGGCAGCTCAATTAAAGCACTATGTACAAACGATTTATCCGCCCCCTTTTATTTCTTCTACCACCTGAAAAGGTACATCACCTGGTGGTTAACTGTTTGCACATTGGCTTTAAAATACCCGGAATAAAATGGATGGTCAAAAAGTTCTGCCAGGTTAAAAATCCTTCACAACGCACAGAGCTTTTTGGCCTTCAATTTCCCAACAAAGTAGGCCTGGCGGCAGGATTTGATAAAAAAGCCGATGCCTACAACCACCTGGCAGCATTTGGTTTTGGACACATTGAAATTGGGACAGTAAACCCCTTACCCCAACCGGGCAACCCTAAACCCCGGCTTTTCAGGTTAAAAAAAGACAAAGCGCTTATCAACCGAATGGGTTTCAACAACCCCGGGCTGGATGTATTTGTAAAAAACCTGCGTAAAAACAAACCTGAAATCATTATTGGAGGTAATATAGGGAAAAACACCCTTACACCTAACCACAAAGCCATAGATGATTATCTTATATGTTTTGAAAAACTATATGATTATGTCGACTATTTTGTAGTCAATGTGAGTTGCCCAAACGTCGAGGGGCTTGGTAAACTGCAGGATAAAGAAGAACTTATCCGGATTATTGAGGCCATCCAGGCCAGTAACAACAAAAAAACACACAAAAAGCCTGTATTGCTAAAAATCGCCCCTGATCTAAATCCGCCCCAGCTGGATGATGTGCTTTACGTAGTACAACAAACAGCTATTGATGGTATAATTGCCACCAACACAACTACCACACGCCACAATCTGAAAACAGCTCAAAAGCAAATAGTAAAAATAGGCAAAGGGGGATTAAGCGGACAGCCCCTCAAGGATAAATCTACCGAAACCATCCGCTACCTGCACCAAAAATCGGGTGGAAACATTCCTATTATAGGTGTTGGAGGAATTATGACAGCCCAGGACGCCCAAAAGAAACTGGATGCAGGTGCACAGTTGGTCCAGATATACACTGGCTTTATTTATGAAGGCCCCTCTCTGGTAAAAAGAATTAATCAGGTTAAACTGTAAAGCCACCTGTTGGAAAAAAGTTTGTAAAAGAAAATGTAATTACTTTATATAAACCGATAGGTCAAAATATTCACTTCGTCCAACCCCTTTACACTCCAATCTTTTTATAAAAAATTACAACGCATATTTTTCATCCTGAATTTGCCGGTTTTTTTATCTTTACAATACTTTAACGCACTACCCCCAATAAACTGGAGATGGCTTTTGTTACAGTAAATAAATGAAATAAATTTTATGTTGAGAAGTTTTGTTTTAGCCGTTTTTCTTATCATTTCACTGAAGAGCTTTCCAATAGACACACAGGAAAATGCATCAGCAGACAGTGGGTTTAGTTTTGACATCAATTACAGATCCATAAAGTTACCTGCCGAGATTAGGCATAACCTGGTCATCATCTCCATGCGAATCAATAACTCCCCACCTCTGAATTTCATCCTGGATACAGGCGTAAATACCACTATTCTTACAGAACCGCTTATTGCAAACTTCTTTAATTTTTCCATAGACCAAACGGTCTATGTACTTGGATTAGGCAACGAAGGAATCATAGAGGCAGGGTTAAGCAAAAACCTCACGTTCAACCTGGATGGAATTACTGGCAGGAACATGAACCTGGTCATATTACCCGAAGGCTTACTTTCTTTTTCCGAAATTTTTGGTTTTCCGGTTCATGGCATCATCGGATATGATCTGTTAAAGGAGTTTCCTGTAATGATTAACTACCAGAGAAATTTTGTCCGCATTTACAGGGAGCCAACCTATCGTGTCGGATGGAGGAGTACAAGCATCCCCTTGAATATCATAAACAACAAGCCCTATATTAATGTGCATGTTCAAGGGCAGCAAGGGCAAGAGATAGCTGATTCTCTTGAATTACTGGTAGACCTTGGCGCTACCAACCCACTGTTTCTCAATCAGTCATACAAAAGCCTGGTCCCGGAGTTTATTCCGGCCTACCTTGGCAAAGGCCTAAGTGGTCATTTGGAAGGAAAGCTGGGGAGACTGGAGTCTTTATCCTTCAGCGATTATACCCTTGATGAACCTCTGGTTGCATTTCCGCAACAAGAGTTTCTATCGGTGGCGAATGTAAAACACGAGTGGCAGGGCATAATTGGAGGAGGAATTCTGAGCCGCTTTCGCGTTATAGTGGACTACCAATCAGAAAAACTTGTGCTGCGAAAAAACCGCAGTTTTGGAGACCCCTTTCGTAGTAATACCAGTGGTATCGAAGTGATTGTGGGAGGACATGAATTTAACAACTTTATCGTTAGCTATGTCAGAGAAAACTCCGCAGGTTATGAGCAAAACATCATGGTGGGCGATACCATTATCGGCATCCAGGATGAAAACATACAAGAAATGTCTGTGGAGGATGTAATCAGTATCTTAAACCAGGCTCCCGGAGAAACCGTAGAATTAGAAATTCTTCGCTCACAAAACATTTACAAAAAGAAGTTAAAGCTGAGAGAAGATATTTGATGCAACCATCTTTTTATGAGTGAATCATTGACTAGCTATCCAGGGACTTAATACTATCAAGGGCCTTTAAAGACAATGTCAGTGATTAAGTTGTTGCATCCTATCCACTAATCATCGGAGCCAAAAAGTAAATAGTAATCCTTTAAGGAGGCTCTTTCTACCCAGTCCTCAGGAATTATTTTCCAGTTGCTGAAAGGCTTGGGGGCGATTTTTTCTTCATCGCTAATTTTGTTGGCAATATGACTCCGTAAATCCATTTCTGAAACGTAGTTGATGCGATTCTCAAGTCGTTCATGGGCGATACCGGCACCCCGGGTCAAATGCCCTCCGCCACCACTGCCTCTGTATGAATTAATGGCCACTTTGTAAGTATCCTCGAAACTAAACTTTCCGTCGTTTGATAAGCCGGTGATGGTTATGCGTTCACCCTCAGGCTTGCTTGCATCCACTACATAATCAACCCCAGCTGCGGAATCAAAATTATAGAAGGCGTGGCGCAACCGGGCCCGCCCCTCATCGTTGAGCTGCACGTCTCCGTATTCATCTCTGCGCAACAATAACAGATGATCGTCAGGATTACTCATGGTGTTCAACCATAAGCCGTAAGAGTACTCCAGGTGTTTGTGTATCTCTTTGCCGGTAAGTTCCATCACATATAAATAATTTTCAAAGGGATAAAGCTGGAACATATCTCCCATGGTTATGGTTCCGGCCTCCAAAACTGCATCAAAGGATAAAGGGGCAGCTATAGAAATATCTGTACCTCCGATTTCCATCTGCATCTGGTGCACAAAATCAGTAAATGCAGAATTACCAAAATAGCCTTCCCGGGAGAGAAGTGTTTTCTGCAAATCGCCCACAGGCTTTTTGACATAAGCTTTTGCCATTGCAATATCCTGGCTGAATGTGTTCATAAATTCATCACAAGGCTCATAATCAGTCATGCTCACAATACTTCCCGACATATTTGCCAACTCATGACTACCGTCCTGTTTGGGAGAAAAAACAAGATCAGCCACAGCGGCAGAATTTCCAAAAGACTCCCCTGCAAGAATTAGTACATCCTGGTTTAGTGTATTTTGTACAACCCTATTCCTTTGCCGGTGATCATGGCCGGTAAAAATTACATCAAAGCCCGGTACATACTTAGCCACATACAATGAGGCATGCTCGAGTCTAAGGTCCTTTTCGGAATATTCAATATCAGGCCCTAATCCACTGTGAAACAAACCTATCACGGCATCAGGGTTTTCTTTTTCCTGTATATGTTCCATCCAGTAAGTGGCCGATGAGTACATTGAAACAAACTCCATATTTTCCCATAATTTACGGGGTAACCAATCGGGTACAGTTGGAGTTACCAGCCCAAGAATAGCAATCCGGACCCCCCCATAATTTACGGGGTAACCAATCGGGTACAGTTGGAGTTACCAGCCCAAGAATAGCAATCCGGACCCCCTCACGCTCAATCACCGTATAGGGTTCAAAGTAGGGTTTTCCCGTCCGGATGTGCAGGGCATTGGCTGCCAAATAAGGAAAGTCAAACTCTTTGACCAAGCGGTCATATACTTGCGGGCCTGTTTCAATATCGTGATTCCCTACTGTAGCTGCATCAAAACCGGCCATATTCATGGCTTCTGCCACAAAGTGCACGGGCCTTTCGGCCACAAAATTAAAATAGTAGCCGGCGGGTTTTCCTTGCAACAAATCACCATTATCAAGCAAAATTACCTCCTGTCCTTCTATTTTTCTTTGTTCATCTGCAAAGGCTTTTATATGAGCAAGGCTACCTTCAATGGGAACGGGCCCGGGAAAACCATCCGGGAAATAGTTCCCATGAACATCGCAGGTAGTTATCACACGAATGTGCGTTTGCCCCATCAGGGTCGCCATAGACAAAACAAACAACAGCATCAGCCCAATAGCACTTTTGTACACCAGATTCGGAAGAATAAAGTCAGTATTTTTCATAATAGGGGTAAATTTGATTTTTACTAGAAAAAAAAACGGTATCTGCAAAACTACAAATACCGTTTTTATTAGTTACGAAAACTTAAAAAATTATTGACCCAGGTAAGCTTTTAAAAGCTTACTCCTGGAGGTATGCTTAAGTCTTCTGATCGCTTTTTCTTTTATCTGACGTACACGTTCACGGGTCAGGTCAAACTTTGCACCAATTTCGTCCAGTGTAAGGCCATGGTTCATCCCGATGCCAAAATAGAGGTTAATCACATCTCTTTCCTTTTCGGTAAGGGTAGCCAGCGAACGCTGGATTTCCCGGGCAAGAGATTCGTGAATGAGGCTTGAGTCGGCATTGGGTGAGTCCTGGTTGACATATACATCCAGCAGGCTGGCGTCTTCCCCTTGTACAAGGGGAGCATCAACTGACACATGATGGGTGGAAATACGATAGGATTCGGAAATCTTATCTTCGTTTATTTCCAGAGAATCAGCCAGTTCTTCGGTTGATGGCGGGCGTTCAAAGCGTTGTTCAAGGCGTGAAGCTTCCTTTTTAATTTTGTTGAGTGAACCAACCTGGTTCAAAGGTAGCCTGACAATTCTTGACTGCTCAGCCAATGCCTGAAGAATAGACTGACGAATCCACCACACCGCGTACGAGATAAATTTAAACCCCCGGGTTTCATCAAACCTTTTGGCGGCCTTTATCAAGCCAAGGTTACCTTCGTTAATCAAGTCAGGAAGGCTCAGCCCCTGGTTTTGGTATTGCTTGGCAACAGACACCACAAAACGCAGGTTGGCTTTGGTCAGCTTTTCCAAAGCAGCCTGGTCGCCTTGTTTTATGCGTTGTGCAAGCTGTACCTCTTCCTCTGCGGTAATCAGGGGTACCTTACCAATTTCCTGAAGATACTTGTCCAACGAAGCTGTATCCCGGTTGGTAATAGATTTTGAAATCTTTAATTGTCTCATAACTTCGATTAAATTTTTATATAGGGGTAGTGGATTTGAAGCAGAATTTTCCCGGTGAAAAAACCTTCAAAGATACTAAAATTTCATGACTTAACAAAGAACTAATTTATATTTTTGTCTATGGTTATATCCACCTGAACAGCATTGCAGCTCTGTTTGTCCAAAAGGTGCCCTGCCATGGTGTTTTTTACAGCCCAACACCGTAATATGCTCTGGCACCATTGGGATAAATTCCTTCTATCAAAACACCTCCGCTTTTCTCATTCAGCACCGACACCAACTGTCTTGCCGATGAAACAGCTTGCCTGTCAACATGGGTAACAACGAAACCTTCTTTGATACCTGAGTTTGCCAGTTTACCCCTGGACAGGGAAGCTACTTTTACTCCGTTTTCAATATTCAGACGCCTTAGCTCCCTTTCTGAAACATCTTCAAAGCGTGCGCCCAACAACTCCAGAGTCTCTTTTTCACCACGCTTTACGAGTGATGTATCACCGTGGACATTTCTCAGAACGGCTTTCTTCTCCATTTTACGCCCATTTCTGTTAATAGTTACGGCTATCTCATCGCCGGGTCTTTTTCTCCCTACAGTTTCGAGCAATGCTGCAGTGGTCCGAATCTCAGATCCGTCCAACCCGACAATTACATCACCAGCCTCTATGCCGGCTTCATCGGCAGCACTCCCCTC
>SL_3KL_010_SEDDRAFT_10005006_pt1 | contig 11925 bp, 8 predicted proteins | sample SodLakKL_010_SED_2_FD_10381 | JGI IMG/M metagenome (IMG submission 10381)
TGAATATGCCCGGTATAAATATGGCGGATGTCTGTCCCTATCAGTTTTATATCCTCCTGACTGGCAGCCCGGGCAGCATCTGCTGTTACATCACCTTCCACTTCAATGGTAAACTCAGGTGTGGGTTTACTTATATACCGGCCTCTTTGGGGGTCGAAGTACACAAATTCATAGGAAGGAATCATAAACGATCCTGCTGTGCGTGGAATCATCACAAAATCAAATGTTCGTGAACCACGAACCCCATTCACAGTATTTCTGATGTTGTCCGATATATTAGGGTCAAAAACCTCCAGGTTGGTAGGAAAGGAAAATTCAGGTTTTTCCAACATGCGCATATTTCCTTTCCCTTCTATAATCACATGAAGATTAGCTGCTTCGTTGGGATTTAACTGGGTTTGGTTTACCGATGCAGTAATATCAAAATCAGTACCCACCATTCCGCTAAAGTTAGAAGGGCGGTTTTGGACGGGTAGTGGAGCAACATCCAATGTTAATTTGTTAGATTCAACGGTTTGCTGAATGGTACGCCCGGCACCTCCAAAGAATTCATCAAAAATACTTTGGCGTCGCTGGCCACGGGTTCTTACAGTTACTTCAGCCTCTAGCGGACTGATATCAATTTCTCCGCTTCGCTGGGGAAACAAAGCTACCCGATAAATCTCTGCCACTCTGTATGTTTGGCCATCAATAACCTCAGTCCGGGTTTGTGGCTGCCCCTGAGCAGTTATATTTTCTGACCAGAAACCGCGATAAGAAGGGAGTCGGTCAATGGAATACTGATTAACACTTACCCGGGTATAAATATTATAAGATACAATCACCTGTTCACCCTGGTAAGGATTGCTGTTGCTTGCTGTTGCCCGAATAAACAAATCTTTTGTTGATGCTTTTTGTTCGCCAGGAGGAGGTGTTGGTGGCTGAGGGTCGGGAGTAGCTGCGGTGCTTTCTGTTACAGTTATAGTTACAGCATTGGATTCATATACCTCATCATCGATGGTAACCCTGGCGGGGGCTATGGTAAAGGCACCCTGTTGGCTTGCCTCGAGGGTATAAGTGTAAGAAACCGATTCGGTGAGGGTGGTTTGCCCATTAATAACTTGCATAGAGGTGCTGGAAGACTGGCTGGGCCCTGAAACCCTTCTGAATCCGGCAAAATCGGGTGCATCAAATCCCTGTGGTCTTTTATTCAACTGGAACGTAATTCGGAAACGTTGACCCTGAGCCACTTCAGAAGGTGCTGATGCAATAAATTCAACATCATTGGCTTGCGACAAAGTTTGCAAGGCTAATAAAATAATGAGTAGGTACAAAGTTCTCATGAAGGTATAACCGTTATTTAATTACCATTCTTTTTCTTGTTGGCGTGGTTGGGCTTCTTTCTGCTCACGTTCAATTTTTTGTTGGACCTCCTGCTCCTGCTGATTCAAAGCATCCAGGATTCTGCGGGCATCCTCTGGTGAAATTTCCTGGGGCTGCGTTGGTTGCTGCTCCTCATCTTGCTGGGGCTCTTGAGGCTGTTCCTGTTGTTGCTCCTGATCCTGCCCTTGATCCTGCTGGTCATCTCCTGGCTCTTGATCCTGCTCTCTTTGATCTTCCCCTTCCTGGTCATCATCTCCCTGATCCTGTTGTTGCTGCTCCTGCTCTTCCAAAAGTTGCATGGCATAGGCCAGATTATGCCTGGTATCCATATCTTCGGGTCGAATTCTAAGGGCATTTTTGTAAGCATCAACACCCTCTTTGATTTGCTGTAAGTTCAAATTAGCATTTCCCAGGTTATGGTACACATCTGCCTTTCTATCTTCGTCCACCTCAAGATGCGTTAACCCTTCCAGTATATCACTGGCTTCCTCATAGCGCCCTTGCCGGTAAAGGGTGTTGGCAAGATTATACATGGCTGTTGTGTTTTGAGGGTCTTCTTCCAGAGCCTTGCGATAATTACGCTCAGCATCTGTGTAATTTTCCTGCCTGTACTCGCGATTACCCTGCCGAATATTGGATTTTTCAGACTGTGCCTGCAAGGGCTGACCCAATAGAATAATCAAAAATATGCAAAGCAAAAACTTCATCTCATTATTTTTTTGTAAAAAACCAGGTGTGGAAATATTCATGTGTCTTCCAGGTTACAGTTGTTACGATATAAATAACTCTGCTGCTTCGACTATCAGGATACATCAAACAGTTTTATTTTGTTAATCCATTTGTTTTTGCGTTCAAAAATTAAAAATTCAAGAAGCAGCAAAACAAGGGCAATGGCCACAAAATAATGAAAACGACTTTCGTATTCTGAAAATTGTGCCGATTCATATTCCTGCTGTTCCATATTTCTTATTTCCTCCATGATATTGTTCAGGCCCAGGTCAGGTCCGGTACCCGTTTGAAACATTCCCCCACCACTTTGAGCTATTTCCCGGAGCATGGGCTCATCAAATTTACTGATAACAGTATTTCCCTGTGCATCACGCAAAAACCCCGTCAATTCATTGTTGCGATAAACAGGAATGGGAGCTCCACTGGAGGTACCAATGCCTACGGTATGAATGGTTATACCCATATCCTGAGCCCTGGCAGCCACAGGTACAGGCTCATCCGTATGGTTCTCTCCATCAGAAATCAAAATGATGACCCTGCTTTTTGAATCCTTATCTGAAAATGATGCGATGCTTCTTTCCAGTGCATGGGCCAGTGAGGTTCCCTGCACCTGGATGCTATTGGTATTTACCGTACGTAAAAGCATCCGGGCAGCATCATGATCGGAAGTGAGAGGAACTTGTGTAACCGCACTACCTGCGAAAATAACAACACCCACTCGATCACTTTCCAGTTGGTCAATTAACCGGGAAACAGCCATCTTTGCCCTTTCCAAACGGTTGGGCCGGATATCTTCAGCCATCATGCTCCGGCTAACATCAAGAGCGATTACGATATCAACCCCTTCCATGGTTACATCCTCTAATTTGTATCCGACCTGGGGATTTACAGCTGCCATCACCAGCGCTGAAAATGCACATAAGAAAAGAAGGTGCTTAACATAAGGTCTTCTACCCGAGCGCATGGGCAGCATATGATTCACCAATGACCATTCACCTAATCGCTGCAGTTTCTTTTTCTGCCGATAGCGTGCAATAAAAAATATTAAAACAAAAACCGGAATGATCAAAAACAAGTAAAAATACTCCTGGTTCTCAAATTGTATAATGTCCATAACTAAGCAAATAGATTTGTTGTTTGCCTTAAGTTGTAACTTTTAGCAGGGTTTGTCTTAACAAAAACTCAAGCCCTGCGACAAGCATGGCCAGTAAAAGGAAGGGTAAATATTCATCGGTTTTTCTTGCAAACTCCATCACATCAATTTTGGAGCGCTCCATCTGATCTATCTCATTATAAACCTCTTCCAAAGCCATTTTATTATCAGCCCAAAAATACCTTCCGCCTGTCATTTGTGCGATTTCCTGCAACAATTCTTCATCCACAGGGATTTCCACATCACGGTACTGGATGCCAAAAGGCCCTTCAAAAGGGTAGGGGACCGGTCCATCGCTTCCCACACCGACAGTATATACCCTGATATTATGCAGCCTGGCTATTTCTGCTGCTGTGAGCGGATCGATAACACCAGTGTTATTGATTCCATCGGTAAGTAGTACGATTACTTTGCTGATGGCATCACTTTCTCTTAACCGATTCACAGCAGTAGCCAAACCATCACCTATGGCTGTACCATCTTCCACCATACCCGTATGTGTAGTTCTGAGCAAATCTTTAAGCAACCCATGATCGGTGGTAAGCGGAACAAGCGTAAAACTCTCACCACTAAACACTGTAACCCCCATCCGATCGCCAGGACGCATATCCACAAACTCCAGGGCTGTATTTTTTGCAGCTTCCATACGATTGGGCTGAAAATCCTCAGCCAGCATAGAACCTGAAATATCAAGTGAGATAACAATATCTATCCCTTCCACACTTACATCATGCTCACGTGAAGTTGACTGGGGTCTTGCAAGTGCAATAATAAGGAGTCCCAAAGCCAAAACCCTCAGGACAAAAGGCAAATGCAACATATGCAGTCGAAAGCTTTTTTGCACCCTGGCAAGAAACCCAGCATGCGAATACTGCATTTCCGCGTAGTAATACCTGTTGCGCCATATGTAATAAGCAACCAACAAAGGTATCACCAAAAGGAAATACAAAAATGGCTCATATGCAAAACTAATATCCTTTAACATCGGTTTTCTTTATTAACGATTTTCTGTTTGTAACTTCAGATGAAGACCTCGCTGGATAAGTAAACTTAAATTTTCATCCACCCGCTGGTTTTGGGTTTTCCCCCGGCGGGGTTTCACGGGTTTTATCCGTTGCTTTTTTCCTCTTGTTGTTCCCTGGTATTTCTGACAAAGTCAAAAGCCATATCCAGTACTTTTTCATTGTCCTCTGGTCCGGGTTCTGTTTTAGCAAATTTGACCAGGTCAGCCAGCTCAAAAATTTGCTGCAATAAAGCAGACACCTCCCCCTCAGGATTTTGATATTTAAGGCTTTGCAAAATTTCTGATGTGGTCATTTCCATGGCATTCACCTCAAACCTTTTATCCAGATAGCGGCGAAGAATACCTGCCAGCTCACTATGATAATGCTTTATTTTGCCCTGCTGCCATAGTTTCTCCGATTTAAGCTTTTCCAGGCTACTGATGGCAGCTACATGGGCTGGTATATCAGGCTTTTCCCAAACTGACTGGGGTATAGGTTTGGGTTTACGTTTTTTCAAATAACGCAACAGCAACCATATGAGTATACCTGCTACAATAACAATCAATACATAAGGAACAATTTCTCTGAAAGTTACCGGCAACGAATATATGCTTTTGATATCCTTTAAATCAGCTTGTTCATCCAATAAAAAAGGTTCTACCTCCAACAGCAAAGGCTCTGTCTCTTTCACCAAAGTATCCCCTTCAAAAATCATGGTAAACTCAAAGGGATTGATGGCATGAAACCCATCTTCCCAGGAGGTGATTTTGAAGGTTCTTATTATTCTTACATTTTCCGGGATAGTATGAGCAGCAAGGGTATCTGGTAAACCATATCGGAGAACTTCTATTTTAGGATTAAGCTCATCCTCAACCGGGGGCCACAAAACGATTGCTTCACGGGGTGCTTCAACTTCAAAAGAGAGTTGTGTATGGCCTCCAATTGAAATACTATCCGGCTCAAGGCTTAATGACAAACGTTGGCCGTGAAGATTTGATGCAAATAGCCCTGTCAATAAGGTAAAAACAATAACAGTGGTTCTTAGATTGCCCATTGATTTTATTTGTTTTCGTCTGTTCATTGATAATCTCTGGTAATTATCTGAATATTATCATAATGACTAGTGTATACGTCGCTTAAACAATCCCATCAGAGGAGGTACATAATCCTGACTGGTAAAAATGGTGGTAAAATCCACGGAGGCCTTTTTAAAAGCATTTTTTAGGTATTGCTCATGCTCATTTCGCCAGCTTTCAAGCTCCATCCTGAACTTTTTGCTGGAAGTGTCCGCCCACATAATTTTACCGGTTTCCGCATCCTTTAAACGGATGATCCCGGCAGGTGGAATTTTGTTTTCAAGTGGGTCAACCACCCTTATTCCAATAAGGTCATGTTTTTTACTGACAATGGTAAGGGCATTGTCAAACTCATGGTCCTGAAAATCAGAAAGTACAAAAGCAACTGATCTCTTTTTGATGATATTGCGCAAATATTTAAGAGCTTCGCCAATGTTGGTTCCCCGATTTTTTGGCCTAAAATCAATGAGCTCTCGAATGATACGTAAAATATGCACTGATCCCTTTTTAGGGGGAATAAACTTTTCAATGGTGCTGCTGAAAAAAATCACACCCACCTTGTCGTTGTTGCTTATGGCTGAAAAAGCCAGCACAGCAGCAATTTCTGTGATCATATCCTCCTTCAACTGCTTTTGTGACCCAAACTCATTTGAACCACTTACATCAATCAGCAGCATAACGGTCATTTCCCGTTCCTCTTCAAAGACTTTTACGTAGGGGTGGTTAAAACGGGCGGTTACATTCCAGTCAATGGAACGGATATCATCACCAAATTGATACTCACGCACCTCGGTAAATGCCATACCCCGACCTTTAAAAGCACTTTGGTAGTTTCCAGCAAAAACCTGGTTGGATATCCCTTTGGTTTTGATTTCAATCTTCCTTACCTTTTTTAAAAGTTCTTTGGTTTCCATGGCAGTATTAACGTATCAATGCTTTATAATATTAATGTGTGGTATGGCAAAATTTGAATATGCCGTGCAGGCAATTTCTGGTTTTATCTTCAGATAAAAACTTATGAGCACCGGACATGAAAAACGCCACAGGAGTCAGTTTTTTTCCTGGTTTGGTTTTAGGCTTGATTTATGGAAGCTTAAAGCAACCAGCCTTAAGGCACTTCCACGGTGTTGAGTATTTCCGTAATGATGTCCTCTGACGTAATGTTTTCAGCCTCGGCTTCGTAAGTTAGCCCAATACGGTGCCTGAGCACATCAGGACAAACAGCCCTCACATCTTCAGGGATAACGTATCCTCTCCGCTTCAAAAAGGCATAAGCTTTGGATGCCAGGGCCAGGTAGATACTCGCACGGGGTGAGCCTCCATAACTTATTAAGTGCTCCATATCCGGCAGATTATGATCTTTGGGAAAACGGGTTGAGAACACAATATCCGCTATATAGTTTTCAATTTTCTCATCAAGGTAAACCTCTCTTACTACCTCACGGGCTTTCATAATATCTTCAGGCTTGAGTACGGGTCGGGTTTTGGGAAACTCACCGCTAATATTCTGACGCATGATAAGCTTTTCGTCTTCTTTGGAGGGATACCCAATCATGATTTTAAGCATGAACCGATCTACCTGTGCTTCAGGCAGGGGATAGGTGCCCTCCTGTTCAATGGGGTTTTCAGTGGCAAGCACCAAAAAAGGCTCCTGCAAAGGAAATGTTTCGTCCCCTATGGTTACCTGCCGCTCCTGCATTGCCTCCAGCAAAGCACTTTGTACTTTGGCAGGGGCACGGTTAATTTCATCTGCTAAAATAAAATTGGCAAATACGGGTCCTTTTTTTACAATAAACTCCTCAGTACGCTGAGAATAAATCATAGTACCAATCAAGTCAGCTGGCAATAAATCAGGTGTAAATTGTATCCTGCTGTAACGAGCCTCTATGGAATTGGCCAGCGATTTAATAGCAAGAGTTTTGGCCAATCCAGGAACACCCTCCAGCAATACATGGCCGTTGGCAAGTAAACCAATCAGAAGACGATCTACCATTTCCTGCTGGCCCACTATCACCTTTTTCATTTCCATTGTCAAAATATCCACAAAGGAGCTTTCCTTTTGAATCTTTTCGTTCAATTCCCTGATATCCATAAGTATTATTAGTATTTAAATTTCTGCTGCAAAAATAGGCTATGCTTGGTCTAATTGATTGGTCAAAAATGTTAAATATTCTTAATTCGAAGAACCGTTCCCGACAGACCAATATCTTTCAAAACATTTGGTTTTAAAGGGGAGAGGGCCGTCAGTTTGAAAGGCATAACGTAAGAATGCGTGCTTTATTTGATAGCAAACCCTGATTAGATGAAAAATCATCCAGCATGTTCATTAATATAAAACCGTTTGCTATATTTGTAGGGTAACAATTATCCATTAAAAGCTTTAAAAATGTTTAGATTTAGTTTATTCTTAGCTGTAATTTTCTTGGTTATCTCTTGTGGACCAGGCACACAACCTGCTGAAGATCATACCGAAACACCCCCGGGATTATTTGACTCAGAAAAGCATGAAGCATTCTTTAATAACCTGGCCAGCCTGTGCGGACAATCTTTTGTTGGCGAACAGGTTTACCGCAGTCATCACGGAGATAGCTGGTCTGATCGCGAATTAATCATGCATGTAACTGTTTGTGAGGATGATCATATCCATATTCCTTTCCATGTGGATGATGATTATTCCCGCACCTGGATGTTCACCGCAGAGGAAGGTGAACTGGTCTTTCGCCACCAACATTTGCATATAGATGGTACCCATGAAGAAGGATCTATGTATGGAGGATTTGCCAATCAAGAAGGAAATGCTTTTGTGCAATATTTTCCTGCCGATGAATTTTCTGCTGAAGTAATTGAAGATGGTGGTGGTAATCTTTGGACCGTATCCATGGATGAAGAAATGACCTATTTTTCATACCGACTTGACAGAGATGGAGAAAAGCGGTTCGAAATCGTTTTTGATCTGACCAATCCGCTTGTTGAGTAAATCATTTTTTCAGTACTATTTTACAGGAAGAAAATTCCCTTTGTTAAAGTGTATTGCAACCTATTCATGATACAGGCCTGGTTGCAATACACTTTTTTTAAGTCCCATAAAGTTGTAAATGGGAAATTGGCAAAGTGTTCTAATTTTAATTATTTGGGTTCCTGGTCGTTAAAAATTCAAATATGGCACTCTCAAGGACATATTATGCCACAGCTTAATGCCTGATTAAATTTTTTTCAGCTTTCGTCAACTTAGCTCTTTAATTGTCTTATAATTTATATTATGTTAAATAGAGAATGCCAAAAAGAGGGCAGTTTATTCAAACTGCCCTCTTTTCGTTTATTGAAAAAAATTAGGTTTATTCTGGCTGAAAATCCTCGTCAATCTCTTCGTCAAAGATTCTTTGCCATATTTCATTGAGCTCTTCAAGTTCTTCACGTTGATTGGTTCTCATATAGAGCTCACGTAATGACCGTAATACAATTTCATAATTGGGATCATCTTCATCTGTCAGCTGCTTGGCCTGTTCAAGATAAGGTTGTGCATCTTCCCTCCATATTTCCTTGGATTTTTTCTCCAACTCTTCTGCTTTTCTTAGGTTTTCCTGGGTATACCCATCTCTTAGCACCTCATCAGCCTGTAAAAAGTACTGTATTCCTTCGTTAAAGTAGAGTGCTCCAAGGTTATAAATGGCATCAAAGTAATCCGGTTCAAGCTCGATAGCTTTTTCGTAGGCTTTGATTGCCTCCTGGTAAGCAAACTCTCTCTCCTCTTTAGTATACAGGGTATCTTTTGACATTTGATCATAATTCACAGCAAAGGCATAGTGCAGATTGGCATTTTCAGGATCTTTTTCAATGGCAAGCTCCAGCACTCTGCGTGCTTCGGGAATATTCCCGGCCGTAAGATATACATTGGCTTCGGCAAAAATCAAATCCAGATTTTCGGGATACTTCTCTCTACCTTTGGTAATCCATTCAACTGCCTGGTCCATTTCTTCTTTGAACACAGCAATGTTAGCCAGAGAGCTGTAAAGATAAGGTTGGTCATATTCATATTCCTCCACCTGTGTATAAATCTCGTACGCTTTGTCAAACTCCTGGGCAATTTCAGCAGCAAGTCCTGCATTGTAAAGAGTGGCCGTATCAATACTTTCAAATTCCAGGCTCACCTCATAGGAGTTCAAGAATAACGTACTTGCCTCACTATGTCTTTCTTCATTATAAGCGATTGCTCCACTATTAAAAAAGCTTTCAGACAACATAAGCTTTGCCTGTTGGATATCAAGTATATAACTATTATCCTCATCCAGTTCTTCTGCTTTGTTAATATACTCCCTGGCTGATTCCAGCGGATTTTCAACGAGGGCGTGGTATTCAGGGTTTTGTGAGTTTTCTATTGCCATCAGGATATTGGATTTTAACAACCATGCTTCGGGATCTTCCTGAACTTCTTCCATCTCCATAGCCAATTGTATGTTTTCCAATGCTCCAGGCAGGTTTTCTCTGCCAAGTTCACGTTCAGCTTGTCGAACCTCCTTCACAGAACACGAGGTTCCAACCAATATGGCAAGTAAAAATAAAAATGCAACTTTTTTCATTGTCTTGTTTTTTTGTTTTTGATAAACTGTCAACTAAATAATGTTTTTGCAAATGTAATAAAAATCTTTCCCACGAAAATTATACTACCTTAAAAGTGTTAAAAAACGTGTGTTTTTACGCATCGTCCTGGGTATTATCTGCCTTAGTATCATCGTTTTGATTGGGTTCTCCGCCCGGGGTCTCATCTTTTAGGGGATTGTCTTCCTCTCCATTACCGTTTTCAGACTTTTCCTGTATTTTAGCAACAGCAGCAATGGTATCACCTTTTCTGAGATTGATAAGCCTTACTCCCTGGGTGGCCCTCCCCATGTTTCTCAAATCTGCAACTGAGAGCCGTATGGTTACTCCTGATTTATTAATAATCATCAGATCATCGGCATCGGTAACATTAACCATCGAAATAAGCTGCCCTGTTTTTTGGGTTACATTGAGGGTTTTAACCCCCTTCCCTCCCCTGTTGGTCACCCGGTATTCATTGAGGAATGATCTTTTACCGTAGCCATTTTCAGAAACCACTAACAAGGAGCTTTCTGGATCACTGACACATACCATACTTACGACCTCATCCTCCGGGTTAGCAAGAGTAATACCCTTAACACCTGATGCATTTCGTCCAAGGGCTCTTATGGAGTTTTCTGCAAACCTGATGGCTTTACCATTTTTGGCTGCCAAAAGGATTTCACTTTCTCCGTTGGTAAGGTTGGCTCCCAACAATTCATCATCCGGCCTGATATTAATAGCAATAATTCCATTGGCTCTGGGTCTGGAATATGCCTCAAGGGAAGTCTTTTTAATAATTCCTTTTTTAGTGCCCAGGATAATATAGTTCTCCCTGGTATATTCTTCATCTGTAAGATCCTTCACATTGACAAATGCCTTCACTTTATCATCACCCGGGATATTGATCAGATTTTGAATGGGTCTGCCCTTGGAGCTCTTGGTTCCCTCCGGAATTTCAAAAACCCGTAACCAGTAACATTTGCCTTGCTGCGTGAAAAATATCAGGTAATTATGATTGGTTGCATGAAAGAGATATTCGGCAAAATCTTCCTGTCGGTTGGCTGAGCCTTTTGAGCCGGTACCTCCCCTGGCCTGGGTTCTGAATTCGGCAAGAGGAGTTCTTTTGATATATCCCATATGTGAAATGGTAATTACCATATCATCATCGGCAATGGTGTCTTCTATGCGGAAATCATTGGCCGTATATGTGATCTCGGTGCGGGTATCGTCTCCATATTTTTGTTTCAAATCCAGCAATTCATCCTTAATAATCTGCATTCGCAACTCTACATTGGCCAAAATTTCCTTGTAATGCTCTATCCTTTTAAGAACTTCTTTATACTCTTCTTTAACTTTTTCAATTTCCAGGCCGGTGAGTCTTTGCAACTGCATAGCTAAAATGGCCCTTGCCTGCAACTCTGACAGATTAAAACTGTCAATTAGGCCGGTTCTTGCCTGTTCAGGATTTTTACTTTTGCGAATCAGGTCAATTACTGCATCGATATTGTCAAGAGCAATAATCAACCCTTCAAGGATGTGTGCCCTTTTCTCCGCTTCCCTCAATTCATATTGCGTACGACGTACAACAACATCATGTCTGTGATCCACAAAATGTTTCAGCACGTCTTTTAGGTTAAGCAACATCGGGCGTCCGTTAACCAACGCAATATTGTTGACATTAAATGCAGTTTGAAGGGCGGTGTGTTGATATAAACGATTGAGCACCACATTGGGTACAGCATCCCGGCGCAATTCGTAAACAATGCGCAATCCCTTACGATCCGACTCGTCTCTTATATCGGTAATTCCCTCAATCTTCTTTTCATTCACCAGGTCAGCCGTTCTTTTTATCATTTCGGCTTTATTTACCTGGTATGGTATAGATGTAACGATGATGGTCTGCTTGCCGCTATCTTCCCCTTCCACTGTGGCTTCACCCCTCATCACAATTCTGCCTTTGCCGGTATTATATGCTTCTTTGACACCTTCATAACCGTAAATTAGCCCACCTGTGGGGAAGTCA
>SL_3KL_010_SEDDRAFT_10005007_pt1 | contig 11923 bp, 12 predicted proteins | sample SodLakKL_010_SED_2_FD_10381 | JGI IMG/M metagenome (IMG submission 10381)
TGATTCCCGGGGTGGGGTCCGTCATTGTGGCGGCCGTGGCGGTGGGTCCGGCGGGGGTGCCACCCGGGTCGTCCGGGGGCGCCGGGGCAGTGACCCTGGTGGCCGGCCTCGTCCTCCTCCTGGCATTCGCCCCGCGGAGTGCAGGACCGCCCGTGCGTCGGAGCGCAGGCCCTCCGGCGCCCTGACCGCCGGGCCGGGTCCCAGGGCTCTGACTCTCCCACCCGCCCCGGCGGGTCCCAACGCCCCTACCGCCGGCCCGGGTTGAACCGTCCGCGCGGCGGATCTATATTCAGCGTTCTCTGGACGGGCCGCACGGGCCCGTTTTCTTTACGGCGTTGGAGATGGACTGATGAAGACAGGGATTCATCCCGAGTACAAGCCCGCCCAGGTGATCTGCTCCTGCGGCGCCATCCTCGAGACCCGCACCACCGTCGGAGACATCCGGGTGGAAATCTGCTCGGTTTGCCATCCGTTCTACACCGGTAAGCAGCGCCTGGTGGACACCGCCGGACGGGTGGAGCGCTTCAAGAGGAAGTACGGCTCGTCGTCCTCCTCCTGACAGGGACCTTGGACGACCGGATCCATCGCGGCCTTGCCGAGGCGGAAGAGCGCTTCCAGGCCATCGATGTCCGCCTGACCGATCCCGATGTGGCAAGGGATCCGGACCGCCTCCGCAAGCTGGGCCAGGAGCGTTCTGACCTTGAGCCGGTGGTAGAGACAGGTCGGGAACTCCGCAAGCTCCTCGACGAGTTGGACGGGGCCCGGGAGATGGCGGAGGAGTCGGACGATCCGGACATGCGGGCTCTGGCCCGTGCCGAAGTGGGCGAATTGGAGCGCCGGTGCTCGATCCTGGAGGATCGGGCCCGGCGTCTTCTCGTGCCCAAAGACCCCCTGGATGACCGCCCCGCCGTGCTGGAGGTTCGGGCGGGAACCGGTGGTGACGAGGCCGGGTTGTTCGCCTCCGACCTTCTGCGCATGTACCGGCGCTTCGCCGAGGGACGGGGGTGGAGCCTGGAACTCATGGACGTATCCGAGGGGATCCCAGGCGCCGTCCGTGAGGCTGTGGTGACGGTGCGGGGCCCCGGCGCCTACGGGACACTCCGCTACGAGTCGGGGGTGCACCGGGTGCAGCGGATCCCGGCCACCGAGTCCGGAGGGCGGATCCACACCTCCGCCGCCACCGTGGCTGTGCTCCCGGAGGCCGAAGAGGTGGATGTGCAACTGGACCCCGGTGATCTGCGTGTGGACGTCTTCCGCTCCTCCGGACCCGGAGGGCAGTCGGTGAATACCACGGACTCGGCGGTCCGGATCACCCACATCCCCACCGGCCTGGTGGTATCGTGCCAGGACGAGAAGTCGCAGCACAAGAACAAGGCGAAGGCCATGAAGGTCCTCCGCTCCCGCCTCCTTGACCGACAGGTGGCGGAGAAGGAGGCAGAGCGCGCCCGGGACCGGAAGGCCCAGGTGGGCACTGGTGACCGGTCCGCCAAGATCCGGACCTACAACTTCCCCCAGAACCGGGTGACGGACCACCGGATCGGCCTCACTCTTCATCGTTTGGAAGAGATCCTGGCCGGCGACCTGGACGAACTCCTGGACGGGCTGCGGCTCGCCGCCGAGGAGGAGCGTCTCCGGGAGGGGACGTGAGCACGGAAGCCGGCGGCGGGAGAGCCCGAGGCGGGGCTTCCCCGGAAGGCTCGTCCCGCTCGGCCTTCCATGAGCCGGTTTCGCCTCCGCCGGAGGGAGAATCATGGACGGTGCTCCGCCTCCTGCGCTGGAGTGCCCAGTACCTCACGGAGAAGGGAGTGGCGGAAGCCCGACTGGACGCGGAGCACCTCCTGGCCCACACGCTGGAATTGAGCCGCCTGGATCTGTACCTCCAGTTCGAGCGCCCCCTCACCCCGGACGAGCTGGTCCGCTTCAAGCCTCTCCTCCTGGATCGGGCCCGTCGGCGCCCTCTGCAGTACATTATCGGGCGGACCTCCTTCCGGGAGATCGAGGTGCAGGTCGATGAGCGGGTTCTCATTCCCCGCCCGGAGACGGAGGAGTTGGTGGGCGCGGTCCTGGCCCGGTCCCGGGAGTGGGGGCGCGATGGCCTGCGGGCCCTGGATGTGGGGACGGGGAGTGGCATCATCGCCCTCTCCCTCCTTGCGGAGGGACCGTTTCGGGAGGTGGTGGCGGTGGATCGCTCGCCGGAGGCGCTGGAACTGGTGCGAGTCAATGCCCGGGAGTTGGGGCTCGAGTCCCGGGTGGACCTCCGGGAGGGACACCTCCTGGACCCGGTCCACGAAGGGGAGCGGTTCCACGTTGTGGTGGCGAACCTTCCATACGTGGCACCGGAGGATCTCCCGGGGCTGGAGCCGGAGGTGAGGGTCTGGGAGCCGGAGATGGCGCTGGTGGCCCCGGATCACGGCCTCTCGCTGCTTCGGGAGTTGATCCTCGGGAGCCCTCGGGTGCTCTTTCCCGGGGGGCTCCTGGCTTTGGAGGTGGGAGCCGGGCAGGCCGATGCGGTGGCCCGCATCATGGACCAGGAGCCGAGCCTGGGTGCGCCTCTCATCCTGAGGGATCTGGCGCGCCAGGACAGGATCGTGATGGCGACGAGGGACGGGGGCTGAACTCCCTGGTTCCCGGATGAGGGACGGGATCGTCCCGCCTCCGCCGGGAACAGGAAAACGCGATGGAGGTGCGTGGTATGAACAGGATCATGGAGATGGCCAAGGACCTGGGGCAGGCCCTCGGGCGCACGGACGAGTATCAGGCCCTGAACCGGGCCGCCAGCGCCGTGAACGATGACCGGGACCTGACGGCGCTCCAGACCGAGCTCCAGAAGCTCGAATCGGACATGGTGTCCGACCTGCAGCGAGGCAAGGAGCCGGAGGAGGCGTCCCGGGAGCGATATGAGGAGCTGGCCCGGGATCTGCAGGCCCGCCCGGAGTTCCAGCGGCTCATCGCCGCCCAGACGAACTTCGACAAGCTACTCCAGAAGGTGAACGAGACCATCTCCCAGGGGATCCAGGAGGGTTCGCGGGGGAGGATCATCCTCCCCTCCTGAGGGAGGACGGTGAACCGCGAAGACCATGGCATCCCTCAAGATCTTCCGAGAGCCCGTGTACCGGATCATCGATCCGATGACTCGGGCGCTGATCCGCTGGAGGATACACCCCAACACCATCTCCACCGTGGGATTCCTGTCCACGGTGGGGGCGGGGTTCCTCTACCACCTGGATCACGTTCGGTGGGCCGGGCTCCTCATCCTGGTGGGGGGGGTGCTGGATATCTTTGACGGGCGGGTGGCCCGGGAGAGCGGTCTCGCGTCGGCCTTCGGGTCGTTCTACGACTCCACCATGGACCGCCTGAGCGAGATCGTGGTCTTCCTGGGCCTGCTCTCCCTCTACAACCAGTACGGGGCCGAGTTGGCCGATGTCTGGATGATCTACGTGATCTTCCTGGCCATGGGCGGCTCACTCATGGTGAGCTATACCCGGTCTCGGGCTGAGGCCCTGGGGCTGGATTGCAGTGTAGGGCTCATGCAGAGGGCGGAGCGGGTGGTCCTCCTGGGTGGCGGGTCGCTCTTCTTCGGACTCATGTGGGATGGGCTGATCCTGAAGGTGATCCTGGTGATCCTGGCGGTCACCTCCATCCTGACCGCGTTCCAGCGCATGATCTGGGTATACAGGAATTCAGGGGATGGGTCGGAGCCGCCGAGCCCACCCTCGCAAACCGTACATCAAACGGAGAAGCTCAAGTGAGCGATCGACCGGAGATCAAGCCGGCGGAGGGACGCCTCGGTGTCCTCCTCCCCGGATTCGGAGCTGTGGGAACCACGGTGGTGGCCGGGGTGGAAGCCGCCCGTCAGGGACTCGCTCCCCTCATCGGCTCCCTGACCCAGCTGAACACCATCCGGCTGGGGAAGCGTACCGATGAGCGGGCGCCTCTCATCAAGGATTTTCTCCCCCTTACGCCCCTGGAGAATTTGGTCTTCGGCGCCTGGGATCCCATCCCCGACGACGGCTACGACAGCGCCCGGGTCGCCGGAGTCCTGGAGCGGCATCATCTGGATCCCATGGAGGACTTCCTCCGCTCCATCCGTCCCATGCCCGCCGTCTTCGACTCTGCCTACGTGCGGAAGCTGGACGGGCCCAACGTGAAGACCGGCGCCAGCAAGATGGAGCTGGCCGAGCAGCTCCGGGAAGACATCCGCCGCTTCCGGGACGAGAACGGCTGCGATCGGCTGGTCATGGTGTGGTGCGGCTCCACCGAGATCTTCCTCCGCCCGGGCCCGGTGCACGAGACCCTGGAGTCTTTCGAGGAGGGGCTGCGGAACAGCGATGAGGCCATCGCACCCAGCATGATCTACGCGTACGCCGCCATCATGGAGGGCGTCCCCTACGCCAACGGCGCCCCGAACCTCTCGGCGGACATCCCCGCCCTGGAGAAGGCTGCGGCGGAGCGGGGCGTTCCCATCGGCGGCAAGGATTTCAAGACGGGCCAGACCCTCATGAAGACGATCCTGGCTCCGGGCCTCAAGACCCGCATGCTGGGAATCGACGGGTGGTTCTCCACCAATATCCTGGGTAACCGGGACGGGGCGGTCCTGGACGATCCCGACTCCTTCAAGACCAAGGAAGAGTCGAAGCTGGGCGTGCTGGAGCACATCCTCCAGCCCGAGATGTATCCGGAGCTCTACGGCAACCTGTACCACAAGGTCCGGATCAACTACTACCCGCCCCGGGGCGACAACAAGGAAGGGTGGGACAACATCGACATCCGGGGCTGGATGGGGTACCCCATGCAGATCAAGGTGGACTTCCTCTGTCGGGACTCCATCCTGGCGGCTCCCATCGTCCTGGATCTGGCCCTCTTCCTGGATCTGGCCTCAAGGGCCGGGATGGGTGGGATCCAGGAGTGGCTCTCCTTCTACTTCAAGAGCCCACAGACGGCGCCGGGGCTCTACCCCGAGCACGATATCTTCATCCAGCACCGGAAGCTCAAGAACACCCTCCGCTGGATGGGCGGCGAGGAGCCCCTCACCCACCTGGGGCTCGAGTACTACGAGTGAGCCAGACCGGGCGCTTCGTGGTCCTGGAAGGGGGGGAGGGCGTGGGGAAGAGTACCCACGCCCTCCTTCTCACTGAGTGGTTTACCTCCCTGGGCCTTTCCTTCACCTGCGCCCGGGAACCGGGGGGGACCCGCCTGGGCGAGGCGGTCCGGGAAGTCCTCCTCCATCACAGGGATCTGGACATCCCGGCGGAGTCGGAGCTCCTCCTCATGCTGGCGGCCCGGGCGGCATTCGTGCGGGATGTGGTGCGGCCGGCGCTGGAGCGGGGTGAGATCATGCTGGCGGACCGGTTCGAGTACTCCACCTTCGTCTACCAGGGCATCGGCCGGGGGCTGGGGCTGGAGCGGGCCCGGGAGTTGAACGCCTTCGCTACCGGAGGAGTCCGGCCCGATCTGGTTGTGGTGCTGGATCTTTCCCCGGAGCGGGCTGCCGCCCGGCGGGTGGGGCGGCGGGAAGACCGGATCGAGGGGGAGGGACAAGCCTTCCTGGCCCGGATCCACGAAGGGTACAGGACCGTGGCGGCCAGAGATGACCATGCGGTCCTGGTGGACGCGGACGGAACCCCGGAGGAGGTCCAGACCCGGATCCGGCAGGTCCTGAAGGACCGCCTTCCGGAACCCTTCGGTTCAACTGAGGGTTGAACGAGCCATATGGAACAGTCACGCTCTCCCATCGGTCCCGTCGTCGTCCTCCTCCTGGCCCTGGTGGCCGGCGGTTGGTTCCTGCAGCGCGGTGTGGCGCAGGAGCAGAACCTCTATGTACAGAGCCGACTCCTGGAAGAGGTGGTTGACCACATCTCCAACCGGTTCGTGGATCCGGTGGAGCGGTCGGTTCTCTACGAATCCGCCATTGAGGGTGTGATCCGAGGGCTCGGGGATCCCAACTCGTCCCTCCTGGATGGGGCCGCCTACGAGAACTTCCGGATCCAGACCGAGGGCGACTACGGCGGCGTCGGCTTGGAGATCGTGGACCGGGACGACTACATCACCGTGGTGGGACCACTTCCGGGCACCCCGGGAACCCGGGCCGGGATCCGTGCCGGTGACGAGATCATCGCCGTGGACGGCCAGTCCACCCGGGGGTGGTCGGCGCAGGAGGCGGTGCAGGTGCTTCGGGGGCGGCCGGGAACGGACACGGAAGTCCGGATCCGTCGGCCTGGCGTGGACGAACCCATCGACTTCACCCTCACTCGGGAACGGGTTCAGCTCCGGTCGGTGCCCTTCGCCACCCTCCTGGGCGACGATGTGGGCTACATCCCCCTGGGCGTGTTCAGCGAGACCTCCACCCGTGAGCTGGAGGCGGCCGCGGACTCCCTGCGCACCGCCGGGGCCACCTCCTTCATCCTGGATCTCCGGGGCAATCCCGGCGGGGTGCTGGACCAGAGCATCCGCATCGTGGATCTCTTCCTCGATCGGGGGAAGACGGTGGCGGAGACGCGCGGCCAGGCCCGGAACCAGAACCAGGCCTTCCAGACCTCCTCCGGGAGCCGGTTCGGGCAGGCGCCGGTGGTGGTCCTGGTGGATCGGGGGAGCGCCTCGGCGTCGGAGATCGTCTCCGGCGCTCTGCAGGATCACGACCGGGCGGTGGTGGTGGGGACCCCCACCTTCGGGAAGGGGTCGGTTCAGACCCTCTTCAATCTCAGCGGCGGCAATGTGCTGAAGCTCACCACGGCCCGCTGGTATACGCCCCGCGGTCGCTCCATCGAGATGCCCATGGAGACGGAGCGTGAGGAGTCTCCCCACGCGGCCATGGCTCCGGATGCCGACCCGGACGAGGAGCCCGCCGAGGAAGCGCCTGCTCCGCCGCCTGCGGCCGCCGACGGCCCCCGCCTGGCCCTGACGGTGGACGGTCAGTTCATCCAGATCCCCGACACCACCGGGCGCCCCCAGGTCACCTCCTACGCAGGCCGTACCCTCCTTGGCGGAGGCGGGATCGTGCCGGACCTCATCGTCCTCCCCGATACCCTGGGCACCGATGAGCAGGAGGCGGTGCGGCGCCTCTTCCGGCAGGCCGGAGGGATGAATACCGCCATCTTCAATCACGCCGTGGACTTTCTTCAGCAAAACGAAGTGGATCCGGTGGGATTCCAGCTCCCGCCCGGGGAGATGGAGCGCCTGGCCCAGCGTCTTCGGGATGCCGGCGTGGAGCTGGATGAGGAGGCCTTCCAGGGCGCCTCCCGGTTCCTGAGCCGCGAACTGGCCGGGGAGATCGCCTCCCAGGCGGGAGGGGAGCGGGCCCGATTCCTGAGCCGGGTGGAGGGGGACCTCCCCCTGCAGCGGGCCCTGGAACTCCTCCGGGACGCCGGGTCCCTGGAAGAACTCTTCGTACTGGCGGGGCGTCCCTTCCCCATGAGCCCGGTGGGGATGCTCCAGGGCTCCCCCGACTCGGCGGTCCCGGGTCCGGCGGACCCCTCCTGACCCCCGAAGCCCTCTTCCTGGCCGCCCTCCTGGGCGGAGTGGTGGGAGTTGCGTCCGGGCTCCTGGGGATCGGCGGCGGCGTGCTCGTGGTCCCCTTCCTCTACCTCCTCATGGCCGGTGCCTCGTGGAGTGGCCTGGTGGTCGCGCCGGCCCAGGAGGCGGCGGTGGCCCACGCCACCTCCCTGGCCCTCATCATCCCAACCGCCCTCTCCGGCATCCTGGCCTACCGTCGTTCCCGGGCCCTGGAACTCCCTCCCCTGGGGCTTCTGGTGGTGGGTGCCGCCGTGGGCGCGCTGGTGGGCTCCGCCGTGGCCACCTCCTCTCCCGCTTCGCTCCTGAAGGCAGCGTTCGGCGTCTTCCTGCTGGTTATGGCCGCCCGTCTCTTCGGGCTCGTCCCCTCGCCTCAGGATATGGCGGCTTCGGAGACGGGTGCAGGGATGGGGGGACGGGGAGCGGGGATGTTGGGTGGAGGGACCATCGGCTTCTTCTCGGCCATGCTGGGGGTGGGCGGAGGGCTGGTGGCCATCCCCATCCTCCTGCGTTGGGGGAGGATCCCGCTGGAGCGGGTGGTCCCGGTCTCCCTGGTCCTGGTGGTCTTCGCCTCAATGGCCGGGACGGCGGGGTACGCCGTGCAGGGGTGGGGCAGGGAGGGACTGCCGGCGGGGGCGGTGGGGTTCGTCCACCTGCCGACGCTCGTGGCCATGCTCCCGGGGGCGGTACTCCTGGCTCCTGTGGGGGCCGCCTGGAATCAGCGAATGCCTGTAGCTACCCTCCGGAGGGTATTCGGCGTGCTCCTCCTCCTTGTGGGCGTGCGGGTGCTGTGGATCGAGGTGGGCGCCTGGTTGGCAGGGTACTGAGGCTACGACGGTCCGGGGCGTCCCCTGTGGGTCTGAGCCATGACGTGGCCCATCCAGCCATGGAAGCGCCCCGGTCTCCGGGGCATACTGAATCGTGCGGGGATGACGCGGGAGGAATGGGATGGAGGTGCTCCTCACCCGGAGCGGGGTCGTTGAGTCCCGGCACCTGGTCCACGTGGCGGTTGCGGCGCCTGACGGCCGACTCACGGCCTGGGCCGGTGCGCCGGACCGGGTGACCTTCATCCGGTCGGCGGCCAAGCCCTTCCAGGCCCTGCCACTGGTGGAAGAGGGGGTGATGGGGGCCCTGGAACTCCCCGACGACGAGATCGCCGTTTGCTGCGCCTCCCATGGGGGCGAGCCGGAACACATCCGGAAGGTTCGCTCCCTCCTGGCCCGGGGCGGGTTCACCGAGGATGATCTGGAGTGCGGACCCCATCCACCATTGAATCGGGGGGCGGCGGAGAGGCTGGCGGCTGAAGGTCGGCTTCCATCCCGGATCCACAACAACTGCTCCGGAAAGCACGGGGGGATGCTCCTGCTGGCCCGGCACATGGGGTGGGATCCCAGGGGCTACCGGAACCGGGAGCACCCGGTGCAGCGGCGGATGGTGGCGGAGGTGGCCCGATGGACCGGGATCCCGGGGGAGCGGATCCCCACGGGCCTGGATGGGTGCGGGGTGCTCTGCTTCGCCCTCCCCCTATCGGCGCTGGCCCGCGCCTTCGCCCGCTTTGGGGCCGCCGCCGGAGTCCACGGGGCCGGATCCGGGGTGGTGCTGGACGCCATGGCCCGTCATCCCTTCCAGGTGGCGGGAACGGACCGACTCTGTAGCGCCGTGCTCCGGTGCACATCCGGCCGGGTCGTGGCCAAGTTGGGAGCCGAGGGGGTATACGGCGGCGTGGATCGGGTATCGGGCCTGGGGTTCGCCCTCAAGGCCGAAGACGGGGCGCGACGGGCCTGTGAGGTGGCTCTTGTGGGGCTCCTGGACCGGCTGGGAGTGGTGGCGGATGGACAGGGCTCCTGCCTGGGGGCCTGGCGGGAGCGTTCGGTTCCCAACACCCTGGGTGAAGCTGCGGCCACCCTGAGCTGCGTGGGATCACTTGAGCGAGGAGCGCCCCATGAGTCATGAGTTGCGGGGATCCCACGGGTCCCGTCTGGATCCGGACAGCCCACTTCGGCTGGTCGGTGGGCTTCGGGCCCTGGTGCGGGTCAGCGCGGCGCTGGGCACCGGGGCGCAGAGTTGTATACATGCGGCGCTGGCCCAGGTCAGGGATGCCGCCGCGTCGGAGGAGGTGGAGGAGGTACTGGTCCAGAGCTACCTCTTCGTGGGCTTTCCCGGCGCCCTCAACGCCCTGGCTCTCTGGAGGGAACTCTCCGGGTGGTCGGCTCCGCCGGCGCTGGAAGATGATCCTCTCACCCGGACGCATCGGGGGGAAGTGGTGTGCCGACGGGTGTACGGGCAGCAGTACGAGCGCCTCCGGCGAAATGTGCGGGAACTGCATCCGGATCTGGATCGGTGGATGGTGGAGGAGGGATACGGGAAGGTGCTGGGGCGGCCCGGGCTCGATCTGCCGGCCCGGGAACTGTGCATCGCCGCCCTCCTGGCGACGCTGGGCGCCCCGGTGCAGCTCTACTCCCATCTGCGGGGAGCGCTGGAGGTGGGTGTCACGCCGGAGGAGGTGGAGGCCATGCTCCGGGAGGCCGTGGAACTCCTCGAGGAGGAGGAGGCTCGGGCGGTCCAGGACGTCTGGAGACAGGTAAGGGACAGGGCCCAGCGAGGCTCGGGCAGCGGAACCGATTCGGGGAGATAGCCGTGTTCGTGGATCAGGTGGTGATTGAGGTGGAAGGTGGGGTTGGCGGTTCTGGCGCCGAGGCCTTCAGGAGAGAATCAGGGGTGCCTCGCGGGGGACCTGCCGGGGGAGATGGGGGTCACGGGGGGAGTGTCATCCTGGAGGCGGATCCCCAGCTCTCGACCCTTACCGACTTCCGCTATCAGGCCCGCTACCGGGCCGAGCGGGGCCAGCACGGTCAGGGGAGCAACCGGACCGGGCGGAGCGGTGAGGACCGCATCCTCCGGGTTCCGCCGGGGACCCAGGTACGGGATGTGGAGACGGAGGAGTTCCTGGGCGAGCTCCTGGAGGAGGGCGCCCGGCTGGTGGTGGCCCGGGGGGGGCGGGGAGGTCGGGGCAACGCCCGCTTTGCCACCGCCACCCAGCAGGCTCCCCGGCGCTGGGAACCAGGGGACGAGGGGGAGGTCCGGAAGGTGGAGCTCACCCTGAAGCTCATGGCCGATGTGGGCCTGGTGGGAGAGCCCAACGCCGGGAAGTCGACCCTCCTGTCGGTGGTGTCCGCCGCTCGACCGCGGGTGGCCGATTATCCCTTTACCACCCTGGTCCCGAACCTGGGGGTGGTGGAGCTGTCCGGCTACCGGTCCTTCGTCATGGCCGACATCCCCGGCCTGGTGGAGGGCGCCCATGAGGGCCGGGGGCTGGGGCACCGGTTTCTGCAACACATCGAGCGGACCCGGACCCTGTGCATCCTGGTTCCCCTGGACGACCCGGATCCCCAGGAGACCTACCTGAGGCTGCGCTCCGAGTTGGCTGAGTACAGCGGCGAGTTGGCCCGGCGGCCCCACTGTCTGGTCCTGACCAAGGCGGATCTCCTCCCGCCGGATGAGGAGATCCCTGAGGTTGCTGCCCCTGAGGCGTGGGGAATCCACCGGATCTCGTCCGTCACGGGAGAGGGAAAGCAGGAGCTCCTGGAACGCCTGTGGGCCCATATCTCCCAGCTCCCCCGGGATGGATTCGGCGGAGCCATGGACCCCGGTGAGGGGCAGGGAGACCCTGGGCCGGATCTGTCTCAGGGGGAATTCGGCGCCGGTTCGGCGACCCGGGGCGATGTGGAAGAGGAGGAGGTGGCATGGTGGGACGAGGTGGACAGGGAGCTGTGAGTGGGCTTGAGGTCGGGTCCGGCGCTTCCGGGGGGGAAGACGAGTTGGTCTTCCTCCTGGCCCTCCGGTCCACGCCCGGGGTGGGAGACCGGAGCGTCAACCATCTCCTGGCCAGTGGCAAGAGCGGCGAGTGGGCATGGGGAGCCGACGGGGACGAGTGGCGCCGGATTACGGGGCGTGCCCGACCGCGCGGGGTGGGGCGTTCGGCGGGGCTCCAGGCTGCCCGGGAGCTTCTTCAGCGCTGTCGGGATGATGGAGTGCAGGTGTTGGGGAGAGGACTTCCTGGGTATCCGACGGACCTTCTGCAATTCTACGACCCACCCCCTGTCCTCTTTTTGAAGGGGCGCTTCCAGCTCATCCAACAGAAGGGTGTGGCGGTGGTGGGGACCCGAAAGGCCTCGGCCCCGGGACGGCGCTTCGCCGAGTCGCTGGGGCGCGAGCTTTCACGTTCCGGTTTCCCGGTGGTGAGCGGGCTGGCCCTGGGAATCGACGCCGCCGCCCATCGAGGTGCCTTGGATGGAGCGGGCGGAACGGTGGCGGTGCTGGGGACCGGGATCGACCAGGTGCACCCCCCTTCCCATCGCCGCCTCCAGGCCGCCGTGGTGGAGAGCGGCGGGCTCCTGGTGAGCGAGTTCCTCCCCAG
>SL_3KL_010_SEDDRAFT_10005008_pt1 | contig 11922 bp, 5 predicted proteins | sample SodLakKL_010_SED_2_FD_10381 | JGI IMG/M metagenome (IMG submission 10381)
CGCCAAGCGCCCCGCCTGGTCTGCGCCAGTTCGGCGAGTCCATCGAGACGGGCGGCCTGCCACGATCGACCGGCTCGACGCGCGCACGACCTCGGCGATCGCGGATCTCGCTGCGCTCCTGCGGCAGGTCACCGAGGCACGCCGTTCCGGGGTGAGCCGTGACGCCCAGCTACGCGAGCTCGCGGCATGGTGCTGGGCGGCGCCATCCGACGCCGACGCGGCCGCGCTGTGGGCGGTGGCCGCGGGGGTCCGCTCGGCACGCCACCTCGCTATCGCTGCCGAGGACCCGAGATGGTCCGCGCCGACGGCAGCTGGTGGCAGGCGCCACCGGTACCGGTCTCCACCACGTTGCGCGAGCACGGTCGCGCCCCCAGCCCCGGCCGGCGCCCCTGCCCGACGACCGGGTCGCAGGCGAGTACGGGCGGCGGGGGGCCCGTTATCCCAGTTCGACCTGGATCGCGTGGTCGTGGCCATCCGAGACCAACGGGACGAGGCCGTCGGGCTCCAGCGGCGCCCCGTCGAGGAGGAGGGTGCTGACACCCCGGCACACGCCTTCGGGATTGTCGACGGTGATCCGGTACACGCTTCCCCGGTGACGATACGTGATCTCGAACCCCGGCCAGGCGCGCGGGATGCACGGATCGATGCGCAGCGCCTCCCCCACTCTTCGCAGGCCGAGGATCCACTCGATGCCAGCCCGGTACATCCATCCCGCGGCCCCCGTGTACCACGTCCAACCCGCCCGTCCGGCGTGGGGCGGCTGCGAGTAGACATCGGCAGCCACGGCGTACGGCTCGCCCTTGTAGCGGTTGAGGTTCGCGCGGCTGCTGGCGTGCTGGATGGGGCTGAGCAGGTTGAACAGGTCGACGGCCTCGTCCCCGTCGCCGAGCATGGCCGCAGCCACGATCGACCACGTTGCGGCATGCGTGTACTGACCCCCGTTCTCCCGCAGCCCGGGCGCGTAGCCCTTGATGTAGCCCGGATCGAGNTCCGTTCGGTCGAAGGGTGGGGCGAACAGCAGCATGAGGTGGTCGTCGGGACGTTTCAGCCGGAGCAACGCGGACGACATCGCCGACCGGCCTCGTAGCTCGTCGGCGGCGCCGGAGATCACGGCCCACGACTGTGGGATGGCATCGATCTGGCACTCGTCGTTGGAGGACGAGCCGAGCGGCGTACCGTCGTCGAAGAAGGCCCGCACGTACCACTCTCCGTCCCACGCCGTCTCCTCNACCGCGGCTCGGACCTCCTCTGCGATCCGCCGCCACGTTGCGGCTCGTTGGACGTCGCCGCGCGACTCGGCGAGGGGGGCGAAGTCGCGCAGGTTCGTGANGAGGAACCACGCCAACCAGACGCTCTCGCCACGGCCTTCCCGACCGACGCGGTTCATGCCGTCGTTCCAGTCCCCGGCACCGATGAGCGGCAGGCCGTGGCTTCCGAGAGCGAGGCTCCGGTCCAGCGCCCGCGCGCAGTGTTCGTACAGCGACGAGGTCTCCTGCGACCGCGTCGGCTCGAAGTAGGTCTCCTGCTCCTCGTCGCCCAACGGTGGCCCATCCAGCCAGGGGACGCGCTCGTCCAGTACGGCGACGTCGCCGGTCGTCCGCAGGTACTGCGTGACGGCGTACGCAAGCCACACGCGGTCGTCAGAGATCCGGGTCCGGACACCACGTCCGGTTGGCGGGTGCCACCAGTGCTGGACATCNCCTTCCGGGAACTGGCGGGCAGCGGCCCGCAACAGATGTTCACGCNCGAGGTCNGGGCGGGCGTGGGCGATCGCTGCCACGTCCTGCAACTGGTCACGGAAACCGTAGGCGCCACCCGANTGGTAGAAGGCCGATCGTGCCCAGATGCGGCAGGACAGGGTCTGGTAGCCGAGCCANCGGTTCAGNAGCAGATCCATCGATCGCTCNGGTGTTCGCACCTGGATCGTGCCGAGCANGTCATCCCACNNCNCNCGNACGTCCTGCAGCAGGGCGACGAGGTCGNTCGACCGGTACCGCTCGATCAGCTGCCTCGCCTCCTCGGCGGTCTCCGCCTCGCCGAGCAGGAACCGGACCTCGACGGTCTCGCCCGGCTCGAGTTGCAGCGACGTGCACAGGGCGGCGCAAGGATCCGATCCGGCGCCGGTGCGTCCGGAAAGGACCGTTCCCCGTTCCTGAGACACGGGATGGTCGAGGCTGGCGTTCCGTCCCAGGAACTCGAGCCGATCGGTCGTCCACGACGTCTGACGGCCACCGAGGTCCGCGAACGCGACGCGGCCGGCGAACTCCCCGTTCCAGGCGTTGCGGGCGAAGATGGCGTTCGAGTGGCTGTCGTGCTCGGTGACCACGTGCGCCGCCGACGTCGTCCGGGAGACGCCGAGTACCCACTCCACGTACGCCGTGACCGACAGCCGTCGCGTCCGCTTGCTGCGGTTCTGCACGCGCAGTCGGGAGATCTTGACCCGATCCGAGGGTGGGACGAACTGCACGAGGCGGAGGTCGATCCCGTGGGAGGCATGCTCGAACGAGGTGTAGCCCTGCCCGTGACGGATGACGTACGACGAGTCCTCATCGCGGATCGGAACAGCGGTCGGACCCCACACGAGGCCGGAGTCCTCGTCGCGCACGTAGAACACCTCACCGGGAGGGTCGCTGACGGGATCGTTCGACCACGGGGTGAGCTTGTTCTCGCGGCTGTTCTCCGACCACGTGAATCCTCCTCCCAACGCGGAGACCTGGAACCCGAACTCGGGGTTCGCCACGACGTTGATCCAGGGCGACGGGGTCCACTGACCAGGACCGAGGACGACCACGTACTCCTTGCCGTCGGACGCGAAGCCACCGAGGCCGTTGAACTGCTCGAGGTCCAGCCGGGGCGGTGTGGTGATGGCGGTGCTGGGACGGGATGGACGTCGCGCCGCAGGGACCGGACCCTCACGGATCTTCTGGGACCGGATGACGTGCTCGGCGAGCGTTCCGGCGGTGGCTCGCACCTCGACCCGCGCTGCCGCACGCAGGAGTCCACGTTCGGTGTCCGACAGCAACTCGTCACGCAGCACATAGACCTCGCCGGGCGTCGCACCACCTACCAGTCGCGTGGCACGCACCATGCCTTCGAGCACCTGCTGGAGTCCCGGCGCGTACGAGGCCCCGGTCGCGTTGATGACGACGAGGTCGGCACCGAGCCCCTTCAGCCGCCAGTACTCGTGAGCGTGCAAGAGCTGACGAACGACGTCGAGTTCCTCCTCTCGTTCGATGTGGACGAGCGCGATCGGCAGGTCACCGGAGATGCCGTGGCGCCACAGCCCACGCTGGCCGAGCCGGTTCGCAGCCAGGATGTCCGGCGCCGCCCGCAAGGACGGATCTGCGTAGATGAGCCGGTTGGCGAGCCGCTGGTAGAGATGTGCTTCGTCCTGGTTGACGCGAAGATGGTGAAGCTGGACCTGGGCGTGGGTCCACGCCAACGAGCTCTCGCGATCGAACGCCGATGGTTCCCGGTACTTCTCCGCGACCTCGATCGCCTCATCCCGCGAGGCGGCGACCAGGGTGGTCACCACGACGCTGACCGTGCGTCCCGCCGGGATCGACACGCGCTGGCGGATGCTGACGATCGGGTCGAGGACGGTCCCGACGGTGTTCGACAACGGACCCCCGTCGATCACCGACAAGGGCGTACGGATGCCGCGCCCTCGACCGAGGAACCGAGCCCGGTCCGTTTCGTACTCCTGGGGATACCCGGACTCGCCTTCGACCGTGAGCAGATGTGCCAACCACACCGGTGCCTCGTCGGAACCCCGGGGCCTCCGCGAGGCGAGCAACGTGTCGATCTCGGCTACCCACTCGGTCTGCACGAACAGGTTGGAGAACGCCGGATGCGCCTCGTCGGCGGCCTGGGTCGCCAAGACGACCTCGGCATAGGAGGTGATGTCGATCTCGCGCTGGTGGGACCCCCGGTTCGTCACCGACAACCGCCGGAGCTCGGCGTCGTCCTGAGGCGAGACGATCACATCGAGGGCGATCTTCAGCGACCGGTCCCCTTGGACGATCCGGGCCCGGTCCTCGGTGTAGACGACCTCGTACTCGTCGAACCCTGCAGCCGCGGGCTGGAAGCCGGCGGACCACACCTCGCTCGTCGCGGCGTCCCGCAGGAACACGAAACTGCCCCAACAGTCTCGCGTCGGGTCCTCTCGCCACCGCGTGACGGCGAGGTCCCGCCATCGGCTGAAGCCTGACCCGGCCGCGGTGATCATCACCGAATAGCGGCCGTTGGAGAGCAGGTGGCTGCGCGGCGTGACGTCGTGCGGAGACTCGAAGCGCCGCAGCGTGGGTGCCACCAGGTCACGGACCTGCGGAGCTTCCAACACGTCCTCCGCACGCGGGCGCGCCAGCGTGACCGACCGAGGAGTGCGTTCCTGGAGCAGCAACTCCGTGGCACGGACGAGCGGATGGGCATGGAACCGTCGCTGGGTCGCACCCTCGTGGACCACGTTGCCCAGCGACACCAACGACATGCCCTGGTGGTGTGCCATGTAGGTACGAACGACGGCGTGTCGCTCACCGGTCGGCACGCTCGTCGGCGTGTAGTCCACGGACTCGTAGTAGCCGAAGTCACCCAACGCACCCACCTGACGGAGCCGACGGAGGTTCGCCAGTGCCGCCTGTGGGTCGACCATCGCCGCCAGTGCCGTCGCGTAGGGCGCGACGACGACGTCAGCCCCGAGCCCGCGGCGCAGACCCAGACCGGGGACGCCGAAATCGGAGTACTGGTAGGTCAGCTCGACGTCCCGGATGTTGTGCGCAGACTCCGAGATGCCCCACGGCACGCCGCGTTCGGCCCCGTACGCGATCTGTCGCTGCACGACGTTGACGCACGTCCCGTCGAGGAGCCCCTGAGGCGGCTGCCGCATCACCAGCATCGGCATGAGGTACTCGAACATCGACCCCGACCACGACACGAGAGCTGCACCGCGTCCGACCGGTGTGAGTGTCCGCCCGAGGACGAACCAGTGTTGCGGGGGGACGTCCCCCTTGGCGATGGCCACGAAGCTGGCGAGGCGCGACTCGGAGGCGAGAAGGTCGTAGCAGCTCGGATCCAACGTGGCGTCGGCCAGCCGGTAGCCGATCGACAGAAGCTTCCGCGACTCGTCGAAGAGGAAACGGAAGTCCATCGCGTCCACCAGGCCCTCGGCACGCAGTGCGAGCGCGTGCATCCGGTGGACGATGTCGCTGCGACCGGGTCCGTCCGACACGGTCGCTCCTGCGGCGATATCGCGCCGGTGGGCCGCGACGCAGGCGCGGACCGCCGTCGCCCACACGAGACCATCCTCGAACTGGCCCGGCCCGCCATCGGCGTGCAGCGCACGCGCCACGTCCACCAGATCGTCTCCCGACGCGGCCAGAGCATCGAGCCGAGCACCCCACCCCTGTTCTGACGGCAGCGGCTCATCGACGAGCGACATCACGGCCCCGGCGGCCTCTCGGAGATGCTCAGCGCTGACCGTGTCGGAGCGGACCGCACGCATCGGATGGTCGGCGGCATCGAGTGTCAGCAGCGTCGCATCGCGGACGCCGTCGAGCACTCGCTGGCCGAGGACGGGCGTCTCCGTGGCTTCACGGCAGGCCTGCGCGGCAGCGAGCAGATGACCGGCCAGGTTGCCACTGTCGACGGTCGAGACGTAGAGCGGCTCGAGGGGATGCAGGTCGCCCGTGTCGTACCAGTTCAGGAGGTGCCCACGGAACGTCTGCAGGCGGTCCACGGTGTCCAGGGTCCGCTCCAGCCGATCGGCCAGATCGACGATGCCGATCCAACCGAAGTCGTAGGCGGCCGTGGTCGACAACAGCGACAAGCCGATGTTGGTTGGCGAGGTCCGGCGGGCGATCACCCCCTTGTCGTCGTGTTGGAAGTTGTCGGGCGGCAGCGCGTTCTGCTCGTCGGACACGAACGTCTCGAAGAACCGCCATGTCCGTCGAGCGATCAACCGGAACTGCTCACGCTCCTCGGAGGACAGCGGATGTCTGCGAGGAGCGCGGGGCGGCGTGGAGATCCACTGCACGAACAGCGGTGACGCCAACCAGACCGATCCGATCGCGGCGAGCAGTGGCCACGACGACGGATCGAACGCGACAGCGAGCGCGACGCCAACCGCGGCGAGTATCACGCCCCATCGCATGGAACGGTAGAACGAGCGCGGGCGGAGGTCGCTGCCATAGCCCGCGTGGGCGGCCGACGTCCACTCCAGCAGTCTCCTGCGGGTGAGGTACAGACGGCCGAGGGTCCGCAGTATCGCGTCGGCCATCAGGCGAGCCTGGTGCGCGAGGGTCACGAGCCAGACGAGCACCTGCATCAGCGCCGTCTCCACGTCGCGAACGACGGCTCGCAGGTGGCTGCGCATCCCGATGCGGCGCCCCGGACGCAGACCATCGAGGACCGGGATGAAGGCCGGCACCGCCACCGACCCGACCACGACGGTCAGCCACCACATCGCTGCCGGCGCCTCGACCGCCACCGCGGCCAGCGTCAAGGCGAACGAGGACGGCGCAACCAGCGACCGTCGCAGGTTGTCGATCATCTTCCAGCGGCTCGGCGTCGACAACCGGTAGGTCGCCTGATCGCCTGAGCCGTCCCTGGCGTGACCCAGGATCCACGGCAGCAGCTGCCAGTCCCCCCGGACCCAGCGGTGTCGGCGGCGGGCGTCCACCTCGTAGTTGGTCGGGAACTCCTCGAACAACTCGATGTCCGTGGCGAGGCCGGACCGAGCGAACGCGCCCTCGAACAGGTCGTGGCTCAACAGCACGTTCTCGCCGACCTTGCCGTCGAGTGCCTGCTCGAACGTGTCGACGTCGTAGATCCCCTTGCCCGTGAAGGACCCCTCCCCGAGCAGGTCCTGGTAGACGTCGGAGATCGCTGCTGCGTACGGGTCGACGCCGCCCCCTCCGGTGGTGATCCGCTGGTAGGTGGTGCTCGCGGGCCCCGTCGGCAGCGACGGGGTGACGCGCGGCTGCAGGATCCCGTAGCCCTGGATCACCCGACCGCGGGACGGGTCGTAGACCGGGTGGTTCATCGGATGCGCCATGGCGCCGACCAACCGGTAGGCCGCGCCCTTGGGGACCCGGGTGTCCGCGTCGAGGGTGATCACGTAGCGGACATCATGCGGCACCGTCGGCGGCACCTCGCCGACAGGCAGGAAGCTCGTCTCGGTGGAGCCTCGCAGCAGGCGGTTGAGCTCGTGCAGCTTCCCGCGCTTGCGCTCCCACCCCATCCAGCTGCCCTCGGACGGGTTCCAGAGTCTGCGTCGATGCAGCACCAGGAACCGCTCACCGCCTCCAGGCGGAGGTGGATACGCCTCGTTCAGCCTGCGCACGCCCTGCTCGAGCTCCGCCAGGACCTCGGCATCGCCTGGCATCTGCTCGCTGGACGCGTCCGGAAAGTCACTGAGCAGGGCGAAGTGAAGGGCGCCCTCGTGGTTGGCGAGGAAGTGCACCTCGAGGCGCTCGAGCTGCGCCTGGACGTCCTCGACGCTGGTGAGCAGGGTCGGGACGGCGACGAGCGTGCGCAAGGAGGCAGGGATGCCTTCGGCGAGTTCGAGCTTGGGTATCCGGCGCGGGGGCATCAATGCCGCGACGAGCCTGTGGATCACCGAGATCGCGATCTCGGTTGCCGGCGCCGTCCCGAGCAGGGCGAGGACCACCACCGTCGACCACCCTGCCCCCTGTCGTAGGAGGATGAGGCTGAGGCCCAGTACCAAGGTCGTCGTGAGCAGCACGATCCCGGTCAGGTAGCCCGTGATCGCGTAGCGGCGGTACATCCGGTAGAGCCGCAGGCTCAGCCGCGGTCGGTACCCGATACGCGACTCGAGCGTTCCCCGTCCCTGACCGAGCAGGTAGTAGCCCGGATCGGACTCGGCCCCGAGAGGGATCCCGGGCACGCGCGGGTCGGTCCCCGTCGATCGCCCCGTGCCGCCCTCGGCGGCCAGGCGCGCCGCCTCTTGCGCGACCTCGAGCTCCGACGCAGGTGCCCGGCGAGCGAGCAGCTCGACCTGACGTCGGTACTCGTCGCGTGTCGCGAAGTCCAGGGCCTGGAAGCCGTAGGTCTCCCCCAACGCGTCGTCGAGCAGCGAGACGCTCTCGACGAACGCGAACCAGTCGATCGAGGAGATCCACCGCATCGAGGTGATGATGTGGCGCACCGTCGCGTTGGTAGCCGCCTGAGCCTGGTGCTGTCGGGAGACGACGTCGGCAGACGTGGTGCCCTGAGCTGCGACCTTCCCCTCGAGCCACCTCAGCGCTGGCGTCGTGGACGGATCACGATCGCGTAGGCGCTCGACGAAACGAACGATGAAGCCGTCCGCGAGCCGGGTCCCGTCGAGGCGGTGGAGCTTCGCCTCGCCGACCGCGGCGCGCTCGTCGCTCGCCAGGACGAGATCGGCGAGCTCGTCGGCCTCCAAGCGCGCCTCGCGGGCGGCGACAGCGTCCTCGGCGAGTCGCCGTAGGTTCTCCACGAGCACGAGGCGCAGGTGGATCGGGATGGCCCACAGTTCGCCGAGCGTGAGCGGCTCCACACTCTGGTAGGCGCGGATGTAGCGCCGGAGGCTGTCGGTCTCGAGGCGGCTGTCGGTGTGGGCGACGTGAGCCCACACGATCCCGTACACACGGGGGAACCCCTCCAGGTGGCCTTCGGTGATCTTGGGCAGGAGCCGGTAGTACCCTCGCGGCAGGTGGTCACGTACATCGCGCAACTGCGCGTCGACGACGTGATAGTTGTCGAGGAACCACGCTTCCGCAGGGGTGATGTCCTGCTTGGCCTCCACCGCCTGGACGACACCGTGGTAGGCAGCGGCGAGCTGATCTGCGTTGTCGGTGAGTCGCCGCAGCAGATCGACGCCACGAGACGGCCCGGTCGAGACGCGATCGGCGGCTGCCAGTGACTCAGCGTGGCGCTCGAGCCGCTCGATACCGAACAGCTCCGAGCGGATCGGCTCCTCGACAGACCGCGCAGCAGCGCGAGCCACCGAGCGTGCTCGCGTCTCTCGCCTCGTCTTGACCGGTCCTCCCCAGATTGCTCGGAGTCTAGCCCGACTCCCCTGGCCACTCTCCTGGCCGTCGGTGTGCGGCCCGACAGAGGTGCCGATCCGAGGCACCGATGCCCAGGCTCAGGGCGATCCCGGGCTTTGCTTCCGGCACGAGCCTTTCATCTCACGATGCCGCAAGGCGTCGTGTTACCATCGGTACTCAACGGGTAACACATGGAGTCCTGGGGATGGCCGAGAGCACCTTCACGTTCCGTGTCGATGACGAGCTCAAGGCCGCCTTCGCCGAGGTGGCAGCCAACCAGGAGCGAACCGCGGCCCAACTGCTCCGCGTGCTCATGAAGGACGCGGTGCACCGCGACCGTGAGCTCCGAGAGCACGACCGCTGGTTCCGCGGCGAGGTCGAGCACGCACTCGGCGAAGCCGACGACCCATCCACGCCACGTCTGGCACACGACGCGGTGCGCTCCAGCTGGCAGCAGCAACGCGCGGCATTGGAGGGGCGGGCGACCGGCCGTCCCGCGTGAAGGTCGAGTGGCTCCCCGAGGCCGCCCACAACCTGACCGCGCAGCTCGAGTGGATCGCCGAGCGTGACCCGTGGGCAGCGATCAACGTGGGCGATGCCGTCCATGCCGCTGTGGAACGGCTGGCCGATCATCCCGCGATCGGACGCCCAGCCCGTGTCGTCGGGACGCGGGAGCTGGCGGTCGTCGGAACGCCATACGTCGTCGTGTACCGGATCGAGCAGAGCGTCGTGCTGGTCCTGCGGATCCTTCACGGCGCCCAACGCTGGCCACCCGCGTGAGCCACACCGCTCACCCTGCGAAGGCCCACCAACCCAGCGGGATCCGCACTCAAGAAATCGTCGAACTTCCTCGCGTGTCCAGTCTCTACATCGAGCCCGCCAGGTACTATAATACATGACAGACTAGACTGGCTTGTGTTATAGTCTTCGTCATGTTCTGGGAAGACCTTCTCCTCGAGGCGGGCATCGAGCTCGATGGCCGTCTGGCCTCGGGCGGCACGGCTGACCTGATCCTCATCACGCCCGATGGCCCGTGGGCCGTCGAGGTCAAGCGCTACGCCCGCAGCCCTCGGCCCCGCGAACTCGCGGCCGTGATCGCGCAGGCTCGCAGCAGTGACCGCCCGCTGCTGCTCCTCGCCAGTGAGCTCAGCCACACCACCAGGCAGATGCTCTCCGACGCAGGGATCTCCTACATCACCCAGCGCGACGGCCTCCTGCACCTCGGCGGGAAGACGCTTGCTCTTGGTGAGATGGCCCCCGCCGCCCGCGAACCAGCCGCTTCAGCAGCCACGACGCCACGCCTTGCGCTCCCCTGGCGAGGCCGCAGCGCGTTCCAGGTGCTTCGGCGACTCCTCCAGCATGACACGCCACCCACCCAGACGACCCTCGCGGCCGAGGCGCACGTCTCACAGCCGCGCGTCTCGCAGATCCTGGCCACCCTCGCCGGCCAAGACCTACTCGACAGCAACAGATGTCTCTCCCCGATGCAGCGGAACGCTCTCATCGACTTCTGGATTAACCGGTACCCCGGCCCCGGTGGCATCACCACCCGCTGGTACACCCTCCTCCCCCTCCAAGAAGCCGTCGCCGCGGCCGCTGCGGCCGCCAACGAAGCAGACGCCGAACCGGCGCTATCCAGCAACCTCGCCGCCGACCACCTCGCGCCCTTCGCTCGCCCGACACACGCGACGCTGTACGTCCGACAGCTCATCGACCTCAGCGTCGCTCAGATGGTGCGCACCCCCGAGCCCGACGTGGCCACCATCGAAGTGGTGGTCCCCGAGGACCCGACCGTGTGGAACCCAGACCCCGCCCCGCCTCACGCCAACCTAGGGGGCACCCGTGTCGCACTCGCGGACACGCTGCAGATCGCCTGGGACATCGCCCGGGTCGGCGGGGTCGATGCGCACAAGCAGATCGATCGGCTGCTCGAGCGCACGCTACGCCGCGCCGTTGAGCCCGCCTGATGACCGTGGTCGAGGTCACCTCGCTGTCTCGCGCGAACGACCTCTCGCTGGTCGCGCTCGCCGACCTCGCTTCTGCCGCCGCTGAGGCCAACCTCGACCACCGGATCATCGGCGGGCAGATGGTCACACTGCACCTGCACCTCGCCGGCGTGCATGGGCAGGTGCCCGAACGCGAGACCGCCGACGCGGACGCTGGGGTGCCCCGTTCGATCACCCACCTCGACGAGCTCGCCGCTCTCGTCACAGCCCTCACCGAACGGGGCTATGAGCAGATCCAGGGAGATCGGTTCGAGCGGTCGGCTGACGGGGCGATCATCGACCTGCTGGTCCCGAGCTACACGTCGCGAAGGCGTCACAACGTCGTGGCGGTCGCGGCGACACTCTCCGACGGCGCCGCGCAGGGCCCGATCGAGGTACGCCTGCCGTCACTGCGGGCCGCCATCGCCACCAAGGCACACGGCTGGAACGATCGCCGGGTCGACAGTGACGCCTTGGACCTGGCCAGGCTGCTGTACGCCGCGGACGTGACCGGACTGGGCCCCGACGACTTCATCGGACCCGTCGCCTTGCGTCACGCCAGCGAGATCATTCGCGGCGCGTTCCGACTGACGAGCGGTGCGGGTACGACCGCGGCCTACCGCGACCCGATGGATCGCGCAGAGCTCGCTGCCCTGTGCCTGCGCGTGTTCGGCTGACCCCGCCTCGAGATCAACGCTCGGGCATGGGAGGGTCACGCCTGTTCGTCGGCGAGCGCGGCCCGGGCCAGGGCGATCCCGTCGGGGGTGACCGTGCCTGGCCAGCCGCCGCGCCGGTCGTCTTCGAACGCGCCGAGCTGGCGGAGCAGGTGGACGTCGTCGGCGATCAGCCCGGTGGGCGGTGCGACGGTCGATCGGCTGGCCGTCCCCGACCGCCCATCCCAACCCGGT
>SL_3KL_010_SEDDRAFT_10005009_pt1 | contig 11922 bp, 9 predicted proteins | sample SodLakKL_010_SED_2_FD_10381 | JGI IMG/M metagenome (IMG submission 10381)
CCGGCGTTTTTCCGGAATCCTGGTAGTGTCGTGGTTACTGTCTTTATTTTTGGAGGTATGAATTAGGAGATCTCTCGACTCCACCCTTCGGAAAAGCGCCTCAGGGTGTCACTCGAGATGACAAGTGCGTTATTATTGCGAGGGCGGCGCTTAAAGGCTGGTGCTATTCAATGCTTTTGTGTCGCGCCGCCACCTTTATCACAGTCCGACCTGTCTTACCGCCTGCCACCTTTCGTGGAGTGAGTGAATCGAGGGATCTCCTTGGTATGGCTACTCCATCCAATCCCAAAAAGCCGACAGCCGACAGCCGAATGCTGAAAGCTCACAAAACCCACCCTGACACCACGCTGTCACTCCCCATCCTTACATTGCCTAAAACAACTTCTAATCGGAGAAAAAGATGATGACAGAAAATGGAGAAAAGCCGGTTTTTTCCGGCAATATGGAGCGGATGATGGTAGCGGATAAATGGCACAGCGTGGGCCTCAATTTTCATATTTATAAACGCAGCGCAATCCCGAATTCCTTCGAGGTGCTTTATACGGATGATGAAAAGTGGGAGGCGTTCCGGGATCAAATGGAGCAAAACTACGAGTGGGAACCGGATGAAAGGCTCGAGTTGCGCGAGGGCAGTGATTATGATGAGCGGGACTATCAATACGTGCTGCACATCAAACCGGGCATTACGCTATTTAAAAAGAGACATCACCGGGCGGTAACGATCTATTACGACAACAACTCCGACAGCAGTGTTGTGGAGATGCTCAAGAAAAAACTGCCGGAACTGCAGGCAGATATGGTGAGCCTCAAGATCGGGTATGTAACGCACGACGGCATTTCACTGTCGGTAAAGTTCCGGGATTTTAAGCCGTACAAGCAGGATCTGACCCGTTTTATGGGAGAGGAACTCGTCACATTCCGGGAGCGGATGGTACGCAGCCTGAAGCAGATCGATTGTGGTGGGCTTTACCTTTTGCACGGCAAACCGGGAACCGGGAAAACTTCGTTCATAAAATCGGTTTTGGGTGAGGCGGGAAAAAAGGCGATCTATATGTCGCCGGCGCAGACCGATAACCTGACCTCCCCGGCATTGATCGGCCTGTTGATGGATTACCCTGACTCAATCCTGGTAATCGAAGACGCCGAAACGGTGCTGATGAAACGTCAGGGCGATAACTCCAATGCTGTCTCCAACCTGCTGAACCTGACCGACGGCTTTCCGTCCGATTTCCTGAACCTTAACATCATCTGCACCTTCAACACGCGGATTGAAAATATCGATCCGGCACTGCTCAGGAAAGGGCGCCTTAAGGGCATCTGCCAATTCAGGGAGCTGACGAGTGAACAGGCAAGCGAACTGGCCGCCCATTTAGGTGTGGATGTAAACACCGATAAGCCGATGAGTTTGGCGGAGGTTTGTAATGGAGGAGCGGATCCTGACTATTTCCGGAATAATGGAATTGGATTTGTGAATACAGGCTGATCCGGTTTGTGATACCGCCCGGATTAAATATTTTATAAACTAAACCGATTGAATGATGCCACTAACCATTGAACAGCAACAACTTGTACTCCGGCACCTTGAGAAGAAAAATGCCGGAACACAGTGCAGGGTTTGCAGGCAGGGCACATTAAAAGTGCACCCGGAGATGGTCTGCACACCGCTTGCCGAAAACAAGGGCGGATCCATCAAAATCTACGCCCGCGATGTGGTGCCCCTGGTGCAGGTGGTATGCCCGGAATGCTGGCATGTGGAGCATTTTTTGGCGGAGGAGGTTTTTGGATCGTCACAATAAAAAAGAAACTAAAATCAAAAAATGTGGAATTTGCTATGCCGACAACAATTCAAGATTTATTTTATCAAACAGGTTTAAGGCGTGAAGGTTCTGTGCGCTGGGGATCACAGGTATCTGTATTCCAATCAGGATGTGAATCCGGGGATAGTGGTATCTTATTGGGAGTTTGTGAAGCGGGTATGTGATTGATTTCAAATACTTATAAAGTAGTCGATAACATTATAACATTTTCGTTGGTTCTGTTATATTGGACTGAAAATCGTTATTAATTTCGGAAAATTGCTAAAATTCATCGGGTTGGCATAATATCGTCTATCACTTGGTAAGTATTGTTTATGAAATTCAACGAAGACTCCAGGGTTAAAATCCCAACAATTCTGCATTTGATGAAGCTGGGGTACTCCTACCTATCTTTGTCCGATCAGACTTGGGATAATAAAACCAATATCTTCACGGATATATTTAAAGAGAGTATTAAAAAGATCAATCCGGAGTTGGATGATGAGAATGTGAAAAGAGTGTACGATGAAGTGTCTTTATCCTTAGAAAATGAGGATCTGGGTAAAGCATTTTATGAGAAGTTGGTTAACAGGTCCGGGACTAAGCTGATCGATTTTGATGATTTTGATAACAACTCATTTCATGTAGTCACTGAGCTTACCTACGAAAAAGATGATGATAACTTCCGGCCGGATATTATTCTCCTGATTAATGGAATGCCTTTGGTATTTATTGAGGTTAAGAAGCCGAATAATCGGGAAGGAATCATTGCGGAACAGAAGCGCATTAAGTCACGCTTTAAAAACACGAAATTCAGAAACTTTGTCAACATCACCCAGTTGATGGTTTTCTCCAATAATATGGAGTACAATGACGATTCTCCAAGTACTGTGGAAGGTGCTTTTTATGCCTCTCCATCATATCAAAGTCCAATTTTTAATTATTTCAGAGAGGAGGAAGAGTTTGACCTTGATACAATACTTGGTATGGTTTCGGACGAAGATGAAAATTATGTTCTGAGAGACAATAACCTTGTCGGTATAAAAAATTCGGAAGAGTTTAAAACGAATAAAAACCCAGATACGCCAACCAATCGAATTTGCACTTCTCTGTTTCAAAAAGATCGCTTGGCCTTCATCCTAAATTATGCAATCACCTATGTGAAAGAGCGAGCCGGATTAGAAAAACACATTATGCGGTATCCGCAGTTGTTTGCCACGAAAGCTATAGAAGAAAAACTGGATGAAGGGGTAAAAAAAGGAATTATATGGCATACACAAGGTAGTGGGAAAACAGCTCTTGCTTACTATAATGTAAAGTTTCTGACGGATTACTTTAAAAAGCAGGGAGTGGTTCCAAAGTTCTATTTCATCGTAGATCGACTGGATTTACTTGAGCAGGCAAGCAGAGAATTTAAGAGCAGAGGTTTGTTTGTCCACAGGGTTGAATCCAGAGATGATTTTGCAGAGGATATTAAATCGCCATCTGCTATTCACAACGATCGTGGAAAGCCGGAGATCACAGTCGTAAATATCCACAAATTTAAAGATGATCCTGATGTAACTCGAAATACGGATTACAACATCGATATCCAGAGGATTTACTTCCTGGATGAAGTGCACCGTAGTTATAATCCGGAAGGAAGCTTTCTGGCAAATTTGAAGGAATCAGATCCAAATGCTATCAAGATTGGCCTGACCGGAACCCCACTTTTGGGTGATGATTACAACTCAAGAGGTTTATTCGGGGATTATATTCACAAATACTATTACAACAAATCCATTGCTGACGGTTACACTCTTCGTTTGATCAGAGAAGAGATTGAAACCGCTTATAAAATGACCCTAAAGAAAGCGCTTGAGGAAATCGAGCTTCTGAAAGGTGATGCTGACAGAAAGTATGTGTATTCACACTATAAGTTTGTGGAACCCATGTTGTCTTACGTCATACGTGATTTTGAAAACGCCCGAATTGCAATGGGTGATCATACCATTGGAGGGATGATCATATGTGATAGCTCTGATCAGGCCAAAATGATGTATGAAATTTTCCATAATACTCATATGGAGAACCCTTTAGATTTATCCAGGGTAGCTGAACCGCCTGTGACTTATGGAGATAAGTTTAAAGAGAAAAATAAAGTAAAGAGTGCAGCGGTTATTTTGCACGACATGGGCACAAAACAGGAAAGAAAAGAGATTGTCGAAGATTTTAAAGACGGTAAAATTGACCTGCTATTTGTGTATAACATGCTGCTCACGGGTTTTGATGCGAAACGCCTAAAGAAGCTCTATATCGGTCGTGTGATTAAAGCACATAATTTATTGCAAGCCCTTACCCGAGTAAACAGAACCTATAAGGATTTTCGGTATGGCTATGTTGTAGACTTTGCAAATATTGAAGCTGAATTTGACAAAACCAACAAAGCTTATTTTGATGAACTCCAGTCTGAATTGGGTGATGAGATGGAGCATTACTCCAATTTGTTTAAAAAACCTGAGGAGATTGAGGCTGAGATTGCAGATATCAAAGAGGTGCTGTTTCATTTCAATACTGAAAATGCGGAGATCTTTTCTCAACAGATCAGTGAAATTGAAGATCGCGGGTTAATGCTGAAAATCACCAAAGCCCTGAATAATGCAAAGAGTTTATATAACCTAATTCGGCTGTCAGGTAATTATGAATTGTTACAAAAACTGGATTTCCACAAGCTTACTATACTGTCACGGGAAGCCAATAATCATCTGGCTTTAATCAACCAAAAAGAGGCACTTGAAAAAAGCGTTGATACTTCTAATCTGCTGAATGTGGCGTTGGAAGATGTTGTATTTACTTTTTCCAAAGTTAAAGAAGAAGAGCTGGTTATAGCTGATGAGCTGAAAAATACACTGCAGCGAACTCGGGAAGCTTTAGGGGGTAACTTTGATCAAAAAGATCCGGTGTTTGTTTCTCTTAAAGAAGAACTGGAACGCTTGTTCAAGAAGAAAAAACTGAGTGATGTGACCAAAAAAGAGATGGAAGCCAATATTAAAAAACTGGAGAACATCCATTCACGAGCGAAAGAATTGGAGCGTAAAAATCAGCTGCTGAAAGCGAAGTATCAAAATGATGAGAAGTATGCCCGTCTTCATAAGAGATTGATGGAAAAAGATCCACTTACAAAAACAGAAAGCAAACTTTTTGAAGTACTCCAGAGCTTAAAAGATGAAATTGATGACCACATCCTGAAAAACTCAAACATGTTGGAAAATGAGAACTACATAAAGCGGATGATGGGACGTATCATTGTCAACCAATTTAATAACGAGCACAATTTTTCTATTGATGCTGAGACATCTAAAAGAATCAATGGATTGATTGTGAAAGAATACATGAATGAATATTACGGCGAAGTAACATGAATACAACTTTAGAATTTAAAGAAAAGACGAAAACCTTAATTGATGACCTGAAGAGTGTCTGTGCCAACTATGGCTTAGGCAACGATGGGAACGAATTTAAAATTATCACCCAGGTATTTCTGTATAAGTTCCTGAACGACAAATTCATCCACGAAGTAAAGCAAGTGAATAAAAATCTTGCTGAAGCCGACGACATAGAAAAAAAACTTAAGGAATTCAGCAAAGATGAGTATGAGATGCTCATCATGAGTATGGATGAAAACACGGCCGTTCTTGAGCCTCACCATTTTATTTCTCACCTATACGAAAAGCAGAACGAAGCCAACTATTCAGAGCTTTTTGATAAAACATTATTGGACATTGCAAATATCAACAGTGAAATATTTTCGGTTGTTACAGAAGACGGTGAGAAGATTGTTTTGTTCGATGAGCTTAGCCAATACGTAACGGGAAAAAGAGATGAATTTTGTAAAGCGCTCATCAATAAGCTGGTTGGGTTTAGCTTTGAAAACATTTTTCATGAAAAATTTGATTTCTATGCCACCATCTTTGAGTACCTGATCAAAGATTATAACACGAACAGCGGTGGAAAATATGCTGAGTATTTTACTCCGCATGCGGTTTCCAAGATCATGGCAAAATGCTTGGTGCAGGAAGATTTGAGTAATGTTACCTGCTATGATCCCTCAGCCGGATCGGGCACTTTGCTGATGAATCTGGCGCATGAAATTGGGGAGAAAAAGTGCACCATTTATTCACAGGATATTTCCCAGAAGTCATCTCACCTCCTGCGTTTGAATTTGATACTGAATGACCTGGTTCATTCCATTCCTCATATCATTAAAGGGAATACTATTCTTGACCCCTATCACAAAGAGAAAGACGGGAAGCTCCAGAAGTTTGATTATATCGTATCAAACCCTCCGTTCAAATTAGACTTTAGCGATTACCGCAACGATTTAGACTCGAAGGAAAATAAAGATCGGTTCTTTGCCGGAATTCCCAAGATTCCCAAAAAGGCTAAAGATAAAATGGCGATCTACGAATTGTTTATTCAGCATATCATGTACTCCATGAAGGATACGGGCAAGGCGGCGGTTGTAGTGCCGACCGGATTTATTACAGCTTTAAGTGGCATTGATAAAAAAATCAGAAAAAAGCTGGTCAAGAATAAAATGTTGGCTGGAGTTGTAAGTATGCCTAGTAATATTTTTGCAAATACCGGGACTAATGTATCTGTGTTATTTCTTGATAAACAGAATAAAGAAGATGTTGTTTTAATTGATGCTTCGAAATTGGGAGAAACCGTTAAAGAGGGCAAGAATCAGAAAACGGTTTTGACGTCTGAAGAAGAGGATCTAATTATTGATACATTCAATAATAAAGGGATTGTGGAAGAATTTTCTGTAGTAGTAAGTTACGATGAGATTAAAGAAAAAAACTTCTCTTTAAGTGCGGGCCAATATTTTAAAGTAAGTATAGAATATTCAGATTTATCGCAAAAAGAATTTGATAAAAGAATTAGTGAGCACAAGGAAAAGCTGGCTAAAATGTTTAATAAATCATCTGAGTTAGAACAAGCGATTAAAAAAAATCTTGAGCTTCTGACACATGAATAATTTAAAGCGCCACAAATTTTCAGATCTCTATGATATAAGTTCTGGGATCTCGTCAAAAAAGGAACAAGCTGGTCATGGAGCCCCATTTTTGTCATTTAGTACCGTTTTTAATAATCATTTTATCCCGGAAGAATTAAATGAGAAAATGGATACTTCTGAGGAAGAACAAGAGAAGTACTCTATTAAAGCAGGTGATATCTTTTTAACCAGAACTAGTGAAACATTAGATGAACTTGGGATGAGTTCGGTAGCTGTAAAAGATTATCCGCAGGCAACATATAGTGGATTTTTAAAAAGGCTAAGACCTAAACAAAGTGATGTCACTTATCATAAGTATTTGGCTTTTTATTTGAGAGGCTACCTGTTTAGAAAGTCGATGAACTATAAAGCCGTTATGACTCTAAGAGCTAGTCTGAATGAAAAAATATTTTCTTATTTGGACTTATTGCTTCCGGAATATTCCCAACAAAAGAAAATTGGAGACTTTTTATATCACATTGAAGAGAAAATTGAGCTCAATAAAAAAATAAATAAGGAGCTCGAATCAATGGCAAAACTGATCTATGACTATTGGTTTATTCAGTTCGATTTTCCCGATGAAAATGGGAAGCCTTATAAATCAACCGGTGGTAAAATGGCTTACAATAAAGAACTAAAAAGGAAGATTCCAAATGGCTGGAAAGTGCAATCTTTGGGTGATTTATGCGATTTATATCAGCCTAAAACAATCTCGGAAAAAGATCTAATTGTAAACGGTGAATTTCCAGTTTTTGGAGCCAACGGAATAGTAGGTTATTACAATAAATATAATCATGAAGATAGTGTAGTTGCAGTTACCTGCAGAGGTAATACATGTGGTAACATTTTGAGAACATTACCTAAAGCATGGATAACAGGAAATGCAATGGTAGTTAATTCGAAAAGGAGTGAAATAAGTACTGAATTTATATTTCAAATGCTTCACTGGATTGGAATTGAGAAATCGATAACGGGTTCAGCACAACCTCAGATTACAAGAAGTAACTTGGCCATGCTCAAATGCTTAGTGCCAGATGATAAAACTCTAAAAAAGTTTAATGAGTTCATAAAACCACAGATTAAAAAGCGGTTGGAAAATGAAAATGAAATTTCTTTTCTAACAAAGTTGAGAGATTGGCTTTTACCTATGTTAATAAACGGTCAGATAAGTGTAAAAGAATCTGAAAATGAGTTGGCTATAGCTGCTGAGCCGGATACCGAGTATAAGCCAACTAACAAACCAACCAATGTTGATTTTTACCGCAGAACCGTATTGGCAGCAGAGATTGTATGGCAGTTGCATCAACAGCCTACTCTTGGTCATGTAAAGCTTCAGAAGATTATTTACTTAGCTAAACAAACAAGCAGCATGATGCTGCCAACGAATTTTCTAAAGCAAGCGGCCGGTCCGTACGATCCGCAAATGGCCCGCTCCATAGATAAACAGCTCAAAAAGAATAAATGGTTTGAGTTCCAAAAAGATGAGTTTTTGAAGTATAAACCCCTCGAAAAAGCCGGGGAACACAAAGCAGATTTCAACAAATATTTCCACGAAGAAAAAGAGAACATTCAGTTTTTCATAGACACCTTCAAAAAAGCGAAAACTGATAAAGTTGAAATCATTGCTACCCTCTATGCCTGCTGGAAAGAACTTACCGAGAAAGGCAAAACAGTAACAGATGATGTGCTGATCGAGCAATTCTACAATTGGTCCGAAAAAAAAGCCAAATTCAAACAGGAACGCCTGTTAAAAGCTATCAACTGGATGAGAGATGAAGGGGTTTGTCCGGTGTCTTAACTAAACCATGTAATTATGAATGGAAATTTTGGGTGGAAAACATTTTTGGTGATTGCACTATTTGTGCTAATCGTATTTCTATTCATTTCATCATTGGGTCAGTATAACCCCACCGGAATTGCAAAACCGGATGAGTTTAAAGACGATCGGGAAAAAGCAAAACTAAAGCATAAATGGTATCAGGAGATACTTAAAAGCAAGAAAAAACTAAAGAAGTATCTAGATAAAAAATTCAAACGTATCTATTTCGGTGTACGTGCGGGGTTAATTCTATTGTGGACGGGCATCATGTACGGCTTCTATTCAATTGGTGTCATTGTCGGAGCCGGAGGAGTTGTTACGTATACATCTGTTGTAGTAATAGCAGTGATAGGAACAAATTACTTAACAAGCGGGACGTATCTCAGTTTAAGAGACTTTTTAGAATCCATTCGAATTAAAACTGAGAATTGGGTTTATGGTGAGTATATAGATTTAGATAAGGAAATTGAGGAGAGTCAGGAAAGTAATTTTTCACTTTAAATTTAAGATCTCAAAGGTAATTAAAATTGAAAGAAAATTAATTTGAATCAATTACTGGGGGATACATACTAATATGTTTGAAAATATTACCAAGTCTGATATAGTCAATGCCGCTGAAGATATTCGAATGAATGGAATACAAAAGAACATTTTCAATGGAAATCAAAAACACTGGGTGCAATTTCCGAATGGAAATGAATATCCCTTCAAAGAATTGGTAAGAAGAGCTCATAAATATGCAGTAGGTACCGAACTAAATTTTACGAGTACAGAGAATAATAGAGCCGAATTTCAGCAACGGTTTAGCTTTGAAATAAAAAAATATCCGGAGGGAGTTAATTTCTTCAGCAAAGATGAGTTGGAAAGATTTAGATCTATTGCAGGCAAGTCATATCGAAAAGAAGATGAATTATCCAGTCAAAGAAAGAAGCAGTTTTGGCCCACTTTTGTAAGGTCAAATAAATGGGCAGACTTACTCAGGGAAAGACTTTCTGGTTATACGGTAGAAAATAATTACCGCTGGCAGACGGGATACTCATTTAGAAAATACACATGGCACAAAATTTATAAACCTGGAGATAAGGACACGCTCGTCTTTTTTACAATTGGTGTAGACGGTGGCAATATAGAACGGGAAGATCCTGCAAAGTTAGTCATTAAACTAGATTGTATGAGAGATACACATGGTGATGGAGAAGTACTCCCTAAAGAGAAAGTAGAACTATATTACCAATTTATTGACCAGTATGATGACCGGTTGAGAATAGAAGTTCTTCCGAAAAAACTTAAAAGTTTAGATTGGACAAGTCTGATTGATAAAACTTATGAATATATAATTAAGAGGGAGCAAGACTACGAAGACCTTATAAAGCATATCCATCAAGTTGAAAATCTTGAACAAATTGTAGATGAAAATTTTAGCCCAGTCACAGTTTCAGAGAAACCGAAAGAAATAAATAGTCTGATTTCTGATGATCCTTCTTTCACTGGTAGTAACACAGACTGGGAGAAAGAGCAAAGAAGAGCCAGGATTCAAGGTTTATCTGGCGAACAGTTTATAAGAATACAGTGTGAACTTAATCCTGATATATTCGAATTAGGAAGCAACGTAAAAGAACTAAAAAAGCAACAAGATGGTAAAGGGTATGATTTTCTAGCAGTTTTAGAAACTGGTGAAAAATATTATTTAGAGGTGAAATCAACTACTGGCAGTATAAAAAGACCATTTTATATGTCACGAAACGAAAAAGAGTTTCTTAAGCGATACTTTCAAAATTACAGATTAATCCGAGTATATGAGCTAAATAAAGTCTTGAAGAAAGGCCATTTCTATATCTTAAGTGGAGAATTTCTAATGTCAAATACAGTGAGATTTGAACCCACAAGTTATGAAATCTCAATTAAAGGAGATTAATCATGTCCGATATCAAACTATTCCATCTCCAAGACGATAATGTTACCGAGCTAACCGGTTCTGCAGCAAAAATTGAAAAATCTCTTCAGGAACAGATTGAGAATAATCTGGATACCTACCTCGGGGTTCGTTTTCTGGCCACAGAGTATTCCACCGGCGCAAACCACGGCGGCCGGATTGATACATTGGGAATAGATGAGAACGGCAGCCCGGTTATTATTGAGTACAAGCGTACGATGAATGAGAACGTGATTAACCAGGGACTTTTCTACCTGGATTGGCTGTTCGATCATAAAGCGGAATTTGAACTGCTTGTGCTTAAAAAAATGGGAAGGGAGGAGTCGGAAAAGATCGACTGGATCAATCCCAGGCTGCTCTGTATAGCGGGAGATTTTACAAAATACGATGAACACGCAGTAAAACAGATGAACCGGAATATTGAATTGATCCGTTACCGAAAGTTCGGGGAAGATCTTCTCCTGCTTGAGTTGGTGAATGTCGCCGAAGCTAAGTCGAATGGGGGTACTGCTCAATCTACTTCCGGTGGCACAAAACAGGAGTATAAAACGGTATCCGATAGCCTGAAGGCAGCCAATAAGGAACTAACTGATCTGTATTATTCACTTCGGGATTACATGATGAGCCTCGGAGATGATGTACAAGAGAAAACACTGAAATATTACTTCGCCTACAAACGAATCAAAAACTTTGCCTGTGTGGAGATCTATACGCAAAGCAATAAGCTTCAGGTATTTGTAAAGATTAATCCGGATGAAATAGAACTGGAAGATGGTTTTACAAGAGACGTAAGAAAAATCGGCCACTTTGGTACCGGGGATTTAGAAATCACCATCCGCAACCAGCAGGATTTAGAAAAAGCGGAACCGTTGATTTTGAGAAGTTATGAGGGGAGTTGAATACAAATGTAATCACCAATGAAATTCTACATTGGCGTCACAGATGATGATTGGTTTCACTTCCTGGCTCAGCACCGGCCGGAGGAGGTGAATTTTTGGCGTCCGAGAGATAAGTCGAATTTTAAAGTGATCAATGAGGGAGCGCCGTTTCTGTTTAAGCTGCACAGCCCGTACAATTACATCGTTGGCGGCGGGTTTTTTGTGCGCCACCTGTTTCTGCCGCTTTCACTGGCATGGGATGCGTTTGGAATTAAAAACGGGGCGGCTTTGTACGACCAGTTCCGGCAGTCTATCATGAAGTTCAGGGAAGGAGAAGGACTGAACCCAACCATCGGCTGCACCATCCTTACCGAACCGTTCTTTTTTGAGCGCAGTGACTGGATACCGATCCCGGAAAACTGGAGCCGTAACATCGTAAAAGGAAAATCATACAGTAC